>Ga0302326_10016179_pt1 | contig 15620 bp, 9 predicted proteins | sample Palsa_T0_3_FD_202264 | JGI IMG/M metagenome (GOLD analysis project Ga0302326, IMG submission 202264) | Peat permafrost microbial communities from Stordalen Mire near Abisko, Sweden - Palsa_T0_3 | ecosystem: Environmental > Terrestrial > Soil > Palsa > Peat permafrost | place: Sweden: Abisko...
ACTTGCTGGTCGCCACGGGCCGACGGCCGCGTGTCGAGGGGATAGGCCTAGAGACCGTCGGCATCGCGGCCGACGGCCACGGCATCCCGGTCGACGCGCACCTGCGTGCGGCTGAGCGGGTGTGGGCCATCGGCGACGTGAACGGGCTCTGGCCGCTCACCCACGTCGGCGAGTACCAGGCCGACATCGTGGCCGCCAACATTTTGGGCGAGGAGCGAGAGGCCAACTACGAAGCCGTGCCGCGCGTCGTCTATACCGACCCCCAGGCGGCCTCGGTGGGGGCCACCGAGGCCAGCTTCAGCGGTACCGCTCCTTTGTCCGAGGAACCCAAGACCGAGACGTACACACGCGCATACGCGAGTTCCAACGGCTTTTTGACCCTCCTTAGCGACGGTGAGCGGCTGACTGGCGCCTACGCCCTCGGCCCTGAGGCCGGCGAGTGGCTCCAGCAAGCCACCCTGGCGATCCGCGCTCGCGTCCCGCTCGATGTGCTGCGCGACACAATCCAGCCCTTCCCCACCTTTTCAGGGATCTACAACGCCGCGCTCAAAGCGCTCAAGCGTCAGGTAAAGCCAGAGCACGAGCCGGACCGGTAGAAGAACAGCAGGCCACACCAAGGAGTGGCTCACGTCATGATTACGCACCTGGGCAGTTTGGTCATGGGCATTGCCAACGGCCTTGTACGTGCTCAGGCGAAGGGGTAGCAGTATGGGGATAAGGCGTCATCTCGAGATTTAGGCTCCCCGACTTGCCGGAAAGGACCACTGTGCCTGAACCCGTGCTTCCTGCCGTCCACCCGTAGACACCCGCTGTGAGATCCGCTTGAGTGCCTGAACCGGAGGGGAACTGCACTTGCGCGTGGGGGTAGCCAGGACGTCCGGCGCCGGGCCATCCGAGCACGAACTCCGCGTTGCCTCGTCCCTGGGTACCCGTGGAGCCTTGGAGGCGGATTTCCACCTCGCCAGCGCTGAGTGCGGCGCAGGTATTGCCCACGTCTATCTTCCAGCTTCCATTGAGCACCCCGCTCACGACGAAGGTGTTCTCCGGGACTGCCCCCCGGGGCTCGGTCCTCACTGGCGCTAGCTGAGCTGGGTTCCCAACCAGTGCGTCGCCTGCCGCGTCAACGGCCGCGCAGAAAAGCGCCCGAGTGCATGAGATCGCGGTGACTCTTGCACCGCCGTTCCCGGTCGTGCCCGGAGCAGTCCAATTGCCTGCCTTACTGGAAACGATGTAGCCGGTGCGGTCACCAGCAACGCAGTTCCCCGCCGAGGGGCACGAGAGCGCCGTAACCGCGGCCTTGTCCACGCGCTCGGGTGCACCCCATCGTCCCGCGCGGTATGGGACTACGTCTCCGCGAGCGTCCGCCACGAAGCACGTCTCAGCCTTAGGACAGGACAGCGCGCTCGGGTCATCACGAAGGTCGAAAGAAATGGGGCGGGACCAGGAGTGCCCGTCCCACGTGGCGTCGTGGCCAAGGTCGTCGATGAGCATGCAAAACTTGGCGGTCGGGCAGGATATCGAGACCGCGTGCCAGTTGGGGTCGACGAAATGGATAGGGCCCCACTTACCAACCTGATAGCTGAATACGTTGCCCCGGTTGTCTAGTGCGTCACAGAACTGCGAACTTGCGCAGGAGACAGCCACGAGAGACGCCCCGCCTGTGTCGATGTCGGTTCGCGCCCAACGCTGGCCGTCGTAGGTGTACGAGTTGCCCAAGTTATCCACGGCGGCACAGAAGCCCCCCGGCACGCAGGAGACCGACACCAGCTCGCCATTGGAGAGGTTTTGGTGGGCCTTTGACCATGAAGACCCGTCGTAGCCAACGACGTAACCTCCGTCGTCCCCTGCCAAGCAAAACGTCTTGCTCGTACAGGAAGCGGTTAACATCTCGTCATTATCGGTCCCGGCCTGTACGTGCCAAGTCAGGCCGCCGGCGGTGACCGTGAGCGCTATGGCAGGTTCGCTGGCAGCCTCTGCGGGTGCAGGCGGTACCAACAAAATCGGGACCACAAAAGCGGTGCCCAACACGGCAGCCGCGAGCGCGACCCGGAGTATCTCCAAAGGCACGAGGACCACTACCACAGCCCGTGCCGCCCAGTTCCATACTCTGGGTGCACGGGGGTTTTGACGGCACGGCTCCCTCTTCATCAACGAGAAGCATTGCACAGGGTGCCGGAGTGAGGCACGCCCCTGGGCGTTCTCCAGGTCACCTGGGTTGGCTTTGACCCTTGACTTGGGGAGGGCCTGCACTACCCCCGGACACCGGGTGCCACGATTGGGCTCGGTAGGCCGACAGCGCGTTAATCGTGTCAGGAGTTCAAAGGTGTTGGAAAGGTAGCCGAAGGTGGCACTGGTTTGGCTGCGATGTCGCGTCGAGTTCCGGACCAAGTGGCGTGCGGCTGTAGTACTAGCGGTCCTTCTCGGGCTTGGAGGAGGTGCCTCTTTGACAGCGTTTGCCGGAGCCTCGCGCACCGATCAAGCCCTGCCTCAGTTCCTTACCTACAGCCTTCCCGACAATGGTGGGTTCCTGGTGGGCAGCCTCTCGGCTCCTCCGGTGACCCCAGGGGCCCCGGCCGGCTCGCTTGCTCTTAGCCCGCTCGAGCAGCGCATCGTTGACCTACCACAGGTTGCCGCCTATTTCCGCGCTCCTTATCTCTATTTGAGCAGCGATCGCACGGGCCGCGACCCCACAGACGTCGCCGTCATAGGGGCCGCCAACCCTGACCTGTTGCGAACTGTGGACCGACCACTCCTCCTTGCGGGTCACCTTCCGAGCCCGAAGAACCCTTTTGCGGTGACGGTAAACCAATTGGCCGCGGAAGCGGACAATCTCCAGGTTGGTAGCACCGTCCGCCTCTACGCGTACTCGCTCGCTCAGATAAAAAGCGGAGATCTCACCGGCGCCGTTGAGCATGTCCCCGTCCCGGACGGCCCATCGTTCACGGTGCGGGTCGCAGCCATCGTACGGTCCCCCCAGGACGTGAGCGCGGTTGCACCGCTGGAGGCGCGTATCGGCGTCATTTATGAGGGCGACCGAGACATGTACACGACCCCGGCTTTCCTTCCGCGGTTGGCGGCGGGGATCGGACTGCCTGTTCAACAGTTCTCAGGCATCAACCTTGTAGGGGTCCGCCTGCGCAATGGCGTGGGCGACTTTGCGAAGTTTGCCGCGGCGGCGACAGCAATCGGCAGGAACAAGGTCTTCGTTAGCCCGGGAAATGTCTACGGCTTTCAGCAGGCCGCCGCGAGTGCAGAGCAGGGCATTCATCTCGATGTGGTCGCACTTTTGCTTTTCGGTGGCCTCGCGGCCATGGTGACATTCGCTCTCGTCGGCCAAGGGGTCGCTCGTCAGTCGTTGCTGGAGTCCGAGGACTACGCGACCCTCCGTTCGCTGGGGGCTACGAGAGTTCAGATATCCCACATTGTCCTTCTCCGGTCTGGCCTCATTGGGGCGGCCGGTGCGTTACTCGCCTTCAGTGTCGCCGTGCTGGCATCGCCGCTTATGCCCCTAGGGCTTGCTCGACAAGCAGACGTCCACCCCGGCTTCGCGGTCGACCTGGCGGTCCTTGTCCCCGGCGCGCTGGCCATCGGGGTTGCCATCGCAAGCTGGGCATTTGTCGCGTTCCTGCTGTTCAACAAACGGTCGGAGAGTGCCGTCGGCGGCCGAGGGCCCTCCTATCGTCGGGGCGCGTGGGCGAAGCTTTCCAAGTCCCCCCTCCCCCCGGAGGCGGTCATTGGGACGCGGTTAGCTCTCGAATCGGGCAGCGGGCGAACGGCTGTACCTGTAGTCACCGCGATGTTTACGGGGGCGCTGGCCGTGGCCATGCTCGCAGCGGCCCTCACGTTCGGGACAAGTCTCAACCAGCTTGTTACCAGCCCACGACAACAGGGTTGGAACTGGGATGCCCTAGTTGGCAACCCGAACGACCTGAGCGATCGGATAGCGCAGGATGGGAAGCTGCTTGCCCACGACCGGTTTGTAGGCGCATATTCGGCGATCGCGATCCTCGCCAGCCAGAGTGAGGGTGTTGCAAACTTCGACGGGGTGTCAGTCCCGACGTTGCTCGCGTTCTACCCCTTGAAAGGATCGGTCTACCCGTCACTCCTCGATGGCCACCCACCACAAGCTGACGATCAGATAGTTTTTGGGCCTCAGACCCTGAAGAAGTTGCACCGAAGCGTGGGACAGTCAGTGAAGATCCCGACTCCACAAGGCGTGTTGACGCTCAAGATCGTCGGTCGGATGATCGTGCCGTCGGTGGGCGACTTGTTCTCGAACGAGATCGGGGACGGTGGATGGGTATACGGTCCGGCTGTACGAAAACAACAGGCGCAACAACAAGCCGGATCTTCAGGTGGCGCCAACGCCACGCCTCCTACCGTGTTCAACCTGTTCGCGGTGCGGTATGCCAAAGGAGTAGCCCCGGACGCGGCCTACGCCAGTTTGCGCAATCAATTCGGCCCGATTGTCATGCGTTGGCTGCCATCCGAAGACGTGCTGAACCTTGAGAGCGTCGACCGGTTACCGTTCATACTGGCGGGGTTGGTCGGGTTGTTGGGGGCGGCGATCGTGGGCAACACGCTCATCACCTCGGTCCGTCGTCGCCGTAGGGACTTGGCGGTCCTAAAGACGATCGGGCTCACCCCGCGCCAAGTCGCGAGTGTCATTGCTTGGCAGGCGACAACATTCTCGTTCGTTGCGCTGATCGTTGGGCTCCCGCTCGGGATAGTTGCCGGACGATGGGCTTGGAACCTCGTCGCCTCGAATATCGGCTCGGCCACGCCCCCGTTTGTCCCAGTGCTGGCGATCATTCTGGTGGTCCCGGCGGTGGTGGCTGTCTGCAACATCATGGCGGCGGTCCCCGGCTGGGTAGCCGCTCGGGTGCCCCCGGCGACGACGATACGGAGCGAGTGAGCTGAGCGAGTGAACGGGCTCGCACCTGCAGGTCACTCAAGGCCGCTGCGGCATGGAGTGGGAACGGTTCGTCATTGTCCGGCTCCATCCAGCGCTCAACGGCGATTGTGAAGGCGAGCATCCCCACCTCCGCCCCCAGGCGGGCGGTCAGCTCGTCTACGCCCCGTTCGCGCAGGGCCGCGTTGATCGACCTAGCGATCCGGGCGTGCTTGAGCAGCCCCCGCTCCTGCAGTTCGCTGTTCGCCGCGACCACCAGCACGCGCTGGGCGGCCTTAGCCCGCTGCTGCGAGGTCATCGCGACCTCGGCGGCCGCGAACGCCGCCTGCAGGCACTCGATGAGCGTCGCCTCCAAGGAGGCAGCCCGGATGGCGTCGGCGAACAGCTCCGCCAGCACGTCTTCACCACCGAACAACACCTCCCGCTTATCGGCAAAGTGCCGGAAGAACGTGGCGCGGTTCAAACCGGCGCGATCCGCGATCTGAGCGACGGTCGTTTCCTCGTACCCGTTCTCCACGAAGAGGTCCAGCGCGGCGGTCTCCAGGCGCTCACGCGCGTTCGGCGCCCATCTGCTCACCGGCAAATTCTAAGCGAGGAGACCGGATCGCATCACCTGGCGAGTGAATGCGACAGCGTCGCATCGTGGCGTTAGTATTGATGCAACCGGATCGCATCGTCCTTCCGGCCGCGGTGCTTGCGCCGCCCATCGTCATCATCTGAAGCACAACCAAGGAGAGCTTTCATGCGCATCTTCGTCACCGGCGCTTCCGGCTGGATCGGCTCCGCCGTCGTCCCCGAGCTCATCAGTGCCGGCCACCAGGTCCTCGGGCTAGCCCGCTCGGACGCCTCCGCCAAGACAGTCGCCGACATGGGCGCCGAGGTGCTACGCGGCGACCTGAACGACACCGACGTGCTGCGCGCCGGCACCCTCGACAGCGACGGCGTCATCCACCTCGCCTTCGTCGTGCCGAGCGTGAGCGAGGCTGCGACGCGGACCGATGCCAAAGCCATCGAGACCTTTGTCACCGGGCTCGCCGGCTCCGGCAAGGCCCTGGTGATCTCTGGCGCAACGCTCGTGACACCCGGCCGACCCGCGACTGAGCGCGACGAACTCATCGCCACCGGGCCCATCGCGGCCCGCATCACCAACATGCAGGCCGCCCTAGCTGCCGCAGACAGGGGCGTCCGCTCCTGCCTGGTCATGCTGCCCCGCTCCGTGCACGGCCAGGGGGAACATCACGGCTTCGTCCCTCAGCTCATCGCCGCGGCCCGGGCTAAGGGCGTGTCCGGCTATATCGGCGATGGGACCAGCCGCTGGCCCGCCGTCCATGTGAAGGACGCCGCGAGCCTGTACCGGCTAGCCATCGAGCAGGCTCCCGCCGGCGCAGTTCTGAACGCCGTCGGTGACGAAGGCGTGCCCATCCGCGATATCGCCAAGGTCATCGGTCGGCACCTGAACCTGCCCGCCCGGTCCCTGCCCGCCGAAGAATTCGGCGGCATGCTCGTGCGCATCCTCAGCACCGACATGCCCGCTTCTAGCACTATCACCCAGGAACTCCTGGGCTGGAAGCCCACCCACCCGGGCCTCATTGAGGACATCGAACAGGGCCACTACTTCGTCACACGCACACTTCCACGCCGGCACTGAAAGACGTCCAACCATCAGGTCCGCTCACCCAAACTGACTGGCGTCCGTGCACCACCCACCGGCTGAGGTCGTTGCCGTCGCAGACGATGGCGGTCTCCTCGTCGATGCCGATGAGAGTCATACCGGCGGGCACCTGCGCAGCCACCACCCCGGCCGTCTGCGGTGCCCACTCTTGTAGGCGGTCGAAGTGCGGAAGGACCCAAAGATTTGGGACAGCACCTAGGCCCTCACGAGGCTCCGCTTCAGGTTGTCGGATATTGGGCACCCGACCGGTGAGCGCCATGGCTCCCGCGCTGCAGCCAGCGAGGGCGGCTCCTTTCTGCCATTCCTCGACGATCGCCGCCCAAACGCGCGTCCCTCTAAGCGTGTCCGCCAAGTAGGCCGGGTTCCCGCCCGACAGGTAGATGAGGCCAGCACCTTTGATCTTCTTGGCATTCGCAGCGTCCTCGGCGGATTCGCGGTCGAGCGCCTTGACCGGCACCGCCTCGACACCAAGGCGCGCCGCTTGGTCGGCGCCAAGGGCGGTCCACCGGGCGATCGAACCCGGGCTTTCCATGCCCGCCGCCGTCGGTAACTGTACGTACCGAGGTGGTCTTCCAGCTATCAGACCGGCCTCGAGCGTTTCCATTACGGGCAGGTACTCGCCGCTTCCTACCAGAGCAACTGGCCCAGGCATCGCTACAGGCTATCGTTCGGGACGTGGGGGCGGTTGTGGTGATCGGCTGGATCTCTGTCGGTGCCCTCGGTTTTTTGCTCGCCAGCAGCTGCTGGGTGCTGCTACAGGAGATCCGCCGTTACCGCGCAGACAGGGCGCACGCACCCGCGCCGGAACCTGAGGAGGCGGCGCTCGATCGCTGGAACGCTTGGGTCGTCATGGTGGTCGCCGGCATTTCTGTCGTAGGCGCCCTGCTCGCTTTTTGGGCCTCGGCAGACTTTTCGGCTGCTTCGTCCGCTAGTCAGCAGGCGGTGCAGGAGGCCACGCAGTACCAAACGATCAAGTCCGAACAAGACGGTTTCATCAACTTTGGGGCCGACCTCACGCAGACAGTCCAGGAGCACACTGTTCAAGAGAGCACCCTTTACACAGAGGCGGCAGCGGCCTGGTCCTCCGGCCAGGCGTCTCTCGCCGAGCAACTAGAGGCCGACGCACGCGCCCAGGGGGCGGTCGAGCGGGCATTGATCTCGGGGTACACCTGTTACTGGGGCAGCCTTCCAGGTCCCGGAGGCGTTATGCAGTACAACGTCGCCGAGCTCCAAGCCAGCGAGGTGGAGTCTCCCTGCGTGCTGCCCGGCCAGGACTCCAGCTCCTTGCGAACCCTTGACCCCAGTCACCAACAGGCCTTGACCAACTCGGCCGCCAACGACCGTTCTCATGGCGAAGCCGTCGTGCTGGCAGGCGCACTGCTCATTTTGGCGGTCTTCTGCCTCACTGTCTCCTACCTCGGGCCTAAGCACCGCCGCAGCCTGGCCGTTTCACCAGGGGTCGTCTCGATAGCTGCTGCCCTAGTCGTAGCTGCCGCCTTGGGTACATCATGATCCACGAGCCTTTCGGCGAGGAAGCGATCAAGGGGTTTGCCGAGGAGGCTGGGCCAGGAGAGGGAGGGCTAGACCAACCGCTGCCGCCCGAGGAGGTCGCGGGCGAGCGTCAAGCACCAGCAGAAGGCGGCGACCCGCCAACCGGGGAGACGAGCGCGGGCCCGCCTGAAAAGAAAAAACCGCCGGCTCGGCCGAGCGCCCGTTCATTGACGATCACCGTCGTTTTCATCACATTGCTGGCCGCTTTGGGAGGCTTCCTGCTCAACCGGGCCTCGGTAGCCTCCGCGGACAACTCGGATGTAGCGCAGGTGCTAAGCCTGCGGTCGGCAGCCGCCCAGACCAGCGGTTACCAGGTTGCGCAGACGGCCTACGAGAATTTCCGTTCGGCCCAGGCGCTGCAGGCTGAGGGTGCTGACGAGCTCCAGGAAGCCGCCAACAACAGCTCGGACGGGCTCATGTGGGCGCGCCTGTACCAGGCGACGCAAGCGCAGGAGGCCCAGGCGGCGGCCGCTGTCCCTGCTGACCTCCACGCCAACCTGCCCGACGGGCAGCCGGACAGTGAGTTCCCTTACGACTTTTACGCCGAACGCAGCGCTCAGGGCACGTTGCTCAGCGCCCAGTCCGATGCCTACAACGACGTGTCGGCGCGGTGGTCCAAGTTGGTCGACTCTTACACAGCCATACTCACGATGCTCGCCGTCGCCCTGTTCCTCTTCGGGTCCGCCTTTGTGCTCTACGGGCGCAACCGGATGCTCTTTTCGGTCATTGCCAGCTTGCTTGCCATTATCTCGATCGTTTGGGGTGGGGCACTGTTCTCAGTGAGCGAGCCCGGGAAGCCATCGGCGACCGCCGCTCAGGATTACGCCCGAGGAGTGGTAGCCATGGCCAGCGCCACCACATCGGCGGGCTTTCAGCCCGCCATAAAGGACTTCACCGCCGCCATAGGGGCGCGACCCGATTTCGCCCTGGCCTACTCCGAGCGGGCCATCGCTGAGACCGAGCGGGGCTCAGACCAGCTCGGCGGGGGCTTCATCACCGACGTTGCCCCTCGTTGGTTGAAGGTTGCCGCTGCCGACTACATCAAGGCGTACGACCTTGGCGACCACGATGCGGACCAAGTGCTCGACGTAGGTTTTTCTTACTACCAGCTGTGGGTTCAGGCCGGAGGCCATGGAACGCCCCCGTCCCAGGCCGTCACATTTTTCCGTCAGGCGGCCCGGCTAGACCCCGGAAACCCTCCCGAACTCCTTGACTATGCTCTGTCCGAACTGGCCAGCCGTAATTATGCCACTGCCCGCGAGGCTTTCAGGGTGGCTGTCACACACATCCTTTTTACGTGTACGGACCCATCAGTTCTGTCCTCGTGCACCTCGCCGCAGCCCCGCACCAGCATCGGCCTGCAGGAAGCCTGGTTCGCCGGCGCCATGGAGACCCTGGTCACGCTGGCCTCTTCGGCCGACGCGTTGTCGTCGGCGGAGCTCAAAGCACAGGTTGCAAGCACCAAGGGCGCTTTGGCCGAAAGCATGGCCTTGGGCCGCGTGGTGGCAACCCCTGACAAGGGCGACGTCAAGATCGGTGCTACCAGTACGCTTATTGACCCGAACCTCTTGTGGCTCGACATCGGTATCCCTGCGGGGGAGAGCCCCGACGTCCTGGCCACCACACCGGTGACAATGCTTTGGTACGACCAGGTCCCGGGCTCAACGAAATGGGACGCTATACCGGAGCTGGGCTGTTGGGGGGAACTCGACGAATGCGCGTTCTATTCGCCCGAAGCGAACCTGTTCGAGTCCCAGGTCCGCTTTCTCCCGGCAGACAACTCTTGCTTGACCAATGTCCGGTACCGGGGCGAACTGTACATAAGGGGGAGCCTGGCCCGCACGCTCACGCCGACCTACGACGACATCGCTACCAGCCTCCAGCCCGCCTTGAACAAACAGATGGATATGGGTATCTGCTTGCCTTCCAGCTGGCACCCGGTCAAGCCTCTCAACCTGACGTTCGACGTTTACGGTACAACCCAGACCGTCACCGGCTCTCTGGCGGGCAGCGAGATGAGCTACCAATCGGCTGCTGGCCGTGAAGGAGCATACGTGTTCCGCCTTTATGACCCGGCAGCCTCGAGCGTGGCCAGTACCAAGTTGGGGCCCTTGGCCCAAAAAATGGGGAGCTATGCCATAAGCCTGTTGAAGAGCCGCGGGCTGCCGGCTGACACTGTTATAAACGTTCCCTTCGCAGCCCACAACGTGTGGGGCGGGAACGTCCAGTACGGGCAAACTGGTGTGTTCGACAGCTCATCCACGGGGACCGAAGTATTCGTTGGGGTGGGTCTGATCGCGGCTCGGACGGCTTCGACGTCCGCCCAGGCCGATACCGACATTGCCAACAACATCCGGCTGGACGACGCCTTCGTGGTGACGGTAGTCTTCGGGCCCCGTGGCACGAGCATGTGGCAAGGTGCTGACCCCTTGGCGCTGCAGGTGTTCACTTCGTGGTCCCTTCTCGGCTACGGCTGAGGAACGGCCATATATACTCTGGCGGTGCTCTATCAGACGTCTTCAACGCGAGCCTCTCAGCGGAGCGCCCGCCGGTCAAAGCGCCCCAAAGCAACGTGCGCCGCCCTTTGCACCGCGGCACTAGTTGCTTCCTGCGGTACCGGCGCCGCCTCGCCCCTGGCCAGCAGTCCTACTAGCGCCGCCAGCCCGACCACCGGACAACAATTGAACGGGTCGAGCTCAACGGTGTTCTGGCAAAAATTCCTGAAATCCTGCAAGAACCTAGGTCGTTCGAAGGCTCGCAGCGCCAGTGTTATCCTAAATATGGAGGCCGATGCCAACCCGGCCGTCGTGCAGCGCTGGGCGACGGCCCACGGCCTACAGTTGCAGTGGTACGTCGGGCACGCCGTAGCCGTCTTGGCCGGGGCGCCCGCTTCTCTCGGGCCCTCTTTGCAGGTTCGTATCGATGATTACCGTTCCCCATCCGGACAGCTGTTCTACTCGGCCACGACGCAACCCTCAGTGCCGACAGGGCTCTCCGGTCAAGTACAGGGCGTCGGACGCCTCAGCGACTATAAGGACTTCCACACCGACTATGTCCCGAGCGGGGGACTTACTCCTCAGGGCATGCTGCAGGCTTATGACGCGACGCCGCTGAGCGCCACAGGCATCAACGGGGCTGGCGAGACGGTGGTCGCCCTGGAGCTCGACGGGTTCAACTCAGCCGATCTCAACGCCTTCACGTCCCGGTTCAACCTGCCGGCCTTCAGCTCCTCCAACTTTGTCATCAATGGTGCCGTGGCCAAGCCCGAGGGCGAGACCACCATGGACCTCGAGACGATCCGGGAGATTGCACCGGCAGCCAAGATCGTTTACTACAACCTTTTCCAGGACCAGTCGGCCACCAACTTCTCCGAGCTGCTGCTGGCAGGCTTTAGCCGCGTGCTCCAGCTCTACCCTGGCGCCATTTGGACTATGAGCATCGGCGGGTGCGAAAAAGCCAGCACCTTCGCCGATCTCGATGCTGAAGCCGAAGCGGTAGCCAAGGCCGAGACGCAGGGGTCAACCGTCTTCGCATCTTCGGGGGATACCGCCGGCTTTGAGTGCGTACCGGACACCTCGTGGGGGTCCGCTCCGACAAACGCCGACGTGGGCGTTTCCAACCCCGCCGTGCTGCCTGACGTCACTGGCGTGGGTGGGACGCTTCTTTCTGTGTCGACAGAAGGTTCTTACCTCGGTGAGACCACGTGGTTTTGGCCGTTCCTAAATGAGGGGACCTCTGGGGGCCAGTCGTCCATGTTTGCCCAACCGAGCTGGCAGGTGGGCCAGGGGCTGCCGACCCCCTCCAACAAGGTGCCGAGGCTGGTACCCGACATAGCCGCCGACGCCGACCCCAACTCAGGCAATGCCGACCACGACGGAGGGTCGTGGGGGACGGGTGGCGGGACTTCGCTTTCGTCGCCAATCTGGGCGGCCTTTACTGCTCTCATGGACCAGTACCTTCGCCAGCACGGCAAGGGCCCGATCGGGTTTCTCAACCCAGCGCTCTACTACGTGGCCGACCATGCCGAGAGCTACCCGCCTTTCCACGCTGTGACCACCGGCGGCAACGAAGTTTGGCGCAACGAGGCCGGCTACAACGAGAGCACTGGGCTGGGAACTCCAGATGTGTACAACCTCGTCCGTGACATCCTCCCCTTGGAAGGGGCCCACTAGTCATGTCTGACCAACCTTTGAACCCGCCTCCCGTGACCGCGGACCTACCTCCGCTGCCGACCCACGTCTGCCCATATTGCTCCAATGCCACACCGATCGCCGAGTACTGCGGCGTATGCGGTTCCCACCTGGCCCACCCCCACCCAGGCGTGGCCGCCAGGCGTGCGCACGCTTATTCAGCCAACCCCGAAGAGCACGTCTTGCGGCTCTCGGTAGTGAGCACGCTGTTCCCCCACCTTTCCCATCGCTCGAGCGCTCCTTTTCGGGCGGGCTTCGCGCTGCTCGTGACACTGCTGGTCATTTTCTCGGCTACCGGCCTGGAGGCGCCGGTCATCGCCTTGGCCGCTATGGGGGTACCGCTACTGTTCCAGCTATATATCCATGAAGTGGACGTCTACGAGGACGGCCACTTCTTGTTGACGGCCGAGACCCTATTGATCGGCGCCGTCCTGGGCGTCGGTTGGGCCCTGCTCGGAGGGCCAATCGTCTCGCACGCCCTGCAGCCCACCCTGGGCGCCACCCTCGGCACGTGGGATATTGCCAAGGCGGCTGTTTTGGTCCCCATCGTCGGGCAAGCCCTGATGCTGGTGCCCCTACTGCTCGTACTCCTCTTCGTCCCCGGGTTTGGTGGGCGGCGGGAGTCCCTGGACGGGTTTAGCCTTGGGGCGGCTTCGGCCCTCGGGTTCACATTTGCCGCTGTGATCACCGACCTCGCCAGCCGCCTTTCAGACGGGCTGGCGCCTAGCCGCCCCTTCACCAACATCCTGACCGAGGCTCTTATCCGGGGCATCGCCACTCCGGTGTTGGCGGCGGCGGCAACGGGCTTGATCGGGGCCTCCATCTGGGTCCACAAATCAGAAAAGGGGACAGCGTCAGCTGGAGGACGTTGGATCGCCAACCCCCTGGTCGTGCTCGTCTCCGTCATAGCTGTCCAGGTCGGGCTGGGTTTCGCCGACCAGGCCCGCCTATCCGACATCACCCTCCTGGTGGTCCACCTGGCCGGCACCGGAGTCGTTCTGTTGGCGCTTCGGATAGGGCTGCACCACATCCTGTTGCACGAGGCGCACGACGTGGTCGTCGGCCCGAGCACAACGTGCTCTCAGTGTTATCACGTCGTCCCCCTTATGCCCTTCTGCCCCTCTTGCGGAGTGGCGCTGGCCGCCACGACTAAGCGGCACCGCCCTCGTCCAGGGGCAGTTGGCGCTGAAGCGCCGGGCACCGGAGGGGTCGATGAGGCAGTAGGCCCGGCCCCCAGCGCACCGAGCTGGCCTTGTCTTAGCCCGGGGATTACACCCACCACACCTTGGGTCGGCTTCGCCGTGGCCCTAGGGCAGCCCTCCCCGGTCAACCGTGCCCATCACGCGCGGTTGTTAGCCATCTTCAGTGCCGGGCTGGTCGCAATCATGGTGGCACTGCTGCTCACGGCCATTACCAAGGAACCAGACACGACACCTGTCCCCCGCTGCCACCTGGGCGGCTGCCCGGGCTTGCCCTACCAAGCCAGTAGCCAGCTGCTCGGCTCTGGCACCCCGGAACCCCCTCCCGACGGGAGCTTCGCGAGCGAGGACGGTCTCTTCAGCTTGGGGTTCTTCGTCCCCGACATCCTTGGGCGACCCACATTGACCCAGAGCCCTTCTAGGTTGGTGCTCACCTTCCCCTCGGAAACCCTCTCGAACGGGACCAACACGGTCCACCTCGGAGGGGGCCAGATATTAGTGGGTGACGTAAGCGGGGCCGCCCTCCAGGGGGCAAGCCCCCAGCAAGTCGTGGAGAACATCGTCTCTACGAACATGCCCTCGGCCAGCCTGGCCTACGAGATGCCCGATGCACTTGTGGGCGACGTCCCCGGTTACGGCGGCGTTTACGACGACGATGTCAACAGCGCCAGCGGCGAACAGATCGACTATCGCGTAGGTCTGATGGCGGCCATCGTGAACGGGGTAGCCATAATCGTGATGGCTTTGGGGCCGGACGACCCATCTTTCCAGTCACTCCCGTTCCTGTCCCACCCAAGTTTCGTCGACCTGGACTTGGCTATCGGCGGTGGCCTGGATGCCATCACCAACAGCATCCGCTGGACGTCACAGACTTTTCAGCCTTAGCCAGGGTGGGTGGTTTCGAAACCACAGGTCGTCGAGCAGGCCCTTGGCGACTGGACCACAGGCATTTCCAACCTAAAGCGCGAGCCCGAGCACCGAGCCAAATGTTTGCCGAATCACCGAGCCGCCGAACTGACCAATAAAAGCGCGACCCTCACGTGCCACGCATGATCTCGGTTGACCCTCACAAGAGAGGTCTGTAGTCCCCGGGTACCGGACCGGGCCATCTTCGTGCCATCCTGCCGCAACCGTACCCGTTCTGTTCGGCGGGAACGGTTTGCAGGGCTTAGGAACGCAGCTCGGCCCGGGGAGCCTTCTGACGGGCCCTGGGTACCCAGTCCGGCAGCACCTGTTGCGATAACGTACGCGCTCGCGGGGCCTAAACGGGCCGTGCGCAACTACACGTTCGAGGAGACGATTGGCGGCCCGCCGCAGCAAGTTCGATCACCGCATACGCCAGTGCGGGCGTCGCGTGTCGATCTGGCGCCCGACCGCGCTGCGCCTCCGGAGCCTCGTGCGCTCGGTGTTCATCTCGTATATCGCCCTAGGGGTGACGTTGTACATCCTCCGGGGACCGCGGGGCCCCGGCCCTGTTCGGGTGCTCGCCCTGGCCGCGAGTGTGGCGGCGGTAGGCGTCGTCTTGCGGCCGCTCCTGGCCGGGTTCGCAGCGTTGCTGGGCCGGTTTGGCGCACTCGCTTTCGGGTTCATCTCCCAGGCTGTGATCCTCGACGTCGCTGTCGATTTAGCCCCCAACGCCGGCGTCCATGGTCTCGGCGAAATCGTTCTCGTGTCTTGGGTAACGGCAGCGTTAGCGGCCATCGTGAACTGGGCTTTGGACGCGGGGAACGAGGACGACTTCCAGGAGGACCTGCTCTATCGGGCCGTAAGAGTGGCCCACCGGCGGCCGGGCGATAGCCCGGTCAAGCCCGATCGGGGTGGCCTGCTCATCTTGCAGCTCGATGGCGTTGGGGAAGACTTGTTGCGCCAAGCCATGTCGGCCGGGACCGCCCCTACCCTCGCCAGTTGGCTCCGGTCGGAGGCCCATGTCCTGCGACGGTGGCACACGGGCTTACCCGCGACTACGCCAGCCGGTCAATCCGTGTTATTGCATGGGAACGAAACGGAAATCCCTGCATTCCGGTGGTGGGAGAAAGAGACCGGGCGCCTGTTGGTAGTGAACCACCCGCCCGACGCCACGGAGCTCCAACACCGCC
>Ga0302326_10016180_pt1 | contig 15619 bp, 11 predicted proteins | sample Palsa_T0_3_FD_202264 | JGI IMG/M metagenome (GOLD analysis project Ga0302326, IMG submission 202264) | Peat permafrost microbial communities from Stordalen Mire near Abisko, Sweden - Palsa_T0_3 | ecosystem: Environmental > Terrestrial > Soil > Palsa > Peat permafrost | place: Sweden: Abisko...
TTCATTGGTTTCTGCCCACCTACGGCGACTCGCGTGACCTCATCGCCGGCGGCCATGGCAGCGGCATGCGCGGCGACCGGCCGGCTGATCTGAGATATCTCACCCAACTTGCGCAGGCCGCCGAGATCAACGGCTTCGAGGCAGTGCTCACGCCCACCGGGCTGTGGTGCGAAGACGCCTGGCTGAGCACCGCCATGCTGATCCAGAGCACCGAGAGGCTGAAGTACCTGGTGGCATTCCGCCCGGGGCTGGTCAGCCCGACATCGGCGGCGCAGATGGCGACCACCTTCCAGTGGCAGTCGCAGGGCCGGCTGTTGCTGAACGTGGTCACCGGCGGCGAAAGCAGCGAGCAACAGGCCTTCGGCGATTTCCTGCCGAAAGAGGCCCGCTACGCGCGATGCGGTGAGTTCCTCGACATCGTCCGCCGGTTGTGGACGTCCGAGGAACCGGTGACCGCGGTCGGCGAACACCTGCGAATCGAGCAGGCCGTCCTGGCGCGGCATCCCGATCCGCTGCCGCCGGTGTTCTTCGGCGGGTCGTCGCCTGCGGCCGGCGAGGTCGCAGCCCGATACGCCGACACCTACCTGACGTGGGGTGAGCGGCCCGAACAGGTCAAGGAGAAGCTGGACTGGATCCGCAGCCTGGCCGCGGCGCACGGACGGCAACTCAGCTACGGCATCCGCCTGCACGTCATCTCCCGCGACACCAGCGAGCAGGCCTGGTCGGAGGCGCAACGGCTACTGAGCGGGCTCAGCCCGGAGACCGTGGCCGCGGCGCAGCAGTCGCTGGCCCGTTCGGAGTCGGTGGGGCAACGCCGCATGCGCCAATTACACGGCGGCGGCCAGGATTTCGCGACCGGGGCGGACGCGCGTCAGCTGGAGATCTACCCCAACCTGTGGTCCGGCGTCGGCCTGGTCCGCGGCGGCGCAGGCACCGCGCTGGTCGGCTCGCACGACGAGGTTGCCGATCGGATCGCCGAGTACGCCGAACTGGGTCTGGAGCACTTCATCCTGTCCGGCTACCCGCACCTCGAGGAGGCCTACATCTTCGGCGAAGGAGTGCGCCCACGGCTCGCCGAGCGGGGGCTGCTCGGCGCCGCCGCCGCGGCCGATCGCCCGAGCGGGCCGGTCCGGTCGGCCTTCCTGCCGCGCGTGGGCGACGCCAGCGCCTCCTAGCCCGGTGACGATGCGAGCCGCGCAGCGGATCGTTGAGGAACCGGGCAATGGATCTAGCCCGGTGACGATGCGAGCCGCGCACCGGATCGTGAGGAACCGGGCAATGGATCTAGCCAGGTACGACGCTGCAGCTCAAGCCGAACACATCGGAAACGGAACCGACCTACATCTCGGCACCGGCCGAGCGGACGTACTCTGGTCATCGTGCGATTGCAGCGACAGGTGGTGGACTACGCGCTCCGGCGCCGCTCGCTGCTGGCCGAGGTGTACTCGGGCCGCACCGGTGTGACCGAAGTCTGCGACGCCAATCCCTATCTGCTGCGGGCGGCTAAATACCACGGCAAGGTCAGCTCGGTGATGTGCCCGATCTGCCGCAAGGAGCAGCTCACGCTGGTGTCGTGGGTATTCGGCGAGCATCTCGGCGCCGTGTCCGGCTCAGCGCGGAACGCCGAAGAGTTGGTCATGCTGGCCGCCCGGTTCGAGGAGTTCGCTGTGCACGTGGTGGAGGTATGCCGCACCTGCAGCTGGAATCATCTCGTCAAGTCCTACGTGCTCGGCGCGACCCGCAAGGCCAAGGCCCGCCCGACCCGTCCGTCGCGTCCTCCAGGGGGCTCGCGCGGCGCACGAGACGGCGCCCGTACGGCCAGTGAATAGCGAAGAGCCGCAAGACCAGTCCAAACAGGGCCCGACGCGGCGGACATCCTCGAGGCCGCCGGTCCCGCCCGACGACCGGTTGACCACGATCCTGCCCCCGGTGCGCGACGGCGACGACGTGCCGCACCATCTGCGTGATCCGATCGAGGCGGTCAAGGCCGCGCTGGACGGCCGGCCGACAACCCACTCGGATGGCTGGGACCGCGGGCCGCGCGAGACACCCACGCCCGCATCGCAAGGCGCACCGCCACCGCCACGTCGTCGGCAAGGCGCGGGCGGCCCGCCGGGCGGACGTCCGCCGGGCCCGCCGAAGGGCAAGCTTCCGCTGCCGGACTGGGGCTCGGTGCAGCGCATCGACTGGAGTCAGCTGCAGCACATCAACTGGAGGTGGGTCCGCCGCGGGCTCTTCGTCGGCACCGTGGTGCTGCTGCTGTTGCCGATCGTCACGTTCGCGATGGCCTACTTCATCGTCGACATCCCCAAGCCTGGTGATATCCGCACCAACCAGGTCTCGACGATCCTGGCCAGTGACGGCTCCGAGCTGGCGAAAATAGTTCCGCCCGAAGGCAATCGGGTCGACGTCAACATCGACCAGGTGCCGGTGCATGTGCGCCAGGCGGTGATCGCGGCCGAAGACCGCAACTTCTATTCCAACCCGGGCTTCTCCTTCACCGGATTCGCGCGGGCGTTCAAGAACAACATCTTCGGCGGCGACACCCAGGGCGGTTCGACGATCACCCAGCAGTACGTCAAGAACGCATTGGTGGGAGCGCAGCGCGCCGGAGTCGGCGGACTCGTCCGCAAGGCCAAGGAACTCGTCATCGCCACCAAGATGTCGGGGGAGTGGTCCAAAGACGATGTCTTGCAGGCTTACCTCAACATCATCTACTTCGGCCGCGGCGCCTACGGCATCTCGGCGGCCTCGCAGGCCTACTTCGGCAAGCCCGTCGAACAACTCACCATCGCCGACGGCGCGTTGTTGGCCGCATTGATCCAGCGGCCGTCGACGCTGGACCCGGCCGTGGACCTCGAAGGCGCCAAGGTGCGGTGGAACTGGGTGCTCGACGGCATGGTCGACGACAAAGCATTGGCGCCGAACGACCGCGCGGCACAGCAATTCCCGCCGACGGTGCCGCCCGAGCAGGCCCGCGCCCGAAACCAGACCACCGGGCCCAACGGCCTGATTCAACACCAAGTGACCCGCGAGCTGCTTGACCTGTTCAACATCGACGAGCAGACGCTGAACACCCAGGGGCTGCAGATCACCACGACCGTCGACCCGTCGGCGCAGAAGGCCGCGGAGGACGCGGTGTCGAAGTACATGGAAGGGCAGAAGCCCGACATGCGGACGGCGGTCGTCTCGATCGATCCGCACAACGGCGCGGTGAAGGCCTACTACGGCGGCTCGGATGCCAACGGGTTCGACTTCGCGCAGGCGGGCCTGCAGACCGGGTCGTCGTTCAAGGTGTTCGCGCTCATCGCCGCGCTCGAGCAGGGCATCGGTCTGGGCTACCAGGTCGACAGCTCACCGCTGACGGTCAACGGGATCAAGATCACCAACGTGGAAGGCGAGGGCTGCGGAGTCTGCAACATCGCCGAGGCGCTCAAACGTTCGTTGAACACCTCCTACTACCGGCTGATGCTGAAGTTGAAGAACGGCCCGAGTGACGTCGCTGACGCCGCGCACCAGGCGGGCGTCGCGACCAGCTTTCCGGGAGTGTCGCACTCATTGTCCGAGGACGGTAAGGGCGGCCCACCCAACAACGGAATCGTGTTGGGCCAGTACCAGACTCGGGCGATCGACATGGCCTCGGCCTACGCCACGCTGGCCGACTCCGGGATCTACCACCGCCCGCACTTCGTGGAGAAGGTCGTCAACGCCGAGGGCCGGGTGCTGTTCGACGCCACCAATTCTGACAACTCCGGCGAGCAGCGAATCCCGAAGGACGTGGCCGACAACGTCACGTCGGCGATGCAGCCGATCGCGTCGTATTCGCGCGGCCACGCGCTGAACGGTGGTCGGCCGTCGGCCTCCAAGACCGGCACCACCCAGCTGGGTGACACCGACGCCGACAAGGACGCCTGGATGGTCGGCTACACCCCGTCGCTGTCCACGGCGGTGTGGATCGGCACCGTGCGTGGCGACGTGCCACTGGTGAACAAATGGGGCGGACCGATCTACGGGTCGGGCCTGCCGTCCGACATCTGGAAGGCGACGATGGATGGTGCGCTGAAAGGCGCCACCATCGAGCAATTCCCTAAGCCGACCGAGATCGGCGGCTCCGCCGGTGTGCCCGCCGCCCCGCCGCCGCCCCCGCAGCCCCCGCAGATGACGGTCATCCAGCCCACGATGGAAATCGCGCCGGGCATCACCATTCCGATCGGGCCGCCGACCACTGTCCCGGTGGCGCCTGCGCCGGTACCGGCGCCGGGAGGGCCTGAGCAGGCACCAGCGCCGCCGCCGTGACCGATCGCGCCGCCATTTCGCCGCGGCGGTTGGCCACCGACCTGCGCTCGGCCGATTACCGGGATTGCCCCAGCCGCACCGACTTCCTCGGCGCAGCGCTCGCAGGTGTCGTGGGCGGTCCAGTCGGCCGGCACGCGATCATCGGCCGCACCGCCGTCCTGACGCCGGTGCGGGTGATGTTTCTGATCGCGCTGGTGTTCCTGGCGCTGGGCTGGTCGACGAAGGCGCCGTGCTTGCAGACCATCGGGACCGGATCGGCCGATCAGCGGGTCGCCAACTGGCAGAACGAGCGCGCCTATTACGAGCTGTGCTACTCCGACACCGTGCCGCTGTACGGCGCGGAGTTGTTGAGCCAGGGCAGATTTCCGTACAAATCGAGCTGGATCGAGAAGGACGGCAGCGGCAAGCCGCAGACCCGCTACGACGGCCGGCCCGCGGTCCGCTACATGGAATATCCTGTACTGACCGGCGTCTACCAATACGTGTCGATGTCGTTGGCCAAGACCTACACCACGTTCAGCAAGCTGATCCGGTTGCCTGTCGTCGCCGAAGTGGTGGTGTTCTTTGACATCGCCGCGCTCGGGCTGGCATTGGCCTGGTTGGCGACGGTGTGGGCCACCGCGAGCCTGGCCGGCCGGCGGGTGTGGGACGCCGCGCTGGTGGCAGCGTCCCCGTTGATGATCTTTCAGATCTTCACGAATTTCGATGCGCTGGCAGCGGCTTTGGCGGTCGGCGGCCTCTTGGCCTGGGCACGGCGGCGACCGGCACTCGCCGGGCTACTGATCGGCCTGGGCACGGCGGCCAAGCTGTACCCCTTGCTGCTGTTGGGCCCGCTGCTGGTGCTGGGCATCCGGACGGGGCGGCTGCGCGGGGTGGCGCGCACCGCGGCCGCGGCGGCGGTGACCTGGCTGTTGGTGAATCTGCCTGTGCTGGTGCTGTTTCCGCGGGGCTGGTCGGAGTTCTTCCGGCTCAACGCCCGCCGCGGTGAGGATATGGATTCGCTGTACAACGTCGTCAAATCGTTCACCGGCTGGCAGGGCTTCGATACGAACCTCGGTTTTTGGCAGCCGCCGCAGCATTTGAACGAGGTCGTGCTGGGTCTGTTCGTGTTGTGTTGCGCGGCGATCGGGTACATCGCGCTGACCGCTGCGCGACGGCCGCGGGTGGCGCAGCTGGCATTCCTGGTCGTGGCGACGTTCTTGCTGACGAACAAGGTGTGGAGTCCACAGTTCTCGCTGTGGCTGGTGCCGCTGGCTGTGCTGGCGTTGCCGCACCGCAGGATTTTGCTGGCATGGATGACGATCGACGCGCTGGTGTGGGTGCCGCGGATGTACTACCTCTACAGCGTGCCCGACCGCGGGTTGCCCGAGCAGTGGTTCACCGCGACGGTGCTGTTGCGCGACCTCGCGGTGCTGGCGTTGTGTGCGCTGGTCGTCCGCCAGATCTATCGTCCGGAGGACGATCTGGTCCGCTGGGGCGGCCGGGTGGACGATCCGGCGGGCGGGGAATTCGACCGCGCGCCCGACGCGCCGCCGAGCTGGCTTCCGCCGTTCCTGCGCCCGGCCCAATGGCGGCAAGCGGTCGCGTCGAGCGTCGCCGCCGACGCGGATTTCGTAAGCCCGGCCCCCGTCCGGTAACCTGTGTCGGTTGCCGACGCAGGCGACCCTCCTGCCACGGGGACTCCGTGGCCGCACACGACCATAGGAGGTGATGAGGTTCCCATGCGTCCATACGAACTAATGGTCATCCTCGACCCCACCCTCGACGAGCGCACCGTCGCTCCGTCATTGGAGACTTTCCTCAACGTTGTCCGCAAGGACGGCGGATCGGTGGACAAGGTCGACATCTGGGGCAAGCGCCGACTGGCGTACGAGATCCTCAAGCACGCCGAGGGCATCTACGCGGTCATCGATCTGAAAGCCGAGCCCGCGACGGTGTCCGAGCTCGACCGTCAGCTCAGCCTCAACGAGTCGGTGTTGCGCACCAAGGTGATGCGCACCGACAAGCACTGACCTGTTGGCGAATGACCGCGTCTCGTCGGAGCCGCTGCGTAGGCTCAGCGAGACACCGCCCATGAACATGCGCCGCTCACGGTTGCGGGCCCACACGGACTTAGGAGGTCACAGTGGCTGGTGACACCGTCATCACGGTCATCGGAAACCTGACTGCCGACCCCGAACTGCGTTTCACGCCGTCGGGAGCGGCCGTCGCGAACTTCACGGTCGCGTCGACCCCGCGCCAGTTCGACCGTCAGACCAACGAGTGGAAGGACGGCGAAGCGCTATTCCTTCGCTGCAACATCTGGCGGGAGGCCGCCGAGAACGTGGCCGAGAGCCTGACCCGCGGCTCGCGCGTCATCGTCAGCGGACGGCTCAAGCAGCGTTCGTACGAGACCCGCGAGGGCGAGAAGCGGACTGTGGTCGAGCTCGAGGTCGACGAGATCGGCCCGAGCCTGAAGTACGCCACCGCAAAGGTCAACAAAGCCAGCCGCAGTGGCGGCGGCGGTGGTGGCTTCGGTGGCGGCGGCGGATCCCGTCAGCCCGCCCAGAGTGGTGGCGGCGGTGCCGCGCCGGCTGGCGGTGACGACCCGTGGGGCAGCGCCCCGGCATCGGGTTCGTTCGCCGGCGGCGACGACGAGCCACCCTTCTGAGTTTTAACGAACTTCTTCACCCAAGAGAACGAGAGAGACAGACATGGCCAAGTCCACCAAGCGGCGGCCGGCGCCCGAGAAGCCGATCAAGACACGCAAGTGCGTGTTCTGCTCCAAAAAGGGCCAGGACATCGACTACAAGGACACCCAGCTGCTGCGTACCTACATCAGCGAGCGCGGCAAGATCCGTGCGCGCCGCGTCACGGGCAACTGTGTGCAGCACCAGCGCGACATCGCGATCGCGGTGAAGAACGCCCGCGAGGTGGCGCTGCTGCCCTTCACCTCCGCGTCGCGGTAAGCGCTAAGCGCAGAACGGAAGTACCGAAACAATGAAGCTCATTTTGACCTCCGACGTCGACCACCTGGGTTCCGTCGGAGAAACCGTCGAGGTCAAAGACGGCTATGGCCGCAACTTCCTGCTGCCGCGCGGCCTGGCGATCGTCGCGTCCCGCGGTGCGGAGAAGCAAGTGGCGGACATCCGTCGCGCCCGTGACACCAAGCAGGTGCGCGACCTCGAGCACGCCAACGAGATCAAGACAGCGCTCGAGGGCCTCGGCCCCGTTGCGCTCGCGGTGAGGACTGCCAGCGACTCGGGCAAGCTGTTCGGGTCGGTGACCGCCGGGGCCGTCGTCACGGCGATTCGTAAAGCCGGTGGGCCCAATCTCGACAAGCGCGTCGTCCGCTTGCCCAAGGGGCACATCAAGGCGGTCGGCAGCCACCCCGTCACGCTGCACGTGCATCCCGAGGTCGACGTGCAGGTCGCACTCGACGTCGTCGCCGAGAGATAAAAGTTCGCTACCCTACCCCGGTTCGGCCGTCAGCGGCGCGGACCGGGGTAGAAGGCGTTGCCGGGAGCCGTGGCGAACTGATCCGCGAAGGCCGAAGATAGCGAACGTTACCGTCCGTTAACGTCGGTAATCACTGACCGAAACGCAACACGCCCGAAGTGGCAACCCGAGCCGACACGCCGTAGGGATTCTCATCCACACGATTTCCGCAGGCGTGTGGTGCGCTTATCTGCGGCGATGCTGCAAAGTCGCGTATTGCTCCACAAGTACTCCACAGGCCCTCAACACGGGTTCAGACGGATATGCACACACGATGCACAGGTCTATGAACAAGACCGTTTGGTGTCCTCGCCAGCAACCTTTAACGTCGACCCGTCGTGAGGTGATGCCGGCGTTCGACGATCGACAGCGCGGCCCGCGGTGGGAGTCCCGCCGACTGTGGGAGCGCGTCGATCACGAGGGCGAAGGCCGTCGATGCGCCCTGGGTGGGGGCTCCCCCGTTTTAACGGGGGCCACTCGGGCGGTCGGGCTGAGTCAAGCGGTTGTCGGTGGTATGACCTAGCGTCAGGTCGCCGGCTTCGAATGCGCGTTCGAGTGTCGAACCGGAGGAGGCGGGAGTTTTAGTGGCCGTTGTTGATGATTTAGGACGACCCGGAGCGGATGTACCCAGCGAGGACTACGGGCGTCAGCCGCCGCAGGATCTGGCGGCCGAGCAGTCGGTGCTGGGCGGGATGCTGCTGAGCAAGGATGCGATCGCCGACGTCCTGGAGCGCGTTCGGCCGAGTGACTTCTACCGTCCGGCCCACCAAAACGTCTACGACGCCATTTTGGATCTTTACGGCCGGGGTGAGCCGGCCGACGCGGTGACGGTCGCCGCGGAGTTGGACCGCCGCGGGCTGTTGCGCCGGATCGGTGGAGCGCCCTATCTGCACACCCTGATCTCGACGGTGCCGACCGCGGCCAACGCCGGCTACTACGCCGGCATCGTCGCTGAGAAGGCGCTGCTGCGGCGGCTGGTGGAGGCCGGCACCCGGGTGGTGCAGTACGGCTATGCCGGTGCTGACGGCGCCGATGTCGCCGAGGTCGTCGACCGCGCGCAAGCCGAGATGTACGAGGTCACCGAGCGTCGGATGTCTGAGGACTTCGTCCCGCTGGAAGACCTGCTGCAGCCGACGATGGACGAGATCGACGCCATTGCCTCTAACGGCGGTCTGTCGCGCGGGGTGCCGACTGGGTTCACCGAACTCGACGAGTTGACCAACGGCCTGCACCCGGGGCAGATGATCATCGTCGCGGCGAGGCCTGGCGTGGGCAAGGCGTTGGCCTTGGACACGCCGCTGCCGACGCCGACCGGCTGGACGACCATGGGCGACGTCGCCGTCGGCGACGAATTGCTGGGCGACGACGGGCGGCCGACCCGCGTAGTAGCCGCTACCGACATCATGAACGACCGGCCGTGCTTCGAGGTCGAATTCTCTGACGGCACGGTGATCGTCGCTGACGCAGAGCACCAGTGGCCGACTGCTCATGGTATACGCACTACCATCCAATTGCGTTGCGGCTCAGACACTATCGCGCCAGCTAAGTCACTCGAACGGTACGAAGCGCATTGTGGGACTACGGCGCTGATGGCGCCGGTGTTGCAGATCAACGCGGTGCGCCCAGTGCGCAGCGTCTCGGTGCGCTGCGTGGAAGTCGACAACGCTTCGCACCTTTATCTGGCGGGCTCGGGCATGATCCCTACCCACAACTCGACGCTGGGCTTGGATTTCATGCGGTCGTGCTCGATCAAGCACCGGTTGGCCAGCGTCATCTTCTCGCTGGAAATGAGCAAATCCGAGATCGTGATGCGGCTGCTGTCCGCCGAGGCCAAGATCAAGCTCGGCGACATGCGGTCGGGCCGGATGAGCGACGACGACTGGACTCGGCTGGCGCGGCGGATGAGTGAAATCAGTGAGGCGCCTCTGTATATCGACGATTCGCCGAACCTGACGATGATGGAGATCCGCGCGAAGGCGCGTCGATTGAAGCAGAAGGCCGACCTGCGGTTGGTCGTCGTCGACTACCTGCAGCTGATGTCGTCGGGCAAGAAGGTCGAGTCGCGGCAGCTAGAAGTATCCGAATTCTCCAGGCATCTCAAGCTTTTGGCCAAGGAGCTCGAGGTCCCGGTGATCGCGATCAGCCAGCTGAACCGTGGTCCCGAGCAGCGCACCGACAAGAAGCCGATGCTGTCGGACTTGCGTGAGTCCGGATCGCTGGAGCAGGACGCCGACATGGTCATCCTGCTGAACCGGCCCGATGCCTTCGACCGTGACGATCCCCGCGGCGGTGAGGCGGATTTGATTGTGGCCAAACACCGTAACGGCCCGACGAAGACGGTGACCGTCGCTCACCAGCTGCACCTGTCGCGTTTCGCCAACATGGCGCGCTAGTATAGTAGGTTTGTCGAGATGCAGCGAAGATTAGCAAATGGGTCCAGCTTGCTAAAAAAGCCAGTCGCCATTCCGGGACCTCGATATCCCCCTTTAGAGACCGATAGAGCAGGCTAGGTCGTGGCGTGCTCCCCGTGAGAGTTGTTCCGATGGATGGGGAGGCCATTGACTCGTGGCTAGAGGCCACGTCTCGAGCAATGGATCTGACCGTCGGGCGAACGTTGGCGACACTCGGAATTCCGCCTACTCGGCAGCGGCGGCTGATCGTCCGCCCGACTACAACCGAACTGAACTGTCTGGCCGCTGAGACGGGCGTCTCATACGCGACGCTGTTGTCCATGACGCTGAGCCGCTACGACGGAACTGCGATCGAAGTCGACGAGCGAACCGGGCTAGTCGCCGCCGGGTCACCATTTGCGCGTCGTTCGGGCTCTCGCTTTTGCCCAGATTGCCTCGCGGAAACCCGAGGGCGGTGGAAGCTTCACTGGCGACTGGGCTGGTCTTTTCTCTGCACCCGCCACGGGCGCCTCCTCCTAGACGCGTGCACGGAATGCCAGCGCCGCCCAAGGGACAGCTCCCGGCCCTTCGTTCGAGTGCCGAGTCGATGTATTTGCGGCGCTGACCTAGCGACAAACCGTGAAAGATCGATCTGGTTTTCGCAGGCGGTGACGACCGCTCAAGATGCTGTGCTGGGCGTCATTTCCAATGACGGCGCATCTTTCGGGGTTTACGCCAGTGGTAGGCGGCCAGCTCGGTTGGTGCTCGCGGACCTTGCGACGCTGGCGAATCGCGTCCTAGCACTTGCTTCACTCGAAGGCTTCGCTGCGGTGCGCCCGGCAGATCTCGTTCGCTGTGTGGGGGCTGCCAGCCCGGAAGGGCGCGGTCTTTCAGCTAACTGCGCGCCGGCTCGTGCCCTTGACACGGCGGTAGGGGTGACGGCGGCCATGGAGATTTTAGAGGCACCCGACTATAGGGTTGCTACTCAGCGCGCTGCCTGGCTGTGGGCCAAAACTAAGGAGCGAGTGGGCCTCGGCAAATTGGCCGCTCTTATCGAAGAAGACAACATCGCCGCGGCGCTCTTGGCACGGTATTATTTTGCCGACGTGGGACCAGTTAGCCAATTACGTTGGCGGACAGCATTACCGCTACCGAAGGTGCCAGAGTACCGCACGGAGCGGCACGATCTGCTCGCTGCCAGCCTCCCCGCAATGTTCTGGCCGGAATGGCGGCGGCGACTTCACGTGACTAGCAAGACTTGGAACCACAGCCTCGGACTGACGCTGGCGGCTGCGACGCTATTGGTGGGCAGTGCAGCGTCTGTTCGTGACGCGGTCGACAGCCTAGGGAGCTTTCAAAGAGTCAGAGCTTGGCACGAAGGCATTGAGGTGCTTCACAAGTCGGACTACTGGGCACAAATATGTACCGCTGTCACGCGACTGAGTGCGTTTCTCGAAGAGAATCCGCCGCCGATCGACTACACGCGACGCAGAAGGCTGGACTACTCGTCTCTGCTCTCAGCGGACATCTGGCATGAGATTTGTCGCGACGACCGCGCGGCAGTTAAGGGAATTGAAAGCGGAAGCGCGGCCCGGCTGTACTTGATCGAAAGAATAACCGGTTCACCAACGCGCACACGCGATCTCGCTGACAACTTTGGTCCCCTGCAAGCTGGGAACCTCCTGGTTCGAGATTTTTCGCATGCGCTGCCCGCGCATCTAGCCGAGGAGATCGATAACGAAGCGCGTAGGTTTTTGTCTCGACAAGCGATCGAAGAACCACTGACATGGGCCCCGCCACTGGACATGATCTCTGATCTGAAATTCCCGGGTTTGACTGGCGAGAGCATGAACGCCCACACACGGCGTTGATTTTTTGTTGCTCCGACTAAATCAGGGCCTACCGCCGGCCAGTTGGCGACGTACCTCGGTGTAGTCCGGTCCGAGCCTCCACGGTGTGGCACACCGTTGACAGTGGTGGGGTTCCGTAGTTTCAGCAGTTCGCTCCCCGGCGAAGCAACAGCGTGAGACGGTTTTAAATCTGTAACTTACCTCTCACGGGAAGTTACGATTCGACGAAAAATATTGTGCGGCAACAGCCTTGACCACCGTGGTTCAGCGGGAGCACCATAGTCCAATACCGCTTCGGTGCCGCGCTGCTCCCTCCGCCAATCCGCCAGCGGCGGAAGGATCTGGCATGTTCGCACGATGGTATTTCAAAGTGGCGGATTCCGATGCTCCGATGGAATGGCAATGGCAAGAGCGCGGCGAGCCACCCGTCGGTTCGTTACTCCCAGTCCGCCGGCCCAAAGCATCAAACCGGAACCGCCACATTCCCGTGACGGCCTTTTCTGTCACCAATCGTGGCCACATGTTGTTGGAGACCGGACTTGAACATGACCTGCTCCGCAGAGTAGACCGCGATCCGCAAGTTATTCGGGTGGTTGCCCAGCCCTGTGAGCTGAAGTGGAAGGACGAACCTGTAGCTGGACACACGCCCGACTTGCTGACTCTTCAAAAAGACGGGTCGGTAACCGTTTGGGACGTCCGCCCGGAAGAAGAGCAAGACTCTGATTTCCAGTGCGCTGCAGCTGCTACTCGGCAGGCCTGCGCGATGGTCGGCTGGGACTATGAGGTGTTTTCGGGACTCGGGCCAACTGAGCGCCTTAATCTTTTGTGGCTGAATGGGTTTCGGCACCAACGACCGTGGAATGAACAATTTAAGGGTCAGATTCGGCAGGCGGCACGAATCGAAACGACGTTAGGGGAGTTGTTCGACCTCGATGACGGCGGCGGCGAGTTGATCTCCACGGTCTGGCATTTGATCTGGTTAGGCGACCTCCAAGTAGATATCACCGAGCTGCTGGAAACGTGGACGCCCGTTGAGGTTTGCGATGTACGTCCGTGAGGGGCGGACAACCCTGAGCAAAGACGTCAGGATTCTGACGGATATCGGCACGGCCGTTGTAGTCAAGGTCAAATCGCCTGGTGTGGAACTTCGTGATTCGGTCGGCAACGTAACGCTCGTAGAATGGCCGAATTACACTGCCGCGCAGATGATTTGCGATGGCAAGGCAGTGCCACTCGTTGGGTGGCTGCGGCCGGTATGGGATGTGCTGAGCCCTAAAGCGAGGGCTGAGACGCTGCGTCGGCTCGAGGTAGTTCAAGAAATTGTCACTGGCTATCGCGACGGGCATCGGGAGCTTGCTCGCGCCGGAGAACCGCGGGCACCATTTGGGCCGGGTTTCGGCTTATCAGAGTCGAAGCGATGCGAGGTCATGGCGTTACTACTCGGGGAAGAGGGTCAACACGATCGCGCGAAACAGCGCCGCATCCTTGAAGGCGAGTTGAAGTCGGCAGGCAATAACCCCAGCACTATTCGAAACTGGTTGAAGAATTGGCGCGAACAGGGTCTGGCCGGGCTCATCGACAAGCGCAGCATCCGCCAGAGCAAAGGATGCGATGTCATCGATGTACGGTTTCGACGACAGTCGCGCGTCGAAATCGATCGCCTCGACGGTGACATCTCAACCGTGTCGAACAACGAAATCTACCGTCGAACCCTTAAGTCACTCCGCGACGAGGGCATAACGGATCTGCATATCCCTCAGCGGGCCACAGGGGAGTACCTCGCGACCTTGAAGAAGAGGAAGGGCCGAACGACTCGAGCGCAAAAGAGTCGGACATTGCAGAAAGTGTCTGGGAAGCACAGCTACCCGGCGATGCGCCCAGGGCAGGTCGTGGCGATTGATGCGACACGTGCGGACAATCTCGTCTACGACCCACGGACCGGCGACGCCTTTAGCGTCGAGATCCTGACGGCAATCGACGTTGCTACTCGAGTCGTGCTGGCGCTACGTGTCGTGGCGATGAGCGCCGACGGCACGGATGTCGGGCTGCTCTTATATGACATTTGCCGGCCCTTCTCACTGGCGGTTAGTGGTCAGGACATAGGGAATTGGCGGTGGGTCGGACTCCCTGGGGCCGTTGATCTGAGCGATCTGACGGTATCTGTAGGCAGACGGCGATTGGCTCCGGATTTTTCAACGCTGCAGGGCGAACACCCGATTCCGTCGCTTATGCCTGATGCCGTCCATAGCGACAATGCCTCGATCTTCGTGTCGCAGTGGGAACTCGGGCTTTTGGATCTTTTCGGTATAGACCTTCTGTTGAGCCGTCCAAGGGATCCAAGCGACAATCCGCAAGTTGAGCGCTGGCACGAAACCCTACAGCGTGGGTTGCAGCAGATCCCCGGCTACAAAGGCCGCAACGTGTCCGAGCGCGGCCACTTGGTAGCCGAAAGCCCGCTGTTCACTGCAACACAACTCGAAGACACACTGAGACATTTCATCAGCTGCGATTACCACCGCAGTCACCACACCGGTTTGGTGCTGGCAGGGGAAGAGCTGTCGAACGAGAAAGCGGTCCGGCTCTGCCCACTCGAGATGTACGACGCCATGATCGAGGCGACCGGTCGCATCGACGTCCCACAACGAGCCGATTTGATCTATCAATTTTTGCCTGGCAGATGGCTGAGGGTCGGCCATGCCGGAGTCGAGTTGCGGGACATGGTGTACGACTCGGTCGCGCTAGACGGCTACCGCGAAGTTGCACGAGGGACGTACCGGAAAAAAGACGATGCGATGCTATTTTTCTATGACCCGCACGATGTTTCGCGGCTCTTGTTTCGTGATCCGGAGACTGAACTAGTCCACCCGATCCCATGGCGCGGTGCCAACCGCATCGGCGCCCCGTTTACCAGCAGGATCGTCGATGCCGCCCACAGGCTGATTCGAGAGCGCGGAGGCAACGGCGTGCTCAAGCCCCATTCGGCAACCCACCAGATCATCGAGGAAATCGGCGATCTCTTGACCTCGGAACCCAAGAGCGCTGATATGCGCAGAAAATTGCGAGCGGATCAACTTCGTGGCGAACAATCGCGAAGAGACCACGCCGAGGCACAAGCCGCACAGGCGCACATGACTCTGGACAACTTAATTGAGGGCGGTGCACGCGTCCGACCTGGAATCGATATCAAGAGGCTCCGTCGGCCTTGGCCGAATCTCATCGATAAAGATGACATATGAACGCGTCGACGTGGCACGCCTACTGTCTGACCGCCGATCCGCCTGAGCCGGTACCCCTCACGCGTCAACAGTGGAAACGCCTGTCTGACAGAGAACTTGAGGACCACCTGGATGTGACCGACCGTTGGCTTGCGTGGCTTTTCGTCCATACACGAGAACTCGACCAGTACCACGAGTGGCTAACGCAACTAGTCCGCAAAAATGCGAACGCACGCCCCGGCGCCAAAGAGATCGCTGCCTTAGATGGCGTCAATCTGGCGGGCAAGAGCACGTTCTTAATGCGTTGGGCTCGCGAACACTACCCGCAATGGATCGAAGAATTCGAAACTGATGACAGAGGACGCCCCGTATGGTCACCGGCACCAGGCAT
>Ga0302326_10016181_pt1 | contig 15618 bp, 13 predicted proteins | sample Palsa_T0_3_FD_202264 | JGI IMG/M metagenome (GOLD analysis project Ga0302326, IMG submission 202264) | Peat permafrost microbial communities from Stordalen Mire near Abisko, Sweden - Palsa_T0_3 | ecosystem: Environmental > Terrestrial > Soil > Palsa > Peat permafrost | place: Sweden: Abisko...
CGCCCATATGGTCGGCCAGAGCACCCTTGAAGAGCGCACGTTGGTCGGTGCGCGGCGGCTGGTCGCGTCCGTCCTGCAGCGCGGAAGGTTCGAGACCAATCCATTCGGCACTCACAACTCCGCCCTGTACGCTGCCCCCGAGCAAGAATGCCGCACCGGCTGTCCCATGATCCGTCCCCCCATTTCCGTTCGGCCTGACGGTTCGGCCGAACTCCGTCGCCATGACAATGGCGGTCTTGTCCCAGGCGGGTCGGAGGGCGGTCTTGAAAGCATCGAGGCCCTGATCGAGGGCGCGCAGGCGCCGCGCAAGCTGGCCGTCGCCCGCGCCTTCGTTCACATGCGTGTCCCACCCGCTGACATCGAACACCGCGACACGAGGTCCTTTCTCGCCCGCCAGCAATTTGCCGGCGCCTTTGAACAAGGGAGTCAGATCGCCATAGGCGCCATAGCCTTTGGCCATGTCGCCGGCGTTTTTCGGTTTGTCGTCCATTGCGGCGTCGGCCTGCGCCTCCGTCTCGAGCGCGCGATCGAGCGCGGATTCGAGAGCAGGGTCATGGGCGTACAGCGCACGAACACGCGCCATGAACGCTTTATCCGGCTCGGGCATCGCCTCCGGCATCCAGCTCGTCGCTTTGGACGCGCCCGCAAGCATCAGTGGCGGCGTGGAGGCCACCGCCAGCGCGCCCTCGCCGTTTGCGAGACCGAGCGGCGTCAACGCGCGATTGAGCCAACCATCGCTCAGGACATGCGGCCCGGTTCCGCCGGTCTCCAGCACGTTTTGTCCATCAAAATGCGAGCGGTCGCGATAAGGCGAAGAGATGTTGTGAAACACCGCGAGTTCTTTCGCGTCCCACATCGCTTTCATGTTGATCAATGCAGGATGCAGGCCGAAATGACCGTCGAGATCGTGGAGCGCATTGGTGCCCGTGGTGTCGAGCGCCAACACGCCGCGCACCGATTTGTAATTCGGGTCTCCATGCGGCGGAACGGCTGCAAGCCCGTCCAGCGCACCACGCAGGATCACGACGACGAAGCGTCTGTCGGTCGGCGCGTTCGCGAACGTTAGCCGGATCGGTGCATCCCAGACGGACAGGGCGCTCGCGGCGAGAACGGTTTTCAGAATCGAACGGCGTGTGGCCATGATCTATCTCCGCTGGAATTCGGGACTGGCGACGAGAAGCGCGATCGCTTCGCCGGAATTCGTCGCCTTTGACATCGCGGCGCGTGTGGCGGGACGCAGCAGGGGGCCAAGGCCGCCCTCGCCCACCGCCAACGCATCGAAACCGTTCGGCAGCTTGTTGCCGAGCTCGCGCGCCCATTCGATGCGATTGAGCACCGCGTCGGGCCCCGACCATGCATCCGACTGATCGGGCCAACCCTTGGGCGAAGGGGGTGCGAGCGGAAACTCGCCCATCAGCCGTGCGGCGGCCATGATCCCTTTGACCTGTTTGTCCCTGTCGTCGGCGACTGTCGTGCGCGGCCAGCCGACCAGACGCATCGAGGCGGTCACATATTCGACGGGTGAACGCATCTTGCCGGAGTCCGGTCTCCACCCTGCGGGATCGCCAACGGCAGTCTCTGCAAGCGCGTGCAAATCGCCGCCGGTTTGCAGAAAATTCTTCTGCAGCCGTTCGATGGAAGCCGCTGGCGGATCGTCGGCAATGAATTGAACTGCGAATTTTCGGGCGATGTGTCGTGCCGTTGCAGGATCTTGCGCGAGATCTTTGATCGCCGCGATGCCGCCTTCCTCGCCGCCCGGATAGGTCTTGCCCCGCAGAACTATCGCGCCCGGCTCATGACGTGCGGGATAATAACGGAAGCCTGTACCGGTGCCGCCCGGATCGAGACTCCAGCCGGTGAGAAGCTTCGCCATCGCGATCACATCGCCCTGCGTGTAGCCGCCGTCGACGCCCAGCGTGTGCAACTCCATCAATTCGCGACCGAGATTCTCGTTGAGCCCCTTGCCGGTGACTACTCCGGCCATGGAATCGGGACCGAGCGACTGCGCATTGTCGAGATAGAGCAGCATCGCCGGATGACGCACGACAGCGAGCAGCAAATCTTCGAAATGGCCATTGATGTTGGGCCGGATGGCCTCGCGCTCGAATGCGCCAGCGAACATGATGTCGCGCGGATTCTGGGCCGAGACCGTGAAGTGGTTGCTCCAGAACCAGACGAGCCGTTCGGCAAAGGGCCGCTCGGTCGTGAAGCCCAGCGCAAATCGTGCGCCCATCTCGCGCACATACAGCTGGACATAGGTCCTGAAGACCTCAAGGAGCTTTTTCTGGTCAGCCGACATCTTGCGGATTTCCAGCACTTCCGGAACCAAATCAGCGCTCGACCGGAACGGCTGGCCGTCGAGGGCTTGCGGCTGCGGCGGGGACGAATCGAGTTGGCCCATGAGCCACGCCTTCGGTGACCCGCTGGCGGCTTCGATCTCTCCCGGCCGGGCGCCAAGGCCAAATCTGTGGGCAGCAATTGCGCCTTCGAGCGACATGAACGCCTCCGCTTGCGACTTGCTCGTCAGCCCCTTAAACGGAAGCCACATCAACCTCCGTCGCGCCGGAACCTTCGAATGACGTCCGACCGGAAACCCGGCCGCAACAGCCTCACCTATAAGGACGCGGGCGTCGACATCGATGCCGGCGACGCGCTCGTCGACCGCATCGCGCCGCTCGCCAAGGCGACCCGCCGTCCCGGCGCGGATGCCGATCTGGGCGGCTTCGGCGGATTGTTCGACCTCAAGGCCGCCGGCTTCAAGGATCCCATACTTGTTGCGTCAACGGATGGCGTCGGGACCAAGCTCAAAATCGCAATCGATACGGGGATTTGTTCCGGGATCGGACAGGACCTGGTCGCAATGTGCGTCAACGATATTGTCGTGCAAGGTGCCGAGCCGCTGTTCTTTCTCGACTATTTCGCAACCGGCAAGCTGGATGTCGAGCAGGGCGCGGTCGTGATCGCTGGCATCGCAGAGGCGTGCAAGGCGTGCGGCTGCGCGTTGATCGGGGGCGAGACGGCCGAGATGCCGGGACTTTACGCCAAGGGCGATTTCGATCTGGCAGGATTCACCGTTGGCGCCGTCGAGCGCGGACAGATTCTGCCCCTGACGGACACCATGAAGGAAGGCGACGTCCTGTTGGGCGTCGCGTCTTCGGGCGTGCACTCGAACGGTTATTCGCTGGTGCGCCGCGTCGTGAGCGACGCAGGACTCTCCTACGATGCGACAGCGCCATTCACGCGCGATCTCTCTCTCGGCGAAGCGCTGCTCGCACCGACGAGGCTCTATGTCACCAGCGGTCTCGCCGCGATTCGCGCGGGCGGCGTCAAAGGTCTCGCGCACATCACGGGCGGCGGCATCACCGAAAATTTGCCGCGCGCGCTCCCGGTCGGGCTCGATGCGGAGATCGATCTGTCCGCGTGGTCGCCATTGCCCGTGTTCGGCTGGCTCTCGAAATCCGCCGGCATCGGCGAACGCGAAATGCTGCGCACGTTCAATTGCGGCATTGGATTGATCGCAGTCGTCGCACCCGAGAAGGCAGACGCAACAATCGCGGTGTTCTCGGGTGCCGGAGAATCCGCGTGCCGCATCGGAACGCTTGTTCCGGGCAGCGGCGAGCCAAAAGTCCGCTATCGCGGCGCATTGAAGCTCTGATGCCGGCGCGCAAACGCACAGCCGTGCTCATTTCGGGCCGCGGCAGCAATCTGCAGGCCCTGATCGACGCCTGCCGCGACCCGTCGTTCCCGGCCGAGATCGTTCTCGCGATTTCCAATGTGGAAGGCGCCGAAGGTCTCGCGCGCGCGGCTGCGCGCGGCATCGCGACGAAATTCATTTCGCACAAGGATTTCGCATCACGTGAGGAATTCGACGCCGCGATCGACGCTGCCTTGATGGCGTCCGACGTTTCGCTGGTCTGCGAAGCGGGGTTCATGCGCATTCACAGCGAATGGTTTACGAATCTTTGGGCAGGAAAATTGCTCAACATACACCCCTCCCTGCTGCCGTCGTTTCCGGGAATCCGCGTACACCGCCAGGCGCTCGACGCCGGCGTGAAGGTTTCGGGCTGCACGGTTCACTTCATCGTGCCGGCGCTCGATTCCGGCCCGATCATTGCGCAGGCCGCCGTTCCGGTGCTCGACGGCGACACGCCTGTGACATTGGCCGCACGCATTCTTGTTGAAGAACACCGCGTCTATCCTGAAGCGCTGCGGCTCGTCGCCGAAGGAAAAGTCGCGCTCGAAAACGGCAAGGCCGTGTTTCTGTAGGCCCAAGCGCCATGCTCGGAACAAAGTCCGCGACCAACCTCAAAGTAATCGCCGAAGCCTTCGGCTCGAACGACACGCCCGTGCTTCTCAAGGGTGGACAAGGAACTACCTTTCGCGCCGGAACCATTGTCATTAAGCCGGCAGACGGCATCGAAGAAGCCGCATGGCTTGCGACGACGTTCGACGGGATTCCGGCGTCTGCTGAAATTCGAATTCCGAAGCCTGTTCTTTCGGTCCACGGCAACTGGATCGAGGATAGATTTGTCGCGTGGTCGTTCATAGAGGGAGAACCCAGTGCGAGCGCATATCGGGAAAAGTCGGATGCGTGCGATGCCTATCACCGGCTGGTCCGCCGCATCGCAAAACCCGATTTCATCGGCACGCGAACCGATCCGTGGTCGGTCGCCGACAGAAAGGCGTGGGGCGAAGAACGAATAGACTACAAATCCGGGTTCGCGCATCTGTACAGGGATTTGCTGTCTTCGCTGGAGGATTTGTCTCTTCCGAACCAGATCATCCATGGCGATTTCAGCGGAAACGTGTTGTTTGCCAGCGAATTGCCTCCGGCGGTTATCGACTTTTCTCCCTATTGGCGGCCCGCAGGTTTCTCCCAGGCCGTCATCCTGATCGACGGGGCGGCGTTGGACGAAAACGCGACATCCTCCGAACTGCTGAATGTCTTCGGTTCAATCGAACATATCGAACAGCTTACGCTCCGCGCAGCACTACGAAGAATGTTCGAGCAGTTCGAGCACAATCGGATGCAGAGAGCGAACAAGACGGAAGCGCTGCAGGTGGCGGAATCGTATCGAGCCGCCTGCAAGCGGCTTTTTAGCTAGATCGGCGAAGAATTTAGCCCACGCCAGAAATTTTCGCCGATACGTCCCACAACCGTTTCGCGTCGGCGTCGTTCTGTGCTTCCTTGGTCGGCGTGGCGATTTTGGATTTGTAGAAATAACCGCCGCTGACATCTGCCACGTCGGGCGAGCTCGCGAGATAGATGATCGTTTCGGCGCCCTGCTCCGGTGTGAGCGCGAAATTCTTCGCGGCACGCACGGCGAAAGAAACAATACCACCGCTCGCGTCGCCGAAACGCGTGGCGACGAAACCAGGATGCAGGCAATTGGCGGTCACGCCTGTGCCTTTGATCCGCCGGGCCAGTTCGCGCGTGAACAGGATGTTGCACAGCTTGGAGCGGCCATAGACGCCGAAGCCGCTATAGCCGTGCTCGGATTGCAGATCGTCGAAATTGAGCTTGGCGCCCTTGTGCGCGTCGGACGAGGTCGAGACGACGCGCCCGCCCGACCCCATGCGGGGAAGCAGCAGATTTGTCACCACGAAATACGCCATGTGGTTCACGGCGAAAGTCATTTCGAGACCGTCTGCGGAGAGTTTGCGCGCGTTGAACAACGCGCCCGCATTGTTGATCAGCACGTCGATCCTGGGCTCGGCCGCCGCAATCTCCGCCGACACCCGCTTCATTTCCGAAATCTGCGACAGATCGGCATAATGAGCGGCGTGCGCCTGATCCGGTGCGATCGCATGCAGATGCCTGAGCGTTTCCTCGCCGCGCGATTTGTCGCGCGCGATGAAGACGATGCGTGCACCCTTCGCCGCGAGACGGTCGGCCGCGACCTCCCCGATGCCGGACGTGGCGCCCGTGATGACGACGGTTGTGCCCTGCATGGGATGTCCTTTCGAAATATCAGCTTCGTGCGAAACGGTTCATCCGACGATTTCAAGCTCGCTGAAGAAGAAACGGATTTCCTCGCGCGCGGTCTCCGGCGCATCCGAGCCGTGCACCGAATTGGCTTCGATCGATTCGGCGAAATCCTTGCGGATCGTGCCGGCAGCGGCCTTTGCCGGGTCGGTCGCGCCCATCACTTCGCGATTCTTCGCGATGGCGTTATCGCCTTCCAGCACCTGAACGACCACGGGACCGGAGGTCATGAACTCGACCAGGCCACGGAAAAACGGCCGCGCCTTGTGCACATTGTAGAACGCCTCGGCCGTCTCGGTCGAAAGCCGCATGCGCTTCTGCGCCACGACCCGCAGGCCCGCTTTTTCGAAGCGCGCCACGATCTGGCCCGTCAGGTTCCGCCGGGTTGCATCCGGCTTGATGATCGAAAGCGTCTGTTCGAACGCCATGGGCAAACTCCATGTCTGGAAAGGAGGGGCCTTATAGAAGCGGCTTGGCGAGGCCGCAAGCCGTGCTAGAAGCCGCGCCCAGGAGCGTGAAATGCTGTCTATCGAAAACGTCATATACAGGATTGCCGGCCGCGAGATTCTTGCGGGCGCCAGCGCGCGCCTGCCTGCCGGCCGCCGGGTCGGCCTTGTCGGGCGAAATGGCACCGGCAAGACCACGCTCCTGAAGCTGATCCTGAACGAACTGCACCTCGACGGGGGCGACATCACCAAGCCCGCCAATTGGCGCATCGGAACCGTGGCGCAGGAGGCCCCGGGTGGCACGCAGACCCTCCTGGAGACCGTGCTGGAGGCCGAGCCGGAGCGGATGGAACTGCTGGCCCAATCCGAAACGGAGACCGATGCCCACAGACTGGGCGACATCCATGCCCGCCTCGAAGCGATCGACGCCTATTCGGCGCCCGCGCGCGCGGCCTCCATCCTGGCCGGTCTCGGCTTCTCTGCGGCCGAGCAGCAACGGCCCTGTTCCGAATTCTCCGGCGGCTGGCGCATGCGCGTTGCCCTCGCCTCGATACTGTTCGCGGCGCCCGATCTGCTGTTGCTCGATGAGCCCACCAACTATCTCGATCTCGAAGGCGTGCTGTGGCTCGAGGACTATCTCAAGCGGTATCGCGGCAGCGTTCTCATCGTCAGCCATGACCGCGACCTGCTTAACACGGTGGCGGAGTTCATCCTGCATCTCGAGCACGGCAAGCTCACGCTTTACACTGGCGGCTACGACACCTTCGTGGCGACGCGCGCCGCCAAGCGTGCGCTCGACACGGCCTTCGCCAAGAAGCAGGAAGCCGCGCGCAAGCACATGCAAGCCTTCGTCGACCGCTTCCGCTACAAGGCCTCGAAGGCACGCCAGGCGCAAAGCCGCATCAAGATGCTGGCGAAGATGCAGTCCGTGGAAATTCCACTGGACGAGCATGTCACGCCCATTCGCCTGCCGAAGCCGGAAGAAACCAATCCGCCGCTTCTATCGCTGGATCGCGTTTCGGTCGGTTACGAGCCGGGTAAGCCGATCCTCTCGAATATTTCCCTGCGCTTCGATCCCGACGACCGCATTGCCCTTCTGGGCAAGAACGGCAACGGCAAGTCGACGCTGGCGAAGCTGCTGGCCGGAAAGCTCGCGGCCCAATCGGGCGATGTGATCCGCTCGCGCAAGCTTGTGCCGGGCTATTTCGCGCAGCATCAGCTGGAAGAACTCGACGGTGCACTGACGCCGATCCAGACGCTTGCAAAGCTTCGTCCCAAGCTGACCGAGCAGGAAGTGCGCAACCGGCTGGGCGGATTCGGATTCTCCGCCGACAAGGCGCGGACCCTGGTGGGAAATCTCTCCGGCGGTGAGCGTGCGCGGCTGATGCTGGCGCTCACGACGCTCGATCGTCCCAACCTGTTGCTGCTGGACGAGCCGACAAACCATCTCGACATCGATGCGCGCGAGCAACTGCTTTCGGCGCTCAACGACTTCGAGGGTGCCGTCGTTCTCATCAGCCATGACCGGCGGCTGATCGAAGCGACGTCCGATCGCTTGCTGCTGGTCGCCAATGGCGGGGTGGAACCTTTCGACGGCGATCTCGACGATTATCGCCGCTTCCTTCTGTCCGGCGAAAACACGCCGACGCAACGCGAGGAAGCCGTTCCCAAGATCAACAAGGAAGACGCCCGGCGCGAGGCGGCCCACCGCCGCCGGCATCTGAAGCCGCTGAAGGACAAGGTCGAGATTGCAGAGCACCAGATCGCGGAGCTGACCGCCGAGATCAAGAAGTACGATTCGGCACTCGCAGATCCGCTGCTGTTCACCCGCGATCCGCAAAAGGGCAATGCGGTCTCCAAGAAACGCGCGGATGCGGTGCGCAAGCTGCAGGCCGCCGAAGCACGCTGGCTCGCGGTCAACGAGGAATATGAATCGGCGATGGCGGGCGCGTAATGGGCGCGTTCGAGCACGTCATCGCGCTTCTGTCCTTTGTCTATGCCTTGGCGCTGACGCATTTGCTTTCGGGTATCGTCGCGCTCATCCGCGCCGACAATCGCGTCCGGTTTTCCTGGATATACGCCTTCTGGATGCTCGAAGCGTTCGTCACCATCTTCGCAAACTGGATCAGCTTCTGGGATCTGCGCACGCTGCCGAGCTGGAGCGTGCCGGCGATTGTCCTCACTTTGCTGATGGCAATTACGAATTATCTGCAGGCAGCGCTGGTATGTCCCGAAGTGCCCGCGGAAGGCCCAGTCGATTTGACCGTGTTTCACGAAGAGCAGAGCCGCCGGTATATCGGCGCGTTTCTATTCTCGTGCATATTGGCACTCATCGCCAATTTCGTATTCGGAACGCTGCAGGGCGCGTCCGAATGGGGCGCGCAAAACCTCGCCGTGCTGCCGATGCTGGTTGCGGCCGCACTCGCGATGATCTTTCGCGCGCGTTGGATGCAGATCGCCGTGCCCATCGGGCTGACCGCAACCTGGATCTATTACTTCAGCTTTCTGCAGGGGGCGCTGAAATAGCGTTTTATTTCAGCGCCGCGCGCGCAATATCGCCCCATTCCTTCTGCGCCCGGCGATAGTGGCGCGGCGCGCCGTCGAGGGATTTGACGATCTCCAGAAAAACTGTCCGCGCTTCGTCCGTTGCGCCCAGCTTTTGCAGCATCATCGCGTAGCGGGCACGCGCCTCCTCGCCTGCAAAATACCGCGCAAGCTTGCGATATTCTTCCAACGCTTCCTGGTCCTTGCCCTGCAGCTCGAGCGCGCGCGCATAAATCATGTGCGCATCGCCCGAAGAAAAATTGGGATCTGCTATCTGCAGCGCATCGAGACTTGCCTGCGCACCCGCGCCGTCGCCGCTGAGGAATTGCGCCTTCGCGAGACCATAGAGCAACGCCGGATCATCCCGGAATTGTCCCTCCAGCAGCCCTTGATAAAGGGCGACGGCGTCGCTGTAGCGGCCATGCGCTACATATTCGTCGGCCAGAGCACGCTTGGACGCGACGGAGCCCACCATTTCCGCCGCCCGCTCGGCCCGCTTGAGCGAGCCGTAAGGGTTCGTGATCGACCGCACATTCGAAGTGAATTGCGCCGCGCGGCGGCTGCGCATGATGTCGGGCAACACCTCGACAGCAAGATAGGCGAGCGAGCCCACCAGCGGCAGGAAGAAAATAATGAAAATCCAGGGAAACATCCTGCCGCTTCTCACCGCATGGACGATGCAAAGGATTTGGAGAAGAACCGGCCCGACGAGGAAAATATAGCCCAATGCGATGACCTGCTGACCCCGGGCGGTGCTTACCAAGCGACGGCGCAATCGACAAGTTAGCCCTGCTTCTCCCACTTTCCACCGGGCGTTTCCTTCCAATAGGTCACGTCGTGGCCGACATCCTTGGCACCCTTCCAGGCCGACCGAGCGGCCTGGACCGCTTCGGGATCGCGCCCGTCGAACATCAGCACGATGCGGGAGAGCGCCTGGGCCGACTCATCGTCCCATGCCGGCGGAGGCGCGCCGCCCACGACGAACAGAATCTGCGCCCCATTCGGATTGCCTTCCTCGACCGTGATGAGCACCGGCTGGTGCGCGGGTTCGCCATCTCCCAGTTGGGCATGCGGCAGAAACGTCTGGTCGTTATAGGTCCACAGAAGGTTGTCGATCGCTTCCGCGCGCTCGGCGGATTCGGTGCGGACAATTGCGCGCCAGCCGCGCTCCAATGTCTTCTCCAAAAGCCCCGGCAACACGTCGTCGAGCCCGCGCCGTTCGAGATGGTAGAAAAGCGTCTCGGTCACTTCTCGTAGTGGTCCGCCACGAGACGATTGAGTACCCGCACGCCCCAGCCTGTGCCCCAGGTGGGCGCCAGCGCCTTCTGCTCGCCATCCTGCCAGGCCACGCCCGCGATATCGAGATGGGCCCAGGGTGTCTTGTCGACAAAACGCTGCAGGAACTGCGCGGCCGCGATCGAGCCGGCGTGAGGTCCGCCGATATTTTTCATGTCGGCGATCTTCGACTTGATCAGCTTGTCGTAGCCGTCCCCGAGCGGCAGGCGCCACACCGGCTCGCCTTCCGCGCGACCGGCGGATGCGATGCGTTCCGACAGCCGATCGTCATTGGAAAAGAGGCCGGCATGATCGCTGCCCAGCGCGACCATGATCGCGCCCGTCAAGGTCGCAAGATCGATGACGAATTTGGGCTTGAATCGCAATTGCGCGTACCAGAGCGCATCCGCCAGAACAAGACGGCCTTCGGCATCAGTGTTCAGCACTTCGATGGTCTGGCCCGACATGGATTTCACCACGTCGTCCGGCCGCTGCGCGTTGCCGTCCGGCATATTCTCGACGAGCCCGATGACGCCGACCGCATTGACGCGGGCCTTGCGCGCCGCCAATGCCTGCATGGTTCCGGCGACTGCAGCAGCGCCGCCCATGTCGCCTTTCATGCCCATCATGCCGGCGCCGGTCTTGAGCGAGAGGCCGCCGGAATCGAAACACACGCCCTTGCCGACGAACGCGACGGGCGCGTCTTTCTTCGAGCGCGCACCGTTCCATTGCATCACGACGAGCTGGCTTTCGCGCTCGCTGCCCTGCCCCACGCCGAGGAGAGCGCCCATGCCGAGTTTCTTCATCTCGGCCTCGCCGAGAATCTCGACCTTCACACCGAGCTTCGCGAGACCTTTGGCCCGGCGCGCGAACTCGACCGGCGACAACACATTCGGCGGCTCGTTGACGAGATCGCGCGCGAAGAACATGCCGTCGGCCACCGCTTCCAGCGCGGCCCAGGATTTTTTGGCCGCGGCCGTGTCGCTCGCACCGATCGTGATTTTCGTCAGCGTCGGTTCATGTTCGTCGCGCTGCTTCGTGCGGTAATGATTGAAGGTGTAGCTCCTCAGCCTTGCGCCCATCGCGAGGTGCGCCGCGAACTCGGCCGGCTTGAGCTTCGTGCCTTTCGGCAGATCGACCGCGAACGCGACCTCTTTCTCGCCGCTGGTGAAAAGGCGGCCGATGACGCCGGCCGACGCGCGTTCCGCCGCGGAAGAGTCGAATGAAGACGGCTTGCCCAAGCCAATGAGGAGGACCCGACTCGCCTTGAGGCCGGATGGCGCGAGAACCTCGACCGTCTGCCCAGGCTTGCCCGCAAAGCGGGTGACCCCGATCGCGCGTTTGAGGGCGCCGCCGGCTACATCGTCCGCCTTGGCGGCCAAACCGCTCAACCCCGCCCCTTCTATCACACCCAGAACCAGCACCCCTGAACCTGCGACGGACGGCGCAGCGAACGACAACTGCATGGAAATCCTCATTGTTGGGCCAGAGGCCGGAAATCGTTGGCGATTTTAGGTATATGACAGAGTTCGGGATTGCCGGACAGCGGCGCGAGAGTGTTAGTTTAGGTCGAATCTCGAGGGGTGCGAAGGGGGTAATGGGGCAGTCCCATTGCCGCGCGCCCGCCATCCCGGACCCGATATGCCGCGACTGTCGTTCTATGTGTTGCGCCAGCTGATCGGTCCGGTCGCGCTGTTCACATTTCTGTTGACGAGCGTGATCTGGCTTTCGCAGTCGTTGCGGCTCCTGGATCTCGTGATCAATCGCGGCCAGTCGGCGCCCATCTTCCTGTACCTGACGGTGCTGATCCTGCCGCGGCTCCTGGTGTACATCCTGCCGATGGCCTTTTTCGCCGGAACGCTGTTCGGCCTGAACAAGCTCAACGCCGACAGCGAACTCGTGGTGATGTCGGCCGCCGGCTTCAGCCGCCGGCAATTGGCGGCGCCAGTGCTGATCGCGGCGCTCATCATGATGGCGCTGACCTATCTCTGCAGCCTTTATCTGATGCCGCTCGGCGAGCGAGCGATGAAAAGCAAGGTACTCGACATCCGCTCCGACATCGGAACCGCGATCCTGAATGAAGGCGAGTTCAACACGCCGACAAACGACTTGACGGTTTTCATTCGCTCGCTCTCGCCCGACGGGAATATTCGCGGCATCCTGGTCCACGACAATCGCGACGCATTGCGTCCGACGACCTATATCGCCGAAGGCGGCATTCTCGCGGACACGCCGGCGGGCGCACGTCTGATCATGCGCGACGGTACGATCGAGCAAAGCTCGCTCGGCGGCTCGCATCTTTCCGTCCTCAGATTCAAACAATATGTGTTCGATCTCGATCAATTCGCCGGCCCGACGCAAGCGACGCAACTTGAAACCAGCGAACGGTTCCTTCCCGAACTGCTTTGGCCCGGTCCGCATGTCGATACGCGCGTCCGAAATGCCTATTTTGCAGAAGCCAATAACCGATTGGCGGCCCCTCTCTATTGCCTGGCCTTCGCGTTCATCGCGTTTGCCGCGGTCACGCGCGGTCGCGGCGGGCGCGGCGCGTACGCATTGCGGCTGACCATGGCCTGCACCTTTGCGGGAGGCATTCGCATCATCGGCTACGGGGCGCAGGGAGCCGCGGCGCGCAATCCCGCGCTTTGCATATTGCTCTATCTCATTCCTCTGGCGGGCGCGGGCGTGGCCCTGCTCGATATTGCAGGCTTCGACCCCGCGACATTTCTCAGCCGGCGCGTACGGACGCCGTTGGCGGAGCCGGCGTGATGAGTTGGCCCTGGACCCTTTATCGCCATTTGGCGGTGCAGTTTCTCCTTGGCGTGGGCACCGTTTTCGCCTCGTTCGTCTTTCTGTCCTTCTCCATGGACCTCGTCGATCTGTTCGACAGAACCGCCGGCAGGCATGTGCCCGCGGCTGCAATCGTCGGCATGAGCCTGTTCCAGCTTCCGGACCTCGGATTGAAGCTCCTGCCGTTTGCGGTGCTGCTGGGCGGCGTCTTTTCGTTCGTGCGCTTGTCGCGCAGTCAGGAACTGCTCGCCATTCGGGCGGCCGGGGTTTCCGCGTGGAATCTTCTTGCGCCGCCGGTCGTTGTGGCCGTTGCGCTGGGCGTGTTCACGGTCGTCGCGTTCACGCCTTTTTCGTCGCGGATGCTGCAGCAATATTCGGCCCTCGAAGCCACTTACATTCGCGGTCAAGCTTCGCAGCTCGCCATATCCCGCAACGGGTTGTGGCTGCGCCAGGGCGACAGAAGCGGCCAATCGGTGATCCATTCGTTGCGCGTCGCGGATCAGGGTGTCCGGCTCGAAGACGTGATTGTTTTTTTCTATGGCGCAAACGACCGGTTTCTCGGCCGCATCGATGCGCAATCGGCGGACCTTCGCCCCGGCAAATGGCAATTGCACAACGCCTGGGTCAGCGATCAAGTCGGCCGCCTCGCCCAGCACCCTGTTTATGACCTTCCCACGACATTGACCGCATCGCGCATCCAGCAGAGCTTCGCATCGCCCGACACATTGTCGTTCTGGACGTTGCCGGGTTTCATCGCCACAGCCCGGCAGGCGGGATTTTCGGCGACAAAGTATCAGCTCTATTTCGACACGCTGCTGGTATTGCCCGCGATGTTTGCGGCGATGGTGTTTATGGCTGCGAGTTTCTCCCTGCGCCTCGCGCGCCTGGGCGGATTGGGTCGCGTTATCGTGCTGAGCGCGCTTGCGGGGTTCGGCGTCTACTTCTTCGGCGATGTGACACAAGCCCTCGGCGAGACCGGGATACTTCCCGTGGCTCTCGCCGCGGCCGCGCCCGCGACCGCTGCCATTCTCCTGGGAATGACCCTTGTCTTCCATCAAGAGGACGGTTGACGATGCCGGGGGGCTTGTTGCGCGCATCGCATGTCGTCGTCGCCGCCGCGTTGATGGCCGCTTCGGTATTGCCGGCCGCTGGCGCCCAGCAATCGCATTTGTCTGGCGTCGTGTTGGGGCCGCGCGGCAGTGCCGGCTTGCTGCGCGCCGACGACGTCACCTATGACACCAACACGTCCATCATGACGGCGCAGGGCCATGTCGAGATCGACTACAACGACCGCATCCTGACAGCCGACAAGGTCACCTACGACCAGGACAACGACATCGCCACAGCCGACGGCAACGTTACGATCATGGCGCCCAATGGCGACGTGATCTTCGGCACCCATGCCGTGCTTACGGACCAGATGAAGGACGGAACGATCGACGCTTTCGCCGCCCTGATAGGTCAGTACGGCCGCCTTGCTTCCGTTCGAGCCACAAGGATCGATGACGGCACGCATTTGATTGCCGCGCGCGCGATCTACACGTCGTGCAAAATCTGCAAGGAGCGCGGCGAGCGCACGCCGCTATGGCAGGTGAAGGCAACGCGGGTCTACTATGACCAGATCAACCATCGCATCAATTATCACGACGCGACCATCTCGCTTTTCGGCGTAGCCGTCATGTACACGCCCTATTTCTCGCAACCGGATCCGACCGTGAAACATTCGTCCGGCATCCTGATTCCGACATTCGGAACGTCCTCGACATTGGGAACGTACTTCAAGGTTCCGTTTTACGTTGCGTTCAGCGATTCCGAGGACATGACGCTGGCGCCTTATTACGCAACCCATGGCGGCGAGATGCTGGAGGGCGAATATCGCCAACGCTGGAATCATGGCGGTATGTGGCTTCAGGCGAGCGTCACCGACACCCCCTATGGCGGGCTCGATGGAACGCAAAGCCAGGTCTACAGCTCGCTCTTTGGGTCCGGTATCATCCCGATCGACGACACGTGGCATGCGGGCTTTGATGTTCAGCTCACTTCGAACGAAACCTATTTGAATCTTTATGATCTTTCGCAGTACGACCGGCTGAACAACGACCTTTTCCTCGAAGGGAACAGCGGCCGCAGCCACTTCGAGATCACCGGATATTTCTTCCAGGGACTGCGCGCGACGGACGTAAACAGCGAGTTTCCCGTCGCTTTGCCGCTCATCGACTATTCCTATATTCCCCTGGACGAGGTGCTGGACGGCACGTTTCGATTTAACCTGAACACAGTGGCCATCTCGCGACAGACCGGGCAGGACGATCAAAGATTGACAGGCGATGTCAATTGGAAATGGCCGTTCGTCACGGCCGACGGACAGTTGATCACTTTCATCGCCGACGCGCGCGGCGATGTCTATCACGTCAGCGACGCGTCCATCACGCTGTCCGACAAATCCGATTATTACGTTACGCGAGGATTGCCCTACGCGACGGTCGATTGGCGATGGCCGTTTGCATCGGACTCGGTGTTCGGTGCGTCCTCGCTCGTCGTGACGCCGATCACCCAACTGGTCTATGCGCCCTACGG
>Ga0302326_10016184_pt1 | contig 15616 bp, 17 predicted proteins | sample Palsa_T0_3_FD_202264 | JGI IMG/M metagenome (GOLD analysis project Ga0302326, IMG submission 202264) | Peat permafrost microbial communities from Stordalen Mire near Abisko, Sweden - Palsa_T0_3 | ecosystem: Environmental > Terrestrial > Soil > Palsa > Peat permafrost | place: Sweden: Abisko...
CGGCCGTGCCGCTGTCGAGTCCTTCGATGCGGCTCTTCAGGATGTTTGTGATCTCGTCGGGGTTGATCTGCATCAAGAGGCTCCTTGGGCAACGTGCCTGCGCAGTTGCTCCAGTCGGTTGCGAATAGAGGCGTCGAGGATCGAGTTTCCGACCCTGATGATGATGCCGCCGAGAATGTCCGGGTCCACGCGGGCCGCCAGCGTGACCTTGCGCCCGGCACGCTCGCCAATCGTCCTGCCGAGACTCTCGGTAGTCGTCTCGTCGAGCGCGATCGCACTGGTGATCTCGACCGGGAGCGTCTTGTTCTCCTCGTCCCACAGCCGCTCGTACTCCTGACGGATGCGAAAGATCACCGGCATGCGGTGGTTTTCGATGAGCAAGTTGAGGAAGTTCAACAAGATCGGCTCGGCGCCGTCGAGCATGCGGCCGAGTGCCTCCTGCTTCTCCTTGGTGGAGAAGTAGGGCGAGAAGAAGAACACGGCTAGATCGTGGTTCTCGCTGACGGCGTCAGCGAATTGGCCCAGCTGCTCGCGCAGCAAGTCGAGCTTGCCCTGCTCCAGCGCCACCTGGAAAAGCGAGCGACTGTAGACCTGGGCGAGCTCCTCCATCAGTTGCTCTGGCTGCCGGAGGAAAGACCGGAGAGGTCCATTTCGCTCAGAGCCTCCTCCACGAGGCGCCGTTGATCGGCGTCGTTGAGCGTCTTGCGCACGACCTTCTCGGTCGCCATGATCGTTAGGTCCGCGACCTCGCGACGGATGTCGTCGAGCGCCCGCTTGGTCGCAGCGTCGATCTCGCGTTCTGCCTTCTTGGCCCCTTCGGCGATGATCTCCTGCGCGCGCTCGCGGGCCTCATGCTCGTGCGAGTCGGCCGTCTGACGCGCACGCTGCACGATCTCCTCGGACTGGGCGCGGGCCTCCTTCAAACGCTCGCGGTACTCAGCCAGCAGCTCGTCGGCCTCCTTGCGGGTGCGCTCAGCGGAATCGATCGACTCGTCGATGCTCGCAGCGCGTTCATCTAGCACCTGGCGGATCCGCGGGAAGACAGCCTTGATGAGGATGTAGAGCGAGATCCCGAAGACGACGAACGTCCAGATCATCAGGCCGACGTTCGGCGTGATCAACCACGAGGAGCTCGAGGAGGCGATGGGAGTGCTCGGAATGGTGGCGAAGGGTTGCATCGACCTATAGGAAGAAGGCGATGAAGCCGCCCACCAAGCCGTAGAAGAACGTGGCCTCGGTGAGCGCGAAGCCCAGCCACTGGATCGAGGTGATCTCGTCACGCATCTCCGGCTGGCGGGTGACGGACTCGATCACCTTGCCGAAGAGCATTCCGATACCTGCGCCGGCGCCCGCGGCACCACCACCGGCACCCACGCCGAGCGCAATCGCTTTACCGGCGTTCGCGCCAATTTCCTTTGACGCTTCGGCCGCTGCGAGCAACGGAGTGCCTAGGTGGATAGACATGAAAGGCAAGAGGTGATTCAGCATCGTTCTCCTTGTCGAGGCTTAGTGGCTTGCGGCGGTTGCGCCGCCGAGATAGATGGCGGTCAAAATGGCGAAGATAAAGGCTTGCAGGCCAGCGATCAGGACCGCCTCAAATAGATAGATGACGACGCCGATCGGCAGGGTAAACCAGCCGAGGAGCTGTAGTCCGAGCAGCACAGCCAGGTTGCCGGCCATGAAGTCGATCAGCAGGTGCCCGGCGAGCAGGTTGGCCCAGAGCCGAATGGTGAGCGAGAGCGGCCGCAGAACGAAGTTCGAGAGCATCTCCAGCGGGAAGATCAGCACGAGCATGGGCCCACCCACGCCCTGCGGGATTAGGCTTTTGATGTACCCGATAGGTCCGTGGGCGCGCACTCCTTCAGCGTTGTATGCGACGAACACACCGAGAGCGAGCACTAGCGGGACCGCAACGTTGGTCACAGCGGCGTAGATCTGGAACGAAGGGATGTTCGCGCCAAACAGTTTGAATGTGTTTTGCGAATCGACGGGCAGTGGGACGTAGCCGATCAGGTTGGACACAAGGATGAACACGAACAGCGTGAAGACGATCGGGAACCATCTCCTGGTCATCTTCTCGTCCATGTTCTCGCGCGTCACCTGCGACATCAGTCCGTAGCCCATCTCAACCGCGACCTGTAGCCGGCCCGGACGCTTTTTCTGCATGTGGCGGGCGACGAACAGCATGATGCCGAGCGTCAACCCGGTCGCGATCAGCAGGTACAGGACGCCCTTGTCGAAATTGAGGGGTCCGGCAATGTGGAACCAGGTTTCGAGGTGAAATGCGTCAATCACCTTGAAGCTTTCGTTTTTGTGGCCTTTGATCCCGAAACCGACCGCGAAGCCGATCAGGCCGAGTACATACACCAGGCCGACGCTGTAGCCGATTTTTCTTGCCTTGCTCCAGGAGCGCAGACGATTCATCGGACTGCCTTGCGCTGTGAAGAGCTGGGCGGGCCGGAGAACACGCGAATCACAAAGGCAACGCTGTAGGCGCCACAGATCGTCACGGCGGCGGTCAGGCCGTCGGCGCGTCCACCCGCCACCCCCGCAACGATGATCGCACCGGCCAGCAGCCAGATCCGCCCGAACGCCTCAAACAGGCTGAGACCGAGCTGTGTCCGAGGCTCAGCGGATTTGCGAAGGAAGCGCTGATCGGCCTGGGCGACGACGCGCTGCACCAGCCACGCACCCGCCCCAATCACATAGCCGAGCGCAGGTACCCCGAGCATGAGCGCGGGAGCTGCCGCAATGACGACCAGCACAACGTCGAGATAACGAAGGATTGCGATCACGCGCCGCTCGAGGCTGACGCCGAAGCCTCCCGCCGCGGGAGTTGTAGTGGCGCTTTCGAGATTCTGGAGCATTAAAATAGGTTGCTTTCGGAAAGGGCTGGAGCGTTAGCGTCTGTGGGAACGAGCCGACCTCCCGGCCCAGCGCCGGGCAGGCGTGTGAAATCCCCCGTGACATCGTCGTCTGGCATGTAAGTAGGGCCACCCTACAGACGAGAAAATCCTCGCGCTCTGCAGCGGCGAAGCCGTCGAAGTGTCCCTCAACAGTCTGCGGCGGCGTCGCTAGTCTAGCTGATCTTGGACTTCGTAACAACTTTGTGACATGCCGTACGTGGCTGCGTCAGGCTTTCTAGGTACGCGACGACCGCGAAATACTCCGCCTCCAGGCCACCGCAGACGATTCCCCAACAGGCGTACAACCGCGACCGACACCGCAATCGTGACAAGCCCACCAAGGACGTCGAGCACGAAGTGGTTGCCAGTGGAAAGCACCGCAAGCGCGGTCACGAATGGATAGATCACCGCGAGCGCGCGCAGCCACCCGCGCGTCGATATCCGCCAGACGACAAGCGTGCACCAAACCGCCCAGGCGATGTGCAGCGAGGGCATGGCCGCCAGCTGGTTAGCTTGCGAGGCAAGCGCGCCGGTGTGCCACGAGCCGATCGTATGTGTGGCCGCCACCACGTCGGTGAATCCCGGCAGCATGCGCGGTGGCGCCACGGGAAAACGCCAGAACACGATGAACGCGAGCACGTTGACGAGCACCAGTGAGTTGCGCAGCGGGCGGTAGATGTCAGCGCGCTTCCACCACAGAAAGCCGAGCAGCCCCAGCGTGACTACGAAGTGAGCATTGTCGTAGTAGTAAGAGAGCACCAGCCCAAGCGTGTGGTGTCCGGCGAGCCAGTGGTCGAGGCTGCGCTCGGGATCGATGTGCAGCGTCTGCTCCAGGCTCAGGATGTCGCGGGCGTGCGCCAGCGCGGCGTGTAGCCGCAGCGGGGCCAGGTTGGTGATCGCGTCGTAGACCCAACACAGCCAGGCGATCGTCAGCGCCTCGACCCACCAGCGCGTGCGTGTCTGCCTCTGCGGCAAAGCCCCCACTGAGCGGACCGCGGAGATCGAGCCGCTCGCGTCGATCGGTGCGACAGTTGACAAGGCGTCGATGTTAGCCGCCGCCTCAGCGGTCAGGGAGCGACCGGCTCCAACTCCAGCTCGGCCAGAGCCTCGAGTACTTGCGGCAGGGCGGCGGCGGTCCGCCGCCAAGAGTCCGGCGAGGAATAGTCATCGGCGTCGTGCAACAGCAGCACCGCACCCTCACTGACCCGGTCAGTCACACGCGCCGCGATCGACGCAGGCGTGGCACTCGCCTCCCAGTCTCGCCCCCAGTCGCTCCAAAGCAGCGTACGCCAGCCGCGCGCCCGCGCGAGGCACAGCGCCGAGGCATTGAGCACACCATAAGGCGGGCGGTAGATCTCCGGCGAGCGCTCTGTGGCTGCCTCGATGGTGTCCTGGGCGCGAGCGATGTCCTCGCGCACCTGCCAAGGTGTCAGCCGCAGCAGGTTGCGGTGTCGATCGCAGTGCAGGCCGATCGTGTGACCCGCATCGAGGATCTCGCGGGCAAGACCAGGGTTGCGGCGCACCTGCTCCCCCACCAGGAAGAACGTCGCGGGGACCTGCTCGCGACTGAGGATCTCGAGCACCGTCGGCGTGCCCTGCGGGTGGGGCCCGTCATCGAATGTCAGCGCGTAGCCGCGCCCGCTTGACGTGCGATCCTCGACACCCAGCGGGCGGCGCAGCGCGGGCCATGCGCCAGCCAGCCCTGGAAGCAGATAGCCCACCAGAGCGGCGCCACCGAGCGCGCCGGCGAGGTGAGTGGCGGGAGTGCGATGATCGTGGGTGGACATGGTCGATTTGGTGCTGGGAATCGGGGCGGCGGTGGGGGCGTCGACCCTCTACAGCCTAGGGATCGCCCTGCAGGCGTTGGATGCGAGAGAGGCACCGCACGACGAGCACCTGCGTCCAGCGCTTGTCATGGGGCTGCTCAGGCGCGCTCGCTGGCTGCTGGGCACAGGACTTTCGATTCTGGGCTGGCCGCTACAGGTTGTGGCTCTACTGCTAGCGCCACTGGTCGTCGTCCAGCCGGCACTGGCGGCTGGGTTGCTGGTGCTCCTGTTCGTTGCCGAGCGCATGCTCGGCGAGCACGCGGGCCGCTATGAGTACATCGCCATGTCGGCAATCGTGATCGGCGTGGTCGGCGCCGCCCTGACTGCGCCCCCACGCCATATCCATCACGCACGCGAGGCCCTGACAATCACACTGGTGCTCGTCGCATTGGCAGTGGCGAGCATGCTCCCATACCTGCTGCGCGCGCTCGGGCGCCCGCGCGCGGTGGTGACGATGATCGGTGCAGGCATGGCGTTCGGCTGGAGTGGGGTGGCGACAAAGCTCGCCTCCGACGATCTCTCCTCACATCACCTCGCCACCGCAGCAGCGTGGGGGCTGTCCACCGCTGCCGCCTCAGCGGTCGGCGTGCTCAGCGAGTCAAGCGCGCTGCAATCGCGACCTGCGATCCAGGTTGCGCCCGTGGTGTTCGTGACTCAGACCGTGATTCCGGTTGTGCTGGCGCCGCTACTGCTCGGCGAGAGCTTTGGCGACACGCCGCTTGGCGGTGTGCCGCTTGCCGCATCGCTGGTCGTGCTGGTCGTCGGCGCAGCGCTACTTGCCCGCTCGCCCCTGCTGCTGGCGCTGATGGAAGGTGAGCGAGTCAGCCACGCCAGTGGCTCAGCGCCCAGCCCGGAGGACCCCAGCCACGCGACGATGCGCTCCAACCCCGCCACGGATGCCGACGAGCCGGACAGTTCGACCACGACCACGTCTCCGGCCCGCATCGGCCGTTGAGGCAGATCGCTAGTCGCGCCCAATCGCAGCGCCCCCTTCACCGGCGTGGCGCCGTCGGTACGCGCGAGCACGAGTTGTCCGACCGAGAGCCCTCCGAGCGGCTGCAGATAGTAGAAACGGTGATGCAGGCCCAACGCATGCGCCTGCGAGTGCAGCACGCCACGTGTGCGCTCCCAACGAAGTGGCGCAGAGTTGGGCACCTCCGGCATGTATTCGTCACCCAGCGCATGCAACTTCGCGATTCGCGCTGGCAATGGCACGCCTGAGTCATCGGCAAAGGAAACGTGAATACCGCGGCTGGCGAGCTCGGAGGCCACGGCCGCAATGTCCGCGGCAGGCGCATGCACGATCACGCCCACCTCTGGCTTGCCGGTTTCGACATGTACCAGTGGATGGACATGCAGGAACTTGGCAGCCACCGCGGTGACCTCGTCGGTGGACATCATCCAGGACCCTAGGCCGAACAGGAGGACCAGCCAAGTGGTAACAGCGGCGAGACGCAGTCGCCAGAGCGGGATCGGCTGAACCCGCCGGGGTGCATCGAGCACCACGTCGACAGCCTGCGGGTGTTTGAAGACATGATCTGGAGCGCTTGGCGCGTCCGCGCCATCGCCGACTGTCAGATCAGGCGCGAAGCTCGCTTGGACATGCGTGCGCAGCTCATCTGTGTCGTTGGCCAGCCGCAGCAGGTCGAGCGCAGCCATCGCCCGTGTGTTCAGGCGCGCGTGACCGACAGGCAGCCCATATGAGACGACTGGCGTCCCCGCCGCCCTGGCCTCCAGGCAGGTGACCCCGCCGGTCGAGTGCACGAGCACATCAGCGGCAGCCAGGATTTCCGGCATCTTGTCGGTGAACCCGTATACGCGAACGCGGGGCTCATGCGCAAACGCGCTGCGCAGTTTCGCGGCAAGCTGCTCATTGCGTCCGGCGAGACAGACGATGCTGCTGACCTCCGGCACCCTGGTGAACTCGCGGACAGCACCGGCGACATCGCCCACGCCCCAACCTCCGCCCGAGACTACGACCGTACGACCGTCTTCGGGCAGGCCGAGCTCGCGGCGGGCCTCAGCGGGACAGCGGGGCTGCAGGAACTCAGCGGAGATCAGCGGACGTACCAGGCGCACGCTTCCCTCTCCGGCGATGCGCTCGACCGAGGACATCGACTCGCCGTACATCACAAGGTGAACATCAATGCCCGGCTGAGCCCAGAAGAACAGGCCAGTCAGGTCGGTGATCGTGGCCACCGTCGGGCAAGTGACCTCGCCTGTACGACGCAGCCGCGCCAGCACCACTGTGACGGCAGGGTAGGTCGAGACGACCACGTCGGGCTCGTGCTCGGCGATGGTTCGCGCCAACGGCCGCGATCCCAACAAGCACAGCAGCCGACGGGCAGCCATGCGAATCGGCAAGACATGCTCGAGCAGCCAATAGACCATCGTGTAGGTCCATGGTGCAAAGCGCAGCTGGACGCGATAGCCGTCCTCCACGACGGGCCGCAGCAACGGGCCCATAGCTGCGAGCCCGTCGATCACTGTCACGTCGGCATCCTGCTGGGATGCTTCGACCTGCTCAGCCAAGGCACGTGCGGCGGCAGCGTGCCCCTCGCCAACGTCGGCGGACAGAACTAGAACGCGACGCGGCCCCGGAGACCGGCGCGGTGTGTCGTTGCGGTTGCGGCGTCGCATAAGGATGTGCGTGCTCAAATCGGGAGCAGGCTTGGCGGGGGCACGGGCTAGCGCCGCATGCCCCCGAGGCGCAGCTGTGTAAACAGAGTATCGGGCGCGCTGGACACTCGCGGGCTCACGAGACGTAACAATGGGCCTGATGCCAGCCGCAACCCCCATGCCGTCGGTGCGGATCTCCGGGGCCACGGCCGCAGATACGAGTGTGGGGGCCGGTGCGAGGACGCCGGCTGGCCTGGTGCGAACCGTCGGGGCACTTGGACTGCTTGGGATTCTCATCAGCGTCTTCCTGGTGAGCGCGGGCGCCGCCTCAACGCCCTCGCAATATGTACCCGCGCGCACCGGTGGCTGGCCTGCATGGCTGGCGGGCCCGTTGCGGGGCATGGATATCGGCCTCGGCGGCAGCAGCTTCCAGACGCTCATGCTGGTGATGTGCGCCAGCTATGTGCTGGTACTGATTGCCGCCAAGCGACTGCCTGTAGCAGCGCTAGTCGGCACGATCCTGCTCGCTGACACAATCCTGCTTCTCGGGCCACCGCTGATCTCCCAGGACGTGTTCGGCTACGTCGCGTTCGCGCGGCTGGGAGCCCTGCATGGACTGGACCCCTACACCCACTTTGCAGCGCAAGCGCCCACCGATCCGGCGTTCCGGTTCATAGGCTGGCCATTTCAGAACTCGCCGTACGGCCCAGTATTCACGCTCGCCAGCTATGCGATCGCTCCGTTGGGCCTCGCTGGCGGCCTTTGGGCGTTCAAGGCGATCGCCGTTGCCTCAAGCCTCGGCGCCGTGGCGCTAATCGCGCGAGCGGCAGGCCGTCTCGGCCATTCTGCCGCTTGGGCAGCCGCCTTCGTGGGCCTGAACCCGGTGATGCTGGTACAGGCTGTGGGAGGCGCACACAACGACACGCTGCTGCTGTTGGCCCTTGCGGCGGCGCTCGCCCTGACCGCAGGAGCCAGCCCACGGCTTCGCGCGGGGGCCAGCGCGCTGGCGGTCGGTGTGGGAATCAAGGTCACCGCGGGGCTGGCGCTCCCCTTCCTGGTGCTCGCGGCGCCGCGTGCGCGCGAGCGACTGCGCGTGGCGCTTAGCGCAGCTGCCGCGTTGCTGGCCGTAGCGGCGGTGGGGGTGATCGGCTTCGGTGTACATGCGCTCGGCTTTCTCAACGCCATTGGCGAGCAGCAGCAGCTGGTGGCCAGCCATAGCGTGCCTGCGGAGACAGCACGCCTGGTCGGACTGAGCGGGACACCGGGCTGGTGGCGGCACCTGTTCGTCGTTGGCTTCCTGCTGGTGCTGCTCTACGCCCTGTGGCGCACCGCCCGCGGCGCGGACTGGCGCGTGGCCGCTGGTTGGAGCACGCTGGCGCTGCTGGCGTCGACCGCCTGGCTGCTGCCGTGGTACGCGATCTGGCCGCTGCCGCTAGCGGCGGTCAGCGGCGATCGGCGGCTGCGCGCCGCCACGCTCATTGCCTGTGCCTACGCGATCCTGATCCACCTTACGCTCGCCGACGCGTTGCTCAACCCCGCCAGACCCCGCGTCCTCGCGCACGTGCACATCGTGCTCCCCGGCGTGCGACACCGCCTCGAACTCGCCGGTTTCGAGGTGCTTCGCAACGTCCATGTCGATCTCCGCTGGTGACACGTCGGGGCGTAGCCGGCGCAGGCGAATCGCGTCGAGCCTCCTGAACTTCAGGATCTCGAGCACATAGACGAGATACACGCTGGCCGCAGCCACCAGCAGCCCAATGGCGACCAGCACGAGTGTCCAGCCGGTGTAGTAGTGACCTTTGTGGTCGCTGTAGGGGACGAACCGCAGCGCCAGCGCAAGGCCAGCGAGCATCAACGTCCACGCGTACAGGTAGGCGATCGTGCGCCTGCTCGAGAAGCCGATCCGGGCCATGCGATGGTGGAAGTGCTCGCTATCGGGCTTGTAGATCGGTTGCCTGTACTTCAACCGCTTGAGCACCACAAAGGTCGTGTCCAGGAATGGCACAGCCAGCAGGATGAGCGGCAGCACGAAGGACACAACGGCTGCGGTCTTGACGGCAGCCTCCACGGTGATGACCCCCATCAGCAAGCCGAGCAGGTTGGCCCCGCAGTCCCCCATGAAGCTCGATGCGGGCGGAAAGTTGTAGAGCAGGAAGCCAAGCGCCGCTCCGGCCGTCAGCGCCGCCAGCACCCCGGGCTGCTGGCGGCCGAGGTCGAACGCGATGACCGCCATGGAGGCGGCGATGATCGCGCACACGCCAGCCGCAAGACCGTCAACGCCGTCGGAGAAGTTGACCACGTTCATCATCACCACGAGTCCAACCACGGTCAGGATCGGCCCGGCGTTTGCGGCACCTGTGTTGGGGAAGGCCAATGTGCCGGCGAACGGGAGCGTGATCGCCTTCACAGCCACGCCGAAGTGCACGACGATCACGGCCGCCACTACCTGGCCGCAGAGCTTGACCGCGGGGTGTAGCTCGAAGCGGTCGTCCAGCATGCCAACGAACGTGATCACCGCGGCGGCGATCAGCACACCATGCCAGAGCTGATCCTGGTGTTCGCGCGTGTAGCCGGCGGGCAGCCAGATCAGTCCGGCGACCAAGGTCCCGGCAAAGATCGCCAGACCGCCCAGGAGTGGTGTGGGGCGCTCTGACAGACCACGCTCGCGCGGTTCGTCGATTGCGCCAACGACCCTGGCGAAACTCATCGTGAGGGGGGTCAGCAGCGCAGTGACGACCGCGGCAGCCAAAAAGGCGTAAAGCGCGTCGAGCTCGGTTGGATGCGCCATCGACTCCTGCACAGCATCGCAGGCCCGCAGGTCACAAGCGCCACGGCTATACGGGTGCGCCAGCCCCGAGCAAGGCGGGCGGACTCTGATAGAGCGGATAGCGCTCCACAATCGACTCAACACGATCCGCCAGCTCGCTGCTGCGCGAATCGTATTCCGGTGTCAGCGCGACCGCGAGGATCCGCCCTACCTCAGTGAAGTCCTCGTGCGTCAGCCCGCGTGTGGCCAGCGCCGGCGTACCGATGCGCAGACCAGAGGCCTCCATCGGCGGGCGTGGGTCGAATGGGACAGCGTTGCGATTGACCGTGATCTGAATCTCGTGCAGACGATCCTCTGCCTGCTTGCCCGTAAGTGCCGGATTGGCCTCGCGCAGGTCGACCAACAGCAGATGCACATCGGTGCCGCCAGTCAGCACGTTGACGCCGTGGCCGGCGTTGAGCAGCTCCTGTGCGACGGCGCGCGCGCCCTCCACAGTGCGCCGTTGGCGCTCTGCGAACAGCTCGCTGGCGGCGATCCTGAAGGCCACCGCCTTGGCCGCGATCACATGCTCCAGCGGGCCCCCTTGCTGGCCAGGGAAAACCGCCGAGTCGATCTTCTTGGCGTACTGCTCCTTGCAGAAGATCACTCCCGCACGGGGACCACCAAGCGTCTTATGGGTCGTCGTGGTGACCACGTCAGCCCCGAACGCGATTGGATTGGGGTGAAGCCCAGCGGCAACCAGGCCGGCGAAATGAGCCATGTCGACCATCAGCAATGCGCCGACCTCGTCGGCGATCTCACGGAACCGCTCGAAGTCCAGTTGGCGCGGATAGGCCGACCAGCCCGCCAGCAGTAGCTTTGGCCGGCGCTCGCGCGCGATCCGCGCGACCTCGTCCATGTCGATCAGGCTGCTGTCACGGTCAACCTCATACGCGGCGATGTCATACAGCCGCCCGGAAACATTGATCTTCATGCCGTGACTGAGATGGCCACCGTGCGCGAGCGAGAGGCCCATGATCGTGTCACCTGGCTGCAGCAGCGCGTGGTAGACGGCAGCGTTGGCCTGCGAGCCGGAGTGCGGCTGGACATTGGCATGCTCGGCCCCGAACAGCGTCTTGGCGCGGTCGATCGCCAGCTGCTCGGCGACGTCCACCCACTCGCAGCCCCCGTAATAGCGGCGTCCGGGGTAGCCCTCGGCGTACTTGTTGGTCAGGACCGATCCCTGGCACTCGAGCACGGCGCGGGGGACGAAGTTCTCCGACGCAATCATCTCCAGCGTGCGCTGCTCACGGTCGAGCTCGCCGTCCAGCACCTCAGCGATCTCAGGGTCCACCTCGGCGAGAGGACGGTTGAAGTAGTCAGGGCTAAGCTCGGACACGGCGCTCTCCTTGGACGGGCAATGAGGACTTTGGTGCCCAGGCGCGCGGCGGGTTCGCTGACCGCTCCCCGGTGGTCGATTCCACCTCAGGCGCCAGTTGCGGCAGCTGTTACGAGGCTAGCAGGGACGACCAATTGCTGCTGTCCGCGGAAGTCGATCGCTTCGATGGGACCGCTGTATAGCTATTGCTATACAGCTGCTCGTCTGGAGTGTGCGACGAGCTCTCATCCTGGAGCGAGCATACGTTGGATGTCCCCAGCGGAAAGAGCTCCTTCTCGCAGGACGTGCCAGCGCCGGTCTGCCTGGTAATCGCGCAGGTCGATCACGGTCGAGGGCTTGCCCGGCAGCTCGCCGCCGTCGAGCACGAGATCAGCACCGGTGAGCACACTGCTGGGCACCTCGTGCAGCGAGCGAGCGTCAGGCTGCCCAGAGATGTTGGCGCTGGACTGCAACAGGGGCAACGCCAGTGAGCTCAATGCTTCCAGACCTTCACTGAGGCGCGGAACACGCAGTCCGAGCGTCGCGGGATCGGTTCTACAGGCGGGCGCAAAGCGAAGCGCGCGATTTGCGAGCAGCAGCGTCACAGGACCCGGCAGCAGTGCCTGCAACGCGCCGCGCTCTGCGTCCAGCAGCTCGGGCAGACTCCTGAGGGCGGGCTCGAGCGCGAAGAACATGACGGCGGCGGGACGTGCCGCGGGACGCCCCTTCAGCGCATACAGGCGTGTGGCCGCCTGCTCGTTCTCAGCGTCACAGCAGAGCCCATAGACGGTGTCGGTCGGAAACACCGCAACACCACCGTCAGCCACGCACTGCTCCAAACGCCTCACATCCTGCTGATCGATTTCCCCACTCATCACTGCCGGCGCTCGGCGATCACCACCCGCTGGATTCGTGCGAGGTCGCGCTCGAACCGTACGGTGTCAAAGCCAGCCGCATGGGTCAGCTCAGCAACTGCTGAGGCCTGGCCGGCGCCTACCTCGAGCGCTAGGACTCGAACGTCAGGCTGCTCGGCGAGCTGCGCGAGCAACAAGCGGATCGTGGAGAGCCCATCAGGACCAGCGAACAGTGCCCCGGCTGGCTCGTGGCGAGCAATCTCGGGGGCCAGCAGTGTCCGCTCGGACTCAGCCACATAGGGGGGGTTGGAGAGGATTGCGTCGAACTCGGCCGACTCTGGGAGCAGATCGGCATGCAGCCACTGCACGTTCAGGTCTAGACGATGAGCGTTGAGCGCGGCCAGCTCGAGTGCGGGCTCGCTAACGTCGCTGCCACTGACATGGAGGTCGGGGCGCTCGTCCTTCAGGGCAAGGGCGATGGCGCCGCAGCCGGTACCGAGATCAAGCACGCGCGCGCCGGCAGCCAGCCCGAGTCCGACCTCGACCAGCAGCTCGGTCTCAGGGCGCGGGATCAGCGCGCGGCGATCGACCGTCAGCTCCAACCGGCGAAAGTGGCGAGCACCGATGATGTATGCGACTGGCTCGCGATCGACGGCCCGTCGACGTACCGCGTCCTGGAAGGCGCGCACGGCTGGCCCGTGCACGCTCAGCTCGCGATCTATGAGCAGTTGCTCGCGACCCACGCCGAGTACGTGCGCCAGCATGACTTCGGCGTCGAGTCGCGGGGTCTCACAGCCGGCGGCGGCGATCGCGGTGATGGCACCATCAAGCGCGTCGTGTGCTGGAGTGCCGAGCACAAGTGACCCCGTAACGCGATCGACGGGCCCGCTCACGCCAGCGCCTGTGCCTCGAGGCGCCGGCGCTTCTCGTCGGACTGCAGAGCGTCGGTCAGCTCGTCGAGCTCCCCTTCGAGGACCTGGTCGAGGTTGTGTACGGTGAGCTTGATGCGATGGTCTGTCACGCGCCGCTCGCCGTAGTTATAAGTACGGATCTTCTCAGCCCGATCTCCTGTGCCTACCTGCGAACGGCGGTCGGCGGCGAGCTCAGCCTGCTGCTCTGCAAGCGCGCGCTCGTATAGTCGGGCGCGCAGTACACGCAGCGCCTTCTCGCGGTTCTGCAGCTGAGACTTCTCGTCCTGCATCGCGACCACGATCCCGGACGGCCGGTGCGTCACGCGCACCGCGGAGTCTGTTGTGTTAACGGACTGCCCGCCCGGCCCGGAGGAGCGGTATACGTCGATCTGCAGGTCGTTGGGGTCGACCTGCACGTCAACATCCTCCGCCTCTGGCAGCACCGCAATGGTGGCTGTGGAGGTGTGAGTCCTGCCCTGGGACTCGGTCTGCGGCACCCGCTGGACGCGGTGGGTACCGCCCTCGTACTTGAACACTGAGTAGGCCCCGTCGCCCTTGACCGCAAACGTGTACTTGCCGTCACCGACATCCAGCTGCTCCACCTGCCAGCCACGGCGTTCGGCATAGCGCGCGAGCATCCGGTACAGATCACCCGCCCACAGCCCGGCCTCATCGCCGCCGGCGCCACCCTGAATCTCAACGATCACGCTCTTCTCATCGTTGGGGTCGCGCTCGACCATCGCCAGGCGGATCTCCTCCTCGAGTCCCTCAATGCGCCGGCGCGCCTCGCCGAGCTCCTCGCGCATCTCCGCGTCCTCACCCATCTCTGAGAGCAGCTCCTCGGCGCCAGCCGCGTCGTCCTGAGCCAGCCGCCACTGCGCGGCGAGCTTCGCGGCGGGCTCGAGCTGGCTATAAGCGCGACCGACCTCCGCGTAGCGCTCTCTGTCGGAGATCACCTCCGGGTCGGTCAGCTGCGTGCCGAGCTCTGCGAAGCGCGACTCAATCTGCTTGACGAGATCTTCGATCACCGTGCGAGCCTACAATGGCGCGCGCGATCAGCCGGAGGCGGGTCAGGCGACGACCTCAACGCCGACGAGATCCGCAGCTGAGAGCTCACCGGGAGTCTCGCGCGCGAGCACAGCCTGAAGCGCCGCAATGGCGACCTCGAGCTGATCGAGATCTGGCTCGCGCGTGGTCAGCAGCTGCAGCTTCAAGCCGGGCCACATCAGCGCCCGCACCCAGCTCCTACTGCGGTTACGCCCAGCGAACTTGATCAGCTCGAAGGAGATCCCAGCGATCACAGGTACACCCAGCACGCGCGTGGCCATCAGCCAATACCACGCCGGCAGACCGATCGGCGCGAACACAAAGATCGCGACGATCATCACCACGAGCAGAAAGCTGGTTCCGCAACGCGGGTGCAGCCTGGAGAAGCGCTGCGCGTTACCCGGCGTGAGCTCCAGCCCAGCCTCGAAGCACGAGATCGTCTTGTGCTCCGCGCCGTGGTACTCGAACACGCGTCGCAGGTCACGGATCCGCGAGAGCAAGAGCATGTAGCCGAGGAACAGGGTCGTGCGGATCACCCCCTCGACAACCCAGAACAGCACTGAGGAGCCGAGCTGATGCTTGATCAGGCTGGTCAATCCGACTGGGATCAGGAAGAACAGCACGATCGCGAAGAGGACAGCGAACACGACCGTGCCGGCCCACACAGCGCGTGGGATCTCCTGCTGCTCCTCCTCCGCCTCCTCGGCGGGCAGCTGGGCGTTTGCGGAGACCTCAAGTGCGCGGAAGCCGATGACCATGGATCCGCCAAGCGCAACGACCCCACGCAGGATCGGCAGACGCAGCAAGCGATGTCGCTTCATTGCGGAGTCCAGCGAGTACGTGGTGACCGCGACCTCGCCAAGGGCAGCCGGGAGGCCCGAGCTGCCATTGGCGCCCTCCCCGTCCGCTTGGGCGAGCTGTTCTGCTGTGGGCTTGCGCACGGCCACCGCCCAGTTGGAGACGCCGCGCATCATCACGCCCTCCAGCACGGCCTGCCCACCGACGGGGGCGTCACGCTGGGCGCTCAGCTCCCCATCGTTCTCGATCAATACAACGGGCTCAGCGGGGGTATCGAGGGGCCCGGCGGGTGGAGCGTCGACGGCAACGGCGGCGGTGGCGCTCAGCGCTGCTGGCTTAGTCGACTGACCGATCGTCGATCGCTCGCCGGCCAGACGCGCGAGCATCGGGCTACTGAGCGGCTCGAGATTGAGCCGAGCTCAGGCGGCCCTTGGCGACCCTGCGCTGGAAGCGCTCCACACGTCCGCCGGTGTCCATCAGCTTCTGGCGTCCGGTGTAGAACGGATGGCAGTTCGAGCAGACCTCGATGTG
>Ga0302326_10016185_pt1 | contig 15616 bp, 10 predicted proteins | sample Palsa_T0_3_FD_202264 | JGI IMG/M metagenome (GOLD analysis project Ga0302326, IMG submission 202264) | Peat permafrost microbial communities from Stordalen Mire near Abisko, Sweden - Palsa_T0_3 | ecosystem: Environmental > Terrestrial > Soil > Palsa > Peat permafrost | place: Sweden: Abisko...
CAGGCGGCCCTGGTTTTCAATTCCGGCATGGCCGCCATCATGACGGCGCTTTTCACCTTCGTACATCCGGGCGAAAGCATTGTCTACACGGTTCCAATTTACGGCGGCACGCAGCACCTGATCCAGGATTTTCTTTCGACGCTCGGAATTATCGGGATTCCCGTGCCCGCCGGCGCAAGCCGGGAGATTGACGATGCGATTCGCGACGCAAAGAATCTTGCAGTGGTTCTGATCGAGACACCGGCCAATCCCACCATCATCATGACCGGCATCAAGCAGGCGGCCGATACCGCGGCGCAATTGCCCAAGAAACCGCTAGTCATGGTAGACAATACGCTGATGGGCCCGGCATTCCAGCATCCGCTGGTGCTGGGTGCGGACATCTGCCTGTATTCAGCCACCAAGTATCTTTCCGGATTCAGCGACATGATCGGCGGAGCGGCCATTGCGGCGAATCCAGATCTGATCCGCCGGATGCGCTCCAAACGCAGTCTGTTCGGAAACATCCTGCAGCCGGATGAGTGCTGGATGCTGGACGGACGCTTGCCCACGGTGGCGCTGCGCATGAATCGGTCCAGCAAAAACGCGGAGCGGATCGCGGAGCGTCTGTCGCGGAATTCCAAAGTGTCGCGCGTTTTGTATCCCACGCTTTTCAAGGATCCCGAACAGATTCGCATTGTGAAAGAGCAGTGCGATTTTCCGGGCGGCATGCTTTCGCTCGATCTGCGCGGCGGCAAGAAAGCGGCGTTTGAGTTTCTGCGCAATTTGCGGATCGCGCGCAATGCGGTATCGCTGGGCAGCGTGGAGACGCTGGTGTGTCATCCGAAAACCACCACTCACTCCGGGTTCACGGATGCGGAATTCCTGCAAGCCGGCGTGACGGATGGGCTGGTGCGGATTTCGATTGGGATTGAAGATTGGCGCGATTTGTTGTCTGATTTTGAACAGGCGCTGGAGTTGGTTTAAGTTGCATGCCGTTACCGAACCGCGACCACAAGGGAGCGCTACCACGAAACCTGTCGGAACGCTCCCTCGCGGTCGCGGTTCGGTTATTTCACTAGGAACTTCAGTATTGCCTTGCCCAGGTGAATCTCATCGCCGGGCAGCAGCCGCGTTCCACGGGTGTCGCGATGCACTTCCTGTCCCATGCCGTCCCGGACGATCCAGAGGCCGCAGTTGGTTTCCTTTTTGTCTCCGCGGTGGTACCAGCGATCGTTGAATAGGCGATACTCGCCCGACTTTTTTTCGTACCGAATGTGAGCGTGCTCGCGCGACACCGTACGGTTGACGGCGTTATCTTCGGCGAACGCGAGGTCGTTGCGCCGCGAGAGACCCTCGGACTTGAACACATCCACCAGGCGTCCGATGTTGGTGCGGGCCTTTTGGATTGGGACTTCGGATTTATTGGCAGATCCCGCAACAACCATCAAACGGGCGGCGCGGCGCACGCGCGCGGGTTCCGCGGCGGCCGGGACATCTTCAGCCAACGTCTCGATCACCACCCAGTGTTCTTGATCGCTGTCCGACACACGGACTTCAACGCGCAGGTCTTCGGGATATCGGCAGGATTCCTTGGAGAGGCCCTTGCGCACTTCTTCCTGGAAAAAGCTGCGGAAAAAATCGCGTCCGAACACTGCTGCGTCAGGACCGCTGGCGCGAATGACGATTCGGACCAGGTTGTACGGGAACAGCGCGTTGCCGCCGGCGCGCTGGATTTTTTTCTTGACTTCATCCAGCGCCGCAATGCGAATTTCGGCCACTTCGGGCGATTCGCCGATGGTCTCGGCCAGTGCGCCGAAGGGCGCCTCAAACACGGTGCGTCCGAAACGTTCAATGATTTCGGAGATCCTCATTGGTTGCCTCCGACTAATCCCAACTCAGCGGCCGCGTCCACGATGGCTCGGGCTATCGGGGCGGCGGTTGCTCCGCCATAGCCGCCATGTTCCACCACCACGGCGAACGCGATGCTCTTCGAACGGTCGCCGGCATAGGGCGCGAATCCGGCAAACCAGGCATGCGGCAGGCCCTCATCCAGCTGCGCGGTGCCGGTTTTTCCCGCGACACTTACTACTTCGCCTTGCATCGCCCGCCGAGCGGTTCCTTCCAGAACTACAGAGCGCATGGCATGCGCCAGAAAATTCGCCAGATCGGGCGCCAGGATGGAACGAGGCGAACTGGTTCGGGAGTTGCTGCTGTCGATCACCCAGCGGCCCTGAGGCATCGCACCCGCCGCTGCGATGGCGGCCGCCACGCGAGCCATTTTAAACGGAGTCACCAGCACGGGTCCTTGTCCATACGCGGCAAACGGCATGCTGGCTTGCAAATCCGCGATGCTGCCTGCCGGGATTTCGAGCAAGTTCGCGGTTTCGCTCAGCGCCTTGGGACCCACCGAAAAAACTCCCAACTGCGCGAAATAGGCGTTGCAGGAAATCACGATAGCGCGTTCCATGGACAGCGTGCCGTGGGCGGAATCGCCCACATCGTCGCGAATCGGTTTGTGTACGCCTGGGATGCGAGTACCCGCGCGTCCATCGGGAAGCCGCTGGCAGGCGAATGTCTGATCTGCCAGTTTGGGATCCAGACGAAGCGCGGCCATCGCGGTGACCAGCTTAAAGGTTGAACCGGGCGGGTAGAGTGCATAGCGCGCGCGGTCCAAGAGCTCATCGGGTGTGGCCTCACCCGCCACTGGTTCCGGTTCGCTGACCAGCGCCAGCACGTCGCCTGATTTCGGATCCATCACAACGGCCGCGCCTTTCTCCTTATGCGCTTTTGCCAGACGCTCCCGCAGCACTTTGTCTACCTTTAGTTGCAGCCTAATATCCAGCGAGGTTGTGAGATTGCGATCCCGCGCCATGAGCCGGATGATTTCGGGATTTCCCGGATGATGGCGGTAACGAACCAGCGGGACCAGCTCGCTGTAATCGGTGAATCCCTGCAGCTTCACGTTAGAATCATGCTCGATGAGCGACGCGTTGGTGGCGTGAAAATTGTCTCCCGTGCGCCAGTCGCCCAGGACATGCGCCGTGGCCGGTCCGAAAGGATAATGCCGGTTATCCAGACGCGAGCAAGCGGTATCGATGTTGATTCCGAGCCTGGAATAATCGGCACGGCGCCGCTCCAGCTCGCTCCAGACACTGGTAGCCAGCAAAATCCCATTGCGGTCGAAAATATCTCCACGATGGATTTCGTGTGCCAGCGAATTTAGCCGGGGATTGTGCTGGGGCCGTTTTATGCCGTCGTCTTCGAAGACCTTGGTGTCGCGAGCGAGAAACTCACGGTCGTGCGCGATTTGATAATAACCGGCCAGGCAGAGCAAAGCCAACGTACACAACGCCAACGCTCTTTCGAGTGAACGCACCGGGCGGCGGAAAGACGGATCTTCCACGGTGGTGCGTGAGTGGTTGGAGATAGCCAGAAGAATTCCGAAGATCAGGAAATTGGCGAGCATGGCGGTGTTGCCCGAGCTCAAAAACGGCGACACGACACCCGAAAGCGGGATGGCGCCCAGTACGCCGCCGGAGATCAGCAGCATCTCGAAGGCGATCAGCGCTCCCAGGCCGAGCGCGAGGAACATCCCATATTCATTGGGCGCGCGCAATGCAATGCGCAGCGCACGATGAACCAGGAAGGCGAGTAGCAGAAGAACCGCAGCCACGCCCACGAATCCCCATTCCTCGCCGATGGCAGGGAGCACCAAATCGGTGTTGCCCGCCGGGATCATGGCTGGATCGCCCCAGCCCGGGCCGGATCCCCAGGTGCCGCCGGTGGCGAAAGCCCACAGAGAATGCGCCAACTGGTTACCGCCGTGCACGTCGTTATCCCAGGGCGAGAGCCACATGTCGATGCGCTCCACAACCGTGACCGGTTTGCCGAGCCGGTATCCGATGGTGACGCCGCCCACTAACAGTGCGATGCCGAGCAGTGCCAATCCAGCGCGTCCGCGTGCGGCCCAAAACATTGCGAGAAACAGAAAACCGGTGACCAGGGCCGGACCCAGATCCTTCAGCAGAAAAAACAATCCAAGCGCGCACGCCACCGCGCACAGCACCGGCAGCACATGCGAGAATCGCGGCAAATTGATCCAACGCAGCGGGCGCGGCACCAGCCGTTTCTCGCGCAGATCGCGCAGGCGCTCCCAGTTTTGCGCAAAGTATCCGGCGAGAAAGAATACCAGCAGGATCTTGATGGCTTCCACCGGCTGGAACGGTCCCAGATTCACTTTCGCGTCGTTGCCGCCGGGTCCGGAGCCGAAACCAAGCAAGCCCAGGAACAACAGCATGGCCGCGAATAAAGGCGTATAGCACCATTTGGAAAAGCGCTGATAGTTGACCACGCGCAGCGCCGGCAGCAGTAGCACCACGCAGCCCAGCGCGACACCCCAGGCGAACTTGCTGAACTCGAGCGTGTCGCGCAAGGGATCGCGGAGACTGATGGAAAGGATCAAGCCGAATCCGGTGAGCAGGTGAAGCGCGGGCAGAATGCTGAAATCGCCGCGAAACGCGCTCCATCGCCAGATCAGAAACACAACATAGAATCCGGCCAGGTAAGCGGCGATCCAAATCAGGAACTGGGTTTGAAACTCGCGCGGCGAGCGAACCAGCATGGCAGGCTTCACTCTGGCGAGCGGCAGCAGCGCAATCTGCAGTTCCTTCCGGCGCGGTTTCGCCGGTTGCCGCGCTACTTGTTCCTGCAGTTGTTTTTGAAGAACGGTCCACTCCGGATGGCTCTCGATCTCCGTTTTGGTTGCACGCAAGCGGGCCAGCGCACCAACATTCCGGATGGGCCGGTGCGCGCTAAGAAAATCGAAAATCTTGTTGGCGGCAGCAGCGCGTTCGGCTTCGTTGGGGAAGATCTGAAGAAAGGGCAACAACTGATCCGGCCTGGTGACACGGTTCAGATCCAGCAATTCGCCGCGCTCGAGCCGGGCGGAAAGGTCAACGAAATTGTGGGTCTTGGCGGAATATACCAGCGCCAGTCCTATCGACACCAGCAAAGATGCCCCCGCCAGCCACACAAACTCGCGCCATCCGATATGCCGTGGCGCGCCGGATTCCGTCCCAACGGCAAGAACTTTCGCTTCCCAGCTTTTCGTTACTGCCACCGGGTGGACCTCCGGACTGCCGCGCGATGCTGCCGTTTTGCCACTTTGACCGGCTGCTTCAAGTTGTCGGACAAATGCTGCCGGGCTTGATCGTCATCCTCCACCTCGCCCAAGGCTACGCTGACATTTGAGTATCCCGCGATGGGTTCATAAAGCCGGCGGGCCCGATCGTAATCGCGTTGCGCGAGGCGAAGATAACGCTCCTCGGTCTCACGCGATTTCCCGCGAAACGCGCGCGCGGTAATCAATTCCGAATTCGCCCGGAAATGATAGCCGTCCGCTTCCTGCTCCATCTCCCGTGGACCCGGCTTGAACCCCAGACGCTCTGCCTGGTGCAATTCCGCGATGGCCTTTCCGATATTCTTCAGCGAATAAACGTAGATTCGCGCCAGGCCCAGATGCGGATCCGCGGCGCGTGGAATCAGAGACGCGGCTTGCTGAAACTTGGCCTGGGCTGCCTCGGCCAAGGCTTTTCGCTGTTCCGGTTGAGCCGCACTGGCTTGCACCAGTTTCAAATATCCATCGACCAGAGCCAGCCGGCCCTGCACGCCGTGGTCGCCCGGGTCCATTTCAAGGAGGTGTTGCAAACATACCGCAGCTTTCTGCCAATCAAAATCTTCGATGGCCGGATCGGAGTTGTTGCGATAGCGTTCTATCACGTCGTCGGCGGCGTGCAGCAGGCTGGCGTGAACGGTGATCGAAAGTTTCCTGGCGGGAGAGATTTCGCCCAGGAACAAGCTGCGATGTTCGAGCTGCTGGAAGAGACTCCATTGTGTTTGAATACCCGCAACGGGGAGGCGAGTGTAATCCGGGTGCGCGCGTAGCGGCGTGCTCTGGCGCCAAAAGCGATAATAATACCCGGCCGGAACGCAGACTACCAAACCAGCCAGCAAACCCCAGCACAGCGCCACCAAGACGCTCAGCACCGAGGCCAGGCGCTTGGGTTTTTCCGGCTTCAACTTCATTACGCTTTGCATCACCGTATCCGCCATGCCCGCCACGCTGCGGGGAAGCGCTTGGAGCAAGCGCATGCGCTGTTTTTCCACGGTGGGATTGGTGTTCCAGGAAGTGCGCCGTTCCGTTTCCGCAACCGTGGGACGGCTTTGCCGGAACAGCCGCAGATCGCTTTCAAACGCAGCCGCGGATACATAACGCTGGTGCAGATCGCCGGCCAGCGCCTTGTTGAGAATCGCCTGCATCGCACCCGGGCAACCGGCGGGCAGCGCGCGCGGGGGACGCCGCGATTGGATCAACTCTTCCAGCTTGCGCGTATCCCGCGCCTGGTAAGGCGGCGACCCGGCCAACATTTCGTACAGCGTGACACCCACCGCCCACAGGTCCGCATGACGATCCACCTGACCATGGCTCAAACGCTCCGGGGAACAGTAGCCCGGGCTGCCCAGATTCAAATAGGTCCGGCTATGGGTGAACGTCAGAACTTTGGCGATTCCGAAATCCAGCAGTCGCACTTCATCATCGGCGCCGATCTGAATGTTGGATGGCTTGATGTCGCCGTGAACTACGGATCGGCGCTCGCCGCCGATCTCGGTCTGGAAGGAATGCAAATGGTCGAGCTGGCTCAATATTTCCATTGCGAACTTGGTCGCGCGCGCCGGCTCGATGCGCTTTTCCTCTCTCAGGATCTCGGCGATGGTCCGCCCTTCGATGTACTGCATGGCGATGAAGAAACATCCATCCATTTCACCGGATTCGTAGAGTTCGATGACGCGCGAGTCGGCATCATGCAGCTGCTTCTGGATAGCTGCCCCGCGCTGCTCGGCTTCGAGAACCAACTGCGTCAACGGATCGGAAGATTCCTCAACAATTTTTAATACCGCGTGGCGCTTGGCATCGGTATCAAACGCCAAATACACGTCGGTCATGCCGCGAGCAAGCTTGCGGATAATCTGATAGTTACCGAATTGCTTGGAACTGAGCACAAATTGCCTAAGGAGGTTGACGCAGACGCGGGCGGGCGGTTTCGCTTACCGCAATGCTAGCGCCAGAGCCACCCCAATTGCAAATCCGTAGATTAAAAAAGCTACGCGGCTGGTGAGCGCCCTGCGCACCCTTGAGGTTCCTGGTTGGCGCAATTCCGGAACGGCGCTTTCGCGTGCCCTGGTGATGGCGTGCCGCGCGCGAGCTTCCACCATTTGAGGAGAATCGTTTCCTAAGAATTCGCTGCCCGCCACGAACACCACCGTGATGTTATCTCTGCCGCCGGCGCGGTTGGCGGCGTCCACCAGATCGCGGGCCACCTGATCGGCGTCGCCTGCATAGCGTTCGATAATCTCGCCCATTTCGGCTGAGGTGACCAGATCGCTGAGTCCGTCGCTGCACAAAAGCATGGCGGCATCGCTCTTAAATAAAAACTCCTTCATCTCGACGAATTCTGCATCGCCCGGCCCGCGGCGCCTGGTTCCCACGTCGCGAAACACTTCGTGGCGCCGCGGATGCAGCATGGCTTCAGTCTCAGTCAGCTCACCGCGATCCTCGCGCTCGCCCACCGGGGAATGGTCGGAGGTAAGCTTGCGCAGGACGCCGTTCCAAATCAGATAGAGCCGCGAATCGCCGACGTGCCCGACGACCACGCGGTTGCCCTGCATAACCGCCAGCGTGAGGACGCAGGCCATGCCGCGCCAGTCTTCGTTTTCGCCGGCCAGATCGAAGATGCGATTGTTGGCGGCGGCGATTGCGGATGGGATGCTCTGCTGGGGGCCGCAGGTTGCGGTTTCAAGTTCGGCGCGAATTACTTCGAGCGCTGTTTCAGCGGCTTTCTCGCCGGCTGCGTGGCCGCCGAGCCCGTCCACTACCAGAAAAATTCCGAGCGTGTCGTCGAAATAGCTGCGATCCTGATTCTCGGTTCGTACCCGGCCGGGGTGCGTGAGAGCCGCGGACCGCCATTTATCCTGCCCCACGTTTCATCCTTTGGCCTCGAAGTGGAGCGTAATCACCTCGGCGACACCGATGGTCGCCTGAGCCGGCAGTTTCTCTTCCTGGCCGCGAGTCAGGCGCTTGCCGTTCAACCAGGTGCCGTTCATGCTGTGGTCCACGATCAGAAACCCGCCGCGCGCGGGATCACGCCGTACGCGCAAATGTTCGCGCGATACTTCATCATTGGCGTAGAGAGCCAGGTTCACCAGTACGTCGCCGCCGCCGCGGCCGATACTGATTTCGTCTTGCAGCATGTGATATACCTGCGGACCTGAGTCATCTTCATAGCGGATTTCCGCGAACGAGCGCTCGCTCGATTGCCGTGTTCCTGTGACCGATCCCACGGCCGGCTCGCGATCCAGCAGCGTCGTTTTGGTTCCGTGATAGCCGGGCTGCGGAACCTCATTTAACTCGGAGTGTATTTCGACATCGCCCAAGGGGACCACGCTTTCGGAGTCCGGAAAAAATTCGAAAGCCCAATCCTGGCAGGCGATCTTATACGGTTTTCGATCTTTGCCGGGCCGGATTACGCCCAAACCAATAGGTTTCGCGTTCAACTGCTCCAGGCGCGCGGCCAGCGCACGCTTGGCGTCATCTTTGATCAGATCGAAGACGCCGGTGAGGCGCGTGTAGTCGTCCGGGTGAAGATAAAGGCTGAAGATGCATGGCAGCAAAGTGCTGTACGCCATCTCAAACTGCCCCAACTCCATGTTTCGGATCAGTTGGTCGATGACTGTCCGGCCGGTGATTCTGCCTTCGGCCGGACCTTTCGCCTTCGGCATTCCGCAAACCTCCCTTTGGATTTCGACGCGGCCCGAGTGGCCGCAGGTTTCGCTACTCGTCTCGTAATACTATCGCCGGATCTACACCGAGCGCGCCGGTTACCGCAATCACGGTCGCGGCCAGCGCGATCGCGAGGACAGCGGCCGCCGCGCAAACCAAAGTAACCGGATCGGTTGAGGAAACTTCATACAGCACGCTGCGAAAGGCTGGAGTGGCCGCGTAGAATCCCGTTATTCCGAGCAACACCCCCAACCCGGCGAAGCGCATGGGCCGAGCCGAGAAGAGCCGCAGCACATCGGCGGCGCCGGCGCCCAATGCCACGCGGATTCCGATTTCCTTCCGGCTCTGGGCGATGGCATAAGCCAGCGTGGCGTAAACGCCCAGAGTCGCGAGCACCGCAGCGGCCGCGGCAAATACCGCCGACAACCACGCCAGCAAACGCTCGGCCCACAGCGTGGCATCCACTTCTTCGGCCAGCGTGCGGATCTCGAAGAAGGGCAAACGCGGATCGATTTGGTTTAGCGCGCGCCGCACCAATTGGATGATGCTCTCCGGGCGCAGTTTCGTCCTAACGTGCAGGATGAAGCCGGCAACGTACTTCGGGTCCGAATAACTGAAGTTGTAAATCGTCGGGGGAACCGCTTCGCGCAAGGATCTGTATTTCGCATCGCCCACCACGCCGACGATTTCAAAATCGCCGGGAACAACTTTGTCAGTCCCGCTGCCGAATTTCTTGCCGATTGGTTCCACGCCGGGGAAGAAGCGCCGGACAAATGCACGATTCACGATTACGTGAAGCGGCTTGGACTCCGGTTCGTCGGGGCGGAAATTCCGGCCGGCCAGCAGTGGAATGCGCAGGGTGTCGAAATATTCGGGAGAGATGTAATTCAAACTGCTGTTGAGAAAATCCCGGCGCGGGGTGATTTGGCCTTCGGGAGCGACGGTGGTTTTGATTCCAGTGCCGCGCATCAGGCCGAGCATCGCGGTGCCGGCCGCTTCCACTTCCGACAGATCCTTGACCGTGGCCAACAGGCGCTTGCGCAGCGATTCCGCTTGCCCCGCAGTGTAATGCGCCATGTCGGGGTCGAGCGAAAAGGTAACGATGTGGTCGCGATCGAAACCAGGGTCGAGCGCGCGGAGATTCCGGAACGTGGAGACCAACAGGCCCGCACCGGCCAGCAGAAAGGTACACAAACCGATTTGAAGTGTCACCAGAATCCAGCGCAGTGGTTGGCGTGCGGCGCCGCGCGACGACCTCAGTGACGACTGCAGATTCGCGCGACTTGCTTCAAATGCCGCGGGTAGGCCCGCGAATAGCGCGCATATGACGCAGAGGGCCATTGCGAAAGCCAGCATTCGGCCGTCGGGGCGGAGATCCACGGAGAGCGTGAGCACAGCGGCGCTGAAATCGCGCAACGTGGGCAGCGCGCGGATTAGCAACGGGGCCGCCGCGCATGCCCCACACAGTCCCGCCGCACCTCCGATCGAGGTGAGAACCAGGCTCTCGGTCATCCACTGGCGCACTAAGCGGCCGCGCGTGGCGCCAAGCGCCAGCCGCAGTGCGGTTTCTTCGCGCCGTCCGGAAGCGCGTGCCAGCAAAAGCCCGCCCACGTTGGCGCAGATCATCAACAGCAGCAGGCCGACGCCGCTCATCAATAGAATCAGGCCCGCTCGGAATTTGGGGCGGATGAGGGAAACGCCCTGGCCGATTGGCTGCAGCTCCAGACGTTCGTCTCGCGCCACGCTGCCTGGCTGATTCTCCAGGGTGGCGTAGACGATGCTTGCGGTTTCCGATCGCGCGCGTTCCGGATTCACTCCCGGCCGTAGACGCGCAGCCAGTGAGTACTCGAACTTCCGAAACGAATTGGCGTCGGGATTGGTCTTCGATACCCAACTCGCTGCCATCAACGGAACGAAAATATCCGGCGACGTTTCCGCTTCCAGACCATTGAACCGCTGCGGCATCACTCCCACCACGGTGAAGGGACGATCCTCCAAAGTGATGGTTCGCCCGACAATTGCGGCGGCGCGCTGGAGTTGCCGCCACCAGTAGGAGTAACTCACCACCACAGGCGGCGAGGCGGCTGGGGTGAACGAATCGTCCGAAGTTAGAATGCGGCCGTATAAGGGCTGTACTCCGAGAGCGGTGAAAAAATTACCCGTTACGATTTGGCAGCGAATCCGGCTCACGCCGCTCGAGTCGCGGACAGCGGTATTCGCATCCGCGTAGCCGATGATTTCCGTAAGACTGGTGGACTTGCGTTTCAAAGCCTGGAAGGCCTGGTAGCTGTAGTAGCTGCGCGGCCCCAGATTCTGGATCACCTGCACCAGCCGCACCAGCTGATCCGGATTCTTTACAGGAAGAGGGCGCAACAGCAACGCGTCCAACAAAATGAAGATCGCGCCGTTCAGCCCGATACCCAGGGCGAGAGGAACCATGACGTAGATCGAAAACAGAGGAGCTCTGCGAATAAGCCGGAAGGCGTAACGGATGTCCTGGAAGAAGGCGGTCACTATGTCACCATTAATTATCGGTGATCTTCTTTGAACTGGTTGGCGCGGCCTCGCTGGCGGTGTGGATTTATTTGCTATTCGGACGCGGCGGTTTTTGGCGTGTCGGCGCGTCGCCTAAGCTCACGCGGAACGCACTTGCAAAATCCGTGGTGGCGGTGATTCCAGCGCGCAATGAGGAGGCCGTGGTGGGCCGCGCTATTGAGTCGCTTCTGCAACAGAATTATTCCGGCCAGTTACGCATAATCCTGGTAGACGACCACAGCACGGACGCGACTTTGGCGGCCGCGGGGGCGCACCAGCGCTTGAGCATCGTCCAAGCGGGGCCGCTGCCCAAAGGCTGGACGGGCAAGCTGTGGGCTGTTTCCGAAGGGCTGAAACTAGCCGCTTCGTGGGAGCCTGACTACATTTTGCTGACCGACGCCGATATCGTTCACGCGACGGACAACGTGGCGAGTTTGGTGGCACGGGCCGAAGCCGGCGGGCTGGATCTGGCGTCCTATCTGGTGAAGCTGCAATGCCGGACACCGGCGGAGCGCGCCATGATTCCGGCGTTTGTGTTTTTCTTCCTCAAGCTTTATCCGCCGGCGTGGATTGCCCGGCGCGATCACATGACCGCTGGCGCGGCCGGAGGCTGCATGTTGATTCGGTCCCAGGCGCTGGCACGCATCGGCGGAATCGCGGCCATTCGCGGTGAATTGATCGACGATTGCGCGCTCGCCCGCGCGGTCAAGCCGGGAGGCGACATCTGGATGGGGCTTACCGAAAAGACTCGCAGTATCCGAGAATACGCTACGTTCGGAGAAATTCGCAGCATGATTTCGCGCACCGCTTTCACACAGCTTCGCCACTCAATCTGGTTCCTGGCCGGAACAATTCTCGCCATGGTCCTCATCTATCTGGCTCCGCCACTTTTGATTCTGACGGATGATCGTGTTGCAGCCGCATGTGGATTTGGCGCGTGGATTCTAATGCTGACCGCGTACCTGCCCACGCTTCGGTTCTATCGGCGTTCGCCAGCCTGGGCGCCACTGCTGCCGCTGATCGCGCTGTTCTACGTGATCGCCACCGTGGATTCGGCGATCCGATACTGGAGTGGGCGCGGTGGGCTTTGGAAGGGCCGGGTACAAGATGAGTAGCTGCCGGGCGGTTCCTGCTGGCCCACCAACGTTGATGAAGACACCTTGTAGCGCACGCACTCTTGCGTGCCGCGTTCACACTCGTGTGAACGCTCGGAATTCGTTAAAAAGATGTTCGCATGAGTGCGAACACGGCACGCTTGGGAGCGTGCGCCACGTCTTCAACGGAGCGTTCGAAGTGCCGCAGGGCTAGCGTTCCAACTTGTGAATCGTTAATCCGCTGAGCAGCTTTGGATAAAAATCCGTGGACTTCTGCGGCATCACTCCGCCTGAGAAAGCGACACTGGCCACTTGCTCCATGGTGGTGGGCTCCAGCAGGAACGCTGCGTCGGCGGGGTCCCGGCGAACCTTCGCATAGGCGGCATCCAAGCCGCGCACGTACTGGATGTACTTCTCATCCCGCACCGCTTCCTCACTGATGCCGAGAAGCGATCCAAGCAAATGCTGGTGTAAAACACTGACGTCCAGTTCACCGGGTTTGCGATCGCGCTCGTACAAGCAAATTTCGCCGGACTGTAGCGCGATTCCAATCCGGATCTTGGCCGGCGCCGGAACGCGAAACAAGTTCCGTAATTCATCCAAAGACCCTAGCCGGCGGCCCTGCACTTTGCCCAGGAACGTCACCGGGTCAAAGCCCAACACATCGCGGACCACGCGATGCGTCGCCAGGATCTCCAGGCCCGGCGAATGCATATTGACGAACGTCATGGGGACGGTGGCGGCATCCGCCAGTCCTGGATTTTCGCTGCGAAACGCCAGTGCTGTCTCGTAGCGATGATGCCCGTCGGCAATCAGCAGTTTCTTGTCCGCCATGGACTGCTGAATGGCGCTTACGGCGGATGGCTCCGAGATTCTCCACACTCGATGCAGCGCGGCATATTCGTCCTCAATGATGATACCCGGCGCGCCCTGAATGGCGGAATCCATTATTTTATCGATGGTCAAGTCGGGGTCCGGATACAGCAGGAAAAGCAGCTCGAACTGCGCGTGCGTGTGGCGCACCAGTTCCATGCGGTCCTTCTTGGGGCCCGATAGCGTCTGTTCGTGCCGATGTACGATGCCCGCGGAATATTCTTCCAGCGCGCCCAGTCCGATGAAACCTTTGCGCTCCAGAGTTTGCCCGGTGTCGGGGACGGTGAATTTCTGGTAGTAAGCGTAAAGGCTGGGCGCGTTTTCACGTTCCAGGATTCCGTTTCCGATCCAGGCGTTAAAGGTGGATGCCGCGCGCGTGTAAACATTTTGGTGATCGGAATCCGTGGGGAATCTTTCGCCCAGAATGAGCCGAACCAAATTGTAGGGGCTCAGCGAAAGGTAGCGCGCCTGCATGGCGGGAGAAATTTTGTCGTAGGGCTGGGTAACAAGGTTTTCGATCGCGCCGGCCTTTTGGCTATAGCGATAGGGTTGGAAAGGGTAGATGCGTGCCAAGGGATCAGGATAGCAAGTCCTACTTACGATGGAAGAACTTCTGCTTCATATCGGGCCAGAATTCCGGCAGGATATTGGATAAGGCGGAGGCTACCAGACTGGTCCCGAATCGCGCCGCTACCTCGGATCCGTGCACGCTGCGATCCGGGTAGTAGGCGTTGGAAAGACCGATGCCTAATGCCATTCCACCGATATTGGCGAAATTGAAAATGTCCTTGCCTGCATCGGTTTTGGTCACCACTACGCGGCTCAATGAATAGCCCACCCGATACCAGAATCGATATTGGGGGCCGCGGCGAAAATAGCGGGGATCTTCGTGCAAGACGCTCGAGAGCACGGCATCGCTGAAAAAATTCTGGGTGGTGATGTCCGCCACCGCCGCACCGAACCGTTCCGCATAAGGTCCGCTGCCTTGCCCGTATTTCGGGTCGTCGTTGTCTGCCTGGGACAGCGCAGCGCCCGCGGCGCCGGACAGGATCGTGAATGGATCCACAGTTTCTCTCAGGAATAGCTCGAACTTCTGTTTCACGCTCAATGGTGCAATGGCCTGGTTGGGATCGTTGACGGTTTGAAAGTTCGGGATGACGCCTAGAATCCTGTCGTTCGAGGGCGAAGATTTTGGGGCAGGCGCATTGGCGTCGCTCGCCGGGGGCGCCTGGGCCATCGAGAGCGCAGCGGCTAGAAAAAGAGATGCCAACGCCTGTGCCGTTCTAACTATTGGGTACAGTTTCCCCTCCCCGCATCTAACTAAGGACGCCTCGTGCAGTATAACGAGTTACAGATTAGTGTAAAGAATTGTCGATGCGTGTGACTGCTAAAATAGTGATCCTATGCTACGTATCAACGACGAAGCTCCAAACTTCACTGCCGAGACCACCCAAGGCACTATTAATTTCCACGAATGGATGGGTGACGGTTGGGCCATTCTGTTTTCGCACCCCAAAGACTTCACGCCGGTTTGCACCACCGAACTTGGTTACATGGCGGGCTTGCAGCCGGATTTCGCCAAGCGGAATTGCAAGATTATCGGACTCAGCGTAGATCCCGTATCGAGCCACGGAAAGTGGGCCGCCGACATCGAGGAAACCCAGGGCCAGACGCTGAACTTCCCGGTCATTGCCGATCCCGACCGCAAGGTGTCCAACCTGTATGGCATGGTGCATCCGGAGGCCGACCCCTCGATCACCGTGCGCAGCGTTTTCGTTATCGACCCCAACAAGAAGGTGCGGCTGATGCTGACCTATCCGCCGAGCACCGGGCGCAACTTCGCCGAGATCCTGCGGGTGATCGACAGCCTGCAGCTCACCGACGCGCACAAGGTGGCAACGCCGGTCAACTGGCAGGACGGCGATGACGTGATCATCGTGCCGAGTCTGTCGAACGAGGACGCCAAGGTGCGATTCCCGAACGGCTGGAAGACGTTGAAGCCGTATCTTCGCGTGGTAGCTCAGCCGCCCCTGCCGCGTTAAAACATAAAACAAACACGACTCCCCCTCCCCTTGAGGGAGGGGGCGGGGGGAGGGGTCAAGCACGATGATCTTCCGTCAACTCTTCGACCAGACCTCCGGCACCTACACCTACCTGCTCGCCAGCCGGCGCGGCGGCGAGGCGTTGATCGTCGACCCGGTGCTGGAAAAGGTGGACCGCTACCTCCAGCTCATGCGCGAGCTGGACCTGCGGCTGGTGAAAGCGGTCGATACGCACCTGCACGCCGACCACATCA
>Ga0302326_10016187_pt1 | contig 15615 bp, 15 predicted proteins | sample Palsa_T0_3_FD_202264 | JGI IMG/M metagenome (GOLD analysis project Ga0302326, IMG submission 202264) | Peat permafrost microbial communities from Stordalen Mire near Abisko, Sweden - Palsa_T0_3 | ecosystem: Environmental > Terrestrial > Soil > Palsa > Peat permafrost | place: Sweden: Abisko...
GCATCGCGTTCATCAACGCCGACGACGAGCACCGCGGCGGCCCCACCGTCACCGCCGGGCCCGACGTGATCGTCATCGACGAGGCCGGCGCGGTGTGCGGCCCCGGGCAGACCGGCAAGCTCGCCCGCGGCGGGCACGTGCCGCTCGGCTACTACAAGGACCCGGTCAAGACGGCCGAGATGTTCACCGAGGTGAACGGCCGGCGCTACGCGGTCCCCGGGGACTGGGCGCGGGTCGAACAGGACGGCGCGATCACCATGCTCGGCCGGGGCAACACCTGCGTGAACACCGGCGGCGAGAAGGTCTACCCGGAGGAGGTCGAGGGCGCGCTGAAATCACATCCCGACGTGTTCGACGCGCTCGTCATCGGCGTCCCCGACGACCGCCTCGGCCAGCGGGTGGCGGCGCTGGTCCAGCTCCGCCCGGGTGCCGTCGCCGACCCGGGCGCGCTGCAGGCCCACGTGCACGGCCGGCTGGCCGGCTACAAGGCGCCGCGCACGGTCTGGTTCGTGGACGCGGTCGGCCGCACCGTGTCGGGCAAGGCCGACTACGGCTGGGCCCGCCGGCACGTCGCCGGGCATCCGCCCGCCGCGCCCATCCAGGCGGAGAGGGCGCCCTGACCGTGCGCACGCCGATCTGCGACCTGCTCGGCATCGACCACCCGATCGTCGGGTTCACCCCGTCCGAGCACGTCGCCGCCGCGATCAGCCGGGCCGGCGGGCTGGGCGTGCTCGGCTGCGTCCGGTTCAACGACCCGGCCGAGCTCGACGCGGCGCTCGACTGGATGGACGCGAACACCGACGGCCGCCCCTACGGGGTGGACGTGGTGATGCCCGCCCGGGTGCCGGCCGAGGGCGCCGTCAGGGACCTGGAAGAGCTGATCCCGCGCGCGCACCGGGACTTCGTGGCGCGGACGCTGCTCGAGCTGGGGGTGCCGCCGCTGCCGGACGACGCGCCGGGCGGCGAGGGGGTGATCGGCTGGCTCCACTCGGTCGCCCGCAAGCACGTCGAGGTCGCGCTCTCGCACCCGGCCCGGCTGATCGCCAACGCCCTCGGCCCGCCCCCGCCCGACGTCATCGCCAGCGCGCACGAACGAGGCCTGCTGGTGGCGGCGCTCGCAGGCAAGGCGCAGCACGCCCGCGACCAGGTCGCGGGCGGCGTCGACATCGTCGTCGCGCAGGGCTACGAGGCCGGCGGGCACACCGGCGAGATCGGCAGCATGGTGCTGATCCCGGAGATCGTCGACGCGGTCGGCGACCGGGTGCCGGTGCTGGCCGCGGGCGGGATCGGCTGCGGCCGCCAGATCGCGGCCGCGCTCGCACTCGGCGCGGCCGGGGTCTGGATGGGCTCGGCCTGGCTGCTGGCCCGCGAGTACGCGCTGACCAGCACGGCCCCCGCCGTCCAGCAGGCGCTGCTGGCGGCCACCTCGTCCGACACCGTCCGATCCCGAATCTACAGCGGGAAGCCGGCCCGGCTGCTGCGCAACCGCTGGACCGCCGCCTGGGAGCAGCCGGGCGCGCCCGCGCCGCTGCCGATGCCGCTGCAGAACGTGCTCGTCGCCCAGGCCCACCAGCGGCTCATGCACGCCGGGGCGCCGGACGTGGTGCCGATGCCGGCCGGGCAGATCGTCGGCCGGATCACCGAGATCCGTCCGGTCGCCGACATCATCGCGACGCTGGTGCAGGAGACCGGCGAGGCGCTGGACCGGTTGCGGTGAAGACCGCGGCCGTCTCCGGCTACTGGGGGGCCGGCCCGCCGCCGGGCGCGGCCGACCTGTTCGACGCGGCCGAGCGACTCGAGTTCGACCAGGTCTGGACGGCGGAAGCCTACGGCAGCGACGCGTGGACGCCGCTCGCGTGGTGGGGTTCGCGGACCTCGCGGATCCGCCTCGGCACCTCGGTCTCGCAGCTGTCGGCCCGCCCGCCGACCACGCTGGCGATGACCGCGATGACCATGGACCATCTCACCGGCGGGCGGGTGCTGCTCGGGATCGGCACCAGCAACCCGCAGGTGGTGGAGGGCTGGTACGGCCAGCCGTACCCGCGCCCGCTGGAACGCACCCGGGAGTACATCGACATCCTGCGGCTGGTCATCGCCCGGGCCGAGCCGGTCAGCTACGACGGCAGGCACTACCAGCTCCCGCTGCGGGCGGGCACCGGGCTGGGCAAGCCGCTGCGCTCGATCCTGCATCCGTACCGGACCGAGATCCCCATCTACCTCGGGGCCGAGGGCCCGAAGAACGTGGCGCTGGCGGCCGAGATCGCCGACGGCTGGAACGTCATCTTCTTCTCGCCCGCGATGAACGACTTCTACGCCGCCGCCCTGGCCGAGGGCTTCGCCCGCCCCGGCGCCAGGCACACGGCCGGCACCTTCGACGGGGCCGGCGGCCCGCTCGCGACCGTCCCCGATGACGACCTCGAGCGCGCCCCCGACCGGCTCCGGCCCACGCTCGCCCTCTACATTGGCGGGATGGGCGCCCGCGGGGTCAACTTCCACCACGAGGTCTTCGCCCGGATGGGCTACGAGGCCGAGGCCAAGACCATCCAGGACGCGTACCTGGCGGGGGACCGGGCCAGCGCGATCGCGGCGGTCCCCACCCGGCTGGTGGAGGACGTCGCCCTGATCGGCCCGTGGGCCAAGATCGCCGACGAGATCCCGCGGTGGAAGCAGACCGTCCTGACCACGTTCTCCGTCAGCTGCGACGTCCGCCATCTAGCGCGGGTGGCCGAGCTCGTCCGCCGCTAGCGGGCTAGTCCCTCACCTCGGTGCCAGGCTTCCAGCTCTCCTGCTTGGTGTCGAAGAACGACGACTTCCAGACGAACTTTGCGATCAGCAGCAGCACGAGGCCGATCACGAGGAACCCGAGGAGCGAGTAGTTCTGCGCGGCCGGCGCGTTGAGCATCGACTTGATCGCGATCCAGCCGAGGAAGACGATCGAGGCCACCGGGAGCAGGCCGAGGGTGATCGCATCCTTGACGTTGCTGAGCACGCGACGGCGGTAATAGAAGATCGCCGCCAGCGCGGTGATGCAGTAGAAGGTCGCGTAGAGGATGCCCGTGTTATCGAGCACATAGCTGAAGGTGTTCTGCACCGAGGTCGTGAGCAGGTAGATCCAGCCCAGCGCGAGCAGGATCAGGCTGACGACGACGGTCGCCACGGCCGGCGTCTTGAAGCGCGGGGAAATGTTGGCCAGACCCTCGGGCAGGGCGTGGTAGCTGGCGATGCCGTAGGCGATCCGCGCGCTGAGCGCGATGCAGACCCCGGTGCCGGCGATGACCGACAGGGCAAACGCGAGGGCGGCGATCTGGCCGCCCCAGCTGTGCCCGGTCAGCGTGTCGCCCAGGTAGACGAGAGTCGAGGTGCTGTTGTTGTTGAGGTTTTTGAGCGAGGTCACGCCTTGCAGGCCGATCTGCGCGAGGATGAACAAGCCCGCCGCGATGGCCACCGCCCACATCGCCGCCTTGCCCGGGTTCTCGCGCCGGTGCTTGACTTCCTCGTTGACGTAGAGCGTGCCATCCCAGCCGCAGATCATGAACACGGCGATAAGGAATCCGCCGACCAGGCTGCCCTGGCCGCCGATTCCGTGCAGGCTGAACCAGCCACGCGTGATGGGAACGGTTCCCGCATGGTGACCAAGTACCCAGGTCAGGCCCCACACGGACAGGCCGATGAGGATCGCATACTCGATGATCCCGAGGATGACCTGAGTGCGCGCGGTAATTCTAATTCCGATGATGGAAATGATCGCCATCACCACGACCAGGCCGGTGGCGATGGCGACGTTCGGCCACTTGCTGTCGGACGGCTGGTTGAAAATGGACAGGACGGACGGGCCGAGCGCGGTGACCGGGGTGAGGGTGCCGAACAGGGTGCCGGCGAGCATCAGCCATCCGGTCATGTAGCCCAGGTACGGGTTGATCGCACGTCCCACCCACTCGAACGACGCGCCGCAGTTCGCGTTCCACAGGTTCAGCCGACGGTAGGCGTTCGCGATGATCAGCATCGGAATCGCCGTTATGAAGAGGATCAGCGGCGCGCCGTAGGCGGTGGCCGATATAAGCAGGACCAGGCTGAAAGATACCGACAAGGTAGGTCCGGTGTCGGCCAGTCCAATCAGCGTGTCTTGCGCGATGCTGATCGCGTCAGGCTCAAGGCGCGCGGGCGCGACTGCGGCTACGACGGTAGTACGGTCACTCATCATATCTCCGAGCAGTTGGCATTTGCTAGATTATAAAGAGCTCTAGTGCAGTTTCAGGGGGTTTCGGGTGACACCGTACAGGAACCATGCCGCAACGTAAACAGCGGGCATCTTGTGTCACTCGCGGCCAACCCGGAGCAGCGCATATAGACGATCGGCAAATTGTGCTAGGAATAGTGATTCAGCACGGCCCGTTCCGTGCTGCCGCCGCCGGACGTGAATTCGACAATGGCCGATGAGGCTGGGCGGAGGGGGCGGGGCGGTCGGCGGCTAGTCGTTGACGAGAACGGCCGCCCCGTCGAAGGCGCCGGCCTTGAGATCCTGCAGCGCCTGCTGCGCCTGCGACATCGGGTAGACGTGAGTCGTGGCCCGTATGTGGTACCGGGCGGCGAGCGCCAGGAACTCCCGCCCGTCCTGCCGGGTGTTGGACGTGACGCTGCGCAGTTCCTTCTCGTAGAACAGCTCGCGCTCGTAGTTCAGCGGCGGGGTGTCGGTCAGGTGGATCCCGGCCACGGCCAGGACGCCGCCGCGGTCGAGCGCCCGCATCGCGATCGGGACGAGATCCCCGACCGGCGCGAACAAGATCGCGCTGTCGAGCGGTTCCGGCGGCGCGTCGTAGGCGTCGCCGGCCGACGCGGCGCCGAGCTCGAGCGCCAGCCGCCGGGACGACTCGCCCCGGGTGAGCGCGTGCACGGTGGCGCCCTGGGCCAGCGCGACCTGGGCGGTGAGGTGAGCGCTGTCGCCGAATCCGTACAGTCCGAGCCGTCCGCCCGTCGGCAGCGACGCCCGCAGCAGCGCCCGGTAGCCGATGATCCCGGCGCACAGCAGCGGCGCCAGCTCGACGTCTTCGACGTCGGTCGGCAGCCGGTAGGCGAACGGGGCGGGGACGGTCGTGTAGTCGGCGTAGCCGCCGTCGGCGTCCCAGCCGGTGTAGCGCGAGTCGGGGCAGAGGTTCTCGTTCCCGCGGCGGCAGTAGCGGCAGGTTCCGTCGGTGTGCCGCAGCCAGGCGACGCCCACCCGGTCGCCCTCGGCGTAGCCGTCGGCGCCTTCGCCGAGCGCCGCCACGGTGCCCACCACCATGTGGCCGGGGGTGACGTGCTCCCGGTGGGCGGGCAGGTCGCCTTCGATGACGTGCAGGTCGGTGCGGCAGACGGCGCAGGCCAGCACCCGGACCAGCAGCTCGCCGGGCGCCGGGGCCGGCACCGGCTTCTGCGTGTACCGCATCGGGCTGGTCTCGACCGGCGCCTGCCGGTCGACCACCCACGCCCGCATCGTCGTCGTGCTGCCGACAGTCATTACCTACCTTTATCACGGCCGCAAGAACGGCTCGTGAGCGACTGACCGAAGCACAGCGTTAAACGGCGGAAACATAATTTAATGTCGGCCTGAAACAATTACGGCACAATGGTGCATAGCCGGTCGAGGGGATGGGTTTCGCACCATGAAGCCAGCCAGCGCGTGCCGGGAGGGCCGGATCGGCGTCGTCGGCCAGCGCGGCAGTTCCGAGCCGCTGTGGCGGGCGCTCGCGGTGTTCCGGTTCGCCAGCCTTGGCTACGCCGTCCTGCGGCTCGCCGTCATCGATCGCGGCATGTACTCGCGACCGGGCTGGGCGTGGGGAGTCATCGGGATGATGACGGTCTGGACGATCGGCACCACCATCGCCTACGCGCGGCCCGACCGTCGCACCCGGCTGCTGCTGAGCGTCGACCTGGCGGTCACCGCCGCCCTGCTGCTGAGCACCGCGGCCCTGCAGTACCCGTCCGCCCTGCATCGCGGGGTGCCGCCGGTGACGGCGACCTGGCTGGCCGGACCGGTGCTGGCCTGGGCCGTGCGCTACGGCCGGAGGGCCGGCCTGATCACCGCCGTGATCATGTCCGGCTGCGACCTCGCGCTGGCCCGCGGCACCGCGTTCAGCGTGGCCCTCAACGGCGTCGTGCTGCTGCTGCTGTCGGGGGTGATCGTCGGCCACTTGGCCAGGCTCGCGGCCCAGGTGGAGGCGGAGCGGCAGCACGCGACCGAGGTCGAGGCGGCCAGCCGCGAGCGGGAACGGCTGGCCCGCCACATCCACGACTCGGTCCTGCAGGTGCTGGCGCTGGTGCAGCGACGCGGGGCCGAGGCGGGCGGCACCGCGGCCGAACTCGGCCGCCTGGCGGGCCAGCAGGAAGCCGCGCTCCGCGCCCTGATGGGGGGCGGGATCGAGGCCGCCCAGGCGGGCACTCTGGCGGCAGGCGGGCCGGGCGAGCTTGACCTGCGCGCGCTGCTGCTGCCCGCGCAGACCGATCGGGTCACCGTGTCGGTTCCCGCGCAGCCGGTGCTGGTGGAGCGGGCGGAGGCTGACGAACTGGCGTCGGCGATGCGGGCGGCGCTCGACAACGTCCGGCGGCACTGCGGCGAGCAGGCCCGCGCGTGGGTGCTCGTCGAGGACGAGCCCGGGCTGGTCACGGTGACGATCAGGGACGACGGCCCCGGTATCCCGGACGGCCGGCTGGCCGAGGCGGCCAAGGCCGGACGGCTCGGCGTCAGCCACTCCATCCGCGGTCGGCTTCGCGACCTGGGCGGCTCCGCCGCGATTAGCTCCGCCCCGGGTGACGGCACCGAGGTGGCCCTCCGGCTGCCGCGGCGGGCGGGCGTATCGGTGGCGCGGTCGCCCGAACGGGCTTAGGGTGCGCTGGTGGGACGCAGTGCGCCAATTCGGGTCATGGTGGTGGACGACCACCCCATGTGGCGCGACGCGGTGGCGCGAGACCTGGCCGAGGCCGGCTACGACGTGGTCGCGACCGCCGCCGACGGCGCGCAGGCCCTGCGCGTCACCGGCGCCGCCCGGCCGGACGTCGTCGTGCTCGACCTGCAGCTGCCGGACATGTCCGGCGTCGAGGTGACCCGCGGCCTGCGGGCGGCCCACCCCGGCGTGCGGGTGCTGGTGCTGTCCGCCAGCGGCGAGCAGCAGGACGTGCTTGACGCGGTGAAGGCAGGCGCGGTCGGCTACCTGCTCAAGTCCGCCGCCCGGCCGGAATTCCTCGACGCGGTGCGGCGCACCGCCGACGGCGACGCGGTGTTCACCCCCGGGCTCGCCGCCCTCGTGCTGGGCGAGTTCCGGCGGCTGGCGGCCGCCCCGGCGGCCGGCGGCGGCGACGCGCCGCGGCTGTCGGAACGCGAAACCGAGATCCTCCGCATGGTCGCCACCGGCCTCTCCTACAAGCAGATCGCCACCCGGCTGACGCTGTCGCACCGCACCGTCCAGAACCATGTGCAGAACACCCTGGGCAAGCTGCAGCTGCACAACCGGATCGAGCTGGTCCGCTACGCCATCGAGCACGGCCTGGCGGGGGACTCCGAGCCGAGCTTAGGCATTGGTCCGCGTACTTATCGTGAATTGGCCACGCTCATCCAGACCAATTGTTCGTAGCCTGGCAGTATGACCAAGGACAAGGGCACAATGCTGGTGCTCGGCGGTCACGGCGTGTTCGGGGCCATGATCGCCGCAGCGGCCGAGGCCGCGGGCTGGACCGCGATCAGGACCAGCCGCCAGCCCGCGGCCGGCTTCCGTCGCGTCGACCTGGCCGAGCCTGACACGCTGGAGAAGGTGATCGACGAGGCCGACGTTATCGTCAGCACCGTCCCCGACCGGCAGGTGGTCGCCGAGCGCCTGGTGCTCGACCGCGGCGGCCTGCTCATCAACGTCTCGGCGATGGCGGCCAGTTCAGTGGCAGGCCCGCTCCGCCGGACCGAGCCGCCGCGCGGCACCGTCGTGATGAACGCCGGGATCGCCCCCGGCCTGACCAACCTTCTCGCCGCCCGCCTGCTCGCCAGGCACTCGGAAGCCGACGAGGTGGAGCTGGTCTTCACCGTCTCGCTCAAGGGCAGCCACGGGCCGGCCGGCGGCGATATCGCCCACGACTGGCTGACCGCGACCAAACGGCACCGCACCACGGTGGTCCGGCTGCCGGAACCCTACGGTCGGCGGCGCTGCCTCGGCATCGCCGAACAGCACCGCGGCTGGCTGGGCCCGATCGCCGCGGGCAAGACGGTCAGCACCTACCTCTGCGTGGCCGAGCGCCGCCTGCACGGCGCCGCCGCCGTCACCGCCGCGATGGCCGGGCAGCTGACGAGCCGCCGCGACGAACTGCCGGCCGGGCTGCTGATGCCAGAAGAAGCGCTGACGATCGACGAGCTTGAGCCCGGACTGGCCGGGGCGGGCCTCACCGTGACCGAGGAGCCGGTCGCGGATCTGCGCGCCGCGGTCCGGTCGGCGGGCTAGCTTTCCCGGCCCGCGTACGCTGGGGCGATGTTCTCGCCGCAGGGGCCGTCGCTGCGTGAGCTGGCGGTGCAGGCGCTGTCCTCGGTTGAGGACGGCTACGACCTGCTCGCCCCGAAGTTCGACCACACGCCTTTTCGCACGTCCGACGGCCTGCTCGACGCGACCGCGGCGGCGCTGCGCCCGATCGGGCCGTTCGGCTCGGGACTCGACCTGTGCTGCGGCACCGGCGCGGGCATGCGAGTGCTCACACCGCTGTGCGGGGCCCAGGCCACCGGCGTCGACTTCAGCGCGGGCATGCTCGCCCGAGCGCGGGGCGCGTACCCGGACGCCCGGTGGGTGCGGGCCGACGCCCGGGCGCTGCCCTTCGCCCAGGCCTTCGACCTGGCGGTCAGCTTCGGGGCCCTCGGCCACTTCCTGCCCGCCGAGCGGCCCGCGCTGTTCGCGGGCGTGCACCGCGCGCTGCGACCCGGCGGGGTCTTCGCGTTCCCGGTCGGCGCGCTGCCGCCCGTCGCCACGGCCGGGTACTGGGCGCTGCTGGGATTCGACCTGGCCATGCGGGCCCGCAACGCCGTGCGGCGTCCGCCGTTCGTCATGTACTACCGCACCTGCCGCCTGCCCGCGCTCCGCAGCGACCTGACGGCGGCCGGATTCGCGGTCTCGGCCATCCCCCTGGCGGCTGCTGGCCGAGACGGTCGCCAAGCGCCCCGGGTCCTGCTCGTGATCGCCCGCAAGGCCGCCGAAATGGGGCAGCGCGGCCGGTTAGCTCGTGCAAGCATGGCGACGTGACCCCGATCAGTTCAGGCCGCCTGCGGCTCGCCACGGCCGAGGACGGCGCCCAGCTGCTGGGGCTGTGGGCCCTGCTGTTCGACGACGACGACCCGGCGTCCGCGCAGCCGTGGACGGGCCACGCCCGCGAGTGGTTCGCGCGGTGCTCGGGCGACGCGCTCAACGCCCGGTTCCCCGTGATCGAGGTAGACGGCGAGCTGGTGGCCACGGCCATCGGCACCCTGGAGATCGGCGTTCCCAATCCCCAGTGCGTCCGCGGGCGCACGGTGCGCCTCGCGAACGTCATCACGCTGCCCGAGCATCGCGGGCACGGCCACGGCACGATGCTCGTCCTCGACGTGGTGGCCTGGGCCCGGTCGATCGCCGCCGACCGCGTCGACCTGAGCGCCACGCCCGCCGGGCAGCGCGTCTACGAGAGGCTCGGCTTCACCGTGACCTCAGCTCCGCGCATGAAGCTCGTGCTGTAACGCTTTTATCACGTAACGTAGTCATCGAAGGGCAAGGTGTTACGGGCTATGGGGGCGACCGCTAATGGACGACGCGCAGGATGACAAGGCCGCCTTCGACACCGCCGAGCGGCTGCTCGGAGCTCCGCTGGTTCTTCCGCTCGGTCCGGGCGAGCCGCCGTCGGGCGCCGACTTCCGGCGGCTTGCCACCCGGCACACCTTCGGGGATTCCTGGCCGCGGGCGGGACTCGACCTGCGCAGCCGGGCGCTTGTCTCGGTGACCATCGCCGCCACGCTCGGCACCCGCGAGCCGCTGCGCGGGCAGTTGCGGATCGCGCTCAACAGCGGGGTCAGCAAGGAGGAAATCGTCGAGTTGTTCATTCACCTGGAGGCCTACGCGGGCGCCGCCAGGGCGTTCGACAGCTACCAGATCGCGCTCGAGGTTTTCGCGGAGACCGCGGGCGGCGAGTAGCGGCGGGCGCGGCTAATCGTCGACCAATGCCAGCGCCTCCACCTCGAGGAGGCAGCCGGTGGCGGCCAACGCGGTCACCTGCACGGCGGTGCTCGCGGGCGGCTTGGCGGTATCGATGACGGCGTCCCGGGCTTCGCGCACGGCCGGCAGGTAGGCGACGTCGAGCACGAACAACGTCAGCTTGACCACGTCGCCGAACCCGGCCCCGGCCTCGGCCAGGCAGCGGCCGAGGTTCTCGAACACCTGCCGTGCCTGCGCCGCGGGATCGCCCGCCCCGACCAGCTCTCCCCGCTCGTCCTGCGCGATCTGGCCGCTCACCACGACCAGTCGGCCCCGGCCGGTCACCACATGGCTGTAACCGCGCCCGGCGGCCACGCCTTCAGGAGCTGCCACGTGTCGTAGCCCGGTCATTGCGATCTCCCCTCAGTTGGTGCGGTCCCGACCCGCGCGCCGTCACTCGGCCCCCGGCAGGCGGCCCGGTCGGCTCGCGGCAGTTTACGGCCCGGGCTCAGAATCGTCGGAGCCGGATGCGCGTCACCGCGTGGTCGGCGCCCTTGTGCAGGACCAGGGCGGCTCTGGCCCGGGTGGGCTGGATGTTCTCGATCAGGTTGACTTCGTTGATCGTCGTCCAGATCCGGGTGCCGAACGTGTCGACCTCGTCGGCGCTGACCTGGGTAAGCCTGCGGAACGGCGACTGCGGGTCAGTGAACGCGGTCTCCCGCAGCGCGTGCAGCCGGCTGAGGAACCAGCGCCGGATATCGTCGCCGTGCGCGTCGACGTAGACGGAGAAGTCGAAGAAGTCGGCCAGCGCGAGGGCGCCCGGCGGGGAGGGCTGGAGCACGTTGATGCCTTCGAGGATCAGCACGTCGGGCCGCTGCACGGACTGCCGTTGCCCGGGGACGATGTCGTAGGCCAGGTGCGAGTAGACCGGGGCGGACACCTCGGGCGCGCCCGCCCGCACCTGCTGGACGAAGCGCAGCAGCGCCCGGCGGTCGTAGGACTCGGGGAAGCCCTTGCGCTCGCTCAGGCCGCGCTCTTCAAGCACCGCGTTGGGGTAGAGGAAGTTGTCGGTCGTGACCAGTTCGGTGTGCGGGCGCTGCGGCCACTGGGCGATGAGCGCCTGCAGCAGCCGGGCGGTGGTGGACTTGCCGACGGCGACGCTGCCGGCCACCGCGATGATGAACGGCGCGGGCCGGATCTGCTGGCCGAGAAACGCCCCCACTGTTTCGCGCAGCCCGGCGCTCGCCTCGAAGTAGAGCCGCAGCAGCCTGCTCAGCGGCAGGTAGATGTCCTCGACCTCACCGAGCTGGATCGGGTCGGCCAGCCCGCGAACCGCGTCGAGCCCCTCGGCCGTGAGCGACATGGGAGTGCTCGCGCGCAGGCTGCGCCACGCATCGCGATCCAGATCCAGATAGGGCCCGTCCCCGTGTCGACCAGTCACGCTGCCAACATACGACCCGCCCGGCATCGCCGGCGTCGCCGCCCGCGGCCGGCCTGGCCGCCGGGCCGCTTCCCGTCAGTCGGTCAGGGCGGGGTTGCGGGGGTAGGGCGCGTCCGCGATCTGCCGCACTGGGAGCAGGCGGCCTGCCACCAGCCGCTGCAGCGTGAAGACGGCCCGCCGGCCGGTCCGCCCGTCGTCGCCTGGCCGGCCCGCGGCGTCCCAGTCGATCTCGGCCAGGCCGGACAGCTGGAGCGTGCGTCCGGAGTCGAAATCGAAGAACAGCAGCGCCGCCTCGGGGTCGACCGCCAGGTTGCCGAAGGAATTGAAGAGATTGTTGCCCGGGTAATCGGGCCACCAGAGCCGGCCGCCGCCGACCCGGACGAATCCGGGCGCGCCGCCCCGGTGCGAGGCGTCGGAGCCGCGTTCCGGGTTGGTGGTGCCGAGGAAAAACGTGTCCGCCGCGCGGATCAGCCCGATGTCGGACGGGGAGAGAACCGAGTCCCGCCTGACGTCGCCCGGGTCGCGCCGACCGGGGTCGTCCTGAGCGAGCACCCGCTGGTGGATGTACTGCGGGCAGTTCCCGTAGGCCTGCTCGACCTCGATCGCGAGTATGCCGTCGCTGGCCGCGCTCAGCGTGCCGTTGACCCGGACCCGACGTCGCAGCGCGAACTCGACCACCACCAGACCGACCTGCTGCCCGGCCGGCAGCCCGTGCAGCGGATCGCCGTCCGGGAGCCGGGCGTGGATCGCGAGCGTGGTCGGGGTGACGGCCTCGAGGAAGCCGGCCGGGCCGGTCAGCGCCGAGGTCCACAGCCGCCCGTCGGCGTCCCTGGCGGTGATGGCGGCGAACGTGCGGTCGGCCAGGAAGGCGACGATCCCGCCCCGGAGCTCGGCCGGGTCGAGCATCGGCGACAGCCGCTCCGCTTCCTCCCGGGTACCCGTTCGCTGCTGCGCGGCCAGCTCGCCGGCGTGAAAGCCGACGTCGGGACGGTGCCCCGGCCCGGCCGGGGCGGTGGTCTTGGGCATGGGCCCTCCTCCGGGATTCTGTCTGTCTAACGGATAGATGTTCATGCATCCGTTAGTAAGAGTCATATCATGTTCTTCTAACGGATGCAAGTCTAATCATCCGTGATAGGCTCGCTCTCATGCCCACCTCAGCCGTCCCCGCCGAGCGCGCCTGGGCTCTGCCCGACGAGCCGCTGCCGGTGCGCCTGATGAGCACGATCTGGGCGGACGCCGACGGCCGGCACGATGACCTGCGCACGGCGGCCGGCGTGGACGAGTGGCTCGACGCGGTCGGCGTCGACCGCGCGGGCGCGCCCGCGACCGACGGCGAGCTGACGGTGGCGCGCGGGCTCCGCGACGCCGTCCGGCTGCTCGCCGCCTACGTCACCGCCGACGACCGGCCGGGCGTAGCCGCCGCGGGCGACCAGGTCGCAGCCGCCCTCGACCTGGTCAACGGGACCGCGGCGAGACTCCCCGCGCCGCGCCTCGGGCTGCGGGACGGCCGCCTCGAGGTCGGCCCGCCCGAGGGACCGTCGCCGGTGACCACCGGGCTGGCGCAGGTGGCCGAGCAGGCGATCGCGCTACTCGGCGGGGACGATGCCAGCCGACTGCGCGCCTGCTACGCGCCGGGCTGCGTGCTCTACTTCGTCAAAACCCATCCGCGCCGCGCCTGGTGCTCGGTCGCCTGCGGCAACCGAGTCCGGGCCGCCCGCCACTACCAGCGGGCCCGCGACCACAAGGAAGACGCCTAGGATCCGCCCGCGGCTAGGGGGTTTCGTCGCTGCAGGCCGGGGTTTCGCGGGCGAGCACGTCGCCCAGCCGCAGGAGTTGCGCGGTGGCCCCGCCGAGGGTGAACTCGGCCCGCTTGGCGGCGAGGAAGTAGCGGTGCAGCGGGTAGGACGTGTCGATGCCGGTCCCGCCGTGCACGTGGACGGCGGTGTGCGCGACCCGGTGGCCCGCGTCGGCGGCCCAGAATTTGGCGCTGGCGATCGCCGCGCCGACCTCGGGGTCGCCCGGCCGCCCGGCCGCCAGCAGCCAGGCCGCCTGCCACATCGTGAGCCGGACTGCCTCGACGTCGATGTAGGCGTCGGCCAGCCGCTGGGCCACCGCCTGGAACGACCCGATCGGCCGCCCGAACTGCTCACGGCTGCGGGCGTACTCGGCGGTCAGCTCGAGCGCCCGCTCGAGCACGCCGGCCTGCATCGCGCACACTCCCACGGTGCCCCGCGACACCAGCCAGTCCGTCACCTCGGCCCCGCCGGACGCGCCGCCGAGCACCCGGTCGCGGCCCAGCGCGACGCCGTCGAGCACCAGCCGCCCGGCGTCGGCGCCGTCCGTCAGCGCCTGCGGCTGCACCGTCACCCCGTCGTCGGACGGCTCGACCAGGAACACCAGCACCCCGTCGGCGGCCGACGCCGGGACCAGCATCAGGCCCGCCCGCGCGGCCGCCGGGACCACCGTCTTCACGCCGGACACCCGCCAGCCCGCGCCGTCCCGCTCGGCCCGCGCCGAGGGTGACGACGGGTCATCGCCGTCCTCCTCGGCCAGCGCGACGGTGAGCACGATCGAGCCGTCCCCGGCCGGCCCCGCCCACCGGCGTTGCTGCACCGGGCTGCCGAACTCGGCGATCGCGCCCGCGCCGAGCACGATCGACGCGAGATAAGGGGCCGGCGACACCGCCCGGCCGAGCTCGGTCAGCACCGAGCACTGCTCGAGCAGGCCGAGACCCGCCCCGCCGAGCGCCTCCGGCAGCGCGGCCGCGAGGACGCCGGCCGAGGCGAGGTCCGCCCACTGCCGCTCCCTCGGGTTCGGCGCGTCGGCGTTCGGCGCGACCGGGTCCGGCCCGGCTGCGTCCCGATCGGCGAGGATCTTCCTCACCAGCCCCGCGAGCTCGGCCTGCGCCTCGCTGAGGGAGAAGTCCACGGCGCCTCCTGACGCTCAGAGATCAACGGCGGGCGGCGGGCAGCCCGAGTCCGGCCGCCGCGACGATGTCCCGCTGCACCTCGTTGGTGCCGCCGCCGAAGGTCAAGATGAGCGCGGCGCGGTGCATCCGCTCGATCCGGCCGGCCAGCGCCTGCCCGGGAGAGCCGGAGCGCACCACCGCGTTCGCGCCGAGCACCTCCATCAGCAGCCGGTACGCCTCGACCGCGAACTCGGTCCCGAACACCTTGGTGGCCGACGCCGCGGCCGGGCCGACGGCGGCCGGCGAGGAGGCGATCCGCCAGTTCATCAGCTTGAGGAACTCCGCCTTGGCGTGCACCCGGGCCAGGTGCAGCCGCACCCACTCGTGGTCGATCACCCGTCGCCCGTCCGCCAGCCTCGTCGCCGACGCCCACTCCCGGACCGACGCCAGCGCCGACTGCACCGGCGCGGCCGAGGTCAGCGCCACCCGCTCGTGGTTGAGCTGGTTGGTGATCAGCGGCCAGCCCCGGTTCTCCTCGCCCACTAGCGAAGAGGCGGGGACCCGGACCGACGCGTAGTAGGTGGCGCTGGTCAGCACGCCCGCGGCCGTCCGCACCGGCGTCCACGAGAAGCCCTCGGCGCTCGTCGGCACGATGATGATCGACAGGCCCTTGTGCCGGGGCGCGACCGGATCGGTCCGGCAGGCCAGCCACACGTAGTCGGCGTACTGGATCAGGCTCGTCCACATCTTCTGGCCGTCGATCACGTACTCGTCGCCGTCACGGCTCGCGGTCGTCCGCAGCGAGGCCAGGTCGGTCCCGGCCTCCGGCTCGGAGTAGCCGATCGAGAAGTGGATCTCGCCCGCGGCGATCCTTGGCAGGTAGAACGACTTCTGCGCCGGGGTGCCGAACCGCATGATCGTCGGCCCGACCGTGTTGACGGTCAGGAACGGCACCGGCACCCGCGCGACCGCCGCCTCGTCGGTGAAGATGAGCTGGTCGATCATCGTGCCGCCGCGCCCGCCGTGCTCCCGCGGCCAGCTCAGCGCCAGCCAGCCGTCCCGGCCGAGCTGGCGCACCACCGCCCGGTAGGCGTCGCCGTCGCCGT
>Ga0302326_10016188_pt1 | contig 15615 bp, 19 predicted proteins | sample Palsa_T0_3_FD_202264 | JGI IMG/M metagenome (GOLD analysis project Ga0302326, IMG submission 202264) | Peat permafrost microbial communities from Stordalen Mire near Abisko, Sweden - Palsa_T0_3 | ecosystem: Environmental > Terrestrial > Soil > Palsa > Peat permafrost | place: Sweden: Abisko...
GGGTCCCCAAAGGCGCGGTAGACCACGCCAGCGCCGCGCGGCAGGCGGGCGATGACCGCCTCCGGGTCGGGCGTGCGGGCCGGGTCAGTGAAGAAGAACAGTCGCGGCAGGGCCTTCCCTCTGACCCGCGCCGGCCGTAGCGTCCGCGCCCACCGCCACATCGCCTCGATTGACCGTGCCTGACCTCGCGCCACGCCTAGACGACGCCTTCGACGCCGCCGCCGCGCGGTCGGAGATCCTGGCCCGCATCGCCGCGGCCGCCCGGGCGGCCGGGCGCGAGGCGGCCGACGTCAGCCTCACCGCCGTCTCCAAGACTCAGCCGAAGGAGCGTATCGCCGCCGTGCTCGCCGCCGGCCAGCGCGTGTTCGGCGAGAACCGGGTGCAGGAGGCGCTGAGCCGCTGGTCCGATCGCCGCGAGGGGCTCGAGCTGCGCCTGATCGGCCCGCTGCAAAGCAACAAAGCGCGCGAGGCGGTGGCCTTCTTCGACGTGATCGAGACCCTCGACCGGCCGAAGCTGGCCGAGACCCTCGCCCGCGAGGCCCAGCGGCTCGGCCGCCAGCCGCGGCTCTACGTCGAGATCAACACCGGCGACGAGCCGCAGAAGGCTGGCCTGGCGCCGTCCGACGCCGACGACTTCATCGCCCGCTGCCGCGGCGAATTCGGCCTGACCCTCGAGGGCCTGATGTGCATCCCGCCGCAGGACGAGCCGCCCGGACCTCATTTCGCCCTCACCGCCCAGATCGCCGCCCGCAACGGCCTTGCGCGCCTGTCGATGGGCATGAGCGCCGACTTCGAGACCGCGATCCGCTTCGGCGCGACCTCGGTGCGGGTCGGTACGGCGCTGTTCGGCGCGCGCCACGCGGGCGCCACCGACGGGGACGATCAAGATCATTGAAAAACCCTAGCCGCGAGGGCACTAGCCGGTAAGGGGGCGTCAGTGCATGCTGTGGACGAATGCCGCGCGCAAAGACCATCCTCGTTATCGACGACGACACCGACCTGCGCGGCCTGCTGTGCGAGCAGCTCGAGCTGCATGAGGAGTTCACCGCTTCCGGCGCGCCGACCGCGTCCGAGGGCGTCAGGCTGGCCAAGGAATCGCGGCCGGATCTGATCCTGCTCGACGTCGACCTGCCCGACATGGACGGCCGCGAAGCGCTGAAGCTGATGCGCAGCGGCGGGGTTTCCGCGCCGGTGGTCATGCTGACAGCGGCCTCCGGCGACTCCGACACGATCCTGGGCCTGGAGTCGGGCGCCAACGCCTATGTGACCAAGCCGTTCAAGTTCAACGTCCTGCTAGCCCACATCCGCGCCCAGCTGCGCAGCCACGAGCAGTCCGAAGATGCGGTGTTCCAGATCGGTCCCTACGAGTTCCGCCCCGCCGCCAAGATGCTGCTCGACGCCAAGGGCAAGAAGATCCGGCTGACCGACAAGGAAACCAACATCCTCAAGTACCTCTACCGCGCCGGCGGCAAGGTGATCTCGCGCGAAGAGCTGCTGACCGAGGTGTGGGGCTACAACGCCGGCGTCACTACCCACACGCTCGAAACCCACGTCTATCGCCTGCGCCAGAAGATCGAACCCGATCCCACCGGGCCGAAGATCCTGATCACCGAAGCCGGCGGATATCGGCTTTCGCCCTGACCCGAACGGTCTGCCCAGCAATTCCGCGATGGGCAGCCGTGCAGCTTCATTGCAGCTGCACGCGGCAGGGAGTATGTTGTCGCCATGGGCAAATACGAACCGCTGAAGACCTTCCTGCTCTCCTCCCATGATGACGAGATCGCGTTGAGTTTCGACGAGATCGAACGGCTGATAGGCGCGGTGCTGCCACCATCTCAGAAGCATCCGGCCTGGTGGAGCAACAATCCGGCGAACAACCCGATGACTCGTGTGTGGTTGGACGCCGGCTATCGCACGGAGGGTCTCGATCTCATCGCGCGCAAAGTCACCTTCCGGCGAACGGGAAAAGGGCGGCGGCAGTCCGGCTCTGATGGGCCGCCAGGGCTCGTGGCGCGGCTCCAGAGTGCGCTTGGCGGCACCGTTCGCGTTCAGCCGGGCTTCGATCTCACCGAGCCGACCGGGGAAGTCTGGGATGCGCAAACTGCGTGAGACCGATCCTGCTCGACACCTGCGCGCTGATCTGGCTTGCAAACAAAGACGGCATCGCTCGATCGGCCCTAGAGGCGATCGACGAAGCTGACGTTACGGGAACGCCGGTCGCAGTGTCACCGATCTCTGCCTGGGAGATTGGATTGCTGGTGTCGCGGGGCCGGCTGTCGCTCAGCCTGGACCCTCGAGCATGGTTTCAGAGCACGCTCGACACCGGCTTGGCGTTGGCGCCAATGCCCCCAGAGGTGCTGGTCGCGGCATCGTTCCTGCCGTCGGTTGCACTTCGCGACCCCGGGGACCGGATCATCGCGGCGACCGCCCGTCACTACCGCTACCGGCTGATGACCCGCGACCGGCCCTTGCTGGCGTTCGGCGAGGAAGGCCATGTCGAAACGATCGCCTGCTAGTGGGGCTGGGCGCGCTGGCGGCCGGACGCGTCGCCGTAAGGGCGCTCGCGCCCTCGGCACACGCCAACGTCGCGGGCCATCGCGGCGGCGGCAAACGCTGGCGCATTAAGCGGACACTCTCGTCAGGTAGCTAAGCGCCGAGACGGCCCCGAAATCGGACGAGACGACGGGTTTCCTGCGAAGCGTGGCCCTCTGGTCCACCCTAGCGTTTCCGTTTTCGCCGTCGGTCTTTGGATTGTTTCACTTTGGGCATCGCTGCTTCGGACCCTCTCCGCCCGAACTTCACAGCAATATCGGCTTTTGCCTCGGGTCCATCGTCACCCTTTCTCCCTGGTTCGTCTTGCTCGGGGGAAGTCCGCTCGATGACGGTACGCCCGACCAAAACTTCTGGCCTTCCGTCTTCGCGATAGCAGCAATTGTCGGACTGGCGGTGGCAGGGACGAGATGGGCGATTGGACGGAAATGGCGGCGCCCATCTTTCGAATTTACATCGGCCCCAGCCCGATTCGGCGAGTGGCGGCTAAGCGGACGTTCGGAGACGCAAGATCGCTTTGCCCGACCCGAGCTCTGGGCGGCGCCAAATGCCCCCGATCGACGCTACGGCCGCCAGCGAGGCCGTACGCGGGATTTGTAACGTTACTTATGGTTACCCCAGACAGGCGACCCCAACGAAGGGCTCCGGGGCCTCCCCAGACGCCCTGGCGTAGCCTTCCGCTGGCGCCTCAGGCCGCGACGAGCTGGCGCCGCACCATCTTGGCGAAGTCGTCCATCAGCGAGAGCGAGATGTTGCCCGGCTTGAACGTGTGCTCGCCGATCTGCGCTACCGGGGTCACCTCGGCGGCGGTGCCGGTGATGAAGCACTCGCTGAAACCGGCCAGCTCTTCGGGGGCGATGTGGCGCTCGACGATTTCGAAGCCCTTCTGCCGCGCCAGCTCCATCGCCGAGCGGCGGGTGATGCCGTCGAGGAAGCAGTCGGGGATCGGCGTGTGGATCACCCCGTCGCGCACGAAGAACACGTTCGCCCCGGTCGCCTCGGCCACATAGCCGCGCCAGTCCAGCATCATCGCGTCGGCGTAGCCATCGCGCTCGGCGGCGTGCTTGGACAGGGTGCAGATCATGTAGAGCCCGGCGGCCTTGGACGCTGTCGGCGCCGTTTCCGGCGAGGGGCGCTTGTACTTGGCCCAGGTCAGGCGGATGCCCTTGGCCTTCTCTTCCGGCTTGAAGTAGCTCGGCCACTCCCAGGCGGCGATGGCGATGTGGATTTTGCTGTGCTGGGCCGAGACGCCCATCTGCTCGGAACCGCGCCAGGCGATCGGGCGGATGTAGCAGTCGTCCAGCCCGTTCTTGGCGCAGGTCGCCTTGCTTGCCTCTTCGATCTGCGCCACCGTGAACGGGATCGAAAAGTCGAGAATTTCCGCCGACTTAAAGAGACGCTCGGTATGCTCGGTCAGCTTGAAGATTTCGCCGCCGTACATTCGCTCGCCCTCGAATACGGCCGAGCCGTAGTGCAGGCCGTGGGTCAATACGTGCACCTTGGCCTCTCGCCAGGGCGTGAACTGGCCGTCCAGCCAAATCCATCCATCGCGGTCGTCCATGGGAACGAGTGACATGACGCCTGCCGCCTCCTTTCGCTGCGGGAGGGTTCATAGACCCTCAGCAGGCCGCGCCGTCAATAATTTGGCCGCCGGATGAGCCTTCCCGCCGAAGCCCGCCACCTGCTGGTGGTCGATGACGACGACCGCATCCGCGAGCTGATCAAGGAATATCTGGCCCGTGCCGGCTTCCGCGTCTCGACCGCGCCGGACGCCGCGGCGGCGCGCAAACTGGTCGAACAGCTGGCCTTCGACCTGCTGGTGTTGGACGTGATGATGCCAGGCGAGGACGGCTTCGCCTTCGCGACCTGGCTGCGCGGCCGGCCGGGCGAGATGGGGCGCACCCCGGTGCTGATCCTCACCGCCCGCGGCCTGCCGGACGACCGCATCGCCGGGCTGGCGCTCGGCGCCGACGACTACCTCGCGAAGCCGTTCGAGCCGCAGGAGCTGGTGCTGCGGATCGAGGCGATCCTGCGCCGCGCCGCGCCGCGCGCGCCGGCTGGCGGCCGGCTCCAGCTCGGCCGCTGCAGCTTCGATCCGGCGCGCGGCGAGCTGTGGCGCGACGATGCGCCGATCCGGCTGACCGAGGGCGAGGCGCAGCTGCTGCGTCAGCTCGCCGTCGCGGCCAACGCCCCGGTCGATCGCTTCGAACTCGCCCGCCAGACCGCGGAGGCCGCCGGCCGCGCGGTCGACATCCAGGTCACCCGCCTGCGCCGCAAGATCGAGGACGATCCGAAGAACCCGCGCTATCTGCAGACGGTGCGCGGCGTGGGCTACATGCTGGCCCCCGACGGATGAGCCCGCGCATTCCATCGCTGCTGACGCTGCTGAAGCGCCGCGCGCCGACCACGCTCTACGGCCGCAGCCTGCTGATCATCGTGCTGCCGATCGCGGTGATGCAGATCCTGGTGACCTGGTTCTTCTTCGACGCCTACTGGCAGCGGGTGAACGGCCATTTGACCGAGGGCCTGGCCGGCGACATTGCCTGGGTGATCCAGGCCTATGACGCCGATCCGACGCCGCCGGGCCTGAAGCGCCTGTCCGACCGCGCCGAGCAGTCGCTGGACCTGTCGATCATCTATCAGCCGGGCGCCCAGCTGCCGACCGTGCGCCACGTCGCGCTGTTCGGCATCGACCGGGCGATGAACACGGCCCTCTCCGACCGCATCGACGCGCCTTACTGGTACGACACCACCCGCTATCCGGCCTATGTCGACATCCGGGTGAAGGTGAAGGACGGGGTGCTGCGCATCATCGCCCCGCGCGACCGCGCCTTCGCCACCCAGGCCTACAGCTTCATCTTCTGGCTGACGCTGGCGACCGTATTGCTGACCGCCGTGGCCGTGCTGTTCATCCGCAACCAGGTGCGCGCGATCGAGCGGCTGGCGGCCGCGGCGGAGGCGTTCGGCAAGGGCGCGGAGATCGAGTTCAAGCCCTATGGCGCGCGGGAGGTGCGGCAGGCCGGGCAGTCGTTCCTGGCGATGAAGAACCGCATCCAGCGCTACGTCGACCAGCGCACCACCCTCTTGGCCTCGGTGAGCCACGACCTGCGCACGCCGCTGACCCGGCTGAAGCTGGAGCTGGCGCTGGCCGAGCCCGGCGCCCGCGTCGAGGCGATGAAGCGCGACCTCGCCGAAATGGAGCACATGATCGACGAGTACCTCGCCTTCGCCCGCGGCGAGGGCGGCGAGGCGCTGGAGCGGGTGGCGATGGCGCCGCTGCTGGACGAGATCAGCGAAGGCGCGCTGCGCGCCGGGGCCGAGGTCAAGGTCGACGCCGACGCCGGCCTCTCCGCAACCGTGCGCCCCAACGCGATCAAGCGCGCGCTCTCCAACCTGGTAATGAACGCCGCCGCCCACGGCGAGCACGTCGAGGTGACCGCGCACGCGACGCCGGCCGGCGGGGTCGAGATCACGGTCGACGACGACGGCCCCGGCATCCCGCCCGAGCGCTTCGAGGACGCCTTCACCCCGTTCGGCCGCCTCGACGAGGCCCGCAACCAGAACGAAAAAGGCGTCGGCCTCGGCCTGGCGATCGCGAGAGACGTCGCCCGCGGCCACGGCGGCGAAGTGACCCTCGACCGCTCCCCGCTGGGCGGCCTGCGCGCGGTGGTGCGGCTGCCGGGGTGACCGTCCCAGGCCCCGAGCCCTTCCCTTCATCGGTCATAACCGGGCGTAAGTCCCAGCTATCCAAGAACACAGCCGTCGCTATGGCCGCGCCGGACGCGGCCACCCACCGTTCCGCGTGCATGGGTCGCCCGGAGATGACCGTTCAATGAGGAACTAGAACCCCGCGCCGACCCGTCCCAGCCGGGTGCGCATCTGCTTCAGGCGCTTGTCGATCTCGGCCATGGTGCGGTTCAGCGCGCCTTCGTCGTCGCGCCAGACCTGGACCACGCGGGCCCAGACCAGGGTCATGGCGGCCAGGCGCGGCGGCGTGGCGGTGACCCCGGCGGCTTCCAGGATCGCGCGGGCGGTCAGCGGCAGGTGCGGGCCGATCGAGATCGGACCTTCGCCGCGGGCCATGGAGCGCAGCGCCTCACGGTGGGCCTCCATCGCCTCGATCCGGGCCATGGCCGCGTCGAACAGCCGGTCATGCGGATCGTCGGACTGGGTGGCTGCGGTCGCCAGCGCCGCGCGGTCGAGCTTCTGGCTCAGCCGTAGCACCAGCAACGGCTTGGCCGGCGCCTTGGCGTAGAGTTCGGCAAAGTCGACGCCGGCGCGCTCGGCGACGTCGCGTAGGGATACCTCGCGCCAAGGCCGCTCGGCGGCGAGGGCCAGCGCGGCATCGGTGGCTTTGTCCAGAATGTCTTCATTCGCCATCGCGCAACCCTATCGATCCGCTCATCCCGGCGAAAGCCGCGACCCAGGATGGGGGGGTCAGCGCCCGAGTTCCCGGGAACGCTGCTCGGCTGCGGCAGCGGCGGCCTTCAGTAGCGGCGCCAATCCCGCCTCGCCCATCAGCACCTTGAGCGCCGCCTCGGTGGTGCCGCCGGGCGAGGTTACCTGGCGGCGCAGCTCGGCCGGATCGGCGCCGGTGTCCGCCATCAACGCCGCGGCGCCGGCGATGGTGGCGCGGGCGAGGTCGCGGGCGGCGTCTGAACTGAGGCCCAGCGAGACGCCGGCGGCCTCCAGCGCCTCGACAAAGGCGTAGAGATAGGCCGGGGCCGAGCCCGAAACGGCGGTCGCCGCGTGCAGCAGGTCTTCATCGTCGAGATCGACCACCGTCCCGACCGGCGCTAACAGGGCGTGGGCTCGAGCGCGAGCCTCCGGATCGGCGGCGTAGATGCTGGCTGTTCCCTGCCCGATCGCCGCCGCCGTCGTCGGCATGACCCGGGCGACTCGCCGGCCGCGGAACGCCGCGGTGATGTCGGCCGAAGCGACGCCGGCGGCGATCGAGACGATAACCGCGTCCGCCGCCAGGTGCGGCGCGACCTCAGCGGCGGCCTTGCGCCAGATCTGCGGCTTGACCACCAGGAGCACCGTCTTGGCGCGCCCCATCGCGGCGGGATCGGGATCGATCAACGCGCCGGAGGCCCGCACCTCGGCGCTTGGCGCAGGATCGCGGATCATCAACTGGTCGGGCGAGAAGGCGCCGGCGCGTTTCCAGCCGGCGAGCAACGCGCCGCCCATGCGCCCGGCGCCGAGAAGCAGGATCGGCGTCATTGGCTGGAGGCCAGGCTCAGGCCTGGCCGACGGTCTCGAACATGCAGGCGGCGATCGCCTCTTCCGGCGACTTGTCGGACGCCAGCAGGAAGTCAAACGCCGGATAGAAGCGGTCCGCCGCCTCCATCGCCGCGTCGATCATCGAGGCGGCCTGCGCCAGCGTCGGCCGCTCGCCCTCCGGCAGGGCCATGGCGTGGCGGAACACCACCTCGCCATCGTCGCTCCAGACCTCGAAGTGACCCACCCAGACGCGCTGATTGACCAAATTGGCCAGTTCGCAGGCGCCGGCGCGCTGGATCTTCTCCACCCGGCGGTCGATCGACAGGCACAGCTGCAGGCAATCGGCTTCCGGGCGCCAGGCGAACCACAGTTCGTAGTCCTTCCAGTCGCCTGCCAGGGTGAAGGCCAGGTCGCCGTCTTCGGTGCGGTCGAAACTGAGGTTTTCGGCCATCAGCACGCGCTCGACCACGTCCAGTGGGTCGAGGGCGATCAGCACGTCGTCTTCTTCCGGTTGGGGGGCGTCCATGGGACCTCGGGTCAAGGCGTCCGGGCGCTGACGGAGCGCCGGCGCCGGTAAAAGAGCCTAAGCTGCTTCGCGGGCTTCGTCTCAAGCCGCTTCTTGCGAGGGGCGAACAATGCGCTCAGCCTTCGCCGGCCTGTTTGAGACTGGCCAGTTCGGTGCGCAGAGACGCGATCTCGGCCTTCAGCGCCTCGAACTCGTCGCGGCGGATCAGGTCCATGTCGGCGGTCATACGGTCCACGCCGGACCGGAAAGCGGCCTTGGCCTCGTCGCCGGCGGCCTGGGCTAGGCCCACCGCGGCGCTCGCAGCCTTCGCCAGCTCATCCAGAAGCGGATTTTGGCTCTGCATCGGGCTCATATATGGGAAAGGGCGCGTGAAAGCGAAGAACTTGTCAGGTAGGCATCGCCCGTCGCGGCGTTGCGCCGCGTCCCACCCGAGGAAGAGTGAGTAGCGCTTGGCCCTGCAGTTTCCAGATTTCGATCCTGTCGCGGTGGCGATCCCGGCCCTTCATTTGGGGACGCTGACACTGGGCCCGTTGGCCATCCGTTGGTACGCGCTGGCCTATATCGCCGGCATCCTGCTGGGCTGGCGCTACTGCGTGCGGCTGATCCGAAATCCGAAGCTCTGGGGCGGGCGGCCGCCAACCATCACCGCGCCGCAGATCGACGATCTGATCCTGTGGATCACCCTGGCGGTGATCCTGGGCGGGCGGATCGGCTACATCTGCTTCTACATGCTGGTGAATCCCGACCAGCGGACGGAGTTGTTCGCCCATCCGCTCGAGGTGTTCGAAGTCTGGAAGGGCGGCATGAGCTTCCACGGGGCGGCGATCGGCGTGGGCCTGGCGATGCTCGGCTTCGCGCTGGCCAACCGGATGGGCCTCAGCGGCTTCCTCGGCGTCGCCGACCTGGTTGCGGCCTGCGAGCCGATCGGCCAGTGCTTCGGGCGCCTCGCCAACTTCATCAATGGCGAACTCTGGGGCCGGCCGACCGGGCTGCCGTGGGGCATGATCTTCTGCAACAAGCATATCGCCGCCGAGAACAACGGCCAGTGCCCCGAGGATGTGGCGATGATCGCCCGCCATCCCAGCCAGCTCTACGAGGCGGCGCTGGAGGGCGTTGCGCTGTTCCTGCTGCTGCGCTTCGCCACCCATCGGCTGAAATGGTTGCAGCGGCGAGGTGCGGTGACCGGGCTATGGCTGATCGGCTACGGCCTGATCCGCATCCTGCTGGAGACGGTGCGCAACCCCGACGAGGGCATGCCCGATTTCCCGCTCGGCCTGACCATGGGCATGATCCTCTCGATCCCGATGATCCTGGTCGGCGGCTGGCTGCTGTGGCGCGCGCGGCAACTCGTCCCGCCCTCCGTGACGCCGCCGCCCGAGCCGCAGCAGGCATGAGCCTGAAGCGCCGGCTGGCGGCGGAGATCGCGGCGGAGGGGCCGATCGATGTCGCCGCCTTCATGACCCGCTGCCTGCACGATCCGCTGGACGGCTACTACGCGACGCGGCCGGCGCTAGGCGCGCGCGGCGATTTCATCACCGCGCCGCTGGTCTCGCAGATGTTCGGCGAATTGATCGGGCTGTGGCTGATCGAGACTTGGCGCGGACTGGGCGCGCCGGCGCGGTTCATCCTGACCGAGGCCGGACCGGGCGACGGGACGCTGATGGCGGACCTGCTGCGCGCGGCGCGGCTCGAGCCGGCGTTCCTCGCCGCCGCCGAGCTGTGGCTGGTGGAAGCTTCGCCACCGCTGCAGGCGCTGCAAGCCGGTCGCCTGGCCGACGCCAAAGCCTGCTGGGCCGCGTCGCTCGGCGCGCTGCCGACGGACGCCCCGCTGCTGCTGGTGGCCAACGAGTTCCTCGACTGCCTGCCGGCCCATCAGTTCCAGCGCACCGCCTCGGGCTGGGCCGAGCGGGTGGTCGGGCTGGATGAAACTGGCGGCCTCGCCTTTGGCCTGCGGCCGGCGCCGATCCAGCTCGGCGAGGCGCCGGTCGGCGCGGTGGTCGAGCGCTCGCCGGCGCAAGAAGCCTTCGCGACGGAGCTGGCGGAGCGGCTGGCGCGCCAGGGTGGCGTCGCGCTGCTGATCGACTATGGCCGCGCCACGCCCGCCTGCGGCGACACGCTGCAGGCGCTGGCGGGGCACCGCAAGGTCGATCCCCTCGAGGGGCCTGGCGAGGCCGACCTGACGGTTCACGCCGACTTCCCCGCCGTGTTGCGGGCGGCGCGGGCGGCCGGCGCGAGCGGCGGCCTGCTGAGCCAGGGCGAGTTCCTGCGCCGGCTAGGCGTCGAGCCGCGCGCCGCGGCGCTGGCCAAGGCGCGGCCGGACCGGTCAGAGACGATCGCCCGCCAGCTCGAACGCCTGATCGCCCCGGACCAGATGGGCGAGCTGTTCAAAACCGCCGCGCTCTGGACCGACGCGCCGCCGCCGGCTTTCGAGGAAGCTGGATGACCGCGCCGCCGATCCTCACCTCGCCGCTGCTGGCGGCGCTGCCGGGCGTCCGCCACGCCTTCTTCACCCGTCAAGGCGGTGTCTCCGAGGGCGTGTTCGACAGCCTCAACGTCGGGCTCGGCTCCGGCGACGATCCGCTCTGCGTCACCGAAAACCGCAACCGCGCGGGCCAAGCGCTTGGCCACGACAGCACGGCGCTGCTCACCTGCTACCAGATCCATTCAGCGATGGCGGTCACCGTCGACGCGCCGTTCGACGACGAGCGGCCGCGCGCCGACGCGGTCGTGACCGGAACGCCGGGGCTGCTTTGTGGCGCGCTGGCGGCCGACTGCGCGCCAGTGCTGATCGCCGATCCCGAGGCGCGGATCGTCGCCGCGGTCCACGCTGGCTGGCGTGGGGCGCTGGCCGGCGTTGTCGGATCTGCGATCGACGCAATGGTCTGGCTGGGCGCCGACCCGGCCCGCATGAGCGCCGCCGTCGGGCCTTGCATCGGCCCGGCGTCGTACGAAGTCGGGCTGGAATTCCTGGACGCCTTCACTGCCGTCGACCCCGCCAACGGCCGCTTCTTCGCCCCGGGCGCACTGCCTGAGAAGCGCCTGTTCGACCTGCCGGCCTGTGTGCTCTCGCGCCTCGCCGTCGCCGGCGTCGCCCGCGCCGAGTGGATCGGCCGCGACACCCTGGCCGAGGAAGACTGGTTCTTCTCCAACCGCCGCGCGGTCCATCGCGGCGAGGCCGACTACGGCCGCCTGCTCTCGGCGATCAGCCTCGAGCCCTGAACTTCAGGTCCTGAACTTCACGAACACTAGCTCCGGATCGCCCGGATCGAGGTTCTCGATCACGCCGCTGACGGACCAGTCGGCCTTCGCCAGCAGCCGCCGCATCGGCGCGTTACTCTCGTTGGTCGAGGTGAAGATGCGGTCGGCGTCGTGATCGGCCTCGCACAGCGCCATCAGTGCCAGGCCGACGCCGTGGCGCCGGGTCGCCTCGGCGACGACCAGCAGGTCAACGAACGGGAAACCGTAGAAGTGTCGCGTGACTACCGCGAAGCCGGCCAGGGCGCCGTCCACGATGGCCGCCCAGCTCAGGCCAGCCTCGAGCAATTCCAGCACGTGCCGACGGCGCGTCGGATCGTCCGCGATCCGCTGCTCGACCCGTGCGAGGAGGTCCAGGTCGGCGGGCCCGGCGCGGCGAAGGTCGAACGGCTGGCTCATCGGGCGCTTCTACCGCAGCCGGCGGCCCTTGCTCCACCTCGCGGCGCTGCTAGAAGCCGCAGCGAGCGGGGAAAAGACATGGCCGGTCGATCGATGAAGCTGCTGGCGGGCAACTCCAATCCCCGCCTCGCCCACGATATCGCCGCCGTGCTGGACGTGCCGCTGACCAAAGCCAACATCCGCCGCTTCGCCGACAACGAGGTGTTCGTCGCCATCGAGGAGAACGTGCGCGGCGAGGATGTCTTCGTGATCCAGTCGACCAGCTATCCGGCCAACGACAACCTGATGGAGCTGTTGATCTGCATCGACGCCCTGGCGCGGGCGTCGGCGCGGCGGATCACAGCGGTGATGCCCTACTTCGGCTATGCGCGGCAGGATCGGAAGACAGGCGGTCGCACGCCGATCTCGGCCAAGCTGGTGGCCAACCTGATCACCCGGGCCGGCGCCGACCGGGTGCTGACGATGGATATGCACTCGGGCCAGATCCAGGGCTTCTTCGACATCCCGACCGACAATTTGCTGCCGACGCCGCTGATGGCCGGCGACATCCGCCAGCGCGAGCGCAAGACCGGCGAGCTGATGATCGTCTCGCCGGACGTGGGCGGGGTGGCCCGCGCCCGGAGCCTGGCCGAGCGCCTGAACGCCGATCTAGCCATCGTCGACAAGCGGCGCTCCGGGCCGGGCGTCTCGGAGGTGATGAACATCATCGGCGAGGTGAAGGACCGGCGCTGTGTGCTGTTCGACGACATCGTCGATTCGGCCGGCACGCTGTGCAACGCCGCCGAAGCGCTGGTGAAGGCGGGGGCGGCCAGCGTCTCGGCCTACGTGACCCACGGCGTGTTGTCGGGGACGGCGGTCGAACGGGTGAACGGCTCGGTGCTGAGCGAGCTGGTCACCACCGACTCGATCGAGGCCACCGACATCGTCGCCGCCTGCGACAAGATCCGCCAGGTGACCTGCGCCAATCTGATCGGCGAGGCGATCCGGCGGATCGCCAACGAGGAATCGGTCTCCAAGCTGTTCGACTGACCGGCGTCGGCGGCGTCCTGGGCAGCCTCGTGCTAGTAAGGCGGAGACGAATCGACCGCTGGAGAGTTTCTCGCGCATGACGTTGTGCCGCGCCGCCAAGTTTTGTTTCGCCGTCTTCGCCGCCGGCCTGATCGCCACGGCGGTCGCGCCGGCCGCCATCGCCAAGCCGAAGCCCCCGCCGCTCATCATTCCGCCGCCGATGCCGCCGCCCATGCCCGACGTCGGCTTCGGCGCCCGCCTGATCAACGACGCCGCGGTCTACGAGACCTACGTGAACCAGACCGGCGGGATCTCGCCGGCGTTCGCCGACGCCCAGGACGTCGCCGACGCGCTGCGCACCGGTGTGGCCTACGAGCCCGGCCAGTTGCGGCGCGGCGCCATCGCCTACGCCGCCGCCGCCGCGCTGGACGACACCACCTTCGTCGACGACGTGCGCAAAGCCGGCGACACGCCGGAGGCGCGCTACGCCATCGTCGGCAAGATCTTCGCCGATCCGAAGAACGTGCTGGCCTTCGTCGACGCCCGCGGCGCGGCTGCGCTCGCCAAGGCTGCGCTGGCCCAGAGCGGCCTCAAGGTGTTCGACGCCGGCGATCGGGTGCGCCTGGCCGCCTACTCGGTCCAACACCAGCCATGGTCGCTGGCGACGGTGGCCGACCTCGATGGCCGCGCCGCCTCGGTCAAGCAGCTCTCCAGCGCCTTTCGCCAGCCCAGCAGTGAAGCCCACCGCGACGTCGACCGGATGATCGTCGGCGAGCCGGTTGCGCCGCCGTCGGCCGCGCCGCCGCCCTATTCGCAACTGGTGATCCGCGCCGTCGCGCTGGCGGCCCTGGGCGCCATTGGCCAGGCCGGCGACGACAACGCGTCTAACATCGGCTGGCTCACCGACGACTACTACCTCGACCACTGCCTGGCCGAGGCGAAGCTGTCGCTCTTCGAATGCATCGCCGTCGCCAAGCCGAACTACGAGGACATGTTCTGCCTCGGCCAGCACGCGATGAAGGACACCGGCGGCTGCGTGGTGAAGTCGGCGTGGTCCACCGTCCCCACCGACGTCATGACCCACAACATGACCATCCCCGCCGCCCGCATCCACACGGCGCCCGTCCGCAAGCGTCGGCGAACCTGACGCGCCTGGCGGTAGTGTCTAAGGCGCGGGCGGCCAAGCCAGCGAAGCGCGTCCCTTACAAGAAACGCGCGAACGCCTAGGATCGCGGTGATGACCGTCGAAACGATCTATATGCCACTGCTCGATGAAGGCGCCGACGTATCGGCCCGCGTTCAGGCCCAACGCTTGGATGACGCGCGCTTTCGCGTGCTGGATCCGACGCCATCGGACCAGGAACGGGCGTTCGCGCCTGGCGTCATCGTCGATACCAGTGAGAACACGTTCAGCGGGGGCGCTCGCGGAATCGTCGCGCTCGCGATTTCAAACTGAGGCTCCCCGCTCCCGGCGCCCGTTGCATCTGTGGCCCGGGCCGTGTATCTAGCCGCACCCTTTTTCAGGCCCCTCCCCGGGGCCGTTGGCGCCGTGCGGGGAAGCCCTGCGCGGCGGTTCGCATTTTGAGGCGAGGCGATGGCCGATATCGTTCTGAACGTTGAAGTCCGCGAACGCGCCGGCTCGGGTGCGTCCCGCGCGGTGCGGCGCGAAGGCAAGGTGCCCGGCGTGCTCTACGGCGGCAAGGACGCGCCGGTGGCCATCGCGATCAAGCAGAGCGAGTTCCGCAAGGCGCTCTACACCGGCAAGCTGCTCGGCCACCTGGTCACCCTGCGCTACGGCAAGGAAACTCAGCCGGTCATCGCCAAGGACATCCAGTTCCACCCGGTCACCGACGAGCCGACCCACTTCGACCTCTACCGCGTCGGCGCGCACCAGCAGATCCGCATCGCCGTAGCGGTGCATTTCCGCAACCACGAAGCCTCGCCCGGCATCAAGCGGGGCGGCACGCTGAACGTAAACCTGCACGAGCTGGAGCTGATGGTCCCTGCCGACCGGATACCGGAGGAACTGGTGGTCGACCTCACCGGCCTCGACATCGGCGACACGATCCGCGCGGCCGACATCAAGCTGCCGGCCGGCGCCGAGCTGGAACTTCACGTCCGCGACGCGACCGTCGCCTCGATCGCCACCTCGTCGGCGATGCAGTCCGAGGAAGCCGAGACGACGACCGAGACCACGGAAGGCGAGGAACCGGAAGCCGCGAGCTGACGCTCGGCCACGGGCCCGGGCCGGGCCGCCATGCTGATCCTCGCCGGCCTCGGCAATCCGGAGCCGAAGTACGCCAAGAACCGGCACAATGTCGGCTTCGCCGCCTGCCAGGTGGTCATGCAGCGCTGGGGCTTCGGCCCCGAGCGCGCACGCTTTTCGGGCCTGGCCAGCGAAGGCCAGATTCCGACGCCGGGCGGACCGGTGAAGGCGCTGAGCCTGCGCCCGCAGACCTACTACAACGACAGCGGCAAGGTCGTGGCCGCGGCGATGCGGTTCTATAAGGCCGATCCCGCCGACGTGGTGGTGTTCTACGACGAGATCGATCTCGCGCCGGGGCGCTTCCGGATGAAGACCGGCGGCGGGGCTGCGGGCAACAATGGCGTGCGCTCGATCGCCGCGCATATTGGCCAGGACTTCCGCCGCGCCC
>Ga0302326_10016190_pt1 | contig 15614 bp, 12 predicted proteins | sample Palsa_T0_3_FD_202264 | JGI IMG/M metagenome (GOLD analysis project Ga0302326, IMG submission 202264) | Peat permafrost microbial communities from Stordalen Mire near Abisko, Sweden - Palsa_T0_3 | ecosystem: Environmental > Terrestrial > Soil > Palsa > Peat permafrost | place: Sweden: Abisko...
TTCGTAAGCGTAAGCGACAACGCAGTACCTGAACTGGCTCGACGCGGCATTCCTGCGACTATATTCGCGCCGTCTGGTTATCTCGGTGAGCGTCCACAATGGATCAAGGATGAAAGGCATTCCGATTTCGGAGAACTGATTCTGGATGCGAAGGGGTTGCGGTCGCTCGAAAGCGAGTTGGTGTCCATTGGATCGCACACGGTCAGTCACCCGAGTTTGCCCACATTGAGCGGAGATCGGGCGCGAGAGGAACTTCGGAAATCAAAAAATGACTTGGAGACAATTCTTGGCCGTCCCGTCGAATTATTCGCGTTTCCTTACGGGGACTACAACGAAGAACTCGTGGGATGGACGAAGCAGGTTGGCTATCGGCGCGTCTTTACGATCGAGCCGAACCTTGCCTTCTCGAACCCAAAGGAGTACGTCACGGGCTCCTGCTTGGTCTCGCCAAAAGACTGGGGAGTGGAATTCAGACTGAAAGTGCTGGGCGCTTACCGATGGTCGGTTCCTCTCCAGGCATTTAGACGAAAAATCGGTCATAGATTTCGGAAGGTGAGTGTTCCTTCCGCGCGGCCCCAGCAGGAGAAGATTTGACGTTGGCGGAAGGCTCCCCCCTCGTATGGACGGTTGCGGCCGGCCTGGAGATACCGGACCGGGCGGTGCCGTCCAACTTCGAAGGATCGCGGACCGCTTGAATCGCATAACCAGTTGCCGTGAGATCAGTTCATACGGCCCGCCGAACTACCGCATTTTCAAGGATCTAGAGTCTCTAGGTTGGCATCGATGAGTTCCGTGAAATCAAATCTGAAACCAGAAAACGCGACGGCAGTTTCCCTGCTGGGGTTCAGAGTCGATACCTTGAGCGATCAAGATGTAGTCGCTCTAGTTGCGCGCGCTATCCGCGACGGTGAGCGATGCACCCTGGGGAATCACAACGCGCACAGCATGTATCTCTTTGAGCGTGAGCCACGGATGCGGGACTTTTATGAGGCGGCCGATTATGTGCTCATCGATGGAATGTCGCTGATCATGTTGGGGCGTCTGGTTGGATTGCGACTCAAACGTAAGCACCGGGCAACGTCGTTAGACTTCATGCCGATCCTTCTGCCGGACGCCGTGAGAAATAATTGGCGAATTTATTTGCTTGGTTCCCGCCCCGGAGTTGCTGACAGGGCGGCGGCGAAGCTGCGAGCACAATATCCGGGAGTTCAGATACGCAGCCATCACGGATATTTCGATCAGGCAACATCAGGACCAGGGAACCGGGAAGTCTTAGACGACATCAATGCTTTCGCGCCTCATCTCCTGCTGGTCGGAATGGGCATGCCTCGGCAGGAAATGTGGATTCTCGAAAACAGGGCCAATATCGCGGCGAATGTAGTCACGCCATGCGGCGCGCATATGGATTATATCGCGGGCGAAATTCCGATGGCGCCGCGGTGGCTAGCGCGCATCTACTTGGAATGGTTGTTCCGGCTTGTCTGTGAACCGAAACGACTTGGGCGCCGCTATCTTGTTGAACCCTGGTTCATGACCACACTCCTTTTTCGCGAATTGTTTAAGAAGGCGAGTGGCAGCACCGCTGGTGCAAGTGGTACCGATCCCGCGTCATCCGCGAAGCGAGAAGGGCGTTCTTCGGTCGAGGTAAGCGGAGAGGACGCATGCGAGAAGAGCGAATCAGATGGATTGCGATCGGAGCCACGTAGGTACTCTGAGCGTTGAACGGTTTGCAAGGAACGGCGAATCCGCGTTTATCAGTGACCTTTCAAGCTGCGCGCTCACGGAAAATTCAGCCTCCGACATAGATACTGAGGGTTTTTTAATGGAATTCTCAATTCCGATCATTCGCAGGGCTGCGGACAGCGACGACCCGAATTCGTATGCAAACAAATTGCGGGCCAAGCGCTTCCGCCAATTTCAAGATTGGATTGCGCCTTTGCCACGGCCGGTACGGATGCTGGATGTGGGCGGCACCAATGTATTCTGGGAGCTGCGCGGTTGGGCGGGGAACACCGATTTCCAGATCGTCACGTTGAACGTAGAGGCTGAGGATCAGCGCTACGCAAACATCCAACCGATCGCGGGCGACGCGACGAATCTCCAGCAGTTTGGCGACTGCAGCTTCGACGTTGTTTTCAGCAACTCCGTCATCGAGCATCTCTTCACATTTGAGAACCAACGGCGCATGGCGTCAGAGGTCCAGCGGGTCGGGAAACGCTACTGGGTGCAATCGCCCAACTACTGGTTTCCAATGGAGCCCCATTTCCAGATACCGGGCTGGCAGTGGATGCCAGTCGGCCTGCGTGTGGCCATGCTTCGGAGGTGGAGATGCGGATGGCGCGGCCCCTTGCCCGACCCGGTCGTCGCACGGAATCTGGTGGATGAAGTTCAGCTGCTGACGAAACGTCAACTGAGAGTGCTTTTCCCGGGAGCGACCTTGCTCCCTGAGAGATTCTGCGGGCTGATTAAATCTTGGAGTGTTGTCAGCGAATTCCCTACGAATGGTAGTGGCTCTGAGGTGGAAAAGTGACATGAACAATAACTCTGGACAGACGGAAGTGATCTCTGATTCATGCGCAGTTGGATAGCAGCCACGAATTTTCACTGATCAGATTCTTCGGCCAAGCAATTCGGGGTAGCGCATGGAGTATCAGTGCGCGTCGCGATCGAACTGCCGAGCCGAATCATAGATTTCGTTGAGCCGGAGTTGGTTTATACGACACCTTCGAACTTGCTCCCAAATCCAAACGATGGAAAGGTTGGGACGTTGGGCGGAGATACGAGTTGGAACATGAAAGCGTCTGAATCGTACGGCAAGATCAAGCGATCTATCGAATCGATAATCGGTACCGGCCTTAAGGCTAGGGTCTTTCGTGGAGGCGCCTGGCTGGGGGTCGGCAGCGTTTCTGAGCAAAGTCTCCGATTGCTCCGAAACATCATCCTGGCCAGACTACTTGCGCCTTCAGCTTTCGGAATGATGGCGATCGTCTTGTCGGCTGCCACGTTCCTCCAAGCGCTTTCGGAAATCGGGGTGAAGGAATCCCTGATCCAAAACGATCGGGGTAGCGAGCCGGAATACGTAAATGCGGCGTGGTGGATCACCCTTGGGCGCGCCCTGGCGATATATGCTGTGCTATTCGCGGCAGCGCCTTTGCTTGCAAAGTTCTACGGGAACCACGAATTCACCCAATTATTGCGCGTCGCGAATTTCAGCATCGTACTCGAAGGCGCGATAAGCGCGAAAGCGTACGCCGCCGTGAAGGAAATGAGATTCCCCCGGTGGGCGGTGATCTTCCATGGCGGAGCAATTCTCGGCATCACTACGACGATTATCTTAGGCTGCATCATTCGAGACGTATGGGCTCTGGTGATTGGCACCTGTGCGGAGAGCGCCGGCCGGTGTTTGCTCTCGTTCGTGGTTTGTCGCTTCCATCCTTCGCTCAAGTTGCACATTCCAGCAGCGCGGGATTTGCTGAAGTTCTCGAGGGGTTTACTGGGGCTCGCGCCACTTAGTTTCATCTATATGCGCGCGGATATCTTCGTGCTCGGAAAGCTCATTTCAACGACGGCGTTGGGCTATTACGCGCTGGGCATCTCGGTCGCCCAAGTCCCGACCGGATTTATATCGAATCTGCTGTCTCAAATCTTTTTTCCGACATTTTCTCATTTGCGGGACGATCCAGCTCGAACCCGCCGTATCGTTCTCCAAGTAACAGAAGTGATTATAATGCTCGGCATGCCCGCCCTGGTATTTGCGTGCTTCTTCGGGCGGCCCTTGCTCACGCTCGTTTATGGACGGGCCTACGCTGTGGCTGCCGGTCCGCTGATTCTCGCTTCGTGCTGCGCCTTGGTCAATTTGGTAAATGGCCTCATCACGTCAATAATCTATGCTGCGGGAACTCCACGGTTGCATCGCCGGTGTGTCACCACGATGGCCGTCGGCATGGCAATTCTCATTTACCCGTTGTCGAAGTGGCTGGGACCGCTCGGGGCACAATTGGCGGCCCTGATTTCGATCTCATCGGGTTTCTTGCTACAGCTTGATTACGTACATCACTTGACGGGGATTAAGATCTTCGATTACGGAAGGATCTTTGCCCGCGGAGCCATGATATCGATCAGCGTCGTAGTGATTTTCATCGTGGCGCGTCCCATCGCAATAATGGCACATCCGCCGATGGCCATCGGATTGGGTGTCTGCAGTTGTCTTGTGGCCTACGCCCTTGGTGGCGTTATGTTTATGCGGAAGCCAGGATTTGCCCGGTACTAGATGACCGATTCCAAGCAGTCCGAAATGAAACACGCAACAACGTGTGAGATTGGCCGGCGGATTTGTCGGAAAGCGTTGGACAATCTGAAATGCTTGTCGTAGCCGGACCGCTGCCGCCTCTATCGCACAAGAGCTCCGCTCGTCGGCCGCGCGGCCGGACCTTCCGCAAAGTTCGAACTGACCTGAAACCGTTACCATAACCGATCACGCGATGAACACTGCACCTTCAAACATTGATTTCGGTGGCGGGACTTCGACCAGCATTTACAGTCCCACCGCGTTGATAATCATACTCATCGCGGGCATCTTGGTCTGCCTGCTCCCGCGCAACCGAGTGATCATACCGTTTTTCCTGGCGGCCATTCTGATTCCCATGGATCAGGTCCTGCTCGTTGGCCCGTATCACTTTCCGCTGCTCCGGATTCTGGCCCTCTTCGGACTGTCTCGAGTTCTCTGGAGGAAATTCACTCGCGGCGACGATGTCTTCAGCGGGGGAATGAACGGGATCGACATAGCTATGATTGTCCTTACGTTCTTCACTGGTCTCGACGGAGTTCTACTGTGGCGCGTATGGGGAGAGTTCGTCTTCCAGGTGGGAACGCTTCTCACACCGGTCGGGGTTTATTTCCTGCTGCGATCGCTGATTCGAGACGAAGAAGATGTGAGGCGGACGCTGCGAGTCTGGGCGTGGGCTGCGGTTGTGGTTGCTGCAGACATGGTATTCGAGCACTTAATAGGCCAGAACCCGATACACGCGGCCTTGGGAGGGGCTCACGCGTTTCTGGGAAATGTAAGCGAGCGAAATGGAAGCCTTCGCGCATCGGGCACGTTCGATCATCCGATCTTGGCGGGGGCGTTTGGCGGGATGTCGGTTCCGCTGTTCGTTGGCTTATGGTGGAGCAGTAAAAAGGACCGAGCCGTGGCGGCGATGGGATTCGCCGCCGCCGCGGTGATTCCTCTGCTCACAAGCTCGAGCACCGCGCTGATGGGTCTCGTTGCAGCGATTATTGGCCTTTGTTTTTGGGGGCTGCGCCGAAGTATGCGAGCTGTTCGATGGGGCATCGTCGGAGTGCTCCTCGCGGACCAACTTCGCTTCCAATCGAACTTCTGGCACCTCATTAACGACATCGACCTTACGGGAAGCTCGTCGTCGTGGCACCGTTTCATGCTCGTGGACGAATGTATCAAGCATTTCTTTGACTGGTTTTTAATCGGAACGAGGGACTATGCCTCGTGGGGATGGCAGATGTGGGATCTCTCCAATGAATATGTCCTCACGGCTGATCGGTCCGGCCTGATCCCGCTTCTGGCGCTCATCACAATCCTCGTGCTCGGTTTCAAGTATTTGGCGCGAGCGCGCGTTGCCGCCGAAACCGCGGGGAACGAGAAACTAGCATTGCTCACCTGGGCGCTGGGAGCGTCGTTGTTTGCGAATTTGATTGCGTTCATCGGAATCGACTATTTCGACCAGACGATGGTCGCATGGTATGCAGTTTTGGCGCTGATTTGTGCGGTCACCTCCCCGCCTGTCCGGGTAGGAGCGGAAAAAAGTACGGTCGCGGTCGCTAAGCCCGGCTTCCTGCTCAAGCCCTCACTGGCGTCCGGCTCGATGCGAGATCTGCGATCCGCACCAAGAATGAAACCGGGCCTGCAATCGAAAAACTGAATCTCGCCGGCCGGGGCACTACATTTTCCAAGCGTATCAGGAGTGATCTATTCGCGACCGCCAGTGCCGGAGACGCTGGATTAAGCTGGCAAAAATGTGCAATCCTCAGCAGTCAAATCCATCATGAAGCTATCCATCGTAATCCTTTGCTGGAATGACCTAAAGGTAATCCCCGACTGTCTTGCGTCCATATATGCGGGGACGCATTCGACGGAATTCGAGGTCATCGTCTCCGACAATGGATCGACAGACGGGTCCATCGAGTTTATCCGCAAGAATTTTCCGCAAGTTCGCTTAATTGAGAACGGGAGAAACCTGCGATTCGCAAAGGGCAATAACGTCGGTATCCGTGCGAGCCAGGGCGAATACATTCTTATCCTGAACCCTGACACTATCATCCATGACGGGGCGCTTGATCAGCTGATTGTATTCGCGGACGGACATCCCGAAGCAGGTGCCTTTGGCTGCCGAATACTCAATGCGGACGGGACATATCAAGGTTGTATTCGCCCCTTGTATACCATTCGCTCCGAGTGGTGTTTGGCCCTCGGCCTTCGTCCACTGGCCTACTTTTCAGACTGGTTTAGCCCCGGCGAATATGTAGGGTGGAAGGGCGATACGGAACGCACGGTTGGGTGGTTGGCTGGCTGCTTTACGCTAGCGCGAGGTGATTTGCTCAAGCGATTGGGAGGCTTCGACGAACAATTTTTTTATTATTACGAAGATACAGACCTCTGCCGCCGGATCTGGGAAGCTGGGTATCCAATCATCTATACGCCCAAGGTGAGCATCACCCACATGGTGGGCGAATCGACAAATAAGCGATTTCCGCCGATAGGGTTTGCCATCGATAGTCACGTCACCCGTTATCTCTACCATTACAAGTACTACGGTGTGAGCGGGGTAAGGAGCAGCCGGCGGGCCATTCTGGTTTCGCTATTCTTCCGGCGCCTGTTCGACGGGCTCGCCCAGATTGTGAGCCCAAACGAGGAACGGAAAAAACGCCAGGAGTTACGCCGGGCACTCTTTGAGTGGAATTACCGCGTTGATCCGGTTCGATTGGTTGAAAAGGGCGAAGAGCCAGAGTTGGATATCAAGCCGTCAGATCGTGTGCTGGAAAGATAAAGATCGAGACTTCCGAATCGGTCACAACAGCCGCGCATTCTCAACGGGCAGAACCCCCAAAATTGGAATTCAACAATTATGAAACGAGGTTCTTGAAAAGATTATGGAAATAAGGGTTGAATCGCGATCATTGCGTGATGTTGTGGTGCTCGTCCCCGATATTTTTCAGGATAGCCGGGGGTTCTTTATGGAAACGTATCGAGAGGACCAGTTCAAGGCGCACGGCTTGCCTTCCAATTTTGTACAGGACAATCATTCACGTTCAGCGCGCGGCGTCGTGCGCGGACTGCATTTTCAGTGGGAACCTCCGATGGGAAAAATCATGCGCGTGACCAGCGGGAGCGCGTTCCTCGTTGCGGTCGATATCCGCAAGGATTCGCCCACGCTCGGAAAATGGATCGGAGTGGAAGCTTCGGCCGATAATCGGCGCCAGGTGTGGGCTCCGGCGGGTTTTGCGAGAGGTTTTTGTGTGCTCTCCGAATCTGCCGAAATTCAGTACAAGTGCACCGGGCTCTACAGCAATAAGGCCGAGTCCGGGATATTGTGGAACGACCCGGCGATCGGAATTGAGTGGCCCGTTTCCGCTTCCCAGGCCGAGCTTTCCGAAAAGGATAAGAAGGCCCAGACGCTGGCGCAATGGTTGGCGAGGCCGGAATCGAACAATTTTAGATATTGACGCAAAATCAAAAACTGACATTAGGAGAACATCATGAAGATTCTATGCGCCGGCGGTGCGGGTTATATCGGCAACGTTCTGATCCCAAAGCTTCTTGACCGAGGCTACAAGGTCGACGTTGTGGACCTCTTTTGGTTTGGAAATCATCTGCCGCGGCAGGTCGGCATCCTGAACAAGGACATTTTCCATCTTTCGGTGGAGGATCTCGAACCCTACGACCAGGTTATCTTTCTTGCGGGGCTATCGAACGATCCGATGGCCGAATTTTCGCCGAGCAAGAATTTCATATTCAACGCCGCCGCGCCCGCCTATCTCGCGTACACCGCAAAAAAGGCAAAAGTGAAGAGATACATCTACGCCTCATCCTGCTCTGTTTACGGTTATACGGAAAATGAGCTTTTTGACGAAACGCGCCCGGTGAGCTCGAATTATCCTTACGGAATTTCCAAGCTCCAGGGTGAGCAGGCGGCAATGCAGTTGGTTGATGATAACTTCTCCGTGATCGCGTTGCGCAAAGGAACGGTCTCGGGGTACAGCCCGCGCATGCGATTTGATCTCATCATCAACACAATGTTTAAGAGCGCCGTCCGCGAGCATGTGGTGACCGTGAACAATCCGTCGATCTGGAGACCGATCCTCAGTATCGACGACGCGGCTACGGCCTACACGCGGGCGATCGAAGCCAACTATAAGCTATCCGGGATTTTCAACATTGCATCCGGAAATTACACTGTCGGCGAGGTTGCGGATCTGGTGCGGACAACCGTGGAAGAAAGACTCGCGACAAAGGTGGAGCTCAACATCAAACACATTCAGGATTTCCGAAATTATAAGGTCAGCATCGAGAAGGCCAAGAACGTCCTGAGTTTTCATCCCTCCGGCGACGTGCAGTCCATCGTCAGAGGCCTGGTCGACAATATGGACAAGTTCAAGGATTGGGATAATCCGATGTATTCGAACATCCAGTCTCTGAAGAAGCTGGAAAGCGCCATCGACGTTCACTCTCTTGCTGGCGCGCGCGATTAATGAAAATCGCTGTGGTTGGCGCGGACGGCCAGCTAGGCACGGACGTGGTGAAGGCTTTCACCGCGAACGGGGATGAGACCGTCTCGCTCACACACTCCGATATCGAAGTCACCGACAAAGAATCGGTTTCGGAACGCTTGACCGCGTCGCGGCCGAAGATCGTGGTCAACACGTCCGCAATGCATCACGTCGAAAAATGCGAGCAAGACCCGGCGGCGGCTTTCTCCGTAAACGCGCTTGGCGCAAAGAACCTGGCCCTCGCCGCGAAGGATATCGGTGCGACTTTGGTTCATATCAGCACCGATTACGTTTTTGATGGCGAGAAGAAAATCCCATATGAAGAATCAGACGCCCCACGCCCCCTGAATGCCTACGGGAACTCGAAATTGAGCGGCGAGTATTTTGTGCGCTCCACGGTCGCCGAACATTTTGTCCTTCGAACCTCGGCGATATATGGAAAGAGCCCCTGCCGCGCGAAAGGTGGTCTCAATTTCATCGAGCTCATGCTGAAATTGGCCCGCGAACGGGGCGAGGTTCGCGTGGTTGGCGACGAAGTCGTTTCGCCCACTTCGACCAAGGATATTGCAAGGCAGATCGTGGCGTTGAGTCGCAGCGACTCTTACGGTCTGTATCACGCCACCGCCGAAGGGAGTTGCTCGTGGCACGCTTTTGCCCGCGAGATATTCGATCTCGCAGGTGTGAAGGTCAATCTCATGATGGCCGGCCCGAACGAGTTTCCGATAAAAGTTCCGCGTCCCAAATATTCGGTGCTCGAAAACGCCGGGCTAAAGCGGCATGGGCTGAATGTTTTTCAACCGTGGCAGCAAGGCCTGCGTGAGTACTTTTCTTCGACTTCCTAATCATACAGATCGCGCAGAACTGGATTGTGGGAACTTGCATGTTGGCCGACGCTTCCGAGACGCATCGCCCGGCGCAAGGTCTTCGCCAAAGAACCGGCGATTACGTGTTAATGACCGCGGCGTACAACGAAGAGTCGTACATCGAGAGAACCATAGAGTCTGTCCTGGCTCAGACCGTTTTGCCGAAGCGTTGGGTTATCGTCAGTGATGGTTCGATTGACAGAACCGACGAAATCGTCGGGGCATACGCCGATCGGCACAGCTTCATCGAGTTTGTGAGAGTATCGAGGCCGCCGGGAAGAAGCTTCAGTTCTAAAGTGGCTGCGTTGCGTGCCGGCTATGAGCGTTTTGACGATGTCGCGTACGAATTTATCGGGAATTTCGATTCAGATGTTACTGTCGGTCCGCGCTATTTCGAGAACCTGATCGGAAATCTTCAAAGTTGTCCGACGCTCGGCATAGCGGGCGGATACGTTCTGGAGGAAAACGAAGGGCAATTCCAGAATCGACGGGCAAACAGAGTTTACTCGGTGGCCCACGCTGCGCAACTAGTCCGGCGAACCTGTTACGAAGCGATCGCCGGCTATGCCGTTCTTGAATATGGTGGCGAGGACTGGCACGCGCAGACCTCGGCCAGAATGAATGGCTGGGAAGCGAAGGCTTTCCCGGATCTCAAGATCTTTCACCACCGCCATACGGGAGAAGGCGACAATCTACTGCGCCACAAGTTTCGACAGGGCCGAATGGATTACGCTTTCGGAAGCGATCCTCTATTCGAGGCGCTCAAATGCATTGAGCGATTTCCGGAAAGGCCTTTCGTTGCAGGTTCACTCGCGAGATTGTGCGGCTTTGTCTGGTCATGGATTTCTCGCGAGAAAAGACCCGTGTCGGACCCGTTTATTTTATTTGTGAGAAGTGAGCAAAAACAAAAACTACGATCGTTGTTTCGCGGTTCGCGTCGACACGCCGACCCCAAGACTTTTCATTAGATCTCACAGTAGGGGTTCTCATCGCAGCACCTTTTGAATCCGGATTTAATCAATACGCTGAAAAACGCGGGGGTCAAAGTGTTCCGGCAAATATTTGCCGATCCAGGGCAGAGAGCTTGATCCCGTTAACGCTTTTTTAGCATAATATCATTCAGGTTTTACGCTTCAGTTACGAGGTCGAGGTAAGGAAGAATCAAGTCATGAGCGGCAAACTTTATGCGCACCTAGAGTGGCTTCCTGCGCCGGCGGCGGATTTTGCTTCACGCTGCAGATCGGTCCTCGATGTCACCGAAGGAGTTGGCCGGGAACTACAAATTCTGGCGACGAGCGCATTAGATCAGAACCAACTTACGCGGCTGAGCACTGCGATCGAAAAGCTGCGCGCCAAGGGTGCCGATCTAAGACCCTTGGCTCCATTTCGGCTGGGCCTTTTGAGCAATTCCACGACGGATTTCATTGTTCCGGCCCTGGTCGCCACAGCCGCGCGCCATGGAATTTCGCTGGAAGTGATTACCGGCGGATACGATCAAGTCTTGCAGGACGCGTTGACTCCGGACTCGCGAGTCAACCGTTCTGCGCCAGATGCAGTCTTGATAGCGGTTGATTACCGAGGCATTCCGATCCGCGGCCCGGTGGGAAATGAGGAAAGAGGACGGGAGTCCGTCGACGACTCTCTGGGATACCTGCGAGCGGTACGAGACGGGATCAAGCGTAATAGCGCCGCAATTTGCATTTTTCAGACAATCAGTGCTCCACCAGAGACGCTTTTCGGCAACCTGGACGGTGTTTATTCTGGGTCATTGCTTAAGATCATCGACGGCGTAAACACCGGGATCGCCGAAACCGTACTGGGCTCCACGGATATTGTGATCGATCTCGCTCACTTGGCTTCAACTGTCGGGCTTGCTGACTGGCATTCACCCCGAGAGTGGAATTCGGCAAAGATACCGTTCTCGGATGCCTACATTCCCTTGTATGCCGACCACGTTTGCAGAGCCATAGCCGCTTTGCGGGGCAAAAGTCGGCGATGCTTGGTTCTCGATTTGGACAACACTCTGTGGGGCGGCGTCATCGGAGATGACGGTCTAGAAGGTATTCAGATCGGTCAGGGCGATCCAACTGGCGAAGCTTACCTGAGCCTACAACGGTTGGTTCTGGACCTGCGAGCACGCGGCGTGGTGATGGCGGTATGTTCCAAGAACGACGATGAGATTGCTCGCACGCCCTTCCGGCACCATCCCGAGATGCTACTCAAAGAGAACCACATCGCAGTTTTCCAGGCGAATTGGAGAGACAAGTCCACCAACATTAAAGCGATTGCTCAGGAACTTTCCCTCGGGCTGGAGTCTTTGGTTTTTCTGGACGACAACCCGGGGGAACGTCTGCTGATCCGCCAGATGTTGCCGGAAGTCGCGGTGCCCGAACTCCCAGAGGATCCCGCGCTGTACTCGCGAACTCTCGCAGCCGCCGGTTATTTTGAGACGGTTGTTTTCTCGGAAGATGACCTTCGCCGCGCGGATTTCTACCAGGACAACGCTCGCCGGGTGAAGTTGCAGCAAGAGGCGGGAGATCTGGAATCTTACCTGGCATCCTTAGAGATGGAAATTACGTTTCAACCTTTCGACGAGATAGGGCGAGCGCGCATCGCCCAACTCATCAATAAGTCGAACCAGTTCAACCTCACCACCAAGCGTTACACCGAAGCGCAGATCGCATCTATGCAGGACGATCCTGCATATTTTACGCTACAAGTGCGGTTGTCCGACACGTTCGGCGACAACGGTATGATTGCCGCGGTCATCTGCCGGCGTGCTACCGCGGAACAATGGGAAATCGATACTTGGTTGATGAGCTGCCGCGTTCTTGGCAGACGCGTTGAAAACATGACTCTCCTGGCCGTGCTGGACCAGGCGAAGAAGGAGGGAGTTCGCAAACTCATCGGAACGTACATTCCCACTGATCGAAATAAACTCGTTCAAGAACACTATCCGAAGCTGGGTTTCCAGCTCGTCAAGATAGAAAATCAGGTATCGACTTACGAACTGGAAGTGGATACCGCGGTCGTAGAACGCGCGCCGATGAGCGTTAGACACATTGGCCCCACTCGAGTGAGCACGACACGTAGGAGTTCTGATTTCGTAATTCATCTCGCCGAAGAAACGCTGCAAGGCACATCGGTCCGACCTCAGCAGACCAGCCAAATCGGGTCCGTCGACGAAATCGAATCTAAACTGATCCGGATCTGGGAAGAGATACTTGATCGCGAGAACGTTGGCACTCGCGATGATTTCTTTGAGCTCGGAGGCGATTCACTCCTTGGCATTCGCCTCATGATCGAAATCGAGAAACAGTTCGGTCGTCGATTCGAAATTTCGAAACTCGTGTCGCACCCTACAATCGAGGCGCTTGCACGGGAACTCGGCGCCTCGGAGAACAGTAGCCCGGTTCCTGGCGTCAACGAAGTCGAATCTGAACTTACCCGAATCTGGGAAGAGATACTTGATCGCGAGAACGTTGGCGTTCGCGATGACTTCTTTGAGCTCGGAGGCGATTCACTCCTCGGCATTCGCCTCATGATCGAAATCGAGAAACACTTCGGTCGTCGGTTTGAAATTTCGCAGCTTGTAGCGCGCCCCACCATCGAAGCCTTGGCGCAGGAACTTGGAGCGTCGAAGAGTGAAGTTCAGGCCAATCACATTGTGCCGATGCGTCCCCGGGGTGATCGAACACCGCTATTTTTCATCCATTGTGGTACAGGACACGTGCTGCGTTATCGCGCGCTAACCTCTTTTCTTGATTCAGACATTCCGATCTATGGAGTCCGCGCTCCGGACCTTCGAGCGATGACCAGTGTTCCGACGGTCGAGGATCTTGCAGTTCTGTATCTCGCTGACATCCGTAAGACTCAACCTCAAGGGCCCTATCAACTGGCGGGATTCTGCTTTGGCGGGACTGTCGCGTATGAAGTTGCTCGCCGGCTGACCGAAATGGGCGAAACGGTTTCTCTTGTTGTGTTAATACAGGCGGTAAACGCCTCCTACTATCGCAACCTGCCGTTGATGCAATCCGTTCGATATCGATTTAAGTACGCATACGATAAGAGCTCTAAGTATGGTGGAAGGCTCGTCCGTGGTGAATGGGGCGAATTCTACCAAGGCATTCGAGACATCATTTCCTGGCGGAAGCGAAAGAAACAATCGAGTTCTTCACGAAGCGAGCCTGAATTGGGGAAGAACGGGGATTCCCAGGACATCTACGACAATATCGCTCTGTTGGCAACGCTCGGCGACACGTTCGCGCCCAAACCTTATCTTGGCCGCATCCATTTGATTCGTGCCGACACGCAGGGCGCCGAGCTGGAGAATGACATGACTTTTGGCTGGCAAGCCGTTGCGCGCGGCGGAGTGGAGGTGTGCACGCTGCCCGGAAATCATTACACACTTTTGGAAAAGCCGAATGTTGCCAAAGTTGCCGAGAAAGTTGGGAGCTGGTTGGCTAAGCGGGAAGTATCGGTGTGAAGTCCAAATCGCTAAATTGTTGATGTTGGGTTTGAAGATAGTCGCATTGCTCTGCTAAGCGTAAAACACATCACCCCAATTTATCCAGCTAGCTCTTCGCGTTGTGGTGCGTCGGCAAAACCGACGTAACTTTCGATCCAGGCGCGCCTTGCATGGCGCGATTTGGCTCGGATCGAGCAGTGTTCCAGAAACACACGGCCGCTTCATTCGAGCGGCGTGACAGGGAAAGATGACGCCGACGAGCCTCTTGATCGCAATATGGTGCTGCATCGGACTCGTGGCAGCGGTGGTTTCGCTGCCCGGAACGTTGGAATTATTTGGCCTGACTGTCGGCGCTCTTCTTCCGTCGCGGCCGAGATCCGCTGAGCCCAAGAATCGATTCCAGCGATTGGCTCTCGTCGTACCGGCGCACAACGAAGAAGCGGGCATCGGCGCATGTGTCGCAAGCCTTCGACGTGCCGACGGAGCGGGGATTGAGGTTGAAATTGTTGTCGTAGCGGACAACTGTGAAGATCGAACCGCGGAACTCGCGGCCGAGGGTGGTGCTCGCGTTCTCGTACGGCAAGACTCGAAACTGCGAGGCAAGGGTTACGCGCTTGACTTTGCCTTTAAGCAGCTTCTAGCCGAAGGAACTGGGGCCTTCCTGGTTGTCGACGCCGATACCGAGGTCTCAACGAACTTCGTTCGGAATGCGGGAAGCCTTTTGCAAGGCGGCGCGGATGCGGTTCAGTGTCGCTACCTTGTGCGAAACCCGGGCGAGTCGATTCGGACCAGATTGATGAACGTTGCGTTTCTCGCGTTTAACGTCGTTAGACCGCGCGGCCGCGATCGCCTTGGACTGTCCTGTGGGATCTACGGGAATGGTTTCGGAATGCTTCGCGAGACGCTCGAGGGAGTGCCCTATCTCGCGGCGTCGCTGGTAGAGGACCTTGAATACCACCTATCCTTAATCCAGGCGGGCAAGCGCGTGCAATTCGTGGATCATGCGGTTGTTCGCGGCGCGATCCCGTCGTCAGGAAAAGGCGTAGAAACGCAGCGGTCGCGGTGGGAGGGCGGCCGGCTTCGGATTCTGCGCGAAAGAGCTCCGGGTCTGATTCGCGAAATCGCGCACGGAAGGCTGCGCGCCGTCGAGCCCTTGCTGGATTTAGTGCTGCTGCCCCTGGCGTTTCACGTCACGCTGCTGATCGTGGCCGCATCGGCGCCGTTTTCTCTGGCGCGGGTGACCGGGCTTGTAGGCCTCGCTGTAGTTGCCATTCATTTGCTCGTAGCGGTTATTATCGGGGGCGGAGGTTGGCGGGACATCGCATCCCTCTTGGCCGCTCCGTTTTACGTGATTTGGAAACTTCTATTGATTCCTGCGCTCGTGCGGAGTTCCTCGGGAGACTCCACTTGGGTCCGCACGGAACGGGATGCTCACAAGAAGTCGAATTGATGGACGCCGGATTCATGGCACGCTTTTGCTGCGCGACTGACGAGCGCTAACT
>Ga0302326_10016191_pt1 | contig 15614 bp, 15 predicted proteins | sample Palsa_T0_3_FD_202264 | JGI IMG/M metagenome (GOLD analysis project Ga0302326, IMG submission 202264) | Peat permafrost microbial communities from Stordalen Mire near Abisko, Sweden - Palsa_T0_3 | ecosystem: Environmental > Terrestrial > Soil > Palsa > Peat permafrost | place: Sweden: Abisko...
GGTGGACCTCACCCCTTTCGTGATGCAGGCATCCGAATCGCTCCAGGGTGGCATCGTGGCGCTCATCGGTGAGCTTGCCGCCGAGTCCCTCACTCGATCGCAGGTCCTCGATCTGGACATCCGCTACCTGAGCGCCGTGCGCGTCGGGCCGGGGCGGGCCACCGCCACATTGCTGCGCGCAGATCTCGTACGCGTCGAGGTGCGGGACATCGGCAGCGAAAATCGACTCGCCGCTCTCATCTTTGCCCGCATGGTGCGGGCGAGCTGAACGCTGGGACGAGCGGACAACCGACATCACCCGCTACGGGCACGGGGAGAGACATGAGCAATCGGCGTTCGATCGAGTTCGGGATCTACGTGCCGCAGGTCTCGTTCAATTACACGAACATCATCGAACGCTCCCTGTTGGCTGAGGAGCTGGGCTTCGACTCCTTGTGGTTCTACGACCACCTCTACAGCCCCGGCCTCCCCCACCTGCCCTCTTTCGAAGCGTGGACATTGGCCAGTTACGTCCTGGCCCAGACCACGCGCCTGCGCGTCGGCCATCTGGTCCTGTGCAACAACTTCCGCCACCCGGCGCTGCTCGGGAAGATGGCCACCTCCCTCGACGTGCTCTCAGGGGGGCGACTCGATCTCGGGATCGGCAGTGGCTCGGTCGAACCCGAACATCACCAGGCCGGTCTTCCATGGGGGACGCTCCCCGAACGGTCGGATCGCCTGGCCGAGTCGCTCGAAATCCTGACGCAGATGTTCACCGGAGACCCGACCACATTTTCGGGCACCTACTACGAGGTGGCTGACCTGCCGAACCTCCCGCCGCCGATCCAGAGCCCTCGCCCCCCGATCCACATCGGGGGCATCGGCCCACGCCGCACGATGCCGATCGTGGCCCGGTATGCCGACGTCTGGAACGTCCCGACCTACGGCCTGGCCCGCTGGGAAGAGAGTCTGCGCGTGCTCGAGGCCGAGTGTGCCGCGATCGGGCGCGATCCGTCCACGATCCGCCGCTCTCACGAGGCAATCCTCGTGCTGACCCCGGACGAGGCATCCCTGGAGGCGGCGCGGACCAAGGCGGAGCGTCGCTATGGGGGGGAGGGCTGGGGCATGGAAGCAGGCGGCTACATCGGGACACCCCCCATGGTGGTCGACCGCATTGGCGAGCTCGTGGAGAAAGGGATCACCACCTTCGTCTTCTTCACCTACGACCGAGCGGAACCCCGCACCCTCGAACTGTTCGCAGAGCGGGTGATGCCCGAATTCTCCTGACGATCGGATCGGTCTCCACCGGCACTTCGGGCACCGCCTGTGGGACACTCCAGTCGGTCGGGCGCCCCGTTGGCGCCCTCGGGGGGCCATCATCGGGTCGGAGGGCACGGCAATGGAGCTTTGGGAACTGATGGCCCGGGAAAGCATCCGCGACCTCGTCGCCCGGTACAACGCGAACGGCGACTCCGGCCGGTTCGAGGAGATGTTGAAGGTTTTCGCCGACGATGCGGTGATGGAGCTCGTCTCGGACGAGGGCACCGTCCGCCGCTACGAAGGCATCGCGCAGGTAGCCACCATCTTCACCGATACCAAGGCGGGCTGGGACGTCAGCGTGCGCCCCACGGCCTCCCGCCACCATGTGCGCCATTTCACGGCCACCCACCAGATCGATCTCCTCGACGAGGAGCACGCCCGGGGGCGCTGCTACTTCCTCGTGATCATGGGTCACGGCGTCGATCATTGGGGCCGCTACATCGACGAGTACGGCGTCCGAGGCGGACGTTGGGTGATCACCCAACGTCGAGCCCTCTCTGACGGCAGGGTCGACGACAGCTCGCGCGCCCAGGCCTCCGGGCCCGACGACTGAACGAGCGGAGCCAATCCGCCCGGCGTCGACGCCTACGGCGCGGTGAGCGATTCCACCCGGTCGACCAGCCGGGCCACCGTCTCGGCATCGACGCCGACCATGTCGGAATCTGCACCGGCTCCCGCCAACATCGCCGGCAGGTGATGGCGCAGTCGGTCGAGCGCCCAGGGGAGCATGGCGCCGTTCGCCGCCCGGTCGTAGATCACCCAGCGATTCTGCAGGCCACCGTCCTCTTCGTGGGTGATGTAGTGATAGTGCGGATCCTCGTCGAAACAGTCGAAGCGCAGGTGCTCGAGACGGGTCGCGGCCGAGAGCACGTGGATGGAGACCCCCTTGTCCTCAACGTCGCCCTGATGTGCCGCGAATGCCGCCGCATGCTCGGGGTTCCCCGCATAGAGGGCCTGTAGCGACGCCGACGTGATGTGGCGCTGCTCGACACCGATCACTATGGGCCCGCCCTCGATGAACGTCGTCTTCTCGGGCACCAGCGGTTCCGGCGGCAACGTGACGACCTTGCCGACCTTGCCGACGGTGGCCGGGCTCACCGTCTCAGGAGTCCCGTCCGCGGCAAGCGGTCTCGGTGTGGTCATTGGTTGCTCCTCTCCCCCTCGCAGACTAGTTACAACGAGGTCGTCCCCGCCGACGAGGGGGCGCGGATGGGTTCGCCGGGATCGACTGTTCGATCTCAGGCCGTGATGCCACCGTCCATGGAGACCACGCTGCCGACCATGAAGCGGGCGTCGTCCGACGCGATGTACGCCACCAGCGACGCGATCTCGTCGGGATGCGCGTGCGGGACCCGGGAACCGCGGGGCATCCGGGTACGGTCGGCGCCCGGAGGAAAGGTGAAGTTGTCCAGAAGCGGCGTGACGATTCCGCCCGGGGCCACGGCGTTGATACGGACACCGGTACCCGAGTACTCAGACGCCAAGGACCGGGTGAGCAACACGACACCGCCCTTCGACGCAGCGTAGGCCGCGGCGTACGGGATCCCTTGCAGACCGCTGTTCGAGGCGATGTTGACGATGACCCCACCACCGTCGAGCAGATGCGGAAGCACGGCCTGGCACATGAGGAACGTGCCGGTGAGATTGACGGCGATCGTCCGGTTCCAGGTCTCGATCGCCACCTCCTCGCTCAGATCGAATTGGCCGACTCCGGCGCAGTTGACCAGGATCTGCGGACGACCCAGCGACGCCGCAACCTCGGACACCGCCGCGCCCACGGATCCGGGATCGCTGACGTCGACCTCGCAGGCATGCGCGCTCCCCCCGGCGTCGATGATCTCCTTTGCCGTATCCTCCGCCGCGTCCCGTCGGATGTCGAGAACCGCCACGCTCGCCCCCTGGCGCGACAGCCGGCTCGCGGTGGCATGACCGAGCCCCGACCCGCCTCCGGTAACGATGGCAACCCGGCCGGCGAAGCGATCCGGCCCGGCGTGATCGGGTGCGCTCACGCGCCCTCTCCGACCCGGGGCGCGTCCCGCCATCTTCCCTGTCGGCCGATGGCCGGGTAGATGGCCGCTGTCGTCTTCATGCCGGCCCTCCCGCTCCGTGCTCGGGATCAGCTCGGCGGAATCGTCGATGCGAACTCGAGGAGCTGCGGTGCCAGGAGGGGCCAGCGCTGGAACAGGCCTCCCTCGCCTTTCTGCGACGCCTCGCCGCGCTCGATCCACTCGCGGTCGCCCCAGGGCGGCTCGAGCAGGCGGGCCCCGGGAATGAGACTCGCCACCTTCTCCGTCGTAGCCCTGGGGTGATGGGGATCGCTGGCGCCACTGCGAAAGACAATGGCAGGGAGATCGATGTTGGCATAGTCGGCGTCACGGAGCCCGGGCACGGTCACGGCAGGATCGGGACAGTAGACGCGCATCCAGCGCTCGAGGGTCTCGATGAACTGCCGGGGATCCTGATCCAAGAAGATCTGTCGGTTCCTCGGGTTGCGCTCCAGGACCTCCTGCCACGCCGGAAGCTCCAGGACCGCCTCCATCCCGCCGGTCCAGGCCGCCTTGATGGAGTCGCCCGCATAGACCACGCCGAGCAGCATCAGCCCATACGTCCCCCCACTGATCCAAAGCAGGCCGAGCCCGGCAGCAACGTCGGGATGCCGCGCCCCGGTGAGCAACGAGATCCGGGATCCCCCCGAGCCGCCGACGATGATCGTCTTTCCGAGTCCGAGATGGCGTAACAACCCGGCCAATACGTCGGCCTGCATTTCGGACTCCGAATCCCCGGTGAAATGCACGTCGGAAGCGCCGGTGTTCGGCCGGTCCCAGATGAGGACCTGGTTTCCCTGTCCAGCAAGCTCCTCGGCCAGTTGACGTACCCCGGGCGTCTCCTTGCTGAACCTTCCACCGGGGGTGATGACCCAGGGACGCCCCTCTCCGATGAGTTCGAACTCGATCCTCACCCCGTCGATGTCAGCCGCGGCCATTCGAATCTCTCCTTTGCGCCGCCATCCGGCGGCATCGCCCGTGCGCCGGCGAGCGTATGGCCCACCTCGGGCCCACACTGACCCACACCGGACTTCTCTCGCCCTTTCTACTGCATGGCCCGGCGGCTCGGGACCAACCCCGATGGCACCCCATCACCAGTCACGTGCCGGGCAGATCCGACCGTCGCTCTCAGTTCAGGAAGCGGTGTTGGAGTTCGGCAGGTAACCCGAGCACACCGGTGCCTTCGTCGTTGCGACGAAGCCGTTCGCCTCGGCCTTCATGTACCAGCCGCAGGACTTCGGAAGGTTGTGACCGAAGATGGTCGAGAAGTTGATGCTTTCGGGGAGGAGGCCGTCGGCGTTGTACGACTTCACGTTGCGCAACGCCTTGATGACGGAGGCGTGTGTCGGGTTCTTCCCCGCCAGCTGGATGCCTTCGATCATGAGATCGGCGCCGACATAGCTCTCGTAGATGTTGTAGGGCGGGAAGTTGGAAGGCGCCCGGTGCTGGTACTTCTGCAGCGCGGCAGCCATCTGCTTCGTTCCGGCATTGGGGAGCGAGAATGGGCGGAACTCGGCGTTGAAGTAGACGCCTTGCACCGATTTCCATACTGTTCCGTGCACGATGTCGTGCTCATACCCGGTGGGGAACACCACGACCTTGAGTTTCACGCCGGCCTGCTGCATCGCCGTGAGAATGGCGAAGTTCGAATCGTTGTCCATGGTGCCGTACAAGGTGTTCACGCCGGCCGACTTGGCCGCGAGCGCCTCGGTTGTGAAGGCGACGCTCCCGAAAGGAACCGAGGTGTCGAGCACGCCCACCTTCATGCCGACGTCCTTGGCCGCGGTTGCGGCGCCACTGGCGGCACGGCTCGAGGACGATGAGATCCCGTACCCATAGCTACCGAGGACCGTGCCACCTGCGCTCTTCAAGAACTGGGCGAGACCGGTGCCGATGGGATATTTCGGGTCGATACTTCCCACGTCGGATGCGAACATGTTCGTGTTGGGCTGCTCCCCCCATTCCGGACCGTCGAAGCTGCCGCCGGTAACCGGCACGCCGTCCTGCTGAGCGACCTTGTACGCGGCGAAGAAGAAGGGCGTGTCGTTCACGATTCCCACTGCGCCCTCTGCGATCGCCTGCTGGACCGCGGTGACGACGGTCGTCGTGCTGCCCTGGTCGTTGAACACGATGGGGTCGATCTTGCGTCCGTTGATGCCGCCCTTGGCATTCTGGAGGTCCACACGGGCGAGAAAGCCCTGCGGCGACGTCGAGAACTCGGCGGCGGCAATCCCGCTCTCCGAGGTGATGAGCGCGATCTTGATGGGCGCACCGGCCGCCGAGGCGGCCCCGATGGGGACGGCGGCGGTAGCCACCAGTGCGGCCACCGCTGCGACTGCACCAATCGATGCCTTCCAAAGGCGAATGTTCACTTGGCCCCCCCGGGACTCGCGTTCATTTTGCCGAGGGTGTCCTCGGCCGGCCTGACCCACCTCAAATGTTGTCAACAAGTTACGATTCGACGTGGGAGCCGTGAAGCAACCATAGGTGACCATTCCCGTAATTGCTCGGCAACTCGTTGGTAGCGGTCTGAACGATGATGTACCGTCATAATGCAGACTCAAAAGGCGGAGAACAGGGTGGGAACTTTGACCACTGGAGGCACCGGCTAGTCGAGCATTCGGTCACGGGTTCAGCGTGCCGTAGTCCATAGAATTGCCATCGAAGCATGGGGGGAGGTGCCGAATGCTCCAGTACGTGATAGCCGGGCTGGTGCTCGGGGGGATCTACGCCATTGCCTCCGCCGGGCTGGTCATCACCTACGTCTCCTCGGGGATCTTGAACTTCGCCTTCGGCGCCCTGGCTTTCTTCGTGGCTCGCTTCTACTACTACCTGCACGTCCAGGAGAATTGGGGTATCGGCTACTCGGCCGTGCTGGCGATCCTCGTGGCCGGTCCGGCCCTCGGCGTCCTTTTGTACTTCGTGCTCTTCCGTTTTCTCAGGCTCTCCTCGCCGCTGGTCAAGGTGGTGGCCACACTCGGCCTCCTGGTGGCACTTCCCGCCCTCACCACGGTGATCTTCGGCAACGAGGCGATCTCCTCCGCACCCGGGCTCGCGCCCGAGCCGGTTCGCGTCTTCGACTTCCTGGGCGTGGCAGTCACCTTGGACCAGGTAATTGTCTACGCGTCCGTCGTCGCCACGGTCATCATCGGCTCCGCCGTCCTCCGCTACACCGACGTGGGCCTAAAGGTACGGGCCATGGTGGACTCCCCCGCCATGACCGCCCTCTCGGGCACCAGTCCCGATGCCGTCTCCATCGGCGTGTGGGCCGTGAGCACGTTCTTCGCTGGCTTGGCGGGCGTGTTGGCTGCTCCGATCATCGGTCTCGACTCCGGCAACTTCACCCTGCTCATCGCGGCCGCCTTCGCTGCCGTCATCGCAGCCAAGTTCCGCAGCCTTCCCATAGCCGTCGTGGTCGGACTGGCGATGGGCGTCGTGACGTCGTTGATTCAGCGCTACCTTCCTCCCTCGAGCAACTGGACGACCGAAATCATCGACGCGGTGCCCTTCATGTTCATCGCCGTTTTTCTCCTCTACAACCTGGTGCGGCGCACTCTCGACGGGGGAGCGGATCGAGTTGGCGGAGCGCTCGACCACGCCATCACGCCTCAGGGGGCGAACCAACTCGCCGGTTCGGCCTCGAGCGCACTCGACCGCGGCTCGTTGGGCATGATCGCGAGGTTCGGCGGTCCCGTCGCGCTCATCGTCGTGGCGGCCCTGCTCCCCATCATCGTGCAGGGCTTCTGGGTTGGATTGATTGCTCAGGCGTTCGCCTACGGCATCATCTTCTTATCCTTCACCCTCGTTACGGGCGAGGGCGGCATGATCTGGCTCTGCCAGATCACCTTCGCCGGCGTCGGTGCCCTCACCGCATCGCAATTGGCCACCAACCATGGGTGGCCGATCCTCGCGGCGATCCTTGTCGGTGGCCTGGTCGCGCTGCCGATGGGACTCCTCATCGGCTATTTGACCATCAGGCTGGGCGATCTCTACGTGGCCCTCGTCACGCTGACCTTCGGCCTGCTGATGGAGAATCTCGTCTTCACCGCCGGCGTCTTCTCGAACCTGGGGCTGGGGGTGAATGTCGCCCGCCCCTCCTTCGCCACGTCGGACCACGCCTTCGCCTACGTGTGCCTCGCGGCGTTCGTCATCGTTGCCTTGTTCATTTTCAATCTCCGGCGCTCGACCACAGGACTGGCGCTCAATGCGGTCCGCTGGAGCCCGCCGGGCGCCCGGACGCTCGGCATCAGCGTCGTACAGATGAAGATCATCGTGGCCGGCCTCGGTGCACTGGTGGCCGGGATCGGCGGGGGTTTCCTCGTCACGGCACAGACCTCGGCCCAACCCGGAGATTTCGATACGTTCCTCGGTGTCGTGTGGCTGGCCGCCCTGGTGACGATAGGCGTACGGTCCAACGCGGCGGCACTGGTGGCCGGTCTGACCTTCACCATGTTGCCCGCGCTCGCCCTGGCCTACCTTCCCGCTTGGACGGGCCAGCTACCCGCCATCCTCTTCGGTCTCGGTGCCATCGGGGTGGCGAAATTCCCCGACGGAACCCTGGAGCAATCTGGTGAGATGTTCCGCCGCCGGCTGCTGAGGCTCGCCGATCGCCGGTCATCGGGAACGGCGACGGGCAGTGGGACCCTCACGGGGGTGGAAGCGTCGGCGGCAACCGCGTCCGGCAACGCGCGCACCACATCCGTGGTCGAAGAAGTCCCTTCGTGAGTACGGACACGGACTCCAGCCTCACCACCTCGGGTACCCCGATCGACGCAGCTCCCGTGCTGGCCGCCACCGGAGTGACCGTGCGCTTCGGCGGATTGATGGCCCTCTCTGGCGTCAGTATTGCGGTGCCAGCTGGCACGATCGTCGGACTGGTCGGACCGAATGGGGCCGGCAAGTCCACACTGTTCGCCGTGCTCTCGGGCCTGCTGCGACCCGCGGAGGGCCGCGTGCAGTTGCTCGGCAACGACGTCACCGGCACAAGCCCGCAAGTGCGCGCCCGCCGTGGCCTGGCACGGACGTTTCAGCAGCCCGAGCTGTTCATGGGGTTGACCGTCCGCGAACATTTGGTCCTGGCCCACAGGGTCCGATTCGAACGCACGCGGTTGTGGCGCGACATGATCGATCCCCGGTCGCTGCTGCCACCAGCGCCAGCGGAGAACGAACGAGTCGACCAGCTTCTCGAATTGCTGGACTTGACGCACGTGGCCCGCGCCTCCGTCGGCGCACTCTCCCTGGGTACAAGCAGATTGGTTGAAGTCGCGCGCGCTCTCGCGACACGTCCAGATGTCGTGCTCCTCGACGAGCCACTCTCGGGCCTGGACATGCGCGAGTCCGAGAACCTGGCATCGGTGTTCCGCCGCGTTGTCGAGAGCGACGAACGCCGCGTGTCGCTCCTGATGGTCGAACACGACGTCGCCACCGTACTCTCCCTTTCGAGCCACATTTTCGTCCTCGACTTCGGCGAGTTGATCGCTTCGGGCACGCCGACGGAGATCCGTAACAATGCGATGGTCCGATCGGCCTATCTGGGCGACGACGACTCCGTGTCGGCTCCAAGTTCGGGGGAACGCACATGAGCGAACCCCTCCTGGCGGTCGAGAACCTCGATGTCCGCTACGGGGCGTCTCAGGCGTTGTTCGACGTGTCCCTCGAGGTGGTTTCCGGATCCGTAACGGCCGTCCTGGGGGCCAACGGTGCGGGCAAGAGCACGTTGGCCCGCACCGTGTCGGGCCTCGTGCCGGCAGCCTCGGGGCGGGTCCTCTTCGGCGGCGAGATCGTGAGCGGTCGGCCCACGCATCGCATCCGCAAGATGGGTCTCACGTACATCCCCGAGGGACGGGGCATCTTTCCAGGCCTCTCGGTGATCGACAACCTACGCATGGCCGTGGCCCAGGAGAAGCGAGGAGAGCGCGCCGGTGCCATCGATCGGGCCATTGAACTCTTCCCCGTGCTGGGCCAACGACGCACGCAGCGAGCCGGCAGCCTCTCGGGGGGCGAGCAGCAAATGCTGGCCCTGGCGCGAGCCCTGGCCGTCCCCCCCCGTCTGATCATTGCCGACGAGATGTCACTCGGCCTGGCGCCGATCGTGGCGGAGTCGGTGTTCCGCAGCCTCAAGTTGGCGGCACAGGCGGGTATCACCATCGTGCTCATCGAGCAGTTCGTCCACCGTGCTCTCGAGCTTGCCGACAGCTGTGTGATCCTGACGCGCGGGCGAGTTGGATGGTCCGGGCCGGCAGCGGAGGCGCGCCAGGAAGTCCTCGATCGCTATCTCGGCGAGGGCACCCAAGCAACCCACACCGCGGCGACCGCCGCCGATGCTTGAACGCACCGTCACGTTGCTTCCACACGCCTCGCCGAGGGCGATCGCGCGGACATGAACGCGACCCGGACGGCCTACCTTGCCTCGGCGCGCGTGGCGGCGGACCTTGTGGCCCACCCGGAGGTCTCAGCGCGTTGGGAGGAGCCCGGGGCATCCCGAGGAATGACCGTGGGGGCGATCGCCGCCCACCTGGTGGGCTCGGGAATCGAGATTCTCGTCCCCTACCTCGAGGCGGAAAGCCCGCCGGGCACCCGCGTCCTCGAACCGTCACGATACTTCTCCGGGCAGAGCCTCGATCTGGACCACGAAGGCCATCGGGAGGTCCGTCAGAAAGCGGAAGCAGGGTCACACCGAGGTGCCGCCTCGTTGGCAACGGACGTCGCTGCCGCGGTCTCCGGGCTCACCATTCGCATGGCCGAGCAACCCGAGGGGCGGCGGATACAGGTCTTGGGAGCCTTCGATATGACCCTGGACGGATTTCTCGTCACGCGCATGGTCGAGCTTCTGACACACACCGATGACTTGGCGGCCAGTGTGGGAGTCCCGACTCCCGACCTACCCCGTGGCGCGATCGACTTGGTGGTCTCCTGCCTTACCGACGTCGCCCGTCGTCGTCACGGTGACCTCACCGTGTTGCGCTCGTTCACTCGACGCGAACGCAGCACCCCTGACGTCTTCCCTGTCTTCTAGATCGACGCACTCGCAATAATCCCGGCCGGGCGGCCGCGGTCACGCTCGGTAGTGGCTTGCCGCCTGGCGCGGGGAGTCCGGCGTCGGACGTGCCCTCTTGGCGAACTCAGTGAATTGGGGTGTGCTCTCGCCCACGCCACCAACTGTTCGCGGTGCGTGCACGCCGGCGTCACCGTTCGAGGAATCCCGCGTAACCGGAGCGGGCCCCCTCCGCTGGTCCACGCCGTGCTGGTCATCGCTCTCGCCCGGCATGCCTCCCCCGCCATTGCGCTCGACGGAGAGGGCCTCCATGGCGTTCGCCAGTTTCGCGATGTCCGAGACCGCGCTCGAGAGCCGCTCTTGCAACTTCATGCTCTCGGTGGGCTCAATTTCGGGTTCCTCACCCGGCACCAACATGCCCCCAATCGCAGCCGGACCAGCCGAAGGATTGAGCGCCGTTCTTCCCGCGGCCTCGCCCGCGGCGGAGATTCCCGGGTTCGGACTAGCCATGAGTCCTCTGATGGTGCCAGGGTCGGCCACCCAAGATGCCGCGTCGTGACCGATCGTGGCGAGCCGTCGAACCCCCCACGCTCACAACTCCAGCCTCCAGTACGGGTGGCACGAGAACCAGCTCCGAGCGGCAAGCGTATTGAGAGGGGTTTCAGAAAGCGAAACGGATGTTCCGATCGGCGCTCGATCGACCAACCGCTGGGTACCGGCCGACGCGCGACAGCCCACCCCGGCCGACAAGTCACCAGGCCTTGGCCAGGAAGCGTCGGTCGGGACCGTTCCACGATCGAGAGTCACCCGCGGGTAGTCCACGACGCCTCATGGTATCTCGGCAATAAGGGAAAAACTGTGATCTACCTGCTTGGATGCCTCATTTTCCGGCGGATCGAGGTCCAGCGGGAGCGAGCGACCGCAGCCTGCTCTGCGGGACGGAGACCCCCGCTTCGACCGCCCATTTGAGGGGAAAGACCTGGTCAAGCCCCGAGTCGGGGCTTCGTCACCGCTGCGGTGCCGTTTCTCGAGCCCCTGCGACCACCTGATCCGCCACGTCGATGGATCGCCCGGGTCCGAGGGGATCCGAAAGCCCTATCGCCACGGCCTTCCCAATGGCCCTCCGGGCCTACCCGTCGGATGGGCTGCTCAGGCAAAATGACGACCTGCCCAGGGTTGGCGCGTCGCCTCGTGCATGCCGCCTCCCATATCGCTTCGGCCCCGCGGCCCGAGCCACACAACACGCACTACCTCCCGTCCGACAGGACCTCCCAACACTCTCTGTGTCGACGGGTGCTCGTGGGAGGCGATCGCGCAGTTGTGTCCCTCCTGGCGCTTCAATACCATCTCGCAATTCGTGACGTTCAAATCGGGAAGCAGGCAACCGCATGACTTTTACGCCGTACGACCGCCCGGTGCGTGCTGCAATCATCGGACTTGGGCGTATCTACGATTTGAACGCTCGCGCCTACTTCGACAATCCAGACGTAGAGGTTGTCGCACTCGTCGACCCCAGCGAGGAACGCCGGGAGCAGCGCCAGGCGGACTGGCCGGGGGCCCGGACGTTCGCGTCGACCGCGGATTTGGCGGCCAGCGGCATTGAGCTCGATGCCGTCGAGGCGCTCCTCCCGATCCCCCTGCACGTCGAGGGCGTGATCGAACTCCTGAACAACGGCTGGCACGTCAACCTGCAGAAGCCGATGTGCAACGACCTGGCGAGCGCACAAAAGATGCTCGATGCGGCACGCGCCAACGACAGGGTCCTGCGCGTGATGGAGAACTACATCTTCTACGAGCCGCTTCGAAAGCTCAAGGAGACGGTCGAATCGGGCCAGATCGGGGACGTGAGCGGCTACCACATGAAGATGGTCGGCAGCGGCCGCGGCGGCTGGGATGTGCCGGCGAGCAGCTGGGAATGGCAGTTCAAGCAGATACAGAACGGTCGGGGCATTCTCGTGTTCGATGACGGTTGGCACAAGCTGGCCACCGCACTCTGGCTGTTCGGCCCCATTCGAGAGGTCAGGGCCTGGGTGGGGAGCACCGAAGTCCTCCCCTCCATCGCCATTGATGCTCCCAGTACCATCCTGTGGGAACACGACAACGGTATCCGCGGCGTGTGGGACATAACCCTCGCTCCCAATATGTACCTACGCTCGGACTACTACACGAACGACGAGCGTTGGGAGGTCACCGGTCACCAGGGCTACGCGCGCGTGAACCGGTGTACCGGGCGCGGCATTCAGCAACCCAGCCTCGATGTCTATGCCGACGGTGAGATGCGCTCGTACCATGCCCTCGACGACGACTGGGCCAGCAGCTTCCGCGATTCCGGCCGCCACTGGCTCCGCTGGCTTCGTTCCGGCGAGGGGCCACTCCTGTGGAGCGGTGACGAAGCCGTTGACGTCCTGCGATTTGCGTTGGCTGCCTACGCCAGCAGCGCCGCCGGCGGCATTGGAATCAACCCGCTCTCACTGCAGTAACGGCCCAATGGTGCATGGCCCGAGGGCGGCGAACATGCCATTCGCCGCGCAGCGTCGCCAGCCGTTCGCCTATTCGTCACCCATCAAACTTTCCTCGATCACCGGCATAGGAACCGACAATCGCCAATATTGCTCAGGAACATTGGCTTCCAGGCGTTCTGCCAGCATGTGGTCTTGCTCCAATGGCGCAATCTGCGTCTTGTAAATCTCGATCAGGGATCGCTTCTGATCCATATCGGGCTCGATCGGTACGATCGACGGCGTCGGCCATATACCGGCGCGGAACAGCTTCGAGATCCGCCAGGCGAGCATGCCGGGCAGGTGCTTATAGCCATGATCCTCGTAGCAGAACCAGACGATCTCGCTTCCCTGCTCAAGCAACTCGCCTCGGACCAGAAGACCGGCATCATGCGTCACGACATGGTCCGGGTTGGCAATGCCCATGGGCAGGAACACCGCGGACGGATTGGCGGCCACAATTGCTTCTTTGAGACTCGGTGCGACGTCGCGTGGCGTCGGCCGGTCCGCCACGGCCAGGTACTGATGGTCCGGGAATTCCAGCCAGACCGGCGTGGCATTGGTATAGGCCATGGCCGCCCGATCCTCTTCGCGTCGGGCCGACACCACGTCATCGCCCGTGGCGAATCCTCCCGCCTCATCCCACGGCGTGACGTGGTCCGGGTACCGTGGCGGCTGGCCGCCGAGGACGGTGATGACGGTGCTTCCCGGATACGTCGCAAGGAGATGCGCCGTTCCGAGCGCCGCATCATCAAAGTGCGGAGACACGACCACAATCCGCTGGAGAGCGCCCGGGTGGAGCACGCCCCATATTTCTCGTATGTTCACCGCATCCGCCATGTCCACCTCATCGCCATGAGCCTGCACGGGTCATTCTGCTCGGTCCCCGGGCACGAATCCACTGAGCGCGTCGAGTCACTCCCCCGTCCGGGCAAAGGGATTCGGAGGACCGGACCTACGCCGTCGCGTCCACGTCGACCGTTTTGAAACGGTCAAGGACCACGACGTCGCGGCTCGGACTCGGTTTGGCTGCGCTCGGCCGGCCCGGTTACATCAACCTCGGCCATGCGTCAGATCTTGCCGGTCGCACGGATGAGGAATCGATGAGATACGGAGCGCATGCCGTCCTCGACGCCGCGTACGCCTCGGGGATCCGGTACTTCGACGCCGCCCGCTCCTACGGGATGGCCGAGGTGTTTCTGGCCGCATGGCTGGAGGAACGGGGGCTGGAGCCGGGGGAAGTGACCGTCGCTTCCAAGTGGGGCTACACGTATACGGCGGACTGGACCGTGCACGCGGCCGTCCATGAGGTGAAGGACCTGTCGGCGGATTCACTTCGCCGCCAGCTCGCCGAGAGCCGCGAGATTCTGGGACCCCGTCTCGGCCTCTATCAGATTCACTCCGCCACCCTTGAAAGCGGGGTGCTGGAAGATGGCGCCGTTCTCGATCAGCTCGCACACTTGCGTTCGAGCGGCGTCTCCGTCGGCCTGTCGGTGACGGGACCCCGACAGGCCGACACCATCAACCGGGCACTCGAAGTCGGAGGATTCGATGCCGTGCAGGCGACATGGAATCTGCTCGAACCGTCGGCGGGCCCTGCCCTGGCTGCCGCCCATGCCGCCGGATTGCTGGTGATCGTGAAGGAGTCGTTGGCGAACGGCCGGCTCACAAGTCGAGGATCGGTTCGCGAGCTCGGACAGGCCGCGGGCACGGTCAACAGCACCCCTGACGCCCTGGCGATGGCGGCGGTGCTGGCGCAGCCGTGGGCGGACGTGGTCCTCAGCGGTGCGGCCACCGTCCATGAGCTCACGAGCAACCTCGCCGCTCTTGCCCTGAATCCCGGGTCAGCGACGATCGAGCAACTCGATTCCATCCGCGAGGATCCGGTCACCTACTGGGAGACGCGAGCCACGCTTCCGTGGAATTGATCACCTGATCGTCACCGGACTGCAGACCCTCGGGCACCGGATTGTGCTGGAAATGCGCACGATTGGCGGGATCGATAGAGTCCGCGTGGTGATTGTCGGACGGGGGGCACCGGGCGCTACCGCGCCATGAGGCGCCGCGAGCCTCGTGTCTCCACTTCAACAGGGCGATCCCTCCTACCTTCACCGCACCCGACCAGCAAGGAGACGTCTTGAGACGGATTGCCCTCTTCATGAGCACCATCACGCTTGTACTCGTGCTCTCACCGATCCATTCGGGAAGCGCGCAGGCGCAGCACCTCTACGCCTGGGGCGACCCATGGTCAACTGCGAGCTCCGGCTTCCTCTACAGCGGTCCGACCGGCGTGAGCGCCGTCCCGGGAACGGTCGTGCAGATCGCAACGTCGAACGCCGTCTCGTACGCCTTGACCGACAACGGACAGGTTTGGGCCTGGGGCGCCGGGCAGTTCGGCTCATTGGGCAATGGAACCGCGCCGGCCTATTCGGCAACTCCGGTCCAAGTGCAGTTCCCATCGGGTGTCGTGATCGCATCCCTTCCGAATCCAATGCCGTATGACGCAGGAATGGCGATCGACACGAACGGAAACGTCTGGGGTTGGGGCTCCAATGTCGAGGATCCGCTTTGCATCATTCAGGGGAATATCCTCTATCCCGAGAAGCTGCCCCTGACTGACGTCACCATGGCAAGCGGTGCCGGTTGGCATGCGCTCTATGACTCCGGGGGCAAGGTCTATGCGTGCGGTGGGAACGCCGGCGGTGAACTGGGGAACGGCACCACGGTCGCCTCGTCAATGCCGGTGCAGGTCGTATGGCGCCACCACCGATAGCGACG
>Ga0302326_10016192_pt1 | contig 15614 bp, 12 predicted proteins | sample Palsa_T0_3_FD_202264 | JGI IMG/M metagenome (GOLD analysis project Ga0302326, IMG submission 202264) | Peat permafrost microbial communities from Stordalen Mire near Abisko, Sweden - Palsa_T0_3 | ecosystem: Environmental > Terrestrial > Soil > Palsa > Peat permafrost | place: Sweden: Abisko...
TTCTGGCCTACCAGAATCAGAGCCAGAATCAGAATAAGCACATAACCGCTTGAGGAACGTTGTAAATATAGAATTTCGAAGCTGTCCGCGGGGGGCGACGAGCCATTGATGTCCAAGTTATCGCATCTGTCGCGGCTGGAGGCCGAGAGCATCCACATCCTGCGCGAGGTGGTCGCCGAGTGCGAGCGGCCGGTAATGCTCTACTCGATTGGCAAGGACAGCTCGGTGATGCTGCACCTGGCGCTCAAGGCCTTTTATCCGGCGCGGCCGCCGTTTCCGCTGCTGCACGTCGATACCACCTGGAAGTTCCGCCAGATGATCGAGTTTCGCGAGCAGACGGCGCGGCGGGTCGGTATGGAACTGATCGTGCACGTCAATCCGGACGGCGTCGCGATGGGCATCAACCCGTTCGTGCACGGCTCGGCGCTGCACACCGACATCATGAAGACCCAGGGCCTCAGGCAGGCGCTGGATCGCCACGGCTTCGACGCCGCCTTCGGCGGCGCGCGGCGCGACGAGGAAAAATCGCGCGCCAAGGAGCGGGTGTTCTCGATCCGCTCGGCACAGCATCGTTGGGACCCCAAGCGCCAGCGCCCGGAACTGTGGCGCCTGTATAACACGCGCAAGGCCAAGGGCGAGAGCCTGCGGGTGTTCCCGCTGTCGAACTGGACCGAACTGGATATCTGGCAGTACATCCATCGCGAAGACATCCGAATCGTGCCGCTGTATTTCGCCGCGGAACGGCCGGTCGTCGAGCGCGACGGTGCGCTGATCCTGGTGGACGACGAGCGTTTGCCGCTGGCCCCGGGTGAGCAGCCGCGGCTGCGCAAGGTGCGATTTCGCACGCTGGGCTGCTACCCCCTCACCGGGGCGATCGAAAGCGAAGCGGATTCAGTGACGGCCATCATCGAGGAGATGCTGGTGGCCAGAACCTCCGAGCGCCAGGGTCGCATCATCGATCGCGATGCTGCCGCGTCGATGGAAAAAAAGAAGCAGGAAGGCTACTTCTGATGAATGCGGAGCTGACGGCACCGGTCACCGACGCCCACAGTTGGCTGCGGGCGCAGAGCCGCAAGAGTCTGCTGCGCTTCATCACCTGCGGCAGCGTCGATGACGGCAAGAGCACGCTGATCGGCCGGCTGCTGTACGAGTCGCGCCTGTTGCTGGAGGACCAGCTCGAGGCGTTGGCGAGCGATTCACGCAAGCTCGGCACCCAGGGCGAAGAGCTCGATTTTGCGCTGCTGGTGGATGGTCTGGCTGCCGAGCGCGAGCAGGGCATCACCATCGATGTCGCCTATCGTTTCTTCGACACCGAGCGGCGCAAATACATCGTCGCCGACACGCCCGGCCACGAACAGTACACGCGCAACATGGTCACCGGTGCATCGACTGCGGACCTTGCGGTCATCCTGGTCGATGCCCGCAAGGGCGTGCTGACGCAAACCCGGCGGCACAGCTATCTGGTGTCGCTGCTGGGCATCCGTCGGATCGTGCTGGCGGTCAACAAGATGGATCTGGTTGGCTACGCGGCGTCGGTGTTCGAGGATGTCGAGCGCGCGTACCGGCAGTTCGCAGCCCGCATCGGCCTGACCGAAATCGTCGCCATCCCGGTGTCGGCGCTGCGCGGCGAAAACATCATCGAGTCCGGCGCCAGCATGCCCTGGTATCGCGGCCCGACGCTTATGCAGCACCTGGAGAGCGTGCCGATCGAGGACGGCGCCGGCGCGCAGCCCTTTCGCATGCCGGTGCAATGGGTCAACCGGCCGAATCAGGACTTTCGCGGCTTCGCCGGCCTCATCGTCGGCGGCAGCGTGCGCCCAGGCGATTTAATGCGGATATTGCCGTCGGGGTCCACCAGTCGTGTCGCGCGCATCGTGACTGCGGACGGCGATCTGCAGCAGGCGGTGGCGGGCCAGGCGATCACGCTGACACTTGAGGACGAGATCGATGTCAGCCGCGGCGATCTGCTGACCGCGGCCGCCGCCCCGGCCAGTGTGTCCGACAAATTCGAAGCGACCATTGTCTGGATGAGCGATGAACCAATGCTGCCCGGCCGGCCGTATCTGCTCAAGTGCGGCGCGCGCACGGTAACCGCGGCGGTGGCGCAGCTCAAGTACAAGATAAATGTCAACACTCTGGAAGAGCTGGCGGCGCGCCAGCTCGAGCTTAACGAGATCGGGCTGGTACATCTGAACCTCGATCAGTCGCTGCCCTTCGATCCGTATACGCTCAATCGCGACACCGGCGGCTTCATCCTGATCGACCGCATCAACAACAACACGGTGGGCGCCGGAATGCTGCAGGCGGCATTGCGGCCGGCCGAGAACGTGCACTGGCAGGTGCTGGACGTCAACCGCGCCAACCGTTCGGTGCAGAAGAACCAGCGCGCCTGCGTGCTGTGGTTCACCGGACTGTCCGGCGCCGGCAAGTCCACCATTGCCAATCTGGTCGAGAAGAAGCTGTTCGGCATGGGGCGCCACACCTATCTGCTCGACGGTGACAACATCCGCCACGGGCTCAACCGCGATCTGGGTTTCAGCGATGCCGACCGGGTCGAGAACATCCGCCGGGTGGGCGAGGTGGCCCGGCTGATGACCGATGCCGGACTGATTGTGCTGGTATCGTTTATTTCGCCGTTCCGCTCGGAGCGGCGACTGGCGCGCTCGCTGTTCGGTCCGGGGGAGTTCTTCGAGATCTTTATCGATACGCCACTCGAAGTTGCCGAAGCACGCGATCCCAAGGGTCTGTACCGCAAGGCGCGCGCCGGCAAGATCCGCAATTTCACCGGCATCGATTCGCCGTACGAGCCGCCTGAGAATCCCGAGATGCACATCGACACCGGGCGCGTGAGCGCCGAGCAGGCGGCCGAGCAGGTCATCGGCAGCCTGCGCATCGCCGGCATGGTCGACCGCGACTGGGTGTTCATCCCGTAATGCCGCCGCCCGATCGAGCCGGCACCCGACGACAAGGTTGATTATGCGCGGTGCGCTGGACGACAATGCCCGGCCCGTAGAGCGCTGCGATCACACCCCGGCCGCATACTGCCGTCGAATATCGGTAACGAGAGTCACCAGATCCCGCCTGATGCCTGCATTCGCATGAAAGTCATCCTCGCCGGTGCCGGAGCATTCGGCGCGAAACACCTCGAGGCGATGTCGAAGATCGACGGCGTGGAAGTGGTGTCGCTCGTCAGCCGCGATCCGGCCTCCACCGCTGAGGTCGCGAAGAAGTGGAAGATCCCGCATTGCACCACGGATCTGGCGCAAGCCCTGGCGCACCCCGGCGTGGAGGCGGCATTGCTGTGCTCGCCGACCCAGGTGCATGCGCAGCAGGCGGTGCAGTGCCTGCGCGCCGGCAAGCACGTCATGATCGAGATTCCGATCGCCGATTCGCTTGCGGACGCGGAAACCGTGGTCAGGACGCAGCAGGAGACCGGGCTCGTGGCCATGGGCGGGCACACCCGGCGCTTTAATCCGAGTCACCAGTGGATTCACCGGCGGATCCTGGCCGGGGACCTCAAGGTGCTGCAGATGGACGTGCAGACCTACTTTTTCCGCCGCACCAACATGAATGCGCTCGGGCAGCCGCGCAGCTGGACCGATCATCTGCTCTGGCACCACGCCTGCCACACGGTCGATCTGTTTCAGTATCAGACCGGCCAGCAGGTATCGCAATGCTACGCGCTGCAGGGGCCGATCAACCCGACGCTTGGCATCGCGATGGACATGAGCGTCGGCATGCGGGTGCCGTCCGGTGCCCTCTGTACCCTGTCGCTGTCGTTCAACAATGACGGCCCGTTCGGCACCTTCTTCCGCTACATATGCGACCAGGGTACCTACGTGTGTCGCTACGACGATCTGTTCGACGGCAACAACAGCCCGATCGATGTTTCGAAGGTCGACGTGTCGATGAACGGCATCGAGTTGCAGGATCGCGAGTTCTTCGCGGCCATCAGGCAGCAGCGCGAGCCCAACGCCAGCGTGGCGCAGTGCCTGACTGCGATGCAGACGCTCGCGCAGCTCGAGCAAAGCCTGCGGCAGAGCTAAGAACCAGGGGGAGCGGATGATCATCGATTGCCACGGCCATTACACCACCGCACCTGGCGGGCTGCACGAATTTCGCGATGCGCAGCTCGCGGCATTGCGCGATCCGAAGCTCGGTGCCCCCGGCGGTGACCCGCACATCAGCGACGATGAGATCCGCGAGAGCCTGGAGAAGGCGCAGCTCAAGCTGCAGCGCGAGCGCGGCAGCGACCTGACGATCTTCTCGCCGCGGGCATCGGGCATGGGCCACCACCTCGGCAACGAAGCGACCAGCCTGCAATGGGCGCGCGCCTGTAACGATCTGATCTACCGTGTCTGCCAGATTTATCCGGACAACTTCGTCGGCGTCTGCCAGCTGCCGCAGTCGCCCGGGGCCGCCCCCGCCCGCAGCGCCGCGGAGCTGGAGCGCTGTGTACGCGAGCTCGGCTTCGTCGGCTGCAATCTGAATCCGGACCCTTCAGGCGGCTACTGGACCTCCCCACCGCTGAGCGATCGGCGGTGGTATCCGCTCTATCAAAAAATGGTCGAGCTCGACGTGCCGGCGATGGTGCATGTCAGCGCCTCGTGCAATCCGAACTTTCACGGCACCGGCGCGCATTACCTGAATGCCGATACCACGGCGTTCATGCAATTCCTGACCTCGGATCTGTTCAAGGACTTTCCGACGTTGCGTTTCATCATCCCGCACGGTGGCGGGGCGGTGCCCTATCACTGGGGCCGTTATCGCGGTCTGGCACAGGACCTGAAGCGTCCACCGATCGACGAGTTGCTCAAGAACGTCTATTTCGACACCTGCGTCTATCACCTGCCCGGCATCGAGCTGCTGTTCGAGGTGGTGCCGGCCGAGAACATCCTGTTCGGTTCGGAAATGTTCGGCGCGGTGCGCGGCATCGACGTGCGCACCGGACAGTACTACGACGACACCAAGCGCTATGTCGATGCGCTCGAGCTCAGCGAGGCCGACCGCGACAAGGTGTATTCGGCCAATGCGCGCCGGGTGTACCCGCGCCTCGATGCGCTGCTGAAGAAGAACGGCCGCTGAGATGCCCCGCGCGGCGCTTGGTGCACCACGCGCGTGGCGGCGCGGCGGGCGGCGCGGCTGGGTGCCGCCTACTGGCGTCCGTCCCAGACCGAGTGTGCCACCAGTGCTTCCCCGCGCATCAGCGCACGCGCGGTACGCAGGATGCCGGAGCGGCCCACGGCGAAACTCTCGCCGCTGCCCGTCACTTCGAGCGTGACCGTGAATTCGCCGCTCGGGTGCTCGACCGACATCACGCGCGGGGAGCCGTGCGGAATCCTGGCGATGCCTTCGGCCACCGAGCCCGGCATCACGCAGGCGGTGGCGACACTGACGGCGCCGAGCACCCCGATCGCGGTGTGACAGCGGTGCGGAATGAAACTGCGCGTGCAGACGTGGCCGCCGGCCTGTGCGGGGGCGATCAGCGCCATCTTGGGCACGACCTTTTGGCTGACGTCGCCCAGGCCCATCAACACGCCGGCGGCCAGGCGCAGCTTCTCCAGCCGCGCCTTGAAGTCCCGATCGGCATCGAGCTCCGCGGGCGTCTCATAGCCGGTTTTGCCGAGCGATCGCGCCGGCAGCACGACCACCGGCATGCCGTTGTCGATGCAGGTGACGTCGACGCCGTCGATACGATCGCGCGCGCGCCTGGTCGGCAGCAGCGATTCACAGACCGAGCCCGCGGTATCCAGAAAGTCGATATTGATCGGCGCCGCGGTGCCCGGGACCCCGGCGATCGCGGTCGTGCCATCGTAGCGCACCTCACCGCCAGGAGTGGGCACCGTGGCGAGCGCAAGATTGCCGGTATTGACCATGTAGATCGACACCCGAGTCGCCGGATCGGAGGCTCGCACCAGGCCGCGCTCGATGGCGAACGGCCCAACGCCAGCAAGCATGTTGCCGCAATTCGGACTGACGTCGACCAGCGGCTTGTCGATCAGCACCTGCGCGAACAGAAATTCGACGTCGATGCCCGGGCGCTGCGACTTCGAGACGATGGCGACTTTACTGGTCAGCGGCTCGGCACCGCCGAGGCCGTCGATTTGCCGCGCATCGGGCGAACCCATGACCGCCAGCAGCACCCGGTCGCGCGCCTGGGGTTCCGCCGGCAGATCGGAAGCCAGGAAAAACGGGCCCTTCGACGTACCCCCGCGCATGAGCGTGCAGGGAATCGCTGTCTGACGGCCTGGCATGCGGTGAGCGGCTCCGCGGGCTTCAGCGGTACTCCAGCCCCAGCGCCTTGAGCTTCTCGCGCATCTGGTAGATGTCGAGCCCGAGCTCCCCGGCCATCAATCGCTTGCGCTTTTGCTCTTCGTTCGCCACTCGCAGGCCGGCTGCGTTGGCGACTTCCCCGGCCTGCGCGCGTCGGACTACGACAACGCCATCGTCATCGGCGACGATCGCATCGCCCGGTTTGACGCGGGTGCCGGCGCAGATGACCGGCACGTTGACCGCCCCCAGGCTCGCCTTGACGGTACCCTGGGCGCAGATCGCCTTGGACCAGACCGGAAAGCGCATCTGCGTGAGGATCGCCACATCGCGCACGCCGGCATCGATGATGAGTCCCTTGATGTCGTGCGCCACGCACGAGGTGGCGAGCAGGTCGCCGAAATAGCCATCCTCGCAGGGCGAGCTGGTGGCTACCACCAGCACATCGCCGGGGCGACACACTTCGATCGCCACGTGCAGCATCCAATTATCCCCGGGTGGCACCAGCACGGTGACCGCGCTGCCGAAGAGGTTGGCAGGCCGGTAGATCGGACGCAGGTAAGAGGCCATCAGGCCGGTGCGACCCTGGGCCTCATGCACTGTGGCGACGCCGTACTCGCCCAACAGTTTCAGATCGGCCGGTCCCGGGCGCGAAATCTCACGGACGACTACATTCTTGCCGATGGCGGTGCTCCCGGTTCGGCCCGGCGGTGCAGCAGCTGGCAGTGCACCTTAAGGGCCCTTCAAGTCAGGCGGGGAATTATATCGGGCGCCATCGAGGCTCGCCATGGTGCCGGGGCGCCTCCTCGATGCGCGAGCTCTAGTAGCCGCGATCGATCGTCACCGTGGCTCGCGCGGCCGGCGCGGGCGTGGCGGCCGCTCCGGCCTCGCTCAGCGCGACGTAGAACTGGCTGAGCCGGCTGCGCTGCGGATTCGAAATAATCGGCACGTACACGGTGATTTTGTCCGTTCCGCTCGGAATGCGTTCGATACGCCGGCCGAGCGAGGCATAGTCCACGTCCGGCTGCGCCGAGGCGCCTTCGGTCCACCAGCTGAAGCTGATGTCCCCATCGCTACTTCCGAGCCGCTGTACGACGATGCGCGCCGCCGGCTCGCTGCCCGACACCGCATAGCTGGAGGCGGCAAAACCCACGCGCGCTGAGTTGGCATCGAGCGCCGTTGCGGGCACCCCCTCGGCGGCCGCGCTGGCCACGGGCGCCGCCGCGATGCTCGCCACGCGACTGGATCGGGCCCGAGGGGCGGGTGCCGCGGCCGGCCGGTTCGGATTAGCGGCCGCAGTGATCGCGGCCGGAGCGCTCGGCGTGATCGCTCGAACGGCTGCCTGGCCGGACGCCGGCGCGCTGGAGGAGTCCCAGGGAGATTGCAGCTGCTGCCAGATCCTTTCCCAGGCGCTCTGAGCGCCGTTCAGGGTCTGGCGCCAGTCAACACCCGCCTGGCGGTCAATGGCGAATGCCGCCAGCCCGAGGCTGAACAGCACCACGGCGGCAGCGGCCAGGCGCTGCGGCCAGTGGCGCGGCGGGGGCATGGCCGCGAGGCGTGACAAGGGCGGCAAGGATTCGGCGGCTTCGGCGACGCCGAGCTGCTCCAGCCACTTTTCCATGGTCATGCTGCGCTGCTCGCGGCTCCAGGCCAGACCGCGGCGCAGGGCGCGCCAACTGTCGCCGCCAATGGCGGGGGGCCGGCGCGGACGCATTTGCCGCCCACGGGCCACCAGCGCCGAACGCTGCTCGAACGGATGCTTGCCGGCCAGCAGCTGATACGCCAGGCACGCCAGCGCGTAGATGTCGTCGCGTGGATCGGCACACCAACCCTGAAGCTGCTCGCAACTGGCGTAGGCGGGCGTCGCCTGGCGATAGCTGCCGCCGGGAGACAGTTCGGAAATCCACGGCTCACCGGGCCGCACGATACCGCTGCCGAAATCGAGTACGCGTACGTGACCGTCACGGGTAATCATGATGTTGTGCGGCTTAAGATCCGCGTGCACCACACCGCGCGAATGCGCGTGCGCGATGGCGGCGCCGATGTCGCGAATTATGGCGAGGGCGTAGCGGCGCGGCAGCCGGCCGCCGGCACGGTCCACCAACTGATTGAGCCGCTCGCCTTCGAGCAGCTCCATGGAATAGAACGACGCGTCGCCCTCATGGTCGATGTCGTAGACGTTGACCACGTTGGGATGCGAGAGCCGCTGGGCGTTATGAAATTCGCGGCCCAGCGCGTCGATACTGCCGGGCCGCGACGGGTGCGGCTGCACGATCTTGATGGCGACGTAGCAGTCCGCGACGCCCAGACGGGTACGATACAGATCCCGGGCCTTGTAAACCGAGGCCATGCCGCCGCGGCCCACCAGCTGCAGCAGCTCGTAGCGCTCGCGCAGTACCGTACCGATGCCGAGGGTGATGTGAGGCGCCTCAGCTGCCGTGGATGGCGTCGCCGGTGGCGGCCCGACAGCCGCACCGGGAGGCGCCGCGGTAGCCCTGGGCGGCGGCGCGGCCGTGGCCCGCGCTGCCCCGGCCCTGTGCGGCCCTGTGCTCGGCGCCCGCGGCGGCGCCGGCGGGTCAACCGCACGCAGCTCGCGCGTGACCGTTTCAGGGGAATCCACTTCGCCTTCGTCGCGGCCTTGATCCGCGAGCTCACCATCAGGAGGACGTGTGCCCATCGCCTGCTCGATCTTTGACTTGATCTTCTGGTACTGCTCGGCCGGCATGCGGCCGAGGCGGTAGTAGCGGTCGATCAGCCCCAGCAGGCTCGGGGCCGACTCGGGGTCGTCGCGACACAACTCAAACACATGCGAGAGATACAGGCCCTCTTTATAGCGGCCGCTGAGGATCGAACTTACGAGCGCGCGCAGTGCATCATCGGCCTCGCCGACGCTGGCCTCATCGAGTTCTGCGGGGACGGACATGGTTAGAGATTAGCGTTGTCTTACTGCGGCGATAACTGCGTCGGGGCGCGCCACCGTGTCGGGATCATCCTACCCTTAGTGCCGAAATCCAGGCAGCTTAAATGATTGTCGCCCGGTGGCGACAGGCGCCGAATTGCGCAGTCTCACGTGACAGATATTGTTCAATGCTGCTTCGCCTTCGATGCCCGGCAATAGGCTCGGGTAATTTTCGGAAAAATGATTAGAGGATTCAAGCAATGACCTTCGAAACCTCCAAATGGAGTTGCATCGCTGCGTGCTCGGCGCGACAGGCGCGGCGCATGCACGCGGTGAGTTCTGTGGCACCCCGCCGCCGCCAGGATTCGATCAACCGCCGAATCGCGCGCACACCGGGCGTTATCTCAACCAGCTGTACGGTTATGCGGTGGGCATCCCTGCGCCGCTGAGTGGCTATACGCCGCCCGCGGGACCTGAACGCGGATTCGGCTTGGTGTTGTCGTGGACGCCGCGGGCGTACCTGAGTGTGGATGCCGCCTACGATGTGTATTACGACATCACCGCCGACGGCGTGCACCGCCGCGATATCAATGCCATCCGGCTGCACGACCTGGTGGTCAGCGATCAGGCGGGGAGCTACGCGCTCGACCGTGCCGCCGGCGGCCGGTACGTGACGCTCGTGCAGTGCGCGGGCGATCCGCGGACCTATGTCCACGACGACGTGATCGTGATGCGTAACCGGGAAATCTATCGTTTGAATCTGCAGAGCGTGCCCGAGCGTTACGCGGCCGATGCCAAAGTCCTCAACGCGATGCTGCGTTCATGGCGCTGGCGGACCACCGGCCAGTCTTATGTCAAATAATTGGTAACGGTCCCGGGCCGCCCACGCTCAGCGCTGTCCGCCGGGACCGGGCTGTCCACCGGGCGGTCCACTGGTCGCGGCGGCCGCCCATCTTGTGTACGCCACCGCATAGACGCTGTGAACTCCGGCGACCAAGGTGTTGAATGGACAGAGTTTCGAACGAGCGGGCCAGCGCGGCTGGGTCATTGGTAGCCGCCAAACGAGCACCCGACCAGTCTGATATCCAGCTCGATGCCGGCAAGGCGGACGCGCTGCTGAAAACCGGCGCTCTGCAGAAGGCGATATTCAACAGCGCCAATTTTTCGAGCATAGCCACCGACGCGATGGGCGTGATCCAGATCTTCAACGTCGGTGCCGAGCGCATGCTGGGCTACACGGCCGCGGAGGTGGTGAACCGGCTCACTCCGGCCGACATCTCCGATCCGCTGGAAGTGATCGCGCGCGCCACGGCGTTGAGCGTCGAGCTCGGCACCCCCATCGCGCCCGGCTTTGAGGCCCTGGTGTTCAAGGCATCGCGCGGCATCGAAGACATCTACGAGCTGACCTATTTCCGCAAGGACGGCAGCCGCTTCCCGGCGGTGGTTTCAGTCACCGCGCTGCGCGACGCCCAGGACGCGATCATCGGCTATCTGCTGATCGGCACCGATAACACCGCGCGCAGGCAGGTCGAAGAGGAACGCATGAAGCTGGATCAGCGCTTGCGCGACCAGCACTTCTACACGCGCTCGCTGATCGAGTCGAGCATCGATGCACTGATCACCACCGATCCGCGCGGCATCATCACCGACATCAACAGACAGACCGAGGCGCTGACCGGCCGCACGCGTGACGAATTGGTCGGCGCGCCGTTTAAAAACCACTTCACCGATGCGCTGCGGGCCGAGGCGGGCATCAACCGCGTGCTGAGCGAAGGCAGGGTCACCAACTACGAGCTTACAGCGCGCGCCAGAGATGGCACGCTCACGGTGGTGTCCTATAACGCGAGCACCTTTCACGACCGGGATCGCAATCTGCAGGGCGTAATTGCCGCGGCGCGCGACATCACAGAGCTCAAGCGCTTTGAACAGACCATGGTGCAGAAGAACGTCGAACTGGAAGACGCGAGCCGCATGAAGTCCGAGTTTCTCGCCAACATGTCGCACGAACTGCGTACGCCACTGGTTGCCATCATCGGCTTCTCGGAGGTGCTGCGCGACGGCCTGCTCGGCGAGCTGACCTTGCAGCAGCGAGGTTTCATCGGCGACATCTTCAGCAGCGGCCAGCACCTGCTTTCGCTGATCAACGACATCCTCGACCTGTCCAAGGTGGAGGCCGGCAAGATGGCGCTCGACATCGAGGCGGTGCAGGTCGCCTCGGCGCTGCAGAACAGCTTATCGATCGTCAAGGAGAAGGCCGCCGCCCGCCATATTCGCCTGGACCTGATTGCCGCGGAAGACACCGGATCAATCAATGCCGATGCCCGCAAGATCAAGCAGATTCTCTACAACCTGCTGTCCAACGCCGTGAAATTTACCAGCGAGGGCGGGCAGGTGACGGTGCGCAGCGCACGCGTCGCGCGTGCGGATGTGGGCCAGCTCTCGGGTGCCTGGAAGGGCTGGAGTCTGCCTCTGGCGGACAACGGCTTCGAGGGATTTCTAAAGATCAGCGTCATCGACAGCGGCATTGGTATGACGCCCGAAGGGCTGGAACGACTGTTCAGGCCTTTCAGCCAGATCGATGCCAGTCTGTCGCGAAAATTCGAGGGCACCGGCCTCGGGTTGGCGGTCGTGAAAGTGCTCGCCGAGCTGCACGGCGGCACGGTCGCGGTGGAAAGTGCCGTGGGCGAAGGCTCGTGTTTCACGGTCTGGTTGCCGTTGCGCGAATCCGGGTCGGAGCCACTGACGAATGTGAAAGCGCCAGCTGCCGCGCGTGTCAATCCGCTGGGGACGGCAGGCACCGCGCTGGTGGTGGAGGACGACTTCAAGGCCGCCGAGCTCATCCGCGTACAACTGGAAGCCGAAGGATTCAAGGTACTGCACGCCGCCTCGGCCGAAGCCGCGCTGGTGCTCGCAATCCAGCAGCCGCTGTCGCTGATCACCCTGGACATCCTGCTGCCCAACATGGATGGCTGGGAGCTGCTCGGTCGCCTGAAGCAGGTGCCGGAGTTGCGCGGCATCCCGGTCGTGATCCTCTCGATCGTCGCGGATGCCAGCAAGGGCCTGGCGCTCGGTGCGGCGGCAGTCATGCAAAAGCCGATCTCCCGGCTGGAACTGTACGACGCGCTGGTCGGCCTGAGTCTCTTCCCGCACCCGAAGGACCGGAAACTCACGGTCCTGGTGGTGGACGACGATCCCAAGGCAGTGGATTTGATTGCGCTGCGGGTCACGGCGATGGCGGGTACCGCCCTGCGCGCCTACGGCGGTCGCGAGGCGATCGAGCTGGCCCGACGCGAGCTGCCGGACGTGATCGTGCTGGATCTGCTGATGCCGGAGGTAAACGGTTTTGATGTAGTGGCCGCGCTCGCCGAACGTCCCGAGACCTCCAGCATCCCGATCCTGGTGGTTACGTCCAAACACCTCACGGCCGATGACCGCGCCAGGCTCACTCGTTATGTGGCGAGCATCATGGAGAAAGCCGGTTTCGATTCCGACCTCTTCACGTCCGAAATCCGCCGCGCGATGGGCGGCCGCCGACTGGTCGCCTGAGATGGCATCGATCCTGATCGTCGAGGACAATCCCGCCAATATGGCGTTGGCGACCTTCCTGTTGGAGTCGGTGGGCCACACCGTGCTCAGCACCACGGATGCCGAACATGCGCTGACTCTGGCGCGCGAGGAGCAGCCCGACCTGATCCTCATGGATATTCAGCTGCCCGGCATGGACGGCCTCAAAGCCACGGCGCTGCTCAAGGGGGATGACGCGACGCGCGCCATTCCGGTCATTGCGCTCACCGCGCTGGCGATGGCCGGTGACGAGGAGCGCATTCGAGCCGCGGGTTGCGATGGCTACATTGCCAAGCCGTTTGCGTACCGGGAATTCCTGGCCACCATCGCGGCCCAACTGACGCGAACAGCTCAATTGGCCCGATCGTGAATCCTGACGTGGCCGAGCATTCGGCGTTGATCCTGATCGTGGACAACGAGCTGCGCAACCGGGAATTAATGCACATGATGCTGGCGGCGGAAGGCTTTCAAATCCGGAGCGCAGCCAGCGGCGAGGAAGGCCTCGCCATGATAGCGCGGCATGCGCCCGATCTGATCCTGCTCGACGTCATGATGGCCGGTATGGATGGATATCAGATGGCGGTCAAGCTCAAGGGCGACCGCGCCACCAGCCACATTCCCATCATCATGGTTACCGCCCGTGATGATCAGGACGGCAAGATGCTCGGCCTGCTTTCCGGGGCCGAGAATTTCCTGACCAAACCGGTGAACCGTGCCGAACTGTGTTTGCGCGCCAGGAACCTGATACGGCTCAAGGCCCACGGCGATCATTATCGCCGGCGCAGCGAGACGCTGGAACGCGCGCTGGCCGCCAGCACTGCGGAGCTGACTGAACGAACCAGGACCCTCGAGCAGCGGAGCGCGGCCATCGGCGAACAGGCCGCATTCCCCGATTTTCCACCACCCGCTGCAACCGTGAGCGATATGCACGACCGGATCCTGCACTGGAATCACGGGGCCGAGCTGCTGTACGGGTGGCTGTGCAGCCAGGCGCTCGGCAGAACCAGGGCCGAGGTACTGAAAACCGAGTTCTTCGAACCAATCGAGCGCATCCACGCCACGCTGCGGCATCACGGCCGGTGGCAAGGCGAATCGATCCAGTGCAAGCGCGATGGCACGCGCGTGACCACCGTCAGTTGCTGGACCTTGCAACGCGACGCGGCTGGCGTGCCGATCCGAATACTGAGCATCGACGATGACATCAGCGTCGTCGTCAACCGGCAGCCCGATTTCGCAACCTCACCGGATGATCGTAGGCGGGCAGCCGCCGACTGACCGAAGGCGGCGTGCCATTGCACGCCCGGTTCATTATTCGATCCCGCCTTGCTATCTTCGGATGCGGTGCTATCACCCGGGCGTCCCAGTCAATGGCAGCCAGTCATTTCGAGCGATTGCAGAGCTTTCTGCAGCGGCTACCTGAGATCAACGCCGCGGGCGAACTGGCCGCGGCTACGAGTGCCGTGTCCGCGGCCTTCGGACTGCCGACGGTGATGGTCGGGGCCCTCGTGGTTCGGGGCGATAAGGTCGGCGGCCGTTTTTATTTCGGCAATTGGTCCGATGAATGGACCGGCGTGTATCTCGAGAAAGTGTTCGCCGACGACCCGCTGGTGCACGAAGCCCGCCGGCGCATGTCGCCATTCACCTGGAGCGAGCTGTGGGCCGAAGGCGATCTGCCGCAGGTGGTTCGCGACGTGATCGAGATGGGTCGCCAGCGCGGCTGGCAGGAAGGCCTGGCGGTGCCGATTCATGGGCCCGGTGGCTATCTCGGTTTGGCATCGTTTGCCGGAGGCGCGGTAACACTCAGCGCCACGGATCGGGCGCTGCTGCTGGCACTGGCGCATGCGGCGCACCAGCGCGGCAAGGCGCTGTACGGCGGCCAGGCGGATGATGCCGCCGTCCGGCTCACACGGCGGGAATTGCAGACTATGCGCTGGGTGTCGCGCGGCAAGACCGACGCACAGATCGGCGCGATCCTCAAACTCTCGGCGACCACCGTGCACTATTATGTCGAACAAGCTAAACGCAAACTCGGCGTTCGTTCCCGTTCGCAGGCGGTCAGTGAACTGGCGCTGCGCGAACTGCTGGTGCGCACGGACTTGTAGCGACTGCGGCGCCCGTCGGACCGTGCTCCCCTCCGAACGGAGGGTTTCTCTTTCGGACCCCTTGTGAGGAAATCGTGCCGCCCGTGCAGGTACGGGTTCTCAGGGGATACGCGCGAGCTCGCGGGGGCGATCCCAAGGGCGGCCGGCGGGGGAAACCCATCAAAATGACGAAACGGATGCCTGAGACCGGCGACCGGTGCTATCGTTTGTGATGCGGGGAGGTTTGCCGCATCGCAAAGCTGCCGCCTCGCAAAGACTGGTTGCGCAGTCCTCATTGGAAGGCGGATTCGTGGCTATAAAAAATATGTTTTCCTGGTTCTGGCGACGACGCCAGGTGAGCGAGATCCGACGCGCCGGAGCCCGCGGGGGAGCTATCGAGCATGTGCATGTCACGAACCCGTGGCATGCCGTGGCCATCAGCACTGGGGTGTCGTGCTGCCGGGCATCCGTCTTCTTGCGCGAGACACGATTTCTCTCGAGCCAGGCGCCGCCACTGCCGCTGCAGGGCTGCACGCTACCCAAATCGTGCAAGTGCAAATACAAGCATTACGGTGACCGCCGCAGTGGCCCCAGGCGTGCCACAGAAAGCGAGCTGTTTAAAAATGCGCTATCGCGCCATACCGCGGCGGCGTGGACGCAGGAGCGCAGAACAACCAGAGGTCGGCGCGCCACCGACGGACATTGAGTGACTAGGCCCGGCTCAGACACCGCGGCACGCTATCTCGGCCCTCGCTTGTGCCGCTGTAACTCGTTGAATAGCCATGTGTGTGCGACCCGTC
>Ga0302326_10016193_pt1 | contig 15614 bp, 16 predicted proteins | sample Palsa_T0_3_FD_202264 | JGI IMG/M metagenome (GOLD analysis project Ga0302326, IMG submission 202264) | Peat permafrost microbial communities from Stordalen Mire near Abisko, Sweden - Palsa_T0_3 | ecosystem: Environmental > Terrestrial > Soil > Palsa > Peat permafrost | place: Sweden: Abisko...
TCGCGCGCCTGCTCGCCGATCGCGTCCGGCTCCAAATAGACCATCGGATTCTCAACCGTGATCCCCGACAACGACAAGGTCTTGAATCGCATACGATAGCGCGGGGTGCCGTCCGCCGTCGTGATCGTTTCCACGCCCGGCGAGGTGGCGTCGATACCGAAGGCCGCGTGCGCCTCGCTCAGCGTCATGAAGGTTTCAGGCGAGCCCGGATCGAGCGTGGCGTCGACATCGTGGCCGTCGAGCGACATCGGGACAGTCAACGCTCCGGTGTTGCTGAGCCGGGCGTCGGCGTCGGTATAGGAGCTGGCCCAATAGACGACCTTGCCGGGACAATGGTCAGGCGAGAACAGATTGAGTTTGCCGCTCGCGAAATCGAAATCGAGATCGAAATGGCTCCAGATATCGTGCCCGATCGTGCCCGCCACCCGGCCGTCCTCGTCGGACAAATGGGGGTTGACAATGAAATCGGTGTAGGTGACGTGCTCCATCCCCAAGACGAGCGAGGCGATCTCGGCGGCGCTCTTGGCGTGCTCGCCATTGCCCAGATAAATGGGGCCTATCGCCAGAATCGGATTGCGGCTGGTGGCATGGTTCAGCGATTGTGCCTTGAGCCCGAGCGTATCCACCAGCTTCTGCGTCACCTCGCCGAACGACGAATTGATCTCGACCAACATGTTCTGCGGCGTGTCGTTGATGGTGACGGGCACGACGATATGGCCGGATCGGGAGATGGCCAAATCGAGGCTCGAGCTGCGCACGAGCTTGCAGTCCTCAGCGCGCGCCGCGACCGCCGCGAGCGCCAGTGCCGAAGCCAGGACGACGAGATTGGTTTTGCGCATGGCTGGGTTTCCCAGTTAGGGCGGGCTCATGGCTGGGTCGGCGCCGCAGCCGGCGTGATGTAGAGCTTCTGTTCCTTGTAGGAGATGTAAAGATGGAGATGGCGCATCTCGTTCATCCCGAGTGTGAGATCGGTCACGCCGTTCTGCTCGCCGACATCGGCGATCCGGGTGCCGAGGCCCGGGGTATGCGCCATCTTGGCCTTGGCAAGATCGGGAAAGATGGCCACGACGGGATTGCCGATCGTGAGTCCCTCCAAGGATAGGGATTTGAACGTATGGGTGTAGACCGTCGTGTTGCTGTCATTGTCCAAATGCCCGGCATCTTTCATGTCGGGCGTGCCGGGATGTAGTCCGAAAATGTCTTGAGCGGCCGCCTGGTCCAATATCGTAGCGGAAGAGCCCGTATCCAGGATCGCGTCGAGCTCGTGACCTTCCAGCGTCACCGGCACGATGATATGGCCGGCCATCACGACATGCATGGGAACCACCGCGACGCTGCTTGCCGGCCAATAGACCACTTTTCCTGGACAATGATCGGGAGACATGAGATTCATCTTGTGCGCGGCGAAATCGAGATCGATGTCGTAATTCCGCAGAAGATCGACGCCCAACGTTCCGGCCAATCTTGTATCGTTCGACAGGGGCGAGGGCTCGACCAGGACCTTCACGTCGGTGGCGTGAAGCTGATCGATTCCGAGGGAATGAATGACCGCCATGTCGGTGAAATCTTGCCCGAGGGAATTCTTCATTTCCCCTTCGAACAGGCGGTGGGTGATCAGCTGCAGGCCGGCTACCGTCTTCTTTTCGACCGTGCTCGCCGGTGCGCCGGTATCGACGAGCATGAGCTCGGGCGTGCCTTCAATCATGACCCGAACGTAGAAACGGCTGTCGCCCGTGTCGATCATGTCGAGCGATGCAACGCGCTCGAGCCGGCATTCGTCTGCGAACGTGGGACCGGTAAGGCAAAGCCAACCGCCCGCGAGCAGCATCATCCTGACAATGCAGTTGCGAATATTTGTCATTTTCCCCCCAATCGACGGCCGCGCCAGCCAATCGACAAAAGACCGGACCTCAGATTTTCACCGACAAGCCCGTCCGGTTCTTGGCCGTCGCGACAATGGACAAAGAATCGCGAGACGACAATAAGACAAACCGAAAGTTTCGACTGTGTTGCAGGCTTGCTCGCCGGTCCGTCAGCGCCAGATCGGCTTGCCCGCGCCGGGCAAACCAAGGCGCGGCCATTTCTCGGTGACGGTGCGCACGACCTCTTCGTCCATGCGGATCTGCCGACCCCATTCGCGGTGGGTTTCAGGCGGCAGCTTGTTGGTGGCGTCGAGGCCGATCTTGGAGCCCAACCCGCTCTCCGGAGACGCGAAGTCGAGATAGTCGATCGGCGTTCCCTCGATCAATGTGATGTCGCGCGCGGGGTCCATGCGGGTCGAGACCGCCCACATCACGTCTTTCCAGTCGCGCGCGTCGATGTCGTCATCCACCACGATGACCCATTTGGTGTACATGAACTGGCGCAGATAGGACCACACCGCCATCATCACGCGCTTGGCGTGGCCGGGATAGGCTTTCTTCATCGACACCACGGCAATGCGGTAGCTGCAACCTTCCGGTGGCAGCCAGAAATCGACGATCTCGGGGAACTGTTGCTTGAACAGCGGAATGAAGACTTCGTTGAGCGCTTCGCCGAGGATCGACGGTTCGTCGGGCGGCCGGCCCGTGTAAGTCGACAGATAGATCGGATCGCGGCGCATGGTGATCGCGGTGATCGTGAACACGGGAAACTGCTCGACCGAATTGTAATAGCCGGTGTGGTCGCCATAAGGGCCCTCGTCGCGATAATCGCTGAGCGACACTTCGCCTTCGAGCACGATCTCTGCTTCGGCCGGAACCTTCAGCGGCTGCGACACGCAATCGACGAGTTCGACGCGTTGGCCGCGCAGCAAGCCGGCGAACTGATATTCCGACAGCGTGTCGGGCACCGGCGTGACCGCGGCCAGAATGATCCCCGGATCGGCGCCGAGCACGGCCGCAGCCGGAAGCGGCGCGCTGTTCGTCTTGCCCCAGCGCGCGTGATGCTGCGCCCCGCCGCGATGCTTGAGCCAGCGCATGATCGTCTGGTTCTTCGCAATCGGCTGCATGCGGTAGATGCCGAGATTGTAATTGTCCTCGCGCGCATCGCTCGGGCCTTTGGTCACGACCAGCGGCCAGGTGATCAACGGCGCCGGCTCGCCCGGCCAGCAGGTCTGGATGGGGAGCTTGGTGAGATCGATCTCGTCGCCGCGCAGCACGATCTGCTGGCAGGCGGCCGAGCCCGCCGTCTTGGGCCGCATGCTTATGACCGTTTTGGCCAGCGGCACGAGCTGCATCGCCTCGCTCAGCGAGCGTGGCGGCTCGGGCTGGCGCAAGGTCGCGAGCAACTCGCCGACGTCGCGCAGCGATTTCGCATCGACGCGCTCGACGCCGCCCATGGTCACGCCCATCGCAACGCGCTTCACCGTGCCGAACAGATTGACAAGAACCGGAATGTCGGACGGCGTGCCGTCCGCCTTGATCGGCTTCTCGAAGATCACCGCCGGTCCGCCTTGCGCGATCAGGCGTGTCTGGATTTCGGTCATCTCAAGCACGGTGGAAACCGGCTCGGCGACCCGCACGAGTTCGCCGGCGGATTCCAGTTTCGCGATGAAGTCGCGCAGCGAGCGGTAGGGCACTGTTACCCTTCCTTCGCCACTTTCCATTTCGACGGCAGCGCGTGGCGGACGCCATAGGCGAAATAGATCAGCAATCCCACGGCGGTCCACAACACGAGCCGCCACCAGGTGTCGATCGGCAGGCTCGCCATCATCGCGCCGCAGAAGAAGATGCCGAGCGGCGCCACGACCCAGACATAGGGCGTGCGGAACGGACGCTTCGCGTTGGGCGCCTGCACGCGCAGGATCAAAATGCCGGCGCAGACCACCACGAAGGCGAGCAGCGTGCCGATCGAGACCAGCAAAGCGAGGAAATTGATCGGAAAGAACGCGGCCAAGGCGGCCGCGAAGATTCCGGTGATGATCGTTCCGCGATGCGGCGTCATGAAGCGCGGATGCACGGCGGCGAACATCTTGGGCAGGAAGCCGTCGCGCGCCATGGAATAAAAGATGCGCGACTGGCCGTAGAGGCCGACGAAGATGGTCGAGGCGAGGCCGACCGAGGCGCCGATGTCGATGATGGGCACCAGCCAGTGCAGGCTCGCGATCTTGCCGACCGCGAACGACACCGGATTGGGGACGTTCGTCATGCTCGTGTAGTAAGCCATGCCGAGCAGCACGACCGATATCACGATGTAGAGCACGGTGCAGATCGCGAGCGACGCGAGGATGCCGATGGGCAGGTCGCGCTGCGGGTTCTTGGTTTCCTGCGCCGCCACCGAAACGGAATCGAAGCCGATATAGGCGAAGAAGATGATGGCCGATCCCATCATGATCCCGCTGAGACCGAAATTGCCGAATTTCCCGGTGTTGTGAGGAATAAAGGGCGTGAAGTTCGTCCAGTTGATATGGCTGGCCCCGAAGGCGATGACCAGCAGCACGACGACGAGCTTGATGCCGACCATGATCGCGTTGGTGTTGGCGGATTCGCGCACGCCGACGACGAGGATCGCGGTCAGCGCCAGGATCAGCAGCACCGCCGGCACATTCATCAGCGAGCCGGTGAAGCCGAATTGGTGAATGAAGGCCATGATTCCGGTGCCGCTGGCCGTGAAGGTCGGGCAGGGCGGCGGATCGCCGACGACGCAGAGCGGCGCATTGGTGAGCGAGGCGGGAAACGGGATGTGCAGGATCTGCGTCAGCTCGGTGAAATAACCCGACCAGCCGACCGCGACGGCCGAGGACGAGACGAGATATTCCAGCACCAGGTTCCAGCCGATGAACCAGGCCATGAAGCGGCCCATCGTGGCATAGGCGTAGGTGTAGGCGCTGCCCGAGACGGGGATCATCGAGGCGAATTCGGCGTAGCACAGTCCGGCGAAGACGCAGCCCAGCCCCGCGACGACGAAAGACAGCAGCACCGCCGGCCCGGCATAATCCGCCGCCACCTGGCCGGTGATGACGAAGATACCGGCGCCGATGATGGCGCCGATGCCGATCATGGTGAGATGGACGGGCCCGAGCGTGCGCTTGAGCTCGTGCTCCTCGGCCACGACCGGATTGGGATCGTTCAGCGAGACGTCGCTCATGTCAGCTCGCGTCTTCCAGTTTCCAGCGCGGCGGCATGGCGTGATTGCGGCTATACACGCCGTAGATGATGAGCCCGATCAGCGTCCACACGCCAAGCCGGATCCAGGTGTCGAGCGGCAGGAACACCATCATGAAAAGGCACATGAAGATGCCCGCCGGCGCCACGAACCAGACCAGCGGCGTGCGGAACGGACGTTTCACATTCGGCCGCTGCACCCGCAGCATCATGATGCCGGCACAGACGATGACGAAAGCGGCGAGCGTGCCGATGGAAACGAGTTCGCCCAATATGTCGAGCGGCAACACGCCCGCCAGCACCGCGCAGAAGAAGCCGGTGATCAGCGAGCCGCGCCACGGCGTCTTGAAGCGCGGATGGATGTCGGCGAACAGCGGCGGGATCATGCCGTCCTTCGCCATCGCGTAGAAGATGCGCGACTGGCCGAGCAGCAGCACCAGCACGACCGAAGCGAGGCCGACGATCGCGCCGACATTCACCCAGGGCGCGAGCCATGCCGATGCCGGAAGGGCTTCGACAGCCTGCGAAACGGGATGGGCGACATTCAGCGTCTGATAAGGCGCGATGCCGGTCAGCACCCAGGACATCAGCATATAGAGCACGGTGCAGATGATCAGCGAGCCGAGGATGCCGATGGGCACGTCGCGCTGCGGATTGCGCGCTTCCTGGGCCGCCACGCTCACCGCGTCGAAGCCGATATAGGCGAAGAAGATCACGCCGGTGGCGCGGAAGATGCCCGTCCAGCCGAACTGGCCGAAGGTTCCGGTGTTGGGCGGAATGAACGGCACATGGTTCGCCGGCACGACCAGCGAGAAGCAGACGCAGATCACCACGATCACGATGGTCAGCTTGATGGCGACCATCAAATTGTTGAAGTTCGCGCTCAGATTCACGCCCACGATCAGCACGAAGGTGACAAGCGCCACCAGCAACACCGCCGGCAGGTTGAAGAATGCGCCGGTCGCGACGAGATTGTGGAAGCCTTCGAGCTTGAACGGCGCGCCGTCGAACGCGACGGGCACCGGCATGTGCATCTGCTTGGTCATGAAGTCGCTGAAATAGCCGGACCAGCCGACCGCCACCGTCGATCCGGCAGCGAGATATTCGAGCACCAGATTCCAGCCGATGATCCAGGCAAGGAACCGTCCCATCGTGGCGTAGGTATAGGTGTAGGCGCTGCCGGCCACCGGGATCATGGCGGCGTATTCGGCGTAGCACAGGCCAGCGAAGAGACAGCCAGTTCCGGCGATAGCGAAGGAGATCACGACGCCGGAGCCCGCATAGCCGGCGGCCGCATGACCCGTCAGCACGAAGATGCCCGCCCCGATGATGGCGCCGATGCCCAGCGCGATCAGGTGCAGCGGGCCGAGCGCGCGCTTGAGGTCGTTGTCGATCTCGGGATTGGGATTTTCCGGAACTCCGGCCATGAACGATGCCCCCTGTGCCGCGGCGCATATTGCGCGCTCGCGCGGATTCTTCGAAAGCGCACCATTGCATGCAGTCAGTCGCCCGCCAACCGGCGGCTCTGCCCTGGTCGACACCGCGATTTCGTTGCGGTTGGGGTCGCGTTCCATGCAGTCCAGCGCGCCATCATGAGGCCTGGGAAAGTTCCCTCTTTGTTCGCCCTCGAAAACAGGCCATCAACCCGTGCTACGATTTTCGCATGAGCTTTCGCATTCGCGACATGAACATACCGGAAGACGAAGCCGCCGCTTTGTCGTTCATCATGGGCTCGCAGCAATACGAGCATGCGTTCGAGCCGAACCGCAGGCTCGATCCCGCGGTGGCGGAAGAGCAATATGCGGCGCTGGCCAAGAAGGTGGAGTCGAACCAGGGCCGGATTTTCATCGCCGACGAGAACGGCAGCGCCATCGGCTGGGCCGTGTTCCTTGTGGAGCAGAATCCGGTCTTCGTCGTCGAGGAGCAGCGCAGCTACGGCTACATCACCGAACTCTATGTGAATGAGAACGCGCGGAGCCTCGGCGTTGGCCGGGCCCTGATCGCGGCTTGCGAGGACGAAGCGCACCGGCTCGGCCTGGGACACATCATGCTCGGCGTGCTCACGGCAAACAAACGCGCCGCCGAGATTTACGCGCGCGCCGGTTATCTGCCCTATGCATCCGAGTTGCGAAAGCATCTCTAGAGACACACATTCTTCGACGGCCTGCTAGCGCCGATGCATCGTGCCCTCGGCGATCGACCGGAAGACGGATTGGCCCGGCGGTTCCATCTCGAATTTGATCGCGAGGTTGTCCGGCGACGCCTCCGTGTACGTAAGCCGGAACACGGGGGCGCCCGGCTGCGCTGCGCTGGTAAACTGCACAGATCGGTTCGGCTGCACGACCGCGCTCGCATAGTGGATCACGTGGCTGCCGTCGAGGTAATCGGCATGCAGCGTGCCGGCTTCGGGGTAGATCAGCATGATCTGGTCGAAGCTTTCGATCGGCTTGCCGTTCGCGTCCGAAACGTCGTTGTGATCGCGCCGGATCAGGGCCGCGCCGCCCACAGCCGGCTGGATGCTCGACGTGCCGGCATCGCTGTTGCCGCCTTCGGATTTGCCAGTGCCGGTCCATTCGCCGACGAGAAATCCTACCGGCGCGAGCTGCGGCGACAGGGATTGCGCGCCGGCGGCAGATGCGACGGCGAAGAAGCTGCAGAATGCCGCCGCCGATAAAGGCCGGATCATTGTTGCCCCCGAATTTTCCCGAGACGATTCTTGCCAGCGCGAAACCGGCCCGTCAAGCATCGACCAGGCGATAGACGCTGGTTTGCCGGATCTCGCTGTCTTCGAGATCGCGCGTCGTCTGCACGCTGTAGGTCGCGAGTTTCTCGACGCCCGATTTCGGAAAATAGGATCGCCCCGGATCGCCGAGCAGCACGCGGACACCCGAGCGCGCACGTTGGTGCAGCCATTCCAGCAGACGTTCGGCGAGCGGGCGCTCGTAGCACATGTCGCCGCACAGGATGACATCCCAACTTTCGCGGGAACCGATGACATCCTCGGTGATAACCGAAACCATCGCATCGTTCGCCTTCGCGTTCAGCGTGATTGCGGCGGCGGCATGTTTGTCGATGTCCGCGGCGCAGACGAGCCGCGCGCCGGCTTTCGCGGCGGCGATGGCGACCAGCCCCGATCCCGATCCGAAATCGAGAACCGAGCGCCCCGCCGCTTCGCTCGGATTATCCAGAATGTAACGCGCCAGCGCCTGTCCGCCGGCCCAGGCGAACGCCCAATAGGGCGGCGGCACGCCCATCGCCTGCAATTCCTCTTCGGTCTTGCGCCACAGCGGCATGACCTCGACGGCGAGATGCAAGCGCAGTTCTGGCACCAGCGGCGGCGTGATCAGCGCTGTATTTTCGGTAATGAAATCCGCCGCGTTCAGCATCGTTGGTTAATCGCCATATCCCGGACTATGATCGCCGGCGGGCGCGTAACGAGGGCGTATCATGCCAAAGGGTTTCACGGGCATCAGGCTGCTGCTCGTCTTCGTCGCCGTCAACACGATCCTGTTCTTGATGCTCGTCACCTCGATGACGAGCGCGCATCCCTGGCTCGCCAATGTACTGCCCGGCCGTTTCGAGACCGGGGTCAACGCCTCGGGCTATTGGGTGTTCTTCTCGCTGGTGCTGCTTGTCAACGCGCTGACCGTGTTGCTGGCGGGCTTCGTGCTGGTTTTTCCAGCGCTGCTCGACGGCGGACCGATGAATGTCCGCAAGATCGAGCAATTGCTCGACCGCGCCGGCATCTCCGACGATTCCAAGGATGCCTGCATCGCCGCCGTCAGCGAACAGGCGGTCGCGGCGAGTGCCCAGATCGCCGTCGGCCGCGCCATCCTGATCACCGGCGGAATCTTTCTTGTGCTGGCCTTCGCCGCGGTGACGACCACGCTGGCGCATGCCCAGACCGGCGCGGCGATGTTCGTGAACGCCGCCGGGCCGATCGCCAGCACGTCGGTCGGCAGCGAGCAGATCTGGCGCTTCACGGCGGACCAGATCTCCGGCGCGTTGCTTCTCGACATCCCGGAAATCTACGAGTGGCATTTCGGCGACCTGGCGAACGACACCCATGCCCGGCTGTTCACCGATTTCGTCTTCGCCTTCCGCGCCATCCTGGGCTGGGTTGGCCTCGCCACCGTCATCACGCTGATGCGCGGTTTGCGGCTCGGTCGCAACGGCAAGAAGCCGGCGAAGGCGAAAGAAACGTAGCAAAAAGTTGCGCGCGAAGCCGCGAAGGCGCAAAGCCGCGAAGCGGAATAAAGAACCTATCGGCGCGTAGCGCCAGTTTTCTCTTTGCGACTTCGTACCTTCGCGGCTTTGCGTGAATCTTTGTCCTATCGCCGCACCGTCGCGAAGATGGCGCCGATGAAGATCAGCATCGCGCCCGAAAGCCGCTCGCGCCAGGCCACAAAACGTGGATGCACGAAGCGCTGGCCCTGCGCCGCGATCCAGCCATAGGCGTTGAGGATCACGGTCTCGCCCAGCGCGATGATCGCCCACATCTCGAGATATTGCGGCCACAGCCGCGCATGGGTGTCGAGGAATTGCGGCAGCAGCGCGCCGAAGAACAATACCGCTTTCGGGTTACCGAGCTGGGTGAGCAGCGCCTGCACGAAGGGATGCTCCAGCGTGCGCGGCGGCGTGTCTTCTGGCTGCGGCTTCCCTGCCTTCCAGATCGTCCAAGCGCCGAGGCCGACGAGATAGGCAGCACCCGCCCATTTCACGATGGCGAAGGCCAGCGCCGAGGTCACCAGCAACGCGCCGAGTCCGGCAGCCGAGATCAGCAGATAGATCGTGTTGCCGGTCTGGATGCCGAGCGTGGAGGCGAACGAGGCGTGCAGGCCCTTGCGGAAGCCGTAAGCCGAAACCAGCAATACCGCCGGTCCGGGCGTGATCGAGAAGACGAATTCCATCGCGGCGAACAGAAGAAGCGTCTGAACGCTCATGCGGCCTGCGCCAGCGGCGTCTCCGGTTTCGAGGTCGCCTCGCGCCAGATCGAGAGATAATTCGGCTTGATCTCCATCCTGGGCCCGAAACCCTTCTTCAGGAGCAGCGCATGCAACGCCGGCAGATTGTAGCAGGAGACGTGAAACAGCAGATGATGGTCGACATGGTAATTCACCCAATAGGGCGCGAACAGCGCGCGCTCCCACCATGAGGCATAGGTCGTACGCGCGTTGCGGAAGACGTCGTTGTTGTCGGGCACCACCGCATGCTCGGCGATGTTGCGCACGCGGGTGATGACCTGCTGCCAGGTCAGGATCGGAAGCAGCCAGAAATACAGATAATATTGCGGCCGGCCGAACGCGGTGAGAATTCCGAGCAGGATCAGATTGGCGACGACCGGTCCGCCGAGTTTCTGTCGAAATGTCGCGAAGCGCACAGCGAAGGGCTCTCCCGGTTTTCCGAGGGCCGCACGGATCTGCGCGCGGCGCTGCTTGAATCCGGTCTGCCCGGTGAAATCGCGGATCATCTTGCGGCGGAAGCTCGAGCGTGTGATCGGGAACGGTTTCGACAGGGCGAGGTCCGGATCGTCCGGTTGCTGCGTCGAGCGGTGATGCTTCAGGTGGTAATGGCGATAAGGGATCGTGTCGGTGAACACCGGATAGGCGCAGAGCCACTGGCTCACCGGATCGTTCCAAGACTTCGTGCGCATCAGCACGCCATGGGCGCCATCATGCATCAGGATGGCGAGCCCGAGCTGGCGCGTGCCGATCAGCACGACAGCGACGAGAAAGGTGAGCGGGTTGGGCAGAAACGCGAACAGCGCCATGGAGGCCGCGATGACGATCCAGGCATGGGCGATGCAAAGCAGCCCCGTCACATCCGAGCGCGCGCGAACGACCGCCATCTCCTCGGGCGTGAAAACAGCAGTCGGATCGAAGCGGGCGACGTTCATGGCGGGATTATAGGACCATCCGGCCGCGCGACAACTACATCTTCCTCTGCGCCGGATCGTAATAGAACCGCTCTTCCGCGATCTTTTCGCCGTCCCAGCGTTGATAGGCCAGTTCGTCCATCGTCCAGCTCGTGCCGTCGGCACGGACGAATTCGAAAATCCAGCGGATGACGACATGGTCGCCGTTGCGCAACACCGGGCCGGCACAGGTCGAGCGGATTTCCCGGAAATGCGCCATCACGGCGCGTTCGCGGGCGATCAAACCGTCGCGTCCCTTGCGCGGCGGGTCGAGATTTTCCTGCATGCTGGCGTCTTCGCGGTAGAAGCGCGCGATCGCCTCGTCATGCTGGCCGCCGACGACCAGCGCCACGAAGGCGTCCAGCGTGGATTGGCTCGGCACGTTCAGAACAGATTGACGGCCATGAGGATCATCACCGCCATCCAGATTTCGCAGACGAGCTGCACCGCGAGCGCCGCGAAGCGCAAATTGATGGCCAGCGCCGAGCCCGAGGCGATGTGGATCGCCGACTGGATTATGCGCGCCACGACCACGATCACGGCCAGTTCATTGAACAGCGCTGTCTCCATGCCGGCGACCCAGCCGGCCAGCACGATGGCGGCGAAGATCGCCAAATTCTCCGCTGCGTTCATGTGCGCGCGGTTGATGCGCCAATAGGAGTCCGAGCCGTGCGGCGCGCCGGGCGTGAAGCTGGTGATCTTGGCTTCGCCGCGCAAAACCATCTGCACGCGGTCGGCCGCGACCATCAATACGAGGGCGATGACCCACAGCGCGTAGAAGATCAGCGCGATGACGGAATGCGGAACTGTCACGGCATCCATGGGGAACCTCCCGGTTTTCAAATGTTATAACACGCGATGGCCAAGGCGGTTGCGATCAGTAGGCCGGTGTCGCGATTCGCGCGGAACAGTCTAAGGCAATTCGCGGGGTCGGCGGCGTCCAGCGCGCCTACCTGCCAGGCCAGATGGGCACCCGCCGCCAGCAGCAGGAGCGCGAAAATCCAGCCAAAGCCGGCCGCGAGCCCGGCCGCCAGGATCAGCGCCAAGCCCGCCGTGTAGAACAGCGCGATCCAGCGCCCCGATTGCGCCCCGAACAGCCGGGCGGTGGATTTGACACCGATCAGCGCGTCGTCCTCGACGTCCTGCAGCGCGTAGATCGTGTCGTAGCCCAGGGTCCAGAAAAAGCAGCCCGCGTAGAGAAAGTAAGCGGGGAGGGCCAGGTGACCGGCCTGCGCCGAAAAGCCGAGCAGCGCACCCCAGTTGAAGGTCAGCCCGAGCCAGGCCTGCGGCCACCAGGTGACGCGCTTCATGAACGGATAGATCGCGATCAGGATCAGCGAGGCGGCGCCTAGCGCGATGGAAAAAATATTGAGTTGAACGAGGATGGCGAGGCCGATGGCGCATTGCGCTGCGAGGAAGACAGCCGCCTGCTTCGCGCTCACCGCACCCGACGGGATCGGGCGCCCGCGCGTGCGCGCCACGTGCGCATCGATGTCGCGGTCGACGATGTCGTTATAGGTGCAGCCGGCGCCACGCATGACGAGGCTGCCGACAGCGAACAAGGCGATCAGCCAAAAGTCGCGCCACGAATCGAAACCGTGCCCCATCGCCGCCGCGCCCAGCGCCAGCCCGAACACGCTGGGCCAGAACAAGAGCCAGGTGCCGATGGGTCCGTCGAGCCGCATCAGCCGCAAATAGGGCTGGGCGGCGATGGGCGCGCCATCGACCCAGGTTTGCGGGACGGCATCGGCGGGTTGTGTTGCAGTCATTTCTCTTCGGCCATGGCTTGCACAATGCGGCCCGGCATATTGTCATGGCACGAACGGATGGACCATCCAGTCGGGGAGCGCGCCATGGCCATGACATTCGAGCGGATCGCCGCGGGCGGCTGCCAGTCCTATCTGATCGGCTGTCCGGAGAGCTCTGCGGCGGCGCTGATCGATCCCGAGATCAGCCATATCGACCGCTACCATGGGCTGGCGGCGCATGCGGGCCTGCGCATTCGCTACGTCATCGACACGCACACCCATGCCGATCATTTCTCCGCGACCAAGCAGATCGCGCGCGCGCTCGGCGTTCCTGCGGCGATGCATCGCGAAAGCCCGGCGCCCTTCGCCGATCTGCGGCTGGACGACGACGACAGCCTGATGCTGGGCGCCATGCGCATCCGCGCGATCCACACGCCGGGCCATACCCGCGATTCGATGTGCCTGCTGGTCGAGGACCGGCTGTTCACCGGCGACACGCTGCTGATCGGCGGCACGGGCCGCACCGACCTGCCGACCGGCGATCCGGACATGCTCTATGACAGCCTGTTCAACAAGCTGCTCAAGCTCGACGGCGCGCTGACGATCTATCCGGCGCACGAGTACAAAGGCCGCGGCCAGTCCACCATCGCCCAGGAGATCGCGGAGAATCCGCGCCTGCAGAAACGCGAGCGCGGCGAATTCGTCGAGATGATGAACCAGCTCAATCTCAGCGCGCCGACGCACATGACCGAGGCCTTGCGCACCAATATCAGCGGCGGCAAGACCGTCGCGCAATTTCTCTCGGAAGCCGCGGCGCGAGTGCCGTTCATCGCGATGTCCGAGCTCAACACGCGGCTGGCGGGGCGGCCCAACGATCTGATCGTGCTCGACGTGCGCGAGAAGGACGCCTTCGGCGCCGGCCACATCCCCGGTGCCCGCCATCTGCCGCGCGGCCAGCTCGAATTGCGGATCAACGAGGAATTGCCCGATCCGACCTTGCGGATCGTGGTCTATTGCGAGTTCGGCAAGATCTCGACCTTGGCGGCCGCGACCTTGCGCGAACTCGGCTTCATGCGCGCCACCGCGCTGGACGGCGGCATGAAGGCGTGGCGCGAGGGCGGGTTTCAAGTTGAGAGCTGAAGGCGAACTCGCCGAGCCCGGCGGCAAGCTGCGCCTCTTTGTCGAGGCTCCTCTCGGCGATGCCGCGCGCGTCTCGCCGGACGATGGGCAAGCGCACTATCTGCTCCATGTGATGCGCGCGAAACTTGGTGACCGCATCGCCCTATTCAACGGGCGTGACGGCGAGTGGCTGGCGCGGGTCGCGGAGGTGACGAAGCGTTCCTGCGTGCTGATTTGTGAAAAACAGACGGCAAAGCAACACGACACGCCCGACATCTGGCTCTGCTTCGCGCCGATCAAGAAGACTCCAGCCGATTACGTCGTGCAGAAGGCGACCGAACTCGGCGTGCGCGCACTGCTGCCGGTGTTCACGCGGCGCACCATCGTCAGCCGCGTCAATCCGGAGCGCATGCGTGCCAATGCGATCGAGGCGGCCGAACAATCGGGGCGGCTGACGGTTCCCGAAATCTGTGAAGCCGTGACGCTCGAAAAGCTGCTGGCGCAGTGGCCGAAGGAGCGCCGTCTTTTCTTTTGTGACGAAGCGGGCGATGCCAAACCGGCCGTCGAAGCCTTTCGGGATGCCCGCGGGACGCCTTGCGCGGTGCTGTCCGGCCCCGAGGGCGGCTTCGATCCGGCCGAGCGTGAAGCGATCCGCGGCCGGCCATTTGTGACACCCTTGACGTTGGGTCAACGCATCCTGCGGGCCGACACCGCCGCGCTGGCGGCGCTCGCGGTCTGGCAGGCGCTGGCCGGGGACTGAACAAGCAACTTGCGCGGGCGCGTCCGGCGCTCTTAGATGCGCGCCTTCTCACTCGAAAGGAACTCGCATGGCCATCGACGGCAAGTGGAATATCGTAGTCAATTCGCCCATGGGCGCGCAGAAGTCGGAAGTCACCTTCAAGTCCGACGGCGGCAAGCTCACCGGCACCGGCGTCGCCCAGGGCAGCAGCCAGGAACTCGCCGACGGCAAGGTCGACGGCGACAACGTCTCCTGGAAAGTCTCGATCACGACGCCGTTCCCGATGACGCTGGAATTCGCCGGCGCGGTCGCGGGCGACGCGATCTCCGGCAACGTGAAAGCCGGCAATTTCGGCTCGTTCCCGTTCAGCGGAAACCGGGCGTAGCAATTTTCCTCCCCCGCTCTGGCGGGGGAGGAAAGACTCTCCTCGCGGCTCACCTTGCCGACCGATGGTCCGGCGCCTACATAGCCAACAACTGAACAGCCGGTTCAGAATTTACACAAAGCCGAAGGGGGAATGCCCCGAACGGCTGGCTGGAGGAGGCGCATGTCCATCCCGCAATCCGCCGGCGGGCCGATCGGTTCGCGCGACGATCTCGTGCGCCATCTGGCGGCGGGCTCGAAGCCGCGCGCGGATTGGCGCATCGGCACCGAGCACGAGAAATTCGTCTACGACCTGAAGACGCTGCGCCCGGTCCCCTATGACGGCCGTCCCGGCATCCGCGCGCTGCTCGAAGGCATGCGCCGTTTCGGCTGGGAGCCGATCATGGAGGGCGATCACATCATCGGCCTCACCGGCAAGGACGGCGCGATCAGCCTCGAACCCGGCGGTCAATTCGAATTGTCCGGCGCCGCGCTGCGTACGGTCCACGAGACCTGCTCCGAGGTGAACACGCATCAGGAGCAGGTGCGCGCGGTGGCCGAGGAGATCGGCGCCGGCGTGATCGGCCTGGGCTATGCGCCCGATTGGCGGCTCGACGAAGTGCCCGTCATGCCCAAGGGCCGTTACG
>Ga0302326_10016195_pt1 | contig 15613 bp, 13 predicted proteins | sample Palsa_T0_3_FD_202264 | JGI IMG/M metagenome (GOLD analysis project Ga0302326, IMG submission 202264) | Peat permafrost microbial communities from Stordalen Mire near Abisko, Sweden - Palsa_T0_3 | ecosystem: Environmental > Terrestrial > Soil > Palsa > Peat permafrost | place: Sweden: Abisko...
GCAACGGCAAGAGTGAAGGGCAAGCCACCGCACGCAAATGACTGAAACGTCTCCATCCCGGAAGACGAGCCATCGCTTTCGGATCAAGCGCGTTTACGAGCCTGCCGCCGAGGGCGATGGCTTGCGTGTGCTGGTCGATCGGCTATGGCCGCGCGGCATCGCCAAGAAAAACGCACACATCGGTCTTTGGCTCAAAGGCATTGCACCGAGCGATTCGCTGCGACGCATCTTCCACGGCGCTCCGACCAAATGGGACGCGTTCGTAGCGGCCTATGGCCGCGAACTGGCACAAGAGCCGGCAAACACTCTTGCCGCGGAGTTGCGCGATCGGCTCCGCCGCGAGCCGGTCACCTTGCTCTACGCCGTGCGCGACGAGAAGCACAACAACGCAGTCGCCCTGAAGAACTGGCTAGAGCGAACTAACTAAAACACGCGTTGAGCCGTCACAGCAGCTGATAAAACCTTAGCTTGACCCCGTTCGGTTGGCGTTCGCCGCTGCTGACGACGATGTATTTGCCGATCCAGGCATAGCGCGCAGCGCCGGTTTCGAAAAACGTGGCGCCGCGGAAGTAGTAAGTTGCGGGATCGGCAGGCTGGCCGGCGGCGAGCGCGGCCATGACTTGCGGCGGACCGTGGCGCAGCGCGAGGTTGCGGACGTGAATGAGTGCGCCATCGTCGGTGCGTAAAGTATAACGCGCCTCAAGCTCGGAAACGCCATCGTTACGCAAAATCTGCCAGTCGGCGCCGCCGGGCAGGACCTTGCCGCGCATTCGCGGTCCGGAAAATTCCCCGCCGACGATCGGCACGATACGCCTGCCACCCTTGCCGATGTCGCCGAAATCGAGCGGCTGATCGATCAGCACGTGCGCGGCGAAGATGAATTCGAACCTCGGCGCAGTTTCCGCGTCGGCCATGATACCCTCCCGAAACGATTGCGCATTGCCGCGCCGATTTCCGATAATCGCCGGTCCGTGTCAGCGTCAAGAGAAGCCCGCCGGAACCCGCCATGTCAGCAAAAACTGCCCACCCCGTTTTATTTCCGACCACGATCGCCGGCAGCCTGCCGAAACCGGCCTGGCTCGCCGCACCGAACCGGCTGTGGGCGCCGTGGCGGCTCGAAGGCGACGAGCTTAACGAGGCGAAAGACGACGCCACGCTCCTCGCCCTCAAAGTGCAGGAGGACGCCGGCATCGACATCGTCGCCGACGGCGAGCAGGCGCGCCAGCATTTCGTACACGGCTTCCTCGAAGCGGTCGAGGGTATCGACTTCGAGCGGCGCGTCGAGATGGGCATCCGCAACAACCGCTACAAGGCGATGTGTCCGACGGTCATTGGGCCGCTGCGGCTGCGCTCGCGCGTGCACGCGCGCGAAGCGCGGCTTGCGCGCGCCCACACCACGCGGCAGCTCAAATTCACCCTGCCCGGCCCCATGACCATCGTCGATACCGTCGCCGACGCCCATTACGGCGACCGCGTGAAGATGGCGCTGGCGTTTGCCGCGTTGCTCAACGATGAGGCGCGCGGGCTTGCGGCCGACGGCGTTGACGTGATCCAGTTCGACGAGCCGGCATTCAACGTCTACATGGACGAGGCCGCCGATTGGGGCATCGCGGCGCTGCATCGCGCCATCGATGGTTTGAGCGTAACCAGCGCCGTGCACATCTGCTACGGCTACGGCATCCCGGCCAACATCGCCTGGAAGGCGGCGCTGGGCACCGAGTGGCGGCAGTACGAGAAATTCTTTCCGGCCTTGGCGCAAAGCCGCATCGACCAGGTCTCGATAGAATGCATCAATTCGCACGTGCCGATGCGCGTGCTCGAACTGCTCGACGGCAAGGACGTGCTGATCGGCGTGATCGACGTCGCCACCGACATGATCGAGACGCCCGAGGAGGTCGCCGCGGTGATCGTGCAGGTGACCGATCATGTGCCGAAGGAAAAGATCATCGCCTGCACCAATTGCGGCATGGCGCCGATGCGCCGCGAGGTCGCGGAAAAGAAGCTCGAAGCGCTCGCCCGGGGCGCGGCGCTGGCGCGGACGAAATTCGGCTAAGTCACCGAGCGCTGCGCGACAGCACGTCGATCAATTCACCGACCTTGCGCCGCTGTTCGCCCCTATTACCGGACGCGATCGCGTGCTCGACGCAGTGCGCGACGTGATCGGCGAGGATTTCCTCCTCGGCGCGGCGCAACGCCGCGCGCGCGGCCGACAGCTGAGTGACGATGTCGATGCAATAGCGGTCGTCCTCGACCATGCGCGCAAGTCCGCGCACCTGGCCCTCGATCCGCTTCAGGCGCTTGAGCACGGATGTCTTGGCATTCGTCCGCATGCCCGCTATATACCCCTACCGGGTATATGCTTCAAGAGATTTGTGGTGGATCATTCGCCGCACGCGCGCAGTGCAGACACTCTTGCCGCCGATCCGGTGTGCGGGATGAAAGTCGATCCGGCGAACAGCCCGCACCGTCACAGCAACGAGGGCCGCGCCTATTCCTTTTGCAGCGCGAGTTGCCGCAATAAGTTCATCGCCGATCCGGACGCATACCTCGCCACGACTCCGACCAAGCGGGCAGCGGCGGCGCCGCAGGGCACGATCTACACCTGCCCAATGCATCCGCAAATCCGCCAAGTGGGGCCGGGCCATTGCCCGATCTGCGGAATGACATTGGAGCCGGTCGACGCGACGGCAGATGTTGGTCCGAATCGCGAGCTGGTGGACATGACCCGAAGGTTCTGGGTCGGGCTGGCACTGACCTTGCCGGTCTTCATCTTGGAAATGGGGGGCCATATCCCCGCGCTCGGCCTGCATCATCTCGTCCCGCCGCGCATCTCCAACTGGATTCAATTCGCTCTGTCCACACCGGTCGTCTTGTGGGCGGGGTGGCCGTTCTTCGAACGCGCCTGGGCGTCGGTCGCGCGGCGCAGCCTGAACATGTTCAGCCTGATCGCGCTGGGGACAGGCGCCGCTTATTTCTACAGCGTCTTTGCAACCCTTGCGCCGGAAATGTTCCCCACCGGCTTCCGCGAAATGGGCGGCACGGTTTCCGTTTACTTCGAAGCCGCTGCGGTGATCACCGTTCTCGTTTTGCTAGGCCAAGTGCTGGAACTACGCGCCCGCGAGCAGACGGGTGGCGCGATCCGCGCCTTGCTCAATTTGGCACCAAAAACAGCGCACCGCCTCACGACTGGGGGCGAGGATGAGGAAGTGGCGCTTGAGCTGGTTCAAGTCGGCGATCGTCTGCGCGTACGGCCCGGCGACGGCGTACCCGTTGATGGCGAAGTGCTTGAGGGCAACGGTGCCGTGGATGAGTCCATGGTCACTGGTGAGTCGATGCCCGCAGCCAAACAACCCGGCGATAAGCTCATCGGAGGAGCCGTAAACGGTACCGGCTCACTGGTCATGCGCGCCGACAAAGTAGGCGCGGACACCATGCTTGCGCGCATCGTGACAATGGTCGCCGAGGCGCAGCGCAGCCGAGCACCAATTCAGCGAACGGCAGACACCGTGTCGGGCTACTTCGTCCCGGCCGTGCTTGGCGTTGCCCTCGTTGCGTTCGTCGTCTGGGCAGTCTGGGGACCCGCCCCCACACTTTCTTACGCACTTATCGTGGCGGTCTCAGTCCTCATTATCGCCTGCCCGTGCGCGCTTGGGCTCGCCACCCCGATGTCGATAGGTGTAGGCGTCGGAAAAGGAGCTGGTGCTGGCGTCCTGATAAAGTCGGCCGAGGCCCTTGAGCTCATGGAGAAGGTCGACACCCTCGTCGTAGATAAAACCGGCACGCTCACCGAAGGCAAGCCCAAGGTGACGGCCATCGTTCCAGCAGCGGGACTGACGGAGTCCGAGATTCTGCTGTTGGCATCCAGTCTTGAGCGTTCCAGCGAACATCCCCTCGCCGCGGCCATCGTCACCGCCGCACGGGACCGCAGTGCCTCAATCCAAGAAGCTTCGGACTTCGCTTCGGTAACGGGCAAGGGCGTTACCGGCAAAATCGGCGGCAGATTGGTGGCACTTGGCAATGCGAAGCTAATGGCGGACCTCGGCATCACGCTTGGCAATTTTGAACACAAGGCCGACGAGCTTCGCGGCGATGGTGCGACTGCCCTGTTTCTTGCGGTAGACGGGAAGCCGGGTGGCGTCATTGCCATTGCCGACCCGATCAAGTCAACGACACAAGCGGCCCTCGATAGTCTGCGGAACTACGGCATACGGATCGTGATGCTGACGGGCGACAACACGACGACGGCCGACGCTGTCGCCCGCAAGCTCGGCATCAAAGAAGTCGAAGCCGACATTCTGCCGCAGGACAAGAACCGCATTGTCAAAAAGCTTACGGCCGAGGGACGCATTGTCGCAATGGCTGGCGATGGCGTGAACGACGCGCCGGCCTTGGCCGAGGCCGCTGTCGGCATCGCCATGGGAACGGGGACCGAAGTCGCAATCCAAAGTGCCGGAATTACTTTGGTGAAAGGCGATCTTGCAGGGATTGCGCGGGCCATAATCTTGAGCCGGTCGACGATGCGTAACATCCGTGAAAATCTGGTATTTGCTTTCGCCTACAACGCAATCGGCATCCCGATTGCCGCAGGCGTCCTCTATCCGGCTTTCGGCCTCCTTCTCAGTCCGATCATTGCCGCGCTTGCAATGTCACTCAGCTCCGCATCGGTGATCGCGAACGCGCTGCGTTTGCGCACACTGAAGCTCTAATTCTCCGGCAGCGGAATGAATTCCTTCTCGTCGCCCGGCACCAGCGCGAAGCGTCCGGCTTTCCACTCCTCCTTCGCCTCTTCGATGCGTTCCTTGCGCGAGGAGACGAAATTCCACCAGATGTAGCGTGGGCCTTCGAGCGCCGCACCGCCGAGAAACATCAGCCGTGCCGGCCGCGTCGCCTTCACCGTGATGCGGTCACCGGGGCGGAAGATCAGGAGGCGCGGCGCCTCGAATTTGTCGCCGGCAATATCGATCTCGCCTTCGGTCACGTAGATCGCCCGCTCCTCGTGGTCGGCATCGAGCGGGGCACTTGCGCCCGCGTCGAGCAGGACTTCGGCGTAAAACCATTCCGAGACCATGCCGACCGGGGATTTGCGGCCGAACGCCGAGCCGGCGATCACACGCGCACGCACGCCGCCATCCTCGACGGCGGGCAGGCTCGCGGCATCGAAATGCTCGAACAACGGCGCCATCTCCTCGTGGTCTTGCGGCAGGGCGATCCAGCTCTGGATGCCGAACATTCCACCGCCGTCCGTGCGTACGCTCACCGGCGTGCGCTCGGAATGGGCAATGCCGCGCCCCGCGGTCATCAGGTTCATTGCGCCCGGCGTGATCTCGAGCGCATTGCCCTCGCTGTCGCGGTGCACGACGCTGCCGTCGAACAGATAGGTGACGGTCGCGAGCCCGATATGCGGATGCGGGCGCACGTCCATGCCCTGCCCGCCCATGAACTGCACCGGCCCCATCTGGTCGAAGAAGATGAATGGGCCGACCATCTGGCGCTTGGAATGGGGCAGCGCGCGGCGCACGGAAAAGCCGTCGCCAAGGTCGCGCACGCGCGGGATGACGATCAGTTCGAGCGCATCGCATGAGTGCTTGTCGCCGAGCACCGGATCCTTGTCGGGTAACCAGCTCATGGCTTTCTCCAAAAATTCGCGATTTCCGGCCCGGTGCGGCATCACGGAGCGCCGGCCGCGTGCTCTTAGCTTCCCGGCATCAAGCTATGTATGATAGGGCCGATCAAGCTGCCACGGCCCGGTTTTTCGTCAAGCCCTCGGTCGAGCTCATATGTATTCAGCGCCTTCACTGACCAGCGCCGGCCTTCTTCTCGGCTTGAGCCTGTTCCTCGGCCCGGCGTTTGAGGATTTCTTCGCGCGCGTTGACGGCAAACGTCCGAGCGGCATTCGGCCCCCCGGAGACGCGCGCTCAGCGGATGGTCTGATCGCTCTGAAAGGCCGGCGAGGTGAGGTCGCAATTCTTTTCGGCCGCCGCGCGCCGCAAGACTTTTTCTTCGCCCAGCACATCCTCGTATTCGGCGCGATAAGACAGGTTTCCGATCACCACGCCGCCACCGCCTTCGCTCGCCCTGTCCATAAGTCTGCGCAACTCCTGCTCCCGCGTCACCAGGGAGGTTAATTTCGGCGCAAAATCCTTGCAGTGATAGACGGAATAATGGCCGGGATCGACGATGAACGGCCCCACGCCATCGCGGATCGAGCAACCGGCGAGCATGGCCACCGCGAGGATGCCGATCAGTCCGGCGGCGCTCGTTCCGCGGACGCGCCGGCATTGACCAATCCGATAAACGCTGTGAGGCAAGGGCCCTCCGGCGAGACCGTGACGATGTCGAGCTTTTAGCACCGCTTTTTCCGTTAGAACCGCGTTAAATGAGGTTCCGTCCATGCGCGCCGTTGTCGCCCGGCGTGTCGCGTGGCCGGCGATCGCGGCTTTCCCTCGCCTGCCAATGAGTGTCAAGGTCGCGCTACGCTGACGTTTCGCGCGCTCCGCGGCGCGTTGGCGGCCGCAAGCCACATCATCGCCCGCCGCGTCGGCGTGATGGACAAGGGGAGACGCACATGGAGTTCGAACGCGTACGCCTGGAGCGCGACGGCGCCGTCGCCATCCTGAGCATGAACCACCCGGACGTGCTCAACGCGGTGTCAACGGAGATGCTCAAGGATCTGACCGCCGCACTCGACGCGCTTGCGGCTGCGGACGCGCCACCCCGATGCCTGGTGCTCACCGGCGTCGGCCGCGCATTCTCCACCGGGGCAAATTTGCAGGGCCGTGGCGGCGAGAGCCTGCCGCAGCGCGGTGCCGGCCAAGCGCTGGAGACTTTGTTTCACCCGTTCCTGCGGCGGCTACGCGACCTGCCCTATCCGATTATCACCGCCGTCAACGGGCCCGCCGCCGGCGCCGGCATGAGCATCGCGCTGATGGGCGATTTGGTCCTATGCGCGCGCTCCGCCTATTTCCTCCAAGCGTTCCGGCGCATCGGGCTGGTGCCTGATTGCGGCTCGACCTGGCTGTTGCCGCGGCTGATCGGGCGGGCGCGCGCCATCGAGCTGTCGCTGCTCGGCGAACGCCTGCCGGCGGAAACCGCGCTGGCCTGGGGCCTGGTCAATCGCGTGTACGACGACGCGGCGCTGATGAACGAAGCGCGCCGGCTAGCGCACGAACTCGCCGATGGTCCGACCGTGGCGCTCGGCATGATCCGTCGCCTGTACTGGGAAAGCCCGGAGAACTCCTACGAGCAGCAGCTCGATTTCGAATGCCGCTCGCAGCGCCTCGCGGGCGCCACGGGGGACTTCCGCGAGGGCGTGAAAGCCTTTTTGGAAAAGCGTCCAGCCAAATTCGTCGGTGCGTGACACAACGACCGCTGGTGCGGACGGCGGGAAACCGCCGATCCCGCCATATTGCATTGAAATCGTTAACGAATTTTGGACGATTGGTCGGCGTTTTGTAGCGTGTTTTGTAGCACCTGGAAGCTCGCCCCGATGCGAAGGACGGCCCCGCGAACGCTCGTCGATGTGGTTTCGCTCAAAGCCTATTTCGAGTTGTTGCTGCTGAAAACCGATCACACGCCGCTTGAGTCGGCGCGCTCATGTGTCGCCGCGCTCGCATCGCAGGCGTCGTCATTCCACGTCTGCTTTGCACCTGATACCGACCGAAATGCCGACATTGCGGAAGGTCCGAGTTGGGCGTTAAAGCAATTGCGCCTGAGCGGCAAGAGCAGGCGAATGGAAGATGGAACCAGTGTGTCCTTCAAGGGTGCGACCCTCTATGAGAATTGGACAATACCTGCCGGCGTCTGGCTAATTGCACGGTGAAGGTTCTACGGTTTGCTAACCTGGGGCATGAGTTCATCTTATAAGGCGTTGCACATTGTATGGTGTCTCGCGCCCTTTGATAGCTTTGCAGTTACGGCAAACGCCGCTTAGTGGAAGCGGCCTCCGCGGCGGCTGGCGTTGTCTGAACAGCGTGCGGCGGCGACAGATAAGCGTGCAGGGCCGCGACCACCTGCGCGCCTTCGCCGACCGCGGCGGCGACACGCTTGATCGACCCCGAACGGATGTCGCCGATGGCATAAACTCCGCGACGGCTCGTTTCCAGAGAGCGCCGGTTTTCGCCGACTTCCGCTCCGGTCAGCACGAAGCCCTTGGCGTCGAGCGCCACGCCCGATCCCGACAACCAGCCGGTATTCGGGTCGGCGCCAATAAAGAGGAACAGGTGGCGAATAGGGCGTCGAACCGTTTCTCCGGTCGCGGCGCGATGCCAGTGCACCGCCGACAGCATGCCGTCGGCACCTTCCAGCGCGCTGACTTGGGTATGCGTGAGCACTTCCACGTTGGCCAGCCCGGTGATCCGGTCGACGAGATAGCGCGACATGGTCGAGTCGAGGTCGCCGCCACGTGCCAAAACCCAGACTTTGGCCACATGCGATGCAAGAAAAACGATGCCCTGACCTGCGGAGTTGCCCGCGCCCACAACGACGACCTCTTGGTCGGCGCATAAGCGGGCCTCGATCTGCGAGGCCCAATAATGGACGCTGGCGCCTTCGTAGACGTCGAGATTCTCCACCGCGAGCCTCCGGTAGTTCACGCCGCTTGCGATCACGACGGATCGCGTGCTGGCGCGTTCGCCGCTGGCAAGTTTCAAAACAAAGGGCGCGGCGTGATCGGCAGATGCGTCCAAGCCGATCACCTCGTTGGGGATGGCAGTCTCCACCCCGAATTTATGTGCTTGGTTATAAGCGCGCGCCATCAACGCCATTCCACTGATGCCGGTGGGAAAACCAAGATAATTTTCGATACGCGCCGACGCGCCGGCCTGGCCGCCGAACGAGCGGCCGTCCAGCGTCAGAACAGAAAGTCCCTCGGATGCCGCATAGACGGAAGTGGCCAGACCCGCCGGCCCCGCGCCGACGATGGCGACGTCATAGAGCCGGTGCGGATCAATCGGACCGACCAATCCAATGCAACGCGCCAGATTCGTCTCGCTGGGATTGCGCAAGACCTGTCCGCCCGGACATACGACGAGTGGCAACTGTCCCGGATCGACGTGGAAGCGATCGATCAGCGCGCGCGCTTCGGGATCAGTGTCGGGATCGAGCATCATATGAGGCGTCGCGTTGCGCGCGAGAAAGCCCTCGAGCCGCAGCACGTCGCCATTTTCGGAACGACCGATGATCACCGGTCCGCCCGTGCCGGATTGGAGCATTTGCGTGCGGCGCAAGATCAGCGCGCGCATCAGCCGTTCGCCAAGCTCGGCTTCGGCGATCAGCAAAGCCCGCATCCGGTCGGGCGAAAAGATCAGCGCCTCGACGGGCTCGGTAACTATGCCGTCGCCGAACGAAGGCCGGCCAGCAAGCTGCGCCAATTCGCCAACGAACGCGCCGGGGCCGAATGTGTAAAGGTGCTGGCGTCTGCCGTGGGCGTCGTTGCGGTAAACGTCAACTTGGCCGCCGAGAATGATGGCGAGGCCTAGACCGACTTCGCCGATCGCCGCCAGCGCCTCGCCGGCCGCGAAGCGGCGTATTTCGCCGAAGCGCCGAGCGCGCTCGATATCCGTCGCATCGAGATGCGGGAAGATCTGGTCACGTCGCGCCTCAATGATCGAAGGGTTGGAATTACTCATCTCGGCACTTTCTCGAACGGTCGCACCTGGCGCAATTGACCGTTGCGGAAGTCGCGCTGCTTATCGCGCGCTTCGTCCCGCTTACGGCTCCACACGAAACACCGCCTTCCCGCCGACACGCCGGTCGCGCAACTCGTCGGCGACCCGTGCAATGTCGCGCCAGTTCCGCTCCGGCCCGGTCTGCGGCGTCAGCGACTCGTCCGCGACCAGCGACACCAGCAATGCAAGATCCGGCGCAAACTGCTCCTCCGGCCCCGAACTGAACGAGAAGAAACTCTGCAAGCGCGCATTTTGCCCGCCGCCGAAATCAGCAAAGCTGATGCTTGTCGTCTCGCCTGAGGAATTGCCGAACACCACCACCGCGCCATTCCCGTCCACTGCGTGCAACGCCGTCGCCAGCGACGCGCCGCCAGCAGATTCAAGGATCAGCCCGAACCGCCCTTGCGCTTGCTCGATGCCGACCACCACGTCGGTCGCACCCAATTCCCGCAGCCCCGCCTCGCGTTCCGGCCGTCCCGCTACCGCGGTGACGCGCGCGCCGGAACGCGCAGCGAGCTGCACTGCGAGATGACCGACCCCGCCGGCCGCGCCAGTGATCAGCACGCGCTTGCCGAGCAACGGTGAGCCGTGCCGCAACGTGCGCAACGCGGTCAGGCCGGCGACCGGCAGCGCAGCTGCAGCGGCAAAGCTGACAGTATCGGGCAGTACGGCGATGCGCTGTGTCGGCACCGCGGCGCGTTCGGCCCAGCCCAATTCATCCATCAACGCGACAATGCGTGCGCCCGCCGGCGGACCGCTGCCGTCCGCCGCTTGCCGCAACACAATGCCGCTGATGTCCTGCCCGGGTATCCAGCCCTCCTCGTTGTTGCCGAACGACCGCAACTCGCCGCGATTGAGCGAAAACGCCTTTACCGCTACCAGCGCCTCGTTCAGACGCGGTGCTGGCTCCGGCGTTTGCCGCAGTTCGACCGGCGCCTTGCCGTTGGGCGTATTGACCAGTGCGAGCATTTTGCGTCTCTCCCGGGCTGCGATCATGTGGTCGATGATGTGTACCTTGGATGCTCGAGCGATATCTCTTGCAGGAGGGTCAGGAAGGCGCGCACGGCGGGGTTCGCCCGTCGACTTTCGTGCCAGAGTGCGGTGATGTTGTTCCGTTCCACGGCGAAATCGGACAGAATTGGAACCAGAACGCCGCGCGCCACATTGGGTGCTGCAATGAACGTCGCGAGGATGCCAATGCCACCACCGGCCGCGATCGACGTGACCAGCGCTTCGCTTGCATCCGCCATAATCCCCGCTGCCGGCACGATTTCAACCTCGCGGTCGCCGATCCGAAACGGCCAGCGATAGGATTGCCCCGTGCTCTGATAGCGCAGGTTGACGACGTCGTGTCCCACCAGGTCATTCGGGTGCATCGGCGTGCCCCGCTCTGCCAGATAGTTAGGCGATGCGAACCCGCAAAGCCGGTAGGGCGGGAGTCGACGCGACAGGAGCTGCGAGTCAGCAAGCTCGCCGATCCGCACCGCGACATCGATGCCCTCCTCGACAATATCGACGATCTGATCGCTGAGCCGCAGATCGACCGTGACATCGGGGTAGCGCTTGCGGAACGCCGGCAGGGCAGGTGCGATCAGATGAATGCCGATCGGCAGTGGTGCAGCGATCCGCAACGTGCCCGATGGTGTTGACCGCGCCATGATCGCGACCTGCTCGATCTCCTCGGCATCGCGCAACAGTCTGAGCGCGCGCTCGTGCAAGTCGCGGCCTTCCGGCGTCAATGTCAGGGAGCGGGTGGTGCCGTAAAAAGCGACACCCCCAGACGCTGTTCAAGCCGCTGCACGCTTTTGCTGACCGCCGACGGCGAAATGGAGAGCGAGCGCGCGGCGGCCGTATAGCTGCCCATCGAGCCAGCCCGCGCGAATGCGATCAGGCCGGCCAGCCGCTCCAAACCGATATGTTCCTTCATGGCACTATTAAAGAGACATCGGCGCCCATTATCAACCTCCTGCGTGCCCCCTATTTTGGGTCCAGGCGCATTGGCGAACTTTTCCAAAGAACTCGATGCGTACCCCATCCATTTCACAGGCCCTCGACAGCCCAATGGTTCGTCGAGGAATGAGGATCACGCAATGTCAGCGAAGGCGATGAAGGCGATACGGCAGCATAGGTTCGGCGGCCCCGAGGTGTTGCAGTATGAGGATGCGCCACGCCCCGAACTGCAGGCTGGCGAAGTGTTCGTCCGCGTCCATGCGATCGGCCTCAATCCCCCCGACTGGTATCTGCGCGACGGAATGACGATACTGCCACCGGAATGGCGACCACCAGTGCAATTCCCGCTCATCCTGGGAACGGATATTTCGGGCGTGGTCGTGGGGGTTGCGCAAGACGTCCAGGGGTTTGCCGTCGGCGACGAAGTTTACTCGATGGCGCGCTTTCCCAACGGGCTCGCAGACGCCTATGCTGAGTATGTCAGCGTGCCGTCGTCAGATCTCGCGCAGAAGCCGATCGGAATCGATCACGTCCATGCTGCCGCAGCGCCAATGTCGCTGCTCACCGCATGGCAGTTCCTAATCGAGCAAGGCCATAATGTCGCAAACCCGCTCCAGGCAGGTCAGCATGCGCCGGTTCCGCTCGAGGGGAAAACCGTCCTGGTGAACGGGGCAGCCGGTGGCGTGGGGCACCTCGCGCTGCAAATCGCAAAGTGGAAGGGCGCGCACGTTACAGCCGTTGCATCAGGCGGCCACGAAGCATTTCTGCGCGACCTCGGCGCCGATGCGTTCATCGACTATACCAAGGTCGCTCCCGAAGACGTGGTGCATGACGTCGATCTCGTCATCGACGCGATTGGCGGACCGACAACCGCTCGCTTCCTCCGAACCCTCAAACGCGGCGGGGCATTGTTCCCGATCTTCGGTCTTGGCGCCACCGGTGGTGATGAGGCGCAGGAGCGCGGCGTGACGATCTCGACAACGCAGGTCCGTGCGAGCGGAGCGCAACTGGAAGAGGTCAGCCACTTGCTCGACGACGGAACGATCCGCGTTGCGATCGACAGCACCTTCCCGCTCGCCGACGCCCGCCACGCTCACGAGCGCGCCGCCAAAGGCCATATTCGAGGCAAGATTGCGCTTACCGTGGATGAGCCCGCTTAATGATGGGCGTTAATCAAAACAGCGGATACCAAGGAAATGGCGCTTCTGAGGGAAGCGGCCATGTGGGCGTGTGCGCTCGAACGGAACAAAAGTCCCAGAGGTCGTAGTTTGGGCGAGGAAACGAGTGCTAAATGATCGGCGGCTGTCAGGATCCGCCGAGGACGCGTTCTGCGGCGATGTCTAGGCGCTTGCCGACCGGCAGCTTAGCCCATTTCCTGCAACGCTGCCGTGAATCATCGTCCGCATAATCAATGCCGCCAGAACGAACGCTAAAGTTAGCGCCTATGACGCCGCAGACCCCTCTAACGCGGCTTTCGATCCGGGGTGTCGGCGCCGTCGACCCGGTAGCTCCACAGCGGCCGCATCGTCGGTCGCCCCGATCGCCCGAGCTCCATCGTCGCCCCGAACCGGAATATCACTGAAAAGGAATCCGGCGACGGCGCCGCCGGCGAGCCAAGGCAGGTCGAGATGCGCCGCGCAGTCTTCGGCCACCACCCGCCAAGGGATAAAGAGCACCATCTCCCCAGCCCGAAATGTCGGAGAGAGCACGCCGCAGACCCCCCCGCCGCTGCGCGCAACAGCCCGGCGATCAACCGGCGACCCCGTACCTCGCTGCGCCGGCGACCGCCGACATCATCATCGGCGCCAATCGCCCGAGCTCCATCGTCGCCCCGAATCTGCGAACAACAATTCCGCTAAACGAAAATGGCGACGTCGACCAGCAGCCGCAGCGCCGGCTCGGGCCGATCGTTCTGCTCGGCGCAGCTCGGTCTCACAGCTCGCTGGAATCGGCGGCGGCCTCGCGCGCGCGCGTGAGGGGGGTGCAATTAAGGTGAACCAAATGAGCGTATCGATCCCCTAAATGGATGGCTCAAACTCACGCGGGCAGCGCCGCGGATTCGGAGCGCGGCTGATGCCAACGGCGACTACTACCGTGCTCGTGCACTCGCTCATGCACAAGAGAGCAAGGTGCATCGAATTAGTCGCTTTCACGCGCTCGAGCACTTGGCGTGCCACCACCTGCCCTGCCTGGCGGCCAATTGCATTGTCGGTACATTTTTGCATGACGCGCAGAGGTGCCGACCTGCGGCGTCTTAATCCCGCGCTCAGCTGTATGACGCGACTGGCCGGTAGATACGATAATAATCCCGCACCTAATCTTCGAGCGCCGGTGAACCAAAAATCTCATCGGCATCACAAGTCTGTAAATATCGTGTACGACGCATTCAACCGCGGTACCCGCTTTACCAAAATACGCGAACCCATGCAGATAACTTTTCATGATCCAGCTACCAATTGTTTCGATAAATCACCGCCGGTCATGGCTTCGAGGGCGCGACCCTGAACCCTGACGAGGGCATTTGGTATGCCGGTTCTGAGCAAGTTCGCGAACAGCAGCGGAGGGACTGGCGGGCTGAAAAAGTAACCTTGCGCACCATCACATTGGCAAGCTCGAAGAAATGTGACCTCCCCAAGCGTTTCCACGCCCTCCGCAATGACCCGGAGCTCGAGACTCCGGGCCATGCTGATCACTGCTTTCACAATGGTCGTATCATCGCCGGCGGTGCTTATCTGACGAACGAAAGACTGATCGATTTTGAGGGCATCGACCGGAAACTTTGTGAGATAACTCAGACTGGAGTAACCTGTACCAAAGTCATCGACTGCAATCTTGACACCGCTTTCTCTCAGGGTTTGCAGGATCGTTGCAGTAGCATCCGCACGCCTCATGAGCGCGCCCTCGGTTAGCTCGAGTTCGAGAAATTTCGCGTCCATACCTGTCTCGCCAAGGATTGCGAACACCCTCTCCAGAAACCTGTCGTCCCGAAACTCAATCGCGGAGGCGTTTACGGCCATGGTTATCGTTGGCAGCCCTGCGTCCGCCCAAGCGCGGGCTTGGTTGCACGCTTCGCGAAGGACCCAGGCGCCGATCGGCAGAATGAGGCCGCATTCCTCCGCGACCGGAATAAACCGCGCCGGAGAGATCGGTCCTAGCGTGGGATGCGTCCACCGAATCAACGCTTCCGCCCCAGTGATTTCCCCGGTCTTCAGATCGATCTTGGGCTGGTAATGCAACGCAAATTCGTGTCGCTCCAAGGCGCGACGCAATCCCTCCTCGATAAATTGCCGCTCCACCGCCCGTACGTTCATCGCCGGCTCGAAGAACTGATAGCTCTGCCGCCCGTTTTCCTTTGCCTGGTACATCGCGGTGTCGGCATTCTTGATCAGCGTTTCCGCGTCCGCGCCGTCGTCCGGGTAAATGCTCATGCCAATACTGGTCGTGACGTGAAGGTTGTGCATATCGATCGGATGAGCGGTCGCTACCGTCTCCAGTATTCTTCTCGCCGAAATGGCTACATCGTCCGCTTGTTGCACTTCCGAAAGCAACACAACGAATTCGTCACCCCCTTGCCGGCTCACCGTATCCGACTCGCGGACGCAATCGCATAGGCGCTTAGCAACGGATTGAAGCAGTTTGTCGCCGGTCGAATGTCCGAGCGAATCGTTGACGTGCTTGAAGCCATCCAAATCCAAAAACAACACAGCGAGTTTTTTCCCATGACGCCGCGACAAAGCAATCGCCTGGCCAATTCGGTCATTCAGCAGCATCCGATTGGGCAATCCGGTCAGAATATCGTGCTGGGCCGAGTAGGCCATCTGCGCCGTCAAAACCCGATATGCCTCGCTTTCCTTGCGCGCACTAATGTCGCGGATGGCCGCGGTTACCAGGATTCCCTCGATACTTTCAAGCGGGCTCAGCATGAGCTCGATTGGAAACTCGCTTCCATTCTTCCGACGTCCAATAAGCTCAACGCCGGTACCGATATGTTGCGCCGA
>Ga0302326_10016196_pt1 | contig 15612 bp, 16 predicted proteins | sample Palsa_T0_3_FD_202264 | JGI IMG/M metagenome (GOLD analysis project Ga0302326, IMG submission 202264) | Peat permafrost microbial communities from Stordalen Mire near Abisko, Sweden - Palsa_T0_3 | ecosystem: Environmental > Terrestrial > Soil > Palsa > Peat permafrost | place: Sweden: Abisko...
GGGCGCAATAACCGGTAGCCGGGACGATGGCGGTCCTGCACGGCGAATTCGGCAATCATGGCTCCTTCCAGCTCCGGCGACACCATGATGCGCTTATCCGCCCATGCCGGATCTCCAACGATGGCTTGGACCACTGACCGTAAGGAGTACTCCGGCGGCCGGTTGTACTTCCGCAGATGCGCGACCGCCATGCAAAGGGTCAGAAGCACGGCTAACGCAGGAACGACCTGCGCGCCCATCGGGGCACGCCTGGTCAGCGGTTCGAGCGCCGCTACCCATCCGGCGAAGGAGAGCGCCAGCAGCCCGGCGCAGGGGACCAGCAGATAGCGGGATTCCGGGGCCACCGGAGCGAGAATGACAAATACGAGACAGCCGATACAGAGAAGGCCGATTACAACAAGATCCGCTCTCCACACTCTTGGCATAATCATCAGGGCGAGCAAACCGAGAATCACCACAGCGGCCAGCACCGGCGGGAAAATTTCGAAGAGCTCGATCAGATAACGCCCCACACGTCTGGTGATCGGGGGCGGCATTCGAGGAAGGCCGACTGCTTGCAATTTCGCGGTCCAAAGCGCCCATGGCCCGATGAGTAACCCCATCACGAGATACTGCGCCAGAAAACTCGGTTTTCGCAACAGGCTAAACCGGCGCAGGCAGATGCATGCGGCAAGCGGTAATACGCACACGTAAGCGCCGCTGTATTTTGTGAGTGTGGCGCACGCACAGCACAACCCACAGCAGATCGCATTACGGAAACCCGGCGCATCGAGATAGCGCAACAGCAGGACGGCCGCGCCAAGACAAAAGAACCCGACCATCTCATCCACCATCACGGCGCACATCCAGCGTTGGACTTCCGGAAGGCTCAGAAACAGAATACCCGCGCAAAAGCCGGCCACTAATCCGGCTCGCTCTCGTACCAAGCCATACAGAACCCATGCCATGCCCGTGACCGCCACCGCGGAAACCAGCAAAGCCTGAAACCGCCCTACGCCTGCCACCAAGAGCCATAACCCTGTCAGGATGTAAAACAGTGGCGGCCAATATCCAATGCCGAAAAACGGGTAATGAGTGTAGTACTGCTGAGCGAACCGGCTCGGGTTAGAAGAGAGGCCGGATGCGAGATAGTCGCGCACCATGACGGCGCCGACAAAGTGCCCAGCCTCGTCCGGATAAGAGTCGAAGCTTGCATCCCAAGCGCCGGTGGAGCCTTGTACGAACAGACAAAGCAGCAGAAAGGCGACCGCCACCAGGGCGGAAGTCAGAACCTTCCTTCCGGCGAACGCGTTCCCCGTCCATTGAGCCGGAGAATGGCGATCTTCTTTTACGGCTGGATCCATCGGATTAGGCTCTTCGGGCCGTATTACCGGCGACGGTGAGCATGGACCGATCCTGGTTGTTGTAGCGGAGCATACTGTTGCGGCCTACCAGGAAGAGGTTTCATAACGGACTGCGAGAAGACTGGCAGATTCCAATTGTAGTCCATAGCGAAGGTGCCCGCAATTGCCCTGTTACGGTCTATCTCCATTGGCATAGAGTAGAAATGTTCCTATTGACACCACTCCTGATGGTCACGCTCTGTAGCGCACGCTTCAGCGTGCCGCTGTGGGCTTCAGGCCACAGTTTCGCGGCACCGCGCCGCTTAGGGGGGCCCGTCGAACTGAAGTTCGCCGCGGCACGCTAAAGCGCCACCTATTTTCGCCACTTAGTTTCCGGTCAGCGCGTACTTCACCTGCGCCTCGGCCCCGCGAATCCAATTGAAGATATCGGTCAGCGTGGCGCGCGCGTCACGGCGGGGGCGCCAGCCATTTACCGCGGACAACCGCCGATGATCGGTAAGATAGATGCGCACGTCGGCCGGCCGGGTTTGGGCCACCGGCGCGATGGACAGGCGAGCACCGGTGATCTCCTCGCACAGCCGCGTGGTTTCGACGAGCGAGAGACTGAACTCCAAGCCGCCACCCACGTTGAACAGGCGTCCCTGGTAAGTTTCGAAGTCGCCGATCTGCTCGAGCAGCAGGTCGCAGAAGTCGTCTATGTGCAGAAAATCGCGCACCTGCCTGCCGCTGCCATCGAATCCGATATAGGAAAGACCGCGGCCGAAGTAATGCGCGGCCACCCATAGCGCCAGCACTCCCTGATCGGATTTGGCCATCTGCCAAGGCCCTGTGAGTACGCCGCAGCGGTCGATCAGACAGCGGATTCCATAGGCATCGGCGTATTCGGCCACCATTAATTCGCCGGCCAGCTTGGTCATTCCATAGAGTGAGCGCGGGCCATCCAGCGGGAAATCCTCAGTGACTCCCAATGCGGAGGCGCCTGTCACAGTCTGCTCCGCGGAAAGTTGAAAACGTGTCTCGCCTTCCGTGAAAGCCAGCGCATTCAAGCCGCGGTATGGATAAACGCGGCTGGTAGAGATAAAGACAAAATCGGCCTTGACGCGGCGCGCCAGCTCCAGGCAGTGATAACAGCCGATCAGATTGGTATCGATGAGGTATTCCGGCGATCCACCGTAGCCGGCCTGCGCGGACGGCTCGGCCGAACACTCGACGATCAGATCCGGGGACTCCGGCAGGGAAGTGAGATCGGCCAGCGACCGTATATCGCCATGGGTAAAGCCGACGCCGCCTTCGCGCAGGCGGCCCAGATTCAGCTCCGAGCCGCGCCGGTGAAGGCTGTCGAAAGCCATTACCTGCGCCGACGGGTTGTTCTTTTTCAGTGCCAGCGCCACGCTCGAGCCGACGAATCCGGCTCCTCCGGTGACGAGCACGCGGTTGTGGCGGGGGGGATTGGACATTTTCCGTGGACCGCCCGGCCTACGCGTGCCGCGTCGCGACGCGATCTTCCGCCTCTTCCCGCCGGCGCACGTAGTCGCCGCGCGAAAGATGGCGCTCCAGCCAGAGGTACAGCACGATGAAGAGATAGCGGCTGCCCATCTCCTTGAGCTTGAGCTTGGACATACCGGTCTTCCGATTAGTCCAGGAAATGGGCACTACGGCATAGGAATAACCGCGTACGATGGCTTTCAGCGGCATTTCCACGGTCAGATTGAAGTGCGGCGAGATCAGCGGCTGTATCCCTTCGATGGTCTGTCGCCGGTAACATTTGAAGGCGTTGGTTATGTCGTTATATCGCAGCCGGAACAAAGTCTTGATAAACCAATTGGCCATCCGGTTAATAGTGAGCTTGTGGACCGGGTAATCGATTACTTTGCTGCCTTGCATAAACCGCGAGCCAAAGGCGCAATCGTATCCGTCTTGTAACTTGCGATAGTACCGAACCAGGTCCGCGGGACTGTCGGAGGCATCCGCCATCATCACCGCAATGGCCTCACCGGTAGCTTGCGCGAGGCCGGCGCGCACGGCCAGCCCGAAACCGTGAGTGCCGGTATTACTTACCAGACGGACGCCCGGATAACTCTCCGTCACGCGCCGGACCAGCCCCGGAGTTTGATCGGTGCTGCCATCGTCCACCACCACTATCTCGTAAGGAATCTGCTCTCGCAGCAGGGTTGCGGCTACATCTACGAGAGTCTGCTCGATGCAGCCTTCTTCGTCCCGGGCGGGAATGACGACCGATAGCTTCATGGCCAGGCTAACTCCGCGCGGCTCCCACGGGAACGCCTTTTCCGCGCCAGTGCCGCTCCACGAGCTGGTCCAGAATGCGCGGCAGACCGTACTCCAGCTTCCAGTTCGGGAAATGGTTATGCAGCTTACCGAGATCCGAGATATAACAGATATGATCGCCGATGCGGTTGGTGTCCTGGTAGCTGTACCGGAGCCGCAGGCCCATGCCGGCCATGGCGTCGATGGTCTCCAGAATGGACAGGCTGTTGCTCCTTCCACCACCCAGGTTGTATACTTCACCGCAGCGCGGGGAAGCGAAGAATTCCAGGAACAGGTGAGCTACATCGGAACTATGAATCTGATCTCGCACCTGCTTCCCTTTATAACCATTGATGACGTACTCTTTCTCCGTGGCGGCGCAGTACACGATGTAGGCCAGGTACCCGTGTAACTCGACAGCCGCATGCTGCGGGCCGGTCAGACAGCCACCGCGGAATACGCCCACGGGCATCTGAAAGTATCGCCCGAATTCCTGGCACATGACGTCGGCCGCCACCTTGGATGCGCCAAAAAGGGAATGCAGGCACTGGTCGATGGACATGCTCTCGTCCACGCCATCCAGCCCATCGGCGTAGTCATAGCGCTTTTCGAGTTCGTTGAGCGGCAGGAAATTGGGCCGGTCGCCGTAGACTTTGTTGGTGCTGGTAAAGCAGAAGGGCGAGTCCTTGCAGAAATCGCGGGCGGCCACCAGCATGTTCATGGTGCCCAGCGCGTTGACGTCGAAATCGTCATAGGGGATGGAGGCGGCTTTGTCGTGCGAAGGCTGCGCGGCGGTGTGAATGATGAATTGCGGCCGTTCGGTCTCGAACAACTGCCGGATGGTCTGGCGGTCCCGTATATCGATGGCCAAGTGACGGTAGCGCGGCAGGGTGGCCTCGAGGTCCTGCACAACGGCGCGAGTGGTGCCTTGCTCGCCGAAGAACTGCCGCCGCATGTCGTTGTCGATCCCGATAACGTCCCAGCCAGCGGCGGAGAGCTGTCGCACGCACTCCGAGCCGATCAGACCGCCCGATCCAGTGATGAGAGCCTTCATGTGGTCTACACTTAATCTACTGTTTCCGCGGCTGTCCGCGCAAATACGAACTCATTGCAACCGAGCGATCCGCCACAAGTCACCAGGCGTGTGAGCGAAAAACCGCGCTGCAAATAAAACTCTACAATGGCCTCCGGTCTGGCTACTTCAAAAGGATAGCCACCCACCCAGTCGATCAGGTCCCACCAGGCGGACATGCCCCGTTCCCGGCCGGCGCTCCGCCAGGTATGGAAGGGCCGCAGCATCACTAAATCCTTACATGCCGCGCGCCAGTTCAGGTGTACCAGCACGGGAATGGTCACCAGGAAGCGCAACCCGCCGGGCAAGCGGTTGTAGGTGTGCTTGATGGCGCGCCAGCGATGGCTGGTCTTTCCCTGATCGTTGTAAATCGCGATGAACAGTTTCCCAGCCGGTGCCACCAGCGTGGCAGCATTGCCAAGCGCCTGCCACATCGCGCCGGTATGATGCAGCACGCCCCATGAGTACACCACGTCGAAGTAGCCCAGCCTGGCGAGGTAAGCGGTATCCAACGCGGAGCCTTCCGCGATATCCCACTGTGTGTCTCCCGGGAAGTACCGCCGCCAGAGTTCCCGAGCGCAGGAGACCGATTGTGGATCGTAATCGAAGGACACGACGCGCGCTCCTAACCGGCGCGCCGCCAGGCTGAACAGGCCACTGCCGCACCCGATATCGAGGAAACTCTTGCCGCTCAAATCCTGAACCTGCAGCATCTGCCGCAGAGAATCTTCCGCCTCGAGGATTCGGCGGTCGTCCAGGACGGAGAGGAAGCGCTGCCAGTTCTCTCCAAAGGCGAAGCGCTCACCGGAGGCGATCTCCTGCTGGGTAGTCGCGCCCATCAAGCTCACTGTAGCAGTGGCGCGGATCAGGCGATGTTCTCCATGCCGGATAAAGTCGAGAACGGCAGCACGGCCTGCCCCGCGCGTTTGCGCAAGAGCCATTTACCGTAGGGCGGCACTTCCGTCCTGGCCAGATCCTGGAGAACCAGATCGGTCAACTCGCGGTCGCGCACATCCGGCGCCATGCGCTCCAGACGGCCTTCGCGGCGCAGCAATTCGGCCTTCTCCTTCCACAGCGCCTGCTTGGAGGAGTCGCTGAGTTGCTCGAAAAGACTTTGTGCCATGACCTGGCGGAACTGCTCGTATTCGAGGATCACGGCGCGTTCTTCAGCTTCCTGATTCTGCCGCTGGATGGCGCGCTCGCGCTGCCGGTAGCGCTCTTTCGCGGCGGCTTCCATCTCCTCATCCAAAACGCGGCGCCGCGTGGCCGGATCTTTTACGATCTTGACCAGCAGGCCGGCGGCGTTTTTGAGATTCTGTCCGGTACGCTTCTTATGCCGGCAGATCTCGACCGCCATCTCGCACCAGTCGAGCACTTCCCTGCCCTCACCGGACGACCCGCCCAGATCGAGGGCACGCGACACATAACTGGCGGCCACGTGCGGCAGCACGCCATCCTGCTTCATGGCCTGCACCAGTTGCGCGGCGCGCTCGAGCGCGTACAACTGCTCCGGAGTTTGGGCCGCTTCGCTCCATGCCACAGACGCCTTATAGGCAAAGCCGGCTTTTTCAAGCACCGTCTGGCAGTGCGCGCGGCTCAGCTCCGGACATACCGCGCCTTGCAGCATGAGGCTTTTACGCTCAGGCACGTAGGATGGATGCCGGTGCAGGGCGATGCGCCAGTCTTCCGCGGAGATGATGTGATAGGATCCCAGCACCTGAATGCGAATCAACTGATCGAAGGCGGGCTCCAGCGTTTGCATCAGCCGCGAGAAATAATGCGGCGGATTCAAAATACCCACATGCTCCATCGCCAGTTTGCGTGCGTCCATTACGAGCAGATCGGTCTTCTCGAAAGCCACGGCAAAAAAGCGGTAAAGGTGCTTGGCCGTAATTCCATCGAGATCCATGTAACGGCCGGCGTCCAGCACACGGAAGAAGCCGTTGTTGATCGACTGGATCAGTTTATCGGTCCAGGTGACGCTTCCGGTACAGCGGCCGGTCTCGCGATCCAACAGGAAGCTGGCCTCCTGGAAGACATTGCTCCATTTCACTTCCTCCTGCTGGTCGGTGGCGGTAAGCGCGCGAAAACGTAATGGAATAAAGCGGTCCATAGCCAGTTTCAGGCGCTGATAGAATTTGCCGTGTACGGAATTGATATTGAGCATGCGGGCTATCTCACGCCCGCTAAAAGTAACGGTTTTGGCGAAGTTATTCCGAAATGTAAGCACGCCCAGAGCGACGAAGATGTCCAAATCCTGCTCGGTCGGCAAGCCTAACTCATTGTTGCCCTGGATCTGCCAAACCACTTCCATCTCACTGCCGTTGGGAAGGATCTTGGTGCCTTTAATTTCGATCTTGCCGATGCGCTTGCCAACTCTTCGCTCGAGCACGGCGAAGGGGATGGCCGCGAGGTTTTCTTCCTCGACGGACAGGTTGACCAGGGAAGGTTTGAGGTTGTGTTTATTCACGCGCGGATCTCAGAACAAAAGTTCTACCCTCTGTTTTTGTAACATTGCTTCGATGATTTGTTCTAGCGATTTACGATGAGCCCCATGGTTGCAGGCTATTTTTATTGGCAGGCACATGCCAACCACCCCAAAACCATCATATAGGCCTGATTTTGCACCTGGAGTAGTCCGCCTTCCAATTTACCCAAACCATAAACCATTCCATATAGAGCCCTGGATTACGCAGGAGCGATACTTGTATGTCATTGCTTTTAAAGTAGCTTACGGCTCCAAATTACTTTTTGCGTGCCATGAGGTTGAACGTAAATGGCATGTGTCTGAGCGTAAATTTCATGTACCGGACCGTAAGATATTTGCAACTCATTCAAAACAGAAGAGATCCGCGTACGTGTCTGAACGTAACCGAGCAAGTACCGCCTTTTCATAAACTTGCCAAGTGTAAGCAACGCTTTGTGAGGGGTTGTTTACGATGAAGCACACAACCGGTGACAGCTGGTTACGATCAAGCACGCGCCGGAATAGGGCTATTTACGATGGTACCCGTAAGAGTGGCATGGTCTTTACGGTGAAGCTCATAGTGATTGGCGCGTGTTGTGGGTTTGATCGTAAGCACAGCGACCGGCTAGAGACCGGCCCAGATGTTGGCCAATTCGAGGATAAATCCGGCTACAGGGCCCTCGCCAACGAGACGCTCCGGGTTGACAAGTTGTTCTGACTCGCCCGCCGGGCGATAAATGTAGACGGTACGGTGATCCGGGTCGAGCAGCCAACCAAGTTGGACGCCGTTGGCAATCCATTCCTGCATCTTCACTTTCGCTTTGGAGAGCCGATCCGAGGGGGACATCAACTCCACAACAAAGTCCGGGCAGAGCGGTGGAAACGTACGCTTCTGTTCCTTTGTTAGTGCGTTGACCCGTGACTGGAGAACCCACGAGGCATCTGGAGAGTATGCGGCGCCACTTGGGAGAATATATTCAACACTGGAATCGAAAGCCCGGCCGCGTGCGTCCTTTCTAGCCCAATCCCTCAACTCCGCACTAAGTTCGTTATTGCGGAAGCTGCTCTCAGCTCCTGCTAACGGCATAATCAGGAGGTCTCCTTGCGCGGTGCGCTCAATGCGCAGGTCCTGGTTGATTTGGCAGAACTGGAAGTATTCGTCGTCGGTCATCTGGTGTTCCCAGTGAATGACCATTGGACGATCTGACGCAACATCCTCGAGGAGCATTTGCATACGCTAAAGACCGGCCCAGACCTTGGCCAATTCGAGGACAAAGCCGGCCACGGGTCCCTCGCCGAGGAGACGCTCCGGATTAACGACCTGCTCCGGCTTGCAGCCCGGGCGATAAATGTAGGCAGTACGATGATCGGGGTCGAGCAGCCAACCGAGTTGGACGCCATTAGCGATCCAGTCCTGCATCTTCGCTTTCGCTTTGCGGAGCCGATCGGAGGGGGACATCAGCTCCACGACGAAATCCGGGCAGAGCGGCGGAAACTTACGCTTCTGTTCCTTTGTTAATGCGTTGACCCGTGACTGGAGAACCCACGAGGCGTCTGGCGCGTATGCGGCACCATTGGGGAGGATGTATTCAGTATTGGAGTCGAATGCCTGACCTTGTCCATTCTCCAGAGTCCAGTTTCCCAGTTGCCGACTTAGCTCGTTATTGCGGTATCCGCTCTCAAAACCCGCTGGCGGCATGATCAGGATGTCTCCTTGCGCGGTGCGCTCAATGCGCAGGTCCTGGTTGATTTGGCAGAACTGGAAGTATTCGTCGTCGGTCATCTGGTGTTCCCACTGAATCACCAGAGGACGATCTAACTCAACATCCTCGACGAGTAGCTGCATGATTCCAGAATACCCGCTTTCGCTTCCAGCTCGCGGAACCATAACTCCAGCACTAGCAGTGACCATAGCCAGTGGGAGTTGTCGCGGCGTCCGGAATCGTGCTCGGCCAGCATCTGCCGGACGAACGCGGGCGAGACGATGCCTCGATTTAAGAACGATCCGCTGCCCAGGTGGTCCCACAGAAACGGGCGCAGCGCGCCGCGAAACCATAGCGCCAGCGGCACGCCGAATCCCATCTTGGCGCGGCTCAACAACGGTGCCGGCAAGCGGTCTCCCAACGCGCGTATGAAGATATATTTGCCCTTCCCTTCACGAATCTTCCAGGCGTGCGGGATGCCCGCCGCCAGCTCGGCCAGCTCGTGGTCGAGGATAGGACAGCGCACCTCCAGAGAGTTCGCCATGGACATGCGGTCCACCTTGGTGAGCAAGTCTCCGGTGAGGTTCTGCGTGGTTTCGAAATACAACGCCTGCGAGAGCAGATCGGCGTCGCCCGGCAGCAAGAAGTCAGCCAATGCGCGGGTGAGGAAGGCGCTGTCGGCGGGCAGCATCCACTCTGGCTGGAGTAGCGCCTGGCGCAGGAACCAGGGCGTGAAATTGCTTTCAAAATAACGCTCGAGCGCGGTCGGGCGGCTGAGCATGTGCAGATAATTCTTGCCATAGGCCGCGTAGGGCAGGCGATCGGCGATCCAGGAAATGCACGATCGCAGCGATTGTGGAACGCGATCGAATCTGCGTAATCTTTCGAGCGCCTGAAAACGGTCGTAGCCGGCGAACAACTCGTCGCCGCCATCGCCGCTCAGCGCCACTTTGACGTAGCGGGAGGCGAATTCGGAAACGATGAAGGTGGGGATGGCGGAGGAATCGCCAAAGGGCTCGTCGAAGTGCCGCACCAGGCGCGAAACCAGATCCACGGCATCCGGCCGCACCACGATTTCATGATGCTCGGTGCGATATGCACGAGCTACCATGGCCGCATATTCCAACTCATTGAAAGCGCTTTCTTCGAAGCCGATGGAGAAGGTGCGCACTGGTTCGGAGGAGACGCGCGCCATGGAGGCTACTACGGAACTGGAATCGATGCCGCCGCTCAGAAATGCGCCCAGGGGCACATCGGCGATAAGGCGGATACGCACGGATTCATCGAACTTTTCCCGCAAGCGGTCGCAGACTTGAGCCTCGGAGAAGTCGGCGGGTGTCTCCGCCACCGGCCTGGGAAACTGCCAGTAGCGCCCCTGGCGGACGGTTTCATCGGCGTCGTAAGTGAGCCAGGAGCCCGCGGGAAGCTTGCGCACCGCGCGAAAGCAGCTTAGCGGCTCGGGGATGTAAGTGAACTGAAAAAACAGGCGCAGCGCGTCGGCGTCGGTATCAGCCGGCACGCCGGCCGCCCGCAGACACTTCAGCTCGCTGCCAAAGTACAGACCTTGCGGCAGCACCGCGTAGTAGAGCGGCTTTTTGCCGAAACGATCCCGCGCCAGGAAGATACGGCGCCGGCGCGCATCCCAGATAGCGTAGGCGAACATGCCGCGCAAGCGCTGCAAGCCCGCGGCGCCTTCTTCCTCATACAAGTGGACGAGTGTTTCGGTGTCGCTGTTGGTCGCGAAACGGTGGCCGCGAGCGATCAGACCGGCGCGCAATTCCTGATAATTGTAAATCTCGCCGTTGAAGACCACCCAGATGGATTCGTCCTCGTTGGCCATGGGCTGATGGCCGGTGCTGAGGTCGATGATGCTGAGGCGGCGCATACCGATGGCGCAGCCGCCGGCGACGTAGAAGCCTTCATCGTCCGGCCCACGATGGCGGATCTGGTCGCACATCGCGCGCACCGCGGAAAGCTCCGCCTTCCCATCACGTAAGTAGAATCCGGCGATGCCGCACATGGCATTGAGACTAACTGCCCTTACTGTAGCATTCTGTCAGGCCAGATCATTGGTGAAAAGGTTCCAGCCGCCACAATTGGGACAGTCAAAGGCCCGCGTCCACAGGATGCGCCGATGAACCGCGTGTTTGAGTTGCAACCATGCGGCCGGGTGTCCCGCCCCACAATGGACGCAGACGTTAGTCCAGCCGCGCATATCTATTTCCGGCGGCCGAACTCCAAAATACAAGCCCCAGCCATAGACGCTCGCGCGTGTGCCCAGCAGGCGGTCGAGGCCTCTCAGCGCATAGCTCAAGATGGCAATGAAACGCGCGTTCCCATTGCCGAATAACCAGAGCCTGTGAGGCGCCCGGGGATGGAAATGGGAGTGGTGCAAATAAATAAACGAGGCATACAGAACCCTTACCGCAACGGGCTGCAGGCCGGTGGGCTGCGCGATGCGCCGGCTTAGTTCAGCGGGCGAGTCAAAGGGGTTGATGTGGCCGCCGCCATGGTATATCCATCGATACAGCTTATCGCTGAAGGTGGAGGAATCCGGCACCGCAACATACAGGCTGGCACCGCGCCGTACTACCCGGCCAACCTCACTCAGGGCGGGTCCGAGCTCTTCCATATGCTCGAGGCTGTGATTGGCGATCACCGCATCGAAGCTGGCATCCCGGAAAGGCAGATGAGCCGCGTCGGCCTGCACGAATCCGGCAGGCGCGCAGGTTGGAGGACGTTCCGGGTCAAGCCGGACGATACTTGCATGCGGACAGTGCTCCGCCCCGAAACTTCCGGCTGCTCCGGAACCGAGATCGAGTACTCGTGCGCCCGCGGACAGGTTCCGTAGAATCTCATGCATGGGTGATCCAATGAGTATTGAGTTTCGCCTAATATGGTGACAGATCGGCAATCGCGTGGCGCCACAAATCACTCCGTCTCACCAGCCGTGCGCTTCTCAAACCCCTCGTAATCATTGGCAATCGCCTGCGCCAGTGCGAACAGCTTACTCAGCAACTCTTCAGAAGACTGGAATTGAATATGCAGCGCGCCCGGACTCAGGCCCACCCCCGCGGGCAGGTCCGGCCATCGCTGGCTCATCACTTCCGGCTCCACTGGAATAGCCACGCGCGCCCCTGCCTGCAGCCGCCGCATGGCTGCGAGCCGCTCGGCCAGGCGCTCTTTCCGCCGCCACTCCATCTTGAAATCCGCACTGTCGCGGATCTGCTCGAGCTGCGCCACCAGCTTGGGCCGATCGATTAAAAACGTGCGGCCGGACTGGTAGCCGCCGAAGCAGCGCAGCAGATCGATGGCGCGCCGCCGGCGCAGGCGGAACAGCCCCTCGCAAACGGCGCGATCCACCACCGGCACGTCCAGCGCGCGCAATTCCTCCAGAATCTCCGGGACGCGCAGCAGCCACTGCGCCTTAGCGGGCATCGCGCGCGTCCATCAGCGCTGCCAGCCTTGTTGCCAGGTCAATGCGGCCGTGTCCAGCATGTGGTGGATCTCGATCCAAAATCCGGACGGCTCGGTAGTCAGCACTTCGCCCAGCACTATATGCCCGTCCCATTCCAGCCGCACGGCGGCGCCGGTCGCGACCGTCAATCCCGCGCCCAGGCGCATGCGTTTGCCGGAAAGCTCCAGAATGCGGGCCGCTCCCGTGCACGCGCCATTCCCCAGCACGCTCAGTTCAACGGATTGCTCTGGCTTCCAGTTCAGCTCGCGCATGCCCTTCCGTGCCAGTGTACTATGCGTACAGGGCGATGTTTTCTTTTCTCAAAAGCCTCTTCTCCACCCGTATCCTCAGCCTCCTGGTTCCGGAAACCATTCTGATTTTTGCCTGTTACATCCTGGCGGCCTACTGGGCGGGCGGAGCGGACCCTTCCGTGTTTCTGTGGTACGACAACGGGCTGCTGCAGATTGCGCTGGTGACGGTGGGCCTGCTGGCCGGCCTGCAGCTCAACAAGCTCTATGCGCAGGTGGGCGTGCGCTCGAAAATTCTGCTCTTGCAGCAGCTCTGCCTCACCTTCGGGGTAACGTTCCTGTTGGAATCGCTGCTGACCTACCTGCATATTTCGGACCTGGTGTTGCCTCCCATGATCATGGTGGCGGGCAGCGGCCTGACGCTGGTGGCGCTGTTGTTCTGGCGCATGTTCTACAGCGCCGTGCTGTGGAAGGGCTTCGGCACGAAGCGGGTACTCTTCTATGGAACCAATACGGCGGTGATGGAAGCCAGCCGGAGCCTGGCGGCGCACCCGGAGTTGGGTTTTTCCATCGTGGGCTATATCGACGACGGGCGCCCCGCGGGCACGCCGCTACACGGAGCGCCGGTGCTCGGTTCCACAGCGGACCTGGAACGGATAGTCTCCGAAGTGCTTCCGGACCTTATCGTGGTGGGGGTCGCCGACCGCCGCAACGGAATGCCTTTTCGGAAACTGCTGGATATGCAGTTGCGCGGCATTGAAATCCAGCAGGTGGGAGAGCTCTACGAACTGGCCTGCGAGCGCGTAAGCGCGGCCGAGCTGCTGCCTTCGCAACTGATCTTTGCCGGCGAGCTGGGGGCCCGCCGCGGCGCCATCGCGTTGCAGGCCATCTATTCCAATATTCTGGCTCTGGCCGGCCTGCTGCTGCTGGCGGTGCTGCTGCCGCCGGTGGCGCTGGTCATTGCGCTGTCTTCGCGCGGGCCGGTCATGCAGTCGCACCAGCGCCTGGGGCTGAATATGGTGCCGTTCATGCTCTACCGGTTCCGCTGCCGTCGCGCGGACGGCAGTCTCACAGCGCCGGGCCGGTGGCTGCGCCGCCTCCATCTGGATGCGCTGCCGGAACTGCTGAACGTCATTCGCGGCGAGATGGCGCTGGTAGGCCCGCGGCCGCACCGCCCCGAATTTATCCCGATGCTCACGGAGCAAATGCCTTACTACGGACTGCGACACGCCGTGCGTCCCGGAATTATAGGATGGAGTCAGCTCAACTGCGACTACGGCCGGATGCGCGACGCGCGGGAGGCCCTGGAGTACGATCTCTATTACATCAAGCACGTGTCTCCGGCCCTGGACGCGCACATTCTACTGCATAGCGCGATGGAAGTGCCGTTCCCTGGGCGGTAGAGCTTCCAGCGGCCGGCGATGACCCACGAAATCACGCAAGTTCCCAATCTTATGCGCTTTTCTCAGCGTGTCTCAGAGGCGCTTGGTCAGAAGCTGCAGCGCCATGTCACACGCCGCTCACGATTTATCGTTTTGGCTGCGGCGTCGTGAACGATGTCTTTGAGCCAAGGACCGGGCGGCCAGGGTGTGCTACTTCCAAGGACGATTCCATCGGGAATGGTGCATATGATGCATGCAGTAGCGACTCGTCCATGGTCGGAACCGTCGCCGGGGTCAGTAGGCCGACACTGCGAACTGCCAACCGAACCCTCGCGACGACGTCCGCTACTTCGCCGTAGTTTAGCTCCGGCGCGCCGAGTATGAACGCGATCGGTTCAGCCCGAGTGCTGAAGATCTGCTTCAGGCGTCCAGTCAATTCCGCCCGCGTAATCGGCTCGGAATTAATGTATAGCCGGCGGTCACTGGCGATGCGGACAATGATGAGTCGCTGTTCGACGCATAGGGTACCTGGCGGATAGGCTGAGCGTGAGACGACCGCAACCGGAAGGCCCATCGAAGTGTTCCCAGCTACGGCAAGAACGGCAGCCAAGATCAGTAGCACACTCGCAGTCGGGGCGGCACTGTTACGCAAATTGGGGGCCATCATAATTTAGACGCCCCTGGCGCCCAGGTGTTCACGCGCCTTCAAGACCTTTGCCTCACCGTTTTGTGTCGGCCCACCGGGCTCTGAATCTGCACAATTCGCGCTACCCTAACGCGGTTTTCCGTTCCATAGATCCCCCCGTGACCGGCGTCCTGCAATTCCTCCGACGCCATGAATGCCGCTCTGCCGGGGCCGATGAAGCGGATGATTCGGCGGCAACGCTCCAGCATGTGGTGCAGGTATAGCCGGTCATCCTTCACAGAGGCATTGCCTCGCGAAGGATCCGGTCCCGCACGTACCAATGCAGCGACTTCTCGGTCCCAACATGGACCTTGATCCCGAGCAGCTGCTGCAGATCTTGAACCAGTCCGGCATGATCCAGCAGACTCCTGCCCGGCTCCCACACTACCAGCAGATCGAGATCGCTGCTCTCGTTGGCTTCGCCTCGGGCCACGGAGCCGAACACGCGCAGGCTGTGGGCGCCGTGCCGCGTGGCAAGCCGAAGGATCTCTTCTCGCCGTGCCGCGCGCAATGTGTCCAAGGTGACCATGTCTCCATTGTGCGACAGTCCCAGCGAGTCGTTCGCCGACTGCTTTTATTCCCCCGCCAAAGATACCGCCGGGTCGGCCGCTTCCAGCGCGGCGGATTCGGGGAATTTTTCCATCAGGGTCTGGCCCAGCAGGTCTACGAAGGGAGCCACTACCATGGGCAGCTGGGTGGAGGCGAACGGGCGGGACAGCACCACGTAGTCCCCGTTCGAGAGCGGCACGCGCACGGTCCAACCGGCCGCTTCGGCATCCTCTACGGTGTACTCGTAGACTTCGCCCGCCAGGCACAGCCGCACATGCTGGAATCCGAACTTGGCGCAGGCTTCCCGGATCGCCTCCCAGCAGGCGGGGGGCGTTGCGGCGGCGGCCAGCGCTGCCCGGAATTTCCGCAGGTCGAGTTGAGCGCTCACGGTGCGCTGGAACTCGCCGCTGAACAGCAGCCGTCCGGCCAGGTCAAACTCCG
>Ga0302326_10016197_pt1 | contig 15612 bp, 15 predicted proteins | sample Palsa_T0_3_FD_202264 | JGI IMG/M metagenome (GOLD analysis project Ga0302326, IMG submission 202264) | Peat permafrost microbial communities from Stordalen Mire near Abisko, Sweden - Palsa_T0_3 | ecosystem: Environmental > Terrestrial > Soil > Palsa > Peat permafrost | place: Sweden: Abisko...
CCAGCACGACCCGGCCGCGGCAACCGCCGCGCTCGCGCCGGTCCTGGACGGCTCCACCCAGGGCGGCTGGAGATCCTGGCTGGCCGAGGCTTTCCTCCTGGAGGCGATCGCCCGGGACTCGCTCGGCGATCCGGCCGCCGCCGGGCACGCCCTGGAGCGCGCGCTCGATCTCGCCCAACCCGACGGGGCGCTCTTGTGGTTCCTGCTGCACCCCGCACCGGGCCTGCTCGAGCGGCAGGCCCGGCAGCGCACCGCGCATGCGGCACTGATCGCCGAGATTCGCGACCTGCTGGCCGGGAACCGCCCCGAGCCGTCGCGCGCCGGGCCGCGGCTACCGCTCGACCCGCTCAGCAAGAGCGAGATCCGCGTGCTGCGCTACCTGCCGACCCACCTGTCCGCGCCGGAGATCGCCAGCGAGCTGTACGTATCGACGAGCACCGTCAAGACCCACCTGCGCAACCTGTACGCCAAACTCAGCGCGCACAGCCGGGCCGAAGCGGTCGAGTCCGCCCGCGCCCTGGGCCTGCTCGCACCCTCCGTACCGCAGCGCTGACTGCCCCTCAGGTCACCGGTGCTGAGGAGCACCAAGCGGCGGCCCCGCCCAGCTCGCCGCGGATGAGCCGTCGGCGGACCCGGTGCCTGCGGATTATTTCCCTGGCCGGCTGACATCATGACCTGAAAAGCGATGCATTAGGGAGCGAGAACAGCAAGCCCGGCTTCTGCGCATTCGTCGTCTTGCCCAGGCATCATTCCGCCGCTTACCGCCATCGCACCGAGAACGGTGTCCCCCCGCAGGATGAGCGCCGCGCCGGCGCCCGCCAGGATGGGCACCCGCACGGCCCGGTCCAGCTGGGCGAAGAAGCCAGGCGAGGTCTCCTGCATCTGGCGCAGTGCGGCGCCGTCGCGGCGGAAGAGGGCGACGCTGGCCGCTTTGGTCTCGGCGATCTGGGCTGAGAGCGGCGCTGCGCCGTTCATGCGGCCGAGGGCCTGGAGGTGTCCGCCTTCGTCGACGACCGCGACCGTGACCAGTGCAGCTAGCTTGGCGGCGCGCTCGTGTGCGCCGGTGATGACTGTCTGAGCCTGTTGGAGCGTTAGCGGCATTGTGATTCCCTGAGTTATGTGGACAACCGTCCTTGCATGAACGAACGTATCGTTAGGGGCGGCCGCAGCGCAAGCACGCGAAGCTAGAATGACCGGCGATGGACGACACCACCTCGGCAGGCCTCTCTGCTGGCCCTCGCCGCCCCAACGCGCGCGGGCAGGGAGAGCGGCTGCGGGAGGAGATCATTTCCGCCGCCGCGCAGATGCTCGGCGACCTAGCCGACGACGAGGCCTTGTCGCTGCGCGCGGTTGCACGTGCGGTGGCGATATCCCCCACCTCTGTTTACCTGTACTTTCCAGATCGTGACGCGCTCGTCGCGGCGGCCATGCAACGCTGCCATGCGGAGATGCTCCAGGCTGCGAATGAGGCCGAGGCCGCACACCAGGACCCCGCTCTCGGCTTGCGCGCACGGATCCTGGCGCAGGCGGCCTGGGTGCAGGAGCATCCCGGCCTCTACAAGGTGATGCACGAGAGCAAGGTCGGCATGCCCTTCAAGGAAGCCGCGTTCACGCGCACTACGGCTGCGGTGCAGCGCTGCATGGACGCCGGGGTTGCCCCGCTAGGGGACGCCGCCACCGTCGCACTCGATCTCCGGACTGCCGTCATCGGCATGCTGTCTCTGCGGATCAATGAGCCTGACCTGCCCTGGCCGCCCTTCCCCCAGCAAGCCGATCGATTCCTCTCCAAGCTCGTCGGACTCGCGCCGCTGGCAGGGGAGACGACAGTCCCGCAAGCAAAGTAGCCCCCGCGCGGCCTGCGCCGCGGCGACTTCGCCTTCCGCGTTCACCCCGAACCACGGACCGCCCTCCCCGAAGCCGCATGACAGCAACGCTCAGTCACCAAGACCCAGCTGAGCAGTTCCCTGCGTGGGCAGAGCGAGACCGGGACCGCCTTGCCTTGGTAGCGCCTACGCGTAGGACAGAATCACCCGGTTATCCTGCCGACGAACCAGGCTGCTTGGCCCGCCGCGTCTACCTCGATCGGCGGGCCGACGATGCGGCCGGGGTGACCGGCCCAGATGGCCGCGATCTGCTCCGGGTCCGGTGGTCCCTGCAGCTGGGCGAAGTAGGCGCCCTGCGCGGCGAAGAACTCTTCTATCCCGCCGGGCACGTGCATGGAGACCACGCGAACCGGGCTGTCGGAGACGTTGGCGTAGGTGTGCGGGATCTGCCGGGGCAGCCAGGCGAAACAGCCCGGGCCGAGGTCGTGCCGCTCCCCGCCCACCTGGACCAGCAGCTGGCCTTCGATCACGTAAAAGCACTCGTCGGTCTCGTCGTGGACGTGCAGCGCCGGGCCGGGGGTCCGCGGCCCCAGCACCCCGTCACAGAAGGTGAACAGCCCGCCGGTGTCAGCCGCCCCGGCCTTGATCGCCGGGAAGCTGCCCGGGTGGCTGCGGGCCTGGCCCGATGCCAGCACATACGGTGCCGCTTGCTGGTTCATGGCCATCCCCTGACAGGTGTCAGGCGGGCCCTGGATCGGCTGCCTCATGGGGTCTGCCGCCCTCGCAGTAGTGAGACGCTGGCGGTGATGACGAAGACGATCCAGACGATGAACCCGGCGAGGCCGACCGCGAGCCAGGGACCGCCGTCGGCCAGCGCGACCGTGAAAGTGGCCGCGGTGAGCAGACAGACCGCTCCAGGCCAGGCCGTCAGGGCTAGCCAGGAGGGGATGAGCCGCATGGCCGCTGCCGCCCGGCTGAGTCCGACGAGGGCGACCGCGATGGCGGCGAGGTCCAGGCCGAAGGCCGCCGAGCGCAGCGTCCACAGCGCCTGGACGACGCCGGGGGAGGAAGCCAGCTGCGCGGCCTTCGCAGTCAGGACGATCTCGGTGATATTCACGATGGCGAACAGGGCGGCGATGGTCGCCGTGCCCAGGACCCCGACGCTCGCCCACCACCGGCTCTCCTCCTGCCGGGCCCTGGCCCACAGCCCGGCGGCGAACGGGAAGAGGGCGAGCAGGCCGGCCGGGAACAGGCCGAGCGGCACCAGGGCGGCGGCGCGGTGGTCCAGGAAGTAGGCGCTGACCTGGGCGGGCGCAGCGTCAAAGCCCGGAGCGCCGGCCCGGATGAGGTTATCCGCGACCAGGGTCGCCGCGAAGACCAGGCCGCCGGCTCCCGCCAGGCGGTCGAGGACGGCGGCCTGACTGCCCTGGGTTCGGCCTTCGGTACTGAGGGTTGTCGTGACGCTCATGCCATACTCCCTGCTAGAATAGATGACCAATGACTGGAATCATCATCTACCGAAAATAGTGACATTAAGATGACTGGAATGTCAACAAGATGAGTGGAAGGCGTCTTAACCGGCGCGACGTGGCCGCGGCGGAGACCCGCCGCGAGATCTTGCGGGCTGCCCGGCGGCTGTTCGCCGAGCATGGCTACGTCGGCACGTCCCTGCAGCAGATCGCCGAGGAGTCAGGCGTGGCGGTGCAGACCATCTACTCCAGCGTCGGTTCCAAGGCCGCGCTGGTCCTGGCCCTCAACGACCTCATCGATGAGGAGGCCGGCGTGGCGCAGCTCGGCGCCGAGGTTTCCCGGGAAACCGACCCGCCCAAGATGATCGCCAAGACAATCCATCTCACCCGCCAGCTGAACGAACGCTGCGGGGATCTCCTCCAGGTGCTGCTCTCGGCTGGGCCCGCCGAACCAGACGTTGCTGCCGCAGTCGCAGACGGGATGGGCCGGCACGAGTCCGGCGTCAGCGCAATGGCCCATCGCCTGGGAGCACTGGGTGTCTTGCGGGCTGGCACGACGCCGGAGCGGGCCGCCGCCGCGTTCGCCATGATGACGTCGCCGGCCAGCTGGCTGCAGCTCACCCAGCGCGCCGGCTGGACCTTCGACCAGAGCGAGGCGTGGCTCACGGAATCCCTCACCCAGCTTCTGCTTGAGCCCAGCCCCTGATCGTCCCGCTGCCCGCAACCGATCCCGCGGTGGCCGGCGTAGCTAGCGCCTGCCGTGGAGCCGCCGGAGGAATTCACGCATCGATCGCGGCGTTGGCCGCGCGCTGGCTGCCTGGCGCCGTGTCGCCGGCGTTTCGTGGTGCCGGATGGCAGGGGCATCACGCTCCCAGCGTGCCAGCACCGCGTCGGTGAGTGCGGTGGCGGCCGGCGGGTCGATGTGCGCCAGGATGACAACGACGTCGGCCCACGAGCCGGTCACGAGCGCCGCGGCGACAAGGTGGCGGACCCGGAGCAGCAAGGGCGAACGGCCGGGCGGGTCACCCGGGGTCGGTGCTGGCTTCGTGCTCCTGACCAGAGTCCAGGCGAGGTGGGCCAGCGCCGCCGGCTGGTCCTCCGGGTCGGTGAGCTGCCCGATGAGCACCTCAGCCTCGACCGCGAGCCGAACGGCCCGGTCCTGGTCAGCGGCCGCCACCGCCCCGGTCAGCGTGGTCAGCGCCGCCGCTCGTGCCCACGGTTCGCTGACCTGCCCGATGAGCGTCTCCGCCTGGCCGGCCAGCCTGGCCGCACGGCCGCGGTCACCCGCGGCGGCCACCGCGGCTACCAGCAGGGCCAGCGCCTCTGCATGTTCGCGCGGGCTCGTCAGCTGCGCCGCGAGCGCCTCGGCTCGATTAAGGTCACCGACGGCGACGACCGCCTCCACGAGTCCGGCTAGCGCCCGCTCCCGCGAGGACGAATAGGTGATCTGCCCGATGAGCGCTTCCGCCTCGCCGGCCAGCCGGGCGGCCAGCGCGCGGTCACCTGCCAAGGCGGCCGCCTCCGCGACCTGCGCCATGGGTTCGGCTCCCCATTCCGGATCGGTGACCTGCCTGGCGTACCCGGTCGCCTCGGCGATGAGCCGGGCGGCCCAGGCGTGATCGCCGCTGGCGGCCGCCACCTTCGCGAGCCGGACCATTGGTTCGGTCCGGCCGTCGAAGTCGAGCTGGCGGATGAGCGTGTCGGCCTTCTCGGCCAGCCGGGCCGCCCGGACTCGGTCACCGCTCGCGGCCACCGCGTCGGCGAGGTCGGCCACGGCCAGCAGCTGTGAGTAGGGCTTGGTGATCTGCCCGGTGAGCGCTTCTGCCCGGCTGGCCATCCTGGCCGCCCGGTCGTGATCACCGCTGGCGGCCACCGCCTTCACCAGCCGGGCCATGAGTACCGCCTGGAGGGCCTGCGGTTCCCCCTGATAGCCATACCTTGGGTCGGCGACCTGGCTGGTGAACGCTTCGGCCTCGCCGGCCAGCCGGGCGGCCCGGGCATGATCACCAGCCTGGGCCACCGCGGTCAGCAGGCTCGCCCATGCGTCGGCCCGGGGGCCCGGGTCCGTCAGCTGCCTGGCGAGCGCCTCGGCCCGGTCATGATCACCGCAGGCGGCCAGCGCCCCGACGAGGCAGATCGACCTTCCCGCCGAGTTCCAGGCCCGGCGCTTGGCCGCGATGCGCCTGGCGAGCGCCTCTGCCTCACCGGCCAGCCGGGCCGTCCTGGCGTGATCGCCAGCCGCGGCCAGCAGTGCCGCGAGCTCGGCCACCGTGTTCGCCCGGGACGCCGGATCGCTGATCTTCCCGGCGAGCGCTTCGGATTCGTCGGCCAGCCGGGCGGCCAGGGCGCGGTCGCCGCTGGCGGCCACCGCCGCCGCGAGCCGGGCCATCGCCTCCCCCCGGATGGCCAGGGTCCGGGCCCGCGGCCCTGCGTGCGGGTCGGTGAGCTGCCCGATCAGCGCTTCCGCCGTGCCCGCAAGCCGGGTGGCACTGGCGTGGTCGCCGCGGCCACCCGTGGTCGTCACGAGGCCGGTCAGCTCGGCCACCCGGACATCCAGGTCGCTGATCTGCCCGGCGAGCGCCTCGGCCCGGTCGTGGTCATCGCAGGCCGCGAGCGCCCTGACGAGCGGGGCCAGTGCCTCGTCCCGCGTGCGCGGAAGGGGGATCTGCCCGATGAGCGCCTCCGCCTCGTCGATAAGCCGGGCGGCCCGGCGGTGGTCGCCCTCGGCGAACGCCACCCGGGCGAGCGTGGCCATCACCTCCGTGGGCGCGAGCAAGTGCCTGTTCTCCGGGAGGAGCGCCTCTACCTCGGCGATCAGCCGGACGGCCCGATCATGATCACCCCCGGCGGACGCCGCCTGCGCGAGCTTCGCGAGATCCTCCGGGCCTGATGTATCGAAGTCGTGCCGGATGAGCGCCTCCGCCTCGCCGGCCAGCCGGGCGGTCCACTCGTAGTGACCAGTGACGTTCGCCGTCTCCATGAACTGGACCAGCCGCCGCCCTCGCCAGAATGGCTCGGTGACCTGCTCGATGTAGGCCAGCTCCTCGGCGAGGAGCCGGGCGGCCCGCCCGTGGTCACCCCGGGCGGATGCCGCCTGCGCGAGCCGCGGCAGCGCCGCCTGCCACCGGCCCGGGGCGGCGGAGTACCGCACCGCCTCCGCCTGGCTCGCCAGCCGGGCCGCCCAGTCATGGTCACCATCGACGGCCGCCGCGTGCGCGAGGCTGGCCAGCACCCGCATCCGCTCGTACGGGGCGCTGATCTGCCCGATGAGCGCCTCCGCCCGCTCGTAGGCCCCCCCGGCGGCCACCGCCTCCGCGAGGTGCGCCAGGGAGCCGTGGACCGATCCGGTGAGCGCTGCCGCCTCGCTGGCCATCCTGGCCGCCCGGACGTCATCGCCGCTGGCGGCCACCGCCGCCACGATCGCGGTCAGCGTGGTGTCCGGCGACCTCGGGGCGGTGACCTGGCGGGCGAGGGCCTCCGCGTCGGCGATGAGCCGGGCCGCCCGCGCCCGGTCACCGGCGGCCAGCGCCGCGATCCTGGCCAGCGCCGCCGCGCGGCCCTCCAGGTCAGCGATCTGCCTGGCGAGCATCTCGGCCCGATCGTGGTCACCCGCGGCGGCCACCGCCGCCACGAGCTTGGCCAGCTGCGACCAGCGCTCGCGCGGATCGGCGATCTGCCCGATAAGCGATTCCGCCTGGCCGGCCAGCCGGGCGGCCCGGACGTGATCGCCACTGGCCGACACCGCCTCGACCAGCCGCGTCAGCGCCTCCGCCTGCTCCTGCGGGCGGGCGACCTGCCCGGCGAGGGCCTCGGCCCGGTCATGGTCACCGCTCGCGGCGACGGCCCCCGCGACCCTGGCCAGCGACTGCTCCCGGTTATCCGGGTCCGCGATCCGCCCGATGAGCGTCTCGGCCTGGCCGGCCAGCCGGGCGGCCCGAACCTGGTCATCTCCGCTGGCCGCCACCGTCTCCGCGAGCTCGGCCAGTTCGGATACCCGCCAGGACGGTTCGGCGCGCTGCCCGATGAGCGTTTCCGCCTCATCGGCCAGCCGGGCCGCCCGGTCGTGGTCACCGCTGGCCGCCACCGCGGCCACGAGCCTGATCAAGGCGAGCGTGCGCATACCCCGGTCGTCGGGGAAGCCGCTGGCGAGGGCTTCGGCGCGGTCGGGCTGGCCAATCCGCGCCCACACCGCGGGCAGTTCCTCGGGCAGGTAGGCGTTGCGGCCGGTGAGGTGATCTGCCTGGACCGCGAGCAGCGCGAGGCCGGTGAGGTCGGGACGGGGCTGCCGGAGGATGACCTGCTGAGCGGTGCCGATCTCGGTGAGGGCGAGAGCGTCCCCGCCGGTGAGGGCGCGCATCCGGTCGTGCCGGGCCTGGTCGGTCGCACAGCCCACCAGCCGCGGCACGTCCGCCACGCTGGCGAGCAGCTGAGGATAGCCGCGCAGCAGGTAGGGCGGGGTGCCAGCGGGCCAGCTCCGCTCCCGGTAGGCGGCGGCCCACTGGTGCAGCCGGTCGCGGTCCCGGCTGGCGCCGCCGTAGCGCTGCTCGGCGACCACCCGCAGAGTGTCGTGGGCGAACAGGTACACCGGCTGGTCCGGATACCCGGCGGACGGGCGTCCGGTCCGGCTGCCGACGCTGCGGCTTAATGCCCCGGACAGCAAGGCCCCGATCTCAGCGGATTCTCGTCCGGTCAGTTCGGCCAGGTCACCTGCGGTGAGCCCGCCGCCGGCCGCGCTCAGCAGCCCCAGCACCTCGCGATGCAGCGGCTCCTCGGTCAGCAGCAGTTGCCTGAGCTCGTACGTGGCGCGCTGCTCGACGGAGCGAGCGTAATCGGACGCGCCGAGCTGCCGGGGGCGCACCGTGCGCAGCGGATGGTCGCCGTCGACGTCATCGGGAAGCGGCGGGAGCGGGCGGCTGGCCACCAGGACCCGCACCCCCGGCGGAAGTCGCCGGGGCAGCAGGGCGGCGATGCTGGGACCGGTGGCCGCGCCGCTGTCTTCATCCAGGCCGTCGATCACCAGCAGCAGGCGACGGCCCGCCTCCTCCGACCGGCTCGCGGCGTCCGCCAGCAGCTGCCGCATCATCCCCTCTCGCGCCCCGGCCGTCAGCAGCTGAGTAACAGGTTCCTGGGCGAGGGCAGCGAGCTGCTCGGTCAGCGCGGCGGCGCAGGCGCCGCGGTCGGACTGGCCGGCCAGCCCGGCGGTGATGAAGAACGACACCACGTCCACCCCGGCGGGCGGGCGCAGCGCGAACCAGGAGAGCAGCGCGGTCTTGCCCGCCCACGGCCCGGCCTGCCACCAGGCGTAGGGCTGCTCGCCGGCGCAGAACCCGACCAGCTCGTCGAGCTCTGCGCCGCGGCCGACCAGGCGCTCGGGCGCGATGCCGCGCGCCTGGGCCTGGTAGGCACGTCGTACCCGGTCGCTCGCCGAGGCCGGGACGACATCGGGCAGTACCTCCGGCAAGCCAAGCAGCGCTTGAAGTTCGGCTCGCCGGCCGGGGTCCAGGTCCGCGACGGCCAGGTCCAGGCGCGCGGCGGTCAGCCGCCCCAGCCCGTCCGCGCGGTGATGCGCGGCGATCACGCCGACGATGCGGTCCCGTACCCACACCGCGGCACCGGACATGCCCTCCCACGGCGACACGGCCGGATCCGGATCGCGCTCCGGCGGCGGGACCGTGACCTCCAGGGTGCCCTCACGCCGGTTGGACAGCACCGCCGCCGAACCGTCGGCCTGATGCGAATCGCGGTAGACCCCCAGGTCGCCGCCCTTCAGCTTGAACCTGGGAAACCCCACCGCCTGCGTGGCCAGCACCGCCGCCCGGTCAGTGCCGATCCGGCCGAACCTCGGCACCGCCACCGACGGCTCCCCGTCACGCGGCGCAATCGACAGCACCGCCAGATCCGACCGCTGGTCGACCCAGCATGACGTCACGCTGGCGGTCCACTCACCCGGCAGGTCAGCATCGAAACGCACCCGCACCGCGGCCGCGTCCTCGACGACATGCGCCGCCGTCAGCACCGCACCCGGCGCCACCCGGTACCCGGATCCCCGCCGCCCCGGCGCGCCATCGACGGCGACGATGATCTCCGCGACCTGCCCGGCAACAACCCCGGGACCGGCCGCACCCACGCTGCGGCTGCTATCGCTCACCGGACTGCTCAGACCCGGAGATCAGCGGCCTGCCCGGCGTCCCGCCGCGGCGCGGATCCAGCGTCAGCCTGATCCGCTGGGCCGCCTGCGAAGCCACCGTCCCCTCCGCGCCCAGCTCCACCACCCAGAACCGGACCTTCGCTCCCGGTTTCGCCTCCTTGTTCACGGCCACCGTCAGCTCCAGCTCCACCGGGCCCAGCTCGAACCGCAGATCGGCGCCATCGCCAGCATCCATCGCCCTGGTCAGCTCCGCCCGCAGCTGGCCGATCAGCTCCGCAAGCTCCACCGCCACCGGCGGCCACCTCTCCCGTGACCGGTCAACCTGGGTCCCGCAGCGCGGGCCGTCACTGAGCAGCCGGTTATGCCACGATGATGCCATTTCCCGCTACCCACGGCCACTAACGGCGGTTGGTATTTCCGATCCCGAAGGCCGGCGAGAGGCGCGCGGGTGCTTAAGGTTTCAGTGTGTCCGTTCGGCGGAAAATCAGGTATTCGAGCGGCCGCGCCGCGCCGCGTCCACTTGCTGCCGCGCAGCTTCCGGTGCTAGGGCTAGCATCGGTATTGTGACCGCGTTGCCTAACGACTCCCAGCAGGAGGATCCGCTCGACCCGGAGCGTATCCTTCGCGTCCTGCCGGATCGCGAGCATGAGACGTTCCTGGCGCAGTACCGCCGGGCGGTGGTCGGTGCACACGACCCCGCCGGCTGGAAGCATCTGCAGCGATTCCTGCGGCTGTGGGCCGGGCGGGCTATCGCCGCGAACCGGCCGGGCTTTTACGAAGCGCGCGATCGCGCGATTGCCGGTACTGGCGGGGGCATGATGCTCGACGACGCTATCCGGCAGTACCGCACGGGCAAGTGAGCTACCGGCCCTGGCTGGACGGGGAGGCGCTGCGTCAGATGGGCGGGCTGCCGCCTGATGCTTCGATGTCTTAATCCAGACCGTGGCGCGCATCTGCGAGAACCCTGACGACCGGCTGATTAGCATGGCGGTGCGGGACGAGGATCCACAGGAGCGGATGGCCGAACTGGGCGACGCTGGATTCATCCAGTTCACGGTCGATGAGGCTGTCGGTCTCATCCGCATCTACGACCTGGTCTGGCTCGACTGATCGGTAATAGACCGGCGCTCAGCGGCCGCACTTCACGGCCCGGCTCCAGCGCGCCGACGACTCAGAGATACCGAACTGCCAGGCGACTAGCCGCCACCGAAGGCACTCGGCCCACGCTGACGCAGGCGTCCGCCGGGCGGTGCCCGGCGGGACAATGGGCTGGTGATCGACATCGAACCGGGCCGCTTCGAGGAGATGGTCAGCATGGCGCTGGACGGGCTGCCCGAGGACCTCGGCACGCACATGGGCAACGTCGCGGTGACTGTCGAGCACGACCCGGGCCCGCCCGGCCTGCTCGGGCTCTATCAGGCATCCCGCTCACCAGCCGCACATCGGCTTACGCGGGGGTGCTGCCGGACCGGATCACCATCTACCGCCAGGCGATCTGCGCGATCTGCCATAGCGAGTCCGAAGTCACCGAGCAGGTCCGCCGGACCGTCATCCACGAGATCGGCCACCATTTCGGCATCGACGACAACCGGCTCAGAGAACTCGGCTGGTAAGAACCGCCAGGCTGTCAGCGAGTAACCGAGTCAGCTATCGGGTCCCGGCACGCGCCGGTGACGCGATCCCCTTCGGCTTCCACGGCAGCTACTTCATGTCGTGAGCCCAGCGGTTACCTTGCCGGCGAACCAGGCCGCCTGGGCCACCGCGCTGTCCGCCGCGGCGAGCAACCCGGCCTGCAGCGTGAAGTCGTGCCACATCCGCGGCCACCTGGTGTACGTCACGTCCACCCCGGCCGCCGAAGCGCTGGCCGCCAGCAGCCCGGCATCCGGCGCCAGCAGTTCCTCGGTCCCGGCCTGAATCAGCAGCGGCGGCAGCCCGCCGTGCGCGCCGCGCAACGGCGAGATCAACGGCTCAGCAAACTTCGCTGGCTCGGCGTAAGCCCGGGCGCACGCCTCCAGCCAGTCCGGGCTGAGCAGCACGTCGTGCCGCACCAGGCCCGGGACGGCTCGCCGGTCGCGCCCCAGATCGAGCCACGGCGACAGCAGGATGCAGCCAGCCGGAAGTTCCTGCCCCGCGTCCCGCAGAGACAAGACCAAGGCCAGCGCGAGTCCGCCGCCTGCCGAGTCGCCCGACACCACCACCGGCCCCGCACCAGCCAGGGCTCCAAACACCGCGCGGGCGTCCTCGAGTGCCGCCGGATAAGGATGCTCAGGCGCCAGCCGGTATTCGGGCAGCACGACCCGGCAGCCCGTCCGGGCGCTCAGGTGCGCCGCCCACGCCCGGGCCGTGCCCGCTGAGCCTAGGCAGTAGCCGCCGCCATGAAAGTGAATCACCGTCAGGCCCGAACCCGCTGCCCGCGAGCACACCACATCGGCGCGCAGCCCGGCTATCGTCTGCTCGGTCACCGTAGTGCCCCGCGGGAGCACCGCGATCCTGGTGGCCTGGTCCAGCCGCGTCCGCTGCACCGGCCACGGCAGCGCCGGGTCCAGGGCACGCCCGCCGAGCTGCCCCGCCGCGCGGCGCATGATCGCAGGCGGCACGCGCAGCCCCCGGCGCGCCGTCATGCCGCCCCGGCCCCGGCCAAGGCCGGCATCACCCGGTACGCGCCCAGGTCGAATCGCCGGACCCGATACCGGTACATGAACGTCTGCGCGGGCCAGTTGTTGATGTTGCGGCCAGAGGCCGTCGTGTACCAGTTATGGCAGCCGCTCTCCCACACCGATGAACGGCTGGCCGACTGCACCCAGGAGTTGAACGCGTCCTGCACCTCCGGCCGCACGTCAAGCCAGGCCAGCCGCTCGGCCTGCAGCGCCTGGACCGCGCCGAGCACGTAGCCGATCTGGCCTTCGAGCATGTAGATGATCGAATTCCCGCCGAGGTTGGTGTTGGGCCCGTAGAGCATGAAGAAGTTCGGGAACCCGGAAACCGTGACGCCGAGGTAGGCCTGCGGCCCGTCCTGCCAGGCGTCCCGCAGCCGCCGGCCGCCGAGGCCGGAAACCGCCATCGGCGCGAGGAATTCCGCCGCCTTGAACCCGGTGCCGTAGATGATCACGTCCGCGGCACGGGTCGTGCCGTCGGCGGTCACCACCCCGTCCGGGACGATCCGCTCGATCGGTTCGGTGACGAGTTCCACGTCCGGCCGCGCCAGCGTCGGGTACCAGTCGTTGGAGAACACGACCCGCTTGCAGCCCAGCACGTAGTCAGGGGTGCACCTGGCGCGCAGCTCAGGATCGGCGATAACGCGGAGCTGGCGGTGCCACATCGCCATCGGCGCGGCCAGCATCTTGGGCGACAGGACGAAGCCGCTGGTGAGCAGCTCGCCGTAGAGGAAGATGCGGAGCCGGTCCGCCTTGCGCACCACCGGCAGCCGGTCATACAGCGTGTGCTCGGCGTCGCGGTACGGCCGGTCGGCCTTGGGCAGCACGTACGGTGCGCTGCGCTGGTACACGTCCACCTGCCCGGCGACCTTGGCGATCTCGGGCACGAACTGGATGGCGCTGGCCCCGGTGCCGACGACCGCCACCCGCTTGCCGGCCAGGTCCACGTCGTGGTTCCAGCGGCCCGAATGCCACGAGGGCCCGGCGAACCCGTCCCGCCCGGCGATGTCCGGCAGGGCGGGACGCCCGAGCTGACCGAGGGCACAGACGACCGCCCTCGCCTGCAGCGTGCCGCCATCGTCAAGCGTGAGATTCCAGACCGCGCCGTCCTCGTCGAACTCGGCCGCCGCAACCCCCGAGCCGAACCGCAGGTGCGGGCCGAGCCCGCGCTCGGCGACCAGCGCGTGCAGGTACGCCAGGATCTCCTCTCGCGGCGGGAAACGTCGGCTCCAGCGCCAGGGCCGGAACGAGAACGAGTACAGGTGCGACGGTATGTCGCAGGTCAGGCCCGGGTAGCTGTTATCGCGCCACGTTCCGCCGAGGTCACCGGCCCGGTCCAGCACGACGAAATCGTCGATACCCGCCCGCTTGAGCGCGATCGCCATCCCGATCCCGCCGAAGCCGGCGCCGATGACGACCACCTGGTAAGCCATGGACTCTTTCTACCGAACGGCCTGTGCTCTTGTCACCAGGCAAACGACCCCGCCACCGGCGGTAGGAAGACGTTCCTACCGCGAGCTATCATGACAGCATGACAGTAAGGAAGCTCTCGATCTCAGTCCCTCCCGAGATCGAGGAAACGATTAAGGCCGCCGCAGCCCAAGAAGGCAAGCCAGTGTCCACGTGGCTGGCCGAGGCCGCCACCGAGAAGGCCCAGGCCGCCGCTCGGTACGCCGCCGGCCGGGCCGCCGCCCGTGAACTGGTAACGGAGTACGAGAGCGAGCACGGCCCGCTCCCCGCAGCATCCCGCCAGCGCGCCCGCGAGTTCATGGTCGAGACTGGGCTGATCGACGACGGGCCGCAGCGGGCCGCGGGGTAATGCCTGCCATCGTCTACGACACGGGCGCACTGCTGGCCGCCGAACGGCGCAACCCGGACTTCCTCGCCCTGCACGATGAACTAACCGGTGCGCATATCCGTCCGCTCGTCCCGGTCGTCGTGCTGGCTCAGGCCTGGCGCGGCGGTCCCCAGCACCAGATCTCCCGGGTGCTTAAGGGTTGCGACATCCTGCCCGACGATGAGCGGACCGGCCGCGCCGCGGGCGTCGCCTGCGCCGCCGCCGGGACCGCCGACGTCGTCGACGCGATCGTCATCGTGACCGCCGTCCGTCACCAGGCCCCGATCGTCACTAGCGACCCCGGCGACCTGACTCGCATCGCTGACTCGATCGGCGTCAAGATTCGCCTGTTCCGAACCTGACCGGCACCAGCCCGACCGTGACGGCAGTGCTAAAGGCAAGACCTGGCGAGAGGAGGGCTGATATGTACCGCGTGGACATCACCGCGGACCTCAACGACGAAGACGAGAGCGGTTACGCCTGGACCTTCCTTGATGAGGCTCGTGACCCAGGGAAGATCAAGCCTGGCGCCATCATCGTGGCTGGCGATGAAGATACCGCGCCCAGGCCCACACTTTTCCGAACGGACCGTTGCACTCCCGCCAGGCTAACGAACGAGCAAAATCACTCTTTACCAATATCACCTATTACCGATAGCGCGATAGTATTGGTCTATGGCAATATCGGACGGGGAGTACCTGGTGACAACGGCGCGGGACCTGGGTGCGGCGCTGAAGCACTTCCGGACCGCCGCCGACGTGACGCAGACAGCTGCAGCCGAGGCTGCGGGCATCGGGCAGCCGTACCTGTCGTCGCTGGAAGGGGGAAAGTTCGGCAGCTCGCTGACGCACGCGCTGCGGCTGTTGCGCTTCGTCGGCTGCGAGGTCGTCGTCCGCCCGAGGCAGCCCCGTGGCTGACCGGCTCGTGGCATGGCTCCACGGCACGCCCGTCGCGGCACTGATCCGCGGCCCGGATTTCCGGATGCGCCTCGAGTGGTGTCCCGAGGGGATCGAGCGCTGGGGGCTGGGCAGTCCCGCCCTGTCCGTCGGCCTGCCCATTGGCGCCCCGGTCGGCCCGCGGGACCTGCGCGGCCTGGACTTCTTTGAGAACATGCTGCCCGAGGGACCCGCCCTGGAGCGGATGGCGGCCCTGGCCGGGGTCCGGCCGGTGGACACCTACGGCATCCTGGCGGCCTTCGGCCGCGACTGCGCGGGCGCGATCATGGTGCTCCCCGACGGAGACCGCCCTAGCGGGAACGCCGGCAGCGGATACACCCCCATGACGCCCAGTGACCTGCAGCGGGTGATCGGCGCCCTCGACATCGCCCCGCTCGGCGCCGCGCCGGAGCGCGGCTTCCGCCCGTCACTGGCCGGCTTCCAGCGCAAGGCGCTGCTGGGCCGGGCCGCCGACGGCACCTGGCAGCTCCCGTCCGGGGACGCCCCCTCGACCTGGATCCTCAAGCCCGATGGCCCGCATGCGATGGCCGCCAACGAGGCCACTTGCCTGCGGCTTGCCGCCGCCTGCGGGCTGCCGGTGCCCGAGGCGGAGCTGCTCGATGTCGCCGGCCTGGCCGTCCTGGCGGTCAGGCGCTACGACCGGCAGGCTGCACCGGCCGGGGGACTTCCGGTCCGGGTGCACCAGGAAGACGGCTGCCAGACCACCGCCATGCCTCCCGGCCTGA
>Ga0302326_10016198_pt1 | contig 15612 bp, 15 predicted proteins | sample Palsa_T0_3_FD_202264 | JGI IMG/M metagenome (GOLD analysis project Ga0302326, IMG submission 202264) | Peat permafrost microbial communities from Stordalen Mire near Abisko, Sweden - Palsa_T0_3 | ecosystem: Environmental > Terrestrial > Soil > Palsa > Peat permafrost | place: Sweden: Abisko...
CTTCGACAACAACTCCGTAGGCAGTGACAGTCACCTGCAGTTCACCAACTGGGCTATCGATAACAATGGCGCTTACGATTACGCTGCCAACACGCGCGGCTATACGGTGGCTGCAATTCTCAGCTATACGGGACCCAAGTTTGAAGCGCGCTTTGGGGAAGCACTCATGCCGACGGTAGCTAATGGCATCAATCTCGATGCCGATCTGCGCCGCGCCCGGGCGGAAAATCTGGAGCTGGAATGGAAGCCACAATGGTTTCAAGGGCTGGAGACACACATTCGGCCCCTGGCTTATCTGAACCACGCCAACATGGGCGATTATGGACAGGCCATCGCCGCATATGAAGACCACGTGGACAAGGTCCCAGACATCACCCTTCACCGCCACCAGGGGACGCTGAAGCAGGGCTTCGGTCTGAATGTCGAACAGGAGTTGCCCGCGAACTTCCGCGTCTTTCTGCGCACCGGATGGAATGAAGGGCACCATGAGTCGTTCGCCTATACGGAGATGAACAGCACTCTGGCCTTCGGCTTCGAACTCCCCGGAGATGCGTGGGGCAGGAAAGAAGATCAGATCGGGAGCGCCTTTGAAACCGGCGGCATCAGCAGCAAGCACCAGCAGTACCTGGCCCTCGGCGGCCTGGGATTCATCCTGGGCGATGGCCGTCTCAACTACGGCCGCGAGGATGTCAGCGAAACTTACTATAACGTGCACCTGGTGACCGGCCTTTATATGGCGGTGCAGCTCTCCATTGTCAACAATCCGGGCTACAATCGGGACCGGGGCCCGGTGATCGTGCCTGGAGTGCGCGCGCATGTGGATTTTTGAGATGCATCCACTTCGTCCGGTTCCGGCATCTCTCTGAGCAGCTACCGTTTACAACATGGCAAGTCAGAATCCATCCCGAAGGGGTAAGAAGGAACCGCCTCTTGGCGAAACCGGCCAGGAGACGCTGTATCTGCGATTCTTGAGCGAGAAGCAGGTGCGCGTGAACGTGAAACTACGGGACGGTGAGAATCTTTCCGGATGGATTGAGTATTTTGACGACACCATGATCCGGCTCACCCGCGAAGGGCAGCCTAATCTGTTTATCTACAAGCATCAGATCCGCACCATCAGTGAACGCGGCCGCCGCGCCAACGGCGTGGAGAGAATTGCGCCTTGAACGACTTTCCCGCGCAGCTTGATCTAGGTTTTGCAGCTGGTGCAGCGGACATTGCCTTAGAGGCCGGTGAGCTGCTTCGCGGTTACTTTGAGCGTGGTGTCATCACGGAGTACAAAGGCGATGTAGACCTGGTGACCGAAGCGGATCGGGCATCGGAAAAACTCATCGTCAGCCGGCTCAAACGGCAGTTTCCTGATCACGGCATCTTCGGCGAAGAGGGAACTCGCTCCGGCCTTGAGCTTTCCTACCGGTGGTATGTCGATCCGCTCGACGGCACGACAAATTTCTCTCATGGCTTTCCGTTCTTTAACGTTTCGTTGGGCCTCGAGCATCGCCCGCCCGGTCTGGCACAGGATCAGGATGGAGAAATTGTGGCGGGGGTGGTGTACGACCCTGTGCACGATGAACTTTTCGCCGCGGAAAAGGGGCTGGGCGCATGGCTGCTGAAGTCTCCAGGGCCTGCGCGCCGGCTGCATGTCTCGAAGGTCCAGTACCTGCAGGAGAGTTTGCTTTCCACCGGATTTCCCAGCCACAAGCGCCACATGAACCCGAACATTCACTTTTATCAACAGCTGACGCTGCGCTCTCACGGCGTCCGCCGGGCGGGCGCGGCGGCGCTTGACTTGGCGTATGTTGCGGCTGGCCGAGTGGACGCGTTTTGGGAATTCAATCTGAACCCCTGGGATACAGCGGCGGGCGCGTTGCTGGTGCTGGAGGCGGGTGGGGCGATGGTGCGCTTCGACCGCAGTCCATTTCGCCTCGATAGCCAGGAGGTCATGGCCACCAACGGGCTGCTCACCGGTGAAATCCTGGGCTTCTTTGAGGACATGTTTGCGGGCCGCGGCATCGAGCCCGTGCCCACCCCCGCTGAGTTCGCTGCACGTAGATCGGCGCGCTCATAACAGGACGCTTCGCACGCTAACCGTGCACTCGCTCTTCCTGCTGTACAATTTGGTTTCAATTATTCGTCTTCGGGAGACCAGTACTTATGACATACGTGATCGCAGAACCCTGCATCGGAACCAAGGACACAGCTTGCGTCGACGCCTGCCCGGTAGATTGCATTCATCCCAAAAAGGATGAATCGGGGTATGCTGCGACGGAGCAACTCTTCATCGATCCAGTGGAGTGTATCGACTGCGGCGCCTGTGTTCCGGTGTGCCCGGTGTCGGCCATTTTCGCTGGAGACGACCTGCCCGAGAAGTGGTCGAGCTTTGCTGACAAGAACTCCGGCCACTTCGGCCGCTAGGCCGCGGGGCGCGGTTGTGCCCGGGCTCCCATGATCGTTCATCAGGTGGAGGCGGTTGTGCTGCGCACCTGGCCGGTTCATGAGGCCGACCAGATCGTTTCTCTCTTCACCCGGGATTTCGGAAAGATCAAAGGTGTGGCCAAGTCGGCGGCCAGGTCGCGACGTCGTTTCGGTGGCGCGCTGGAGCCGATGACGCACGTGCGCGCCCACTACGCCGAAAAGCCGAGCCAGGAGCTGGTTCGGCTGGACTCTTTTGAAATTCTCCACTCGCCGTTGGCGGAGCCGGTCGACTATGCACGGGCAACCGCCCTGGCTTTCTTTGCCGAGGTTCTGGAGCAGACGCTCCCTGACCACGATCCGCACGACGTCGTCTTCCGTCTGTTGCTCTCGGTGTTGGAGGAAACGCGCGTCGATCACATCTGGATGCCGATCACTTACTTTGCCCTATGGACGACGCGTCTCATGGGTTGGCTTCCGGATTTGAGCCGCTGTCTGCTGTGCGGTGCTTCGCTTGCCGGCGGGCCAGCCTATTTCCACTTTTCCTGGGATGGTTTGGTCTGCGTTGACCACAAACAGGTAGGGCAGAACGGTTCTCACGGAGTTGCGCTGACCCCGGATTCGCAGATCCTGGCGGTTCGCATCTTTCGCTCACCCGCGTCCGCCTTTGCGGCGGAAGCCTGGCCCCGGAACCGCGGCGCCGACCTTCGCCGGTTCGCCATTCAGAGCCTGGAACGCCACCTGGAGCGAAAACTCATCACGGCCGCGGCGCTGTCCCGGTTAGGTGGCTCGTAAAAGTGGCTTCACTTCCTGAAGATTTTTCCCGTCCACGTGACCTTGGGTGCCCCATATCTCGCGAAAAACGAGCGAGATATGGGGCACCCGGGGTTCGTGGTCAGGACAAAGTCGGGAGTCGTGGTCAGGACGAAGTTCCGGAATCAAGGTCACCCTTACCCGTTCAGTAGCGAGCCTACGATCCCACCAACCACTCCGCCCTCGGTTCGCTCTCTGGCAGGGGAAGGCATGTACTGCATCAGTTGGTGGGCGAGTTTCGCGATAGGGAGGGTCTGCAGCCATACCCGGCCGGGGCCGGTCAGGGCGGCGAGAAAGATTCCGTCTCCGCCAAAAATCATGTTCTTGATGCCCGCAATCCGGGTGATCTGAAAAGAAACGCTGGATTGAAAGGCTCCCACGTGCCCAGGATGGACGCGCAACGTCTCTCCCGCCGCCAGATCCTTGACTACCAGTTCTCCTGATAACTCGATCCAGCAGGCGCCCTGCCCGGTCACCTTCTGCAGCAGGAACCCGTCTCCACCGAAAACTCCCGCACCCAACGATTGCTGGAAACCTACGCCGAGTTGAACCTGGGGTGTGGCGCAGAGAAAACCGTGGCGATGAATCAGATACTCCATGCCCGGACCTACCTGCACCGGCTGGATGTGCCCCGGAACCCTGGTGGCAAAAGCAATCTCGCCACGACCAACCATGGCGCGGTATTCAGTCATGAACAGGCTTCCTCCGCCCGCCACTCTCTTCAACGCGCCGAGGAATCCGCCTCCCCCACCGAACTGGGTGTGCGTCTGCATCTGGATGGAACTGCTCATCCAGGAAAGCTCACCGGCTTCCGAGATCACGCACTCGTTGGGCTCCAGAACGAACTCGAGAACCGGCATGGTAGTGCCTACGATACGGCTTTGCATGGCAGACTCCTCCTTGAATCGATGGGCAACCAGTTTAGCCGAACGTTTGGTTTAGAATCCAACCGTGGCATCGCAAGTAACCAGCCCTCTTACCTTTCAGGAACTCCTCTTTCGTCTGCAAACCTTCTGGGCACAGCGTGGGTGCGTGTTGCAACAGCCTTATGACGTGGAGGTAGGCGCCGGAACCATGTCTCCGGAGACCTTTCTGCGCGTTCTGGACCCGCGGCCGTTCTCCGTGGCCTATGCGCAGCCATCCCGGCGTCCCGCTGACGGGCGCTACGGCGAGAACCCGAACCGGCTTTTCAAGCACACGCAGTTTCAGGTGGTGCTGAAACCCCCGCCGGTCAATGTGCAGGAGATCTACCTGGAATCCCTGGCCGCGATCGGCATCGACCTGCGCCAGCACGATCTCAAGTTTGAAGAAGATAACTGGGAAGCGCCCACACTGGGGGCCTGGGGTATCGGCTGGCAGGTGATGCTCGATGGCCAGGAAATCACCCAGTTCACCTATTTCCAGCAGTGCGGCGGCCTGGATCTCGATCCCATCTCGGCGGAAATCACATACGGCCTGGAACGCATTGCCTCTTTTCTGCAAGACGTCGACTCGCTTTACGACGTGGTTTGGGCGCGTACACCTAACCCAGTCACCTACGGCGAGGTTCGCCACCTGGAGGAGGTGCAGTTCTCGGTCTACAACTTTGAGCAGGCCGACGTGGAGAAGCTGTGGGAACATCTGCGTCTCTACGAAGCGGAATGCCAGCAACTGCTGAGCAGAGCCGCGCAACTGCCGGAGGAGCTTAGCCCGGCGGAGCGGCGCCGCTTTCCGGTTCTGGCTGCCTATGATCTCTGCCTCAAGTGCTCGCATCTTTTCAATCTGCTGGACGCCCGGGGGGCAATTTCTGTGACGGAGCGCGTCGGGATCATCGCCCGCATTCGCGTCCTCGCCGTCGGCATTGCCAAGGCTTACTCGCGGATGATCGCCCGGGAGTCTCATGGCTGAGCTGTTACTCGAGGTAGGGCTGGAAGAGATTCCTGCGCGCATGATCGCGGACGCGCAAAGCGAGCTGGCACGCCGGGTAGAAGCGTTGCTCGCCCGGCAGCGTTTGCTGGAGTCCGCCACCACAATCACCAGCTACTCCACTCCTCGACGGCTGGCAGTGCGCGTCCAGGGGGTCCTCACCCAGCAGCTTGACCTGCAGGAAGAGCTTACCGGTCCCTCCTGGAAAGCAGCCTTCCCTGAGGGGCAGCCAGGGCCGGCGGCGCAAGCCTTTGCCAAAAAAGCCGGAGTTCCGGTCACGGCGCTTAAGAAAATCACTACGCCCAAAGGCGAATACGCCTCAGCCACCATTCAGCGGCCGGGTCAGCGTGCAGAGAAGGTTCTAGGCGAAGAGCTGGGCAAGGAAATAGGCGCACTCTCCTGGCCCAAGACCATGTACTGGAGGCCCAACAAGCCGGAGCGCTTTGTACGTCCCCTCCGTTGGCTGCTTTGTTTGCTGGGCGAGAACGTGGTTCCCCTGGAGTTCGCCGGCATCCGCGCCGCCAACGTCAGCTATGGCCATCGAATCCTCCACGGAGACCGGCCGATCGCCATTGGCCGCCCCGCCGACTACCTCGCGACACTGGAGGCAGCCTTTGTGGTGGCCGATGTTGGCCTGCGCCGCCATCGCATCCGCACGGCCCTCGACGCCGCAACCCGTACACTTCCGGGGGCTCGCTGGCGTGAAGACGAGGCCCTGGTAGAGCAGGTCACTCACCTTACCGAGTGGCCCACCGTGTTAGTCGGCAATTTTCAGTCTGAATTCCTGGTGCTTCCGGAAGAAGTCCTCGTCACTGTCATGCGGGACCACCAGAAGTATTTCGCGATCGAAGATAAGCAGCACGCGCTGGCGTCACATTTTCTGGCAGTGCTGAATACCGAGGTCGGCCCGGAAGGCATGGCGATTATTCGCCATGGCAACGAGCGAGTCTTGCGCGCCCGTTTTAACGATGCCCGCTTCTTTTGGAACTACGACCAGAAGCTCCCTCTGGAGCAAAGGGTGGAAAAACTTAAGACGGTTACGTTCCAGAGGGACCTGGGCAGCTACTACAGCAAGACCGAAAGTAATCTGCTCATGGCAAAAGCTCTGGGTGCCGCAGTTGCCGCCCAGGGGATTCCGCTGGACCACGCTGCGCTCGAACGAGCGGTGCTGCTGGCCAAGACCGACCTCACCACCGAGTTGGTGAAAGAGTTTACGGAACTGCAAGGCATCGTGGGGGGACTTTACGCACGCGCGCAAGGGCTGGGCGAGATAGTAGCGCAGGCCATTTATTCGCAATACATGCCGGCTGGAGTCGAAGATTCGATTCCGGCAACGGTCGAAGGGCAAATCCTCGGCTTGGCGGATCGCTTGGCAACGATCGCGGAGATGTTTGCCATCGGTCTGGAGCCCAGCGGATCCAAAGACCCATTTGCGCTGCGCCGCGCGGCGAATGGGATCGTGAAAATCCTCGCTGAATCAGGCCTGCCTCTTACCCTCGCAGCACTCGAAGCCATGGCATTGAAATCCCTGCCCCGGGCCGGAGCGGTGGGGACGTTCCTCAAGGAACGCCTCGACTTTTACCTGCGTGAAGTGCGCGGCTATGCCTACGACGTGGTGAACGCTGTGCTCTCGACCGGGCTTACCACGGTGACGGACGCGGTCGCCAGGGCCCAGGCTCTGACCCAGGTACGCGGGTCGGACGATCTGCTGGCCATTTCTACTGCTTTCAAGCGCATCAAGAACATCCTTCGCCAGGCAGAAGAAAAACAGGATGGCGATTCCGTCGCCAGCGAATCTCTCACCGAGCCGGCCGAGCGGCATCTCTACGCCGAGGCGTTGAGAGTGGCGCCCCAGGTAGAGGCAATGCGCGCCCGGCAGGAGTATGTGGAGGCGCTGGAACGAGTGGCTACGCTTCGCCCGGCGATCGACAGCTTTTTTGACCAGGTGATGGTCATGGCACCCGAGCCTCATCTGCGCAGAAACCGCCTGGCTCTGATTGCCTCCGTGCTCAACGATTTTTCCCGCATCGCCGACTTCTCCGAGATCGTTCCTGGCTGACCAGGCTGTTTGTACAATTCAAGGACGACGCGAATGGCGGATCGCAAAACCAGTCCCGCAGGGACGGCTGAACTTAGCCCAGGACGTAGTCCTGGGTAGAGATTCGAGAGACGAAAAGTCCCGTAGGGACGACTGAAACTTGCCCGATCCGCTCCCCGAACCCAGGACCACGTCTCGATAACTTTTTCAGTCGTCCCTGCGGGACTTTTCAATGGCGCGTTCCAACCCAGGACTGCGTCCTGGGCTAAGTTCAGCCGTCCCTGCGGGACTCGATATGAGATGGTCGTTCTCACCCAGGGTCTAAAGGCCAGATCTTTGTTGGGCCTCAACGGCCCGACTGAACTCGTGTCCTGATACAAAGCAGTGGTGGATGCCAGCAGACCCGCGCATTCCTCAGCTGAAGCCGTGCCCCTGCGTTCAGAGATTTTCCCGGTTTCGGTGAAGCGGTTTCGCCAGCACTGGTGTCTCTTGGCGCGCTTAAATTCCGCTTTCGGTATGCCCAGTTTGTTCCGCCTACCACCTAGGTGCAATTCGGCCGGACCTAATAAAACATTTATGTTAATAGAATGTTAAAGGATGTATATTATTCCAACGGATCGCACGAACTATGGACCGGCAACGGTGCAATCTGCGGTGCGGACCCCCCTCCAGTTTCCTCGTCTTAGCAGAACGAAGACCTGACCGATAGCAAAAGGGAGAACTCATTCAGGAGGCCAGACCTATGACCCGTATTTCGTTTCATCAGAAACTTGAGAGCCTTCGTGAACGCCTTCTGCAGATGGCGGGTGTGGCAGAACAGACGCTGAGGTTTGCGCTGGACGCGCACTGCCGCGGCGAACTTTCGGCGTGCGCCAATGTGCGCTTGAACGAGGCCATCATCAACCGCTCGGAACGCGAGATCGATCAGATGGCGCTCGATATTCTCGCCATGGAGCAGCCCATGGCTGTAGATCTGCGCTTTGTTCTTGCTGCCATCAAAATCAACTCCGACCTGGAGCGGGTGGGCGACCAGTCAATGACGATTGCTTTGCTGGCCGAAGAGCTCGCCGGGAGCCAGCCGTGCGAATTTCCGATCGACATTCCGCGCATGGCTGAACTATCGATGACCATGGTCCGCAAGGCGCTTCAGGCACTCGCCGAGCGCGATGCCCAACTAGCCAGCAGCGTACTGGCCATGGACGATGCGGTCGATGAGATGAATCGCAGGGCCAAGGCCGTGCTGCTCGATTGCATAGCGAAGGATTCGAGCGCCGCCCAATCCGCTGTCAACCTGCTGTTTATTTCGCGTAGCCTGGAGCGGATCGCCGATCACGCCACCAACATGGCCGAAGACGTCATTTTCTGGGTGTGCGGAGCAGATGTTCGCCACGGCAACATGCTGCAAAACGCAGTAGAGCTGAGGAGCTAATTCACTCGCTGCAGGCGGGCAATCAGCTTTTGCGCCAGATTCTCACCCGAATCGGACCATAACAAGCGGCTGCTGATGCCGCAGTTTTCCTGGATCAGGTTGGTGATTTCCACCAGCTTCTGGACATTGCGCTTTACGTACTCGGCGCCCACCTGGTCCAGGTCGACTTCTTCCAGCAGAAAGGGTGTGTCCAGGCCAAAATCGACCCGGACCTGCCCGTTCTGCTCGTAGGCTCCCTCGTCGAACTGGGGCCCAAAGCCAACCACGCGCACCACCACCGGCTCCTGCTTCCAGGTTGGATCGAGACCGCCCACGGTTTCCGCCACCCACAGATCCCACTTGAGCTCAAATTCATAGGCAAAGTCATCATGCAGTATCTCTGTGGCCTCAGCCACGGCTCGCTCCGGGGCGGATTCCTGTACCTCGTCTTCTTCATAGACCCTCTGGTAAAACGGCGCCTCGTTCCAGGAGATAGGGTACGCAGCCGCAGCATGCACACGCGGCGAGTGCCCGGCCCCGCCAAACTGCTTGATCACCGAGACGATCGCGGGCGCGAGCGCGGGCAGGCGAAAATTGGGAAACCACAGACTCAGATACAACCGATCAGCCATCTCTTCATCTTAAAGCTTTCCCCATGGCCGCAGTAGGGCCGGCAACGGGAGTGAGAAGATGAGGGATATGGGTGTTGCGGATCTTCGGCGGAACCTAGTGGCATCGCAGACTCCCTGCGCCTTTCCCGCAAGGAAGGCGCACACTCTGTATCTCCCAGCACTGTGCGATCGGCAATCCGAGTGACCCCGGCCCGCCTGCGCTTCTGGATCCTGGTCCTTGGTGGGGCACTGATCGCCGCTATCGCGGTGTTTTTTGTCTATGGCCGCTGGCAGGGGCGGCGATTGGGCCATGATCTGCCGTATGGATTGGGGAACGCAATCCAGCAATCGACCGAAGGCTTTACCTATTCTGAGTCGCGGGGCGGGCACACCATCTACACTCTGCATGCCTCTAAAGCAGTGCAGTACAAGAAGGACGGCCACGCCGAACTCCACGACGTGAGCATCACCCTGTATGGCGCGAAGGGAGCGCCGGCCAACCGCATCTATGGCAACACCTTCGATTGGGATCCGGTCCATGGCGTTGCCCGCGCCATGGGCGAGGTCCAGATCGATTTCCAGGGATCCGCAAGCTCCGGTTCGCAAACCGGCAAAGCGCCGGCGGACGAAGGCGAAAGCAGGAGTACCGTCCACGTCAAGACCTCGGGCCTGGTGTTCAACAAGAAAACCGGTCTCGCCAGCACTACGGAGAAGATCGAATTCCGGCTGGCCGAGGCGGCCGGCAGCGCTACCGGCGCCAGCTTTGACTCGCAAACCGGAGTCGTCATCCTCACCGCTGACGTGGCCTTCAATACCAGCGCCAACGGAGATCCGCTGACTGTCCGCGCCCATCACGCGCAATTCGATCGCGCCAGCCGGATGCTCTTTCTTCTTCAGGATGTCGCCGACTATAGCGACATGCACAGCTCCTCGGATCAGGCGACGGTCTCCTTCCGTGCCGATGGATCGGCTTACCAGGTTCTGGCGCAAGGGCATGTGGTCCTCACGGGTAGCGAGGGGCAGCAGATCAACACCCGAACAGCTCATTTCGATCTGGGCGCAAAGAGCATGCCCGAGCAGGCAATCCTGGATGGCGGTCTACTCTACGTGGCAAATAATGCAGCACGCCTGATGCATGGTTCGGCCTCATCGGGGACGTTGTTGTTCGGCCCCCAGTCGACGGTTCGACACGCCCAGCTACGCGACGCGGTTTCGGTTGTCGACGAGGAGAAGTTACCCCAGGCGAATGCCGGAAAGGCCAAGCAAAATTCGCCCGAATCGACCACCCGGCAGGTGCAAGCCTCGCAAGTCGACATCGACTTTAAGACCGGGCCGGACCGCAGCCCGCAGGCCGATCACATTCTTGCCGCCGGCGGGGCGCGGCTGAACGTGCACAACATCTATACCAAGACTCCGCCCGAGGACACGACCGTACAAGGCGATCAACTGTTCGCGACGCTGGTGGACGGGGAGACTCTTTCCAGCCTGCGGGGAACCGGCCACACCAGCCTGGTCACGGTAAGCCCCAATGGGGTCACGCAGAGCAGCAAAGGCGACAACCTCCTGCTCACCTTCGCCCCGCCTCATCCCACTGAAAAGCCCGCGGGGAAGGCGATCAAAGCAAAGCCTGATAACGCTCCTGCGCAAGCGGCGGCGCAGTTGCAATCCGCAGTGCAGCTGGGCAATGTGACCTTAGTCCAACAGGGTGCAGCGACCCCGGGCGGGCCAACTCCGGCGGTCACGACCGCCACAGCCCAGCGAGCCGCGTATGACGCAGCCACGCAGGCGGTGCAGCTGTCGGGAAGCCCGCGCATACAGGAAACCAGTGGAGAGTTGAGCGCGACTTTGGTTGAAGTTTCGCGGATCAGCGGAAATGCCGATGCGACGGGCGGCGTCAAGGCGACTTATCACCAAACGAATGGACAACAGAACATGGCGTTGACCGGTTCCGGGCCGGTGCATGTGGTGGCCGATCACGCACATCTTGACCATTCCACCGATCTGACCACTTTTTTCGGAAAGCCCGGCGAACCAGCTCGCCTATGGCAGGGAAGCGATTCCGTTGCGGCACCGGTGCTGGAACTCTCCAGGCCACACGCAACACTTTCCGCGCATGGCCCGGCTGGCGATACCGCCCCGGTAAATGCCGTGTTTACCGGTTCGCCAAGTAGTTCCCCAAGTAGTTCCCAAGGACCTGCGGCGGCCAACTCAACCACCACCCGCGCCAATCCACCCGCTCGAACGCCCTCCGTTGTGCGTTTGCAAAGCCGCACTCTTTTTTACGCTGAGAACGATCACAAAGCTGTTTTCAGCGGTGCGGTGGTCGCGCAGACGTCAAGTGGGTTATTGCATGCGAATTTTATGGATGTTTATTTCACTCCTGCGGCCAATGCGCAGCCGCCGGGCAAGACACAACCGAGCAGCCAGGTCTCAAAAATCGTGGCCCGGGGTGCCGTGGAACTGCAGCAGCCGGGCCGTAAGGGCACAGGCGACCAACTCACGTACACCGCTGCGGATGGCAAGTTCCTGTTGACGGGAACTAGCACTGCACCTCCGCGCCTGATCGACCAGGTGCGCGGAACAGTAACTGGGAACGCGTTGATTTTCAATGATCGCGATGATAGCGTCGTGGTGAGTGGGGGTGCTTCCAAGGCAGTAACCCAGACCAGGGTAGCGAAATGAATGCAAAAACTTAGTACAGATGAAATCGGCAAGTCTTATAAGGGCCGTCAGGTGGTTCGGGGCGTAAACCTTGAGGTCTGTCAGGGCGAGGTGGTTGGGTTGCTGGGCCCCAATGGCGCCGGCAAGACTACCAGTTTCTACATCATCGTGGGTCTTATCGCTCCCGATTCGGGACAAGTTTTCGTCGATGAAGTAGATATCACGCGGGTTCCCATGTATTTGCGGGCGAGGCAGTATGGGATTAGCTATCTGCCGCAGGAACCAAGCGTTTTTCGTAAGCTCACGGTGGAAGAGAACATCCTCGCCGTGCTCGAAGTGCAATCTCTATCGCTCGAAGTCAGGCGCGCTCGGACGGAAAAACTGCTGGACCAGTTGAACCTGGGGCATATTCGAAAAACCCGTGGTTACGCGCTTTCCGGTGGCGAGCGGCGCCGGGTGGAAATAGCCCGCTGTCTCTGCATTCAGCCTTCATTCATCCTCCTGGACGAGCCATTTTCGGGCATTGATCCGATCGCCGTGCTGGACTTGCAGGAGATCATCTTCGACCTGAAGGCAAGCGGCATTGGGGTTCTGATCACGGATCACAATGTGCGCGAAACGCTTTCGGTTACCGACCGCGCCTACATCATCAATGAGGGGCGTATCTTCCGCACCGGGACCCCGGAACAGTTAGGGAAAGATCCTGAGGTGCGCCGGGTTTATCTGGGTGAGGGATTTTCGTTGAATTAGCCTCGCTTTCCTCCTTACACCAATGAGTGACCTTGGTCACACATTGGCGATAAGGAAAAAGGCCTCTACGATCGAGGCTCAGAGAAGGTAAACTAAGGCCGCTAGTGTTGATGCGGTGAAATGCCATGGCTCTTCTACAACCAAAGCTAAGCCTGAAGGTAGCGCAGCGTCAGATTTTGACGCCTGGCCTGATGCAGATGGTCAGCGTGCTGGCGCTCAACAAGCTGGAGCTGAAAGAGCTGATCAACACCGAGATTGTCGAGAATCCGGTGTTGGAGGAGCTGGAAGAGAGTGTTCCCCTCATCGACGATGTCGCTCTCAAAGAGGCAGAGCGCGATCGTAGCGTGGAAGAGGTCGCGGCCCAGGCGGAGCGCGACAAGCGTGATCCTTTTGACGAGATTGATTTTGGGTCCTACTTTCAGGATTACCTGGATCCCGGCTTCCGCACGCCCAACGGTTTTGAACAGACCGACAAGCCATCGTTCGAGAATTTCCTTTCCCAGCCGAGCACTCTCACCGATCACCTCTTCTGGCAACTGGGTTCGCTCAACCTGAGCCACGACCTGCGCGATGCGGCCGAATATGTGGTGGGCAACCTGGATGAAGACGGCTATCTGATGGCCGGGGACGAGGAATTGTTAGCGGGATTTGTGCGTGAGTACGATCCTGATTCGGCCGCCCCTCCCGGCGCCGCGTCTGAACTTCTCGCCGAGGCAGTGCAACTGGTGCAGAATCTTGATCCGGTGGGCGTGGCGACGCGGAGTTTGCGCGAATGCCTGCTGGTACAGATTGAAGCGCAGCGCCGTGAATGTCATCTCCAATTGGGACGTCACCGGGCGGCTTCGACGGCTGTGCAAGCCGACTCGCCTGCGGGAGACGGTGAGGCTGGTCACCCAATGGGCTTACACGAGGTCCGGTTGCAGGTGTTTCCGCTCGCTGCCCGCATTGTCGATCAGCACTTGTTGTTGTTGCAGAAGCGGGACTTGCGCGAGATGGCCAAGGTGCTGAGCGCGCAGCCTGACGCCATCCAGCACGCCATCGACTTCATTCGCAGCCTCGATCCCCGTCCCGGCCAGCGATTTAACCGCTCCGACGCCCGGCTGATCGAGCCCGACGTTGCCTTCGTCAAGCGGGGCGGTGAGTTCGTGGTGGTCATGAATGAGGAAGATCTGCCCACCTTGCGCCTCAACCATGGCTATCGCAAACTGCTGTCGCAGGAAGGCACGGAGCGAGACGTTAAAGAATATGTCAAAGAGCGTTATCGCTCTGCACTGCAACTGATGCGCAACATCGAACAGCGCAAGAACACGATATTAAGAACCTGCGAGGCGATTGTGCGCCGCCAGGGCGACTTCCTGGAGCGTGGCGTGGACGCCCTGAAGCCGATGATGATCAAGGACGTTGCCGAAGAGATAGGGGTCCACCCTTCGACTGTCAGCCGGGCAGTTTCCAGCAAATATGTGCACACCTCGCAGGGCGTTTTTGAACTTCGCTTCTTCTTCTCTGAAGGCGTCCATGGGCCGGAGGGGGGCAGCACTCCACTGATGCTGCTTAAGCGTAAGGTTAAGAAGTTAATCGATGAAGAGGATCCGCGAAAACCGCTGACCGATGATTTGATTGCCAGCATGTTGGAGGCGCAGGGCATTGACGTCACTCGCCGCACGGTCGCCAAATACCGTGAAGATCTCCGCATTCCCAGCACCCATCAGCGCCGGGTGCGGGATTAAATCAGTCATTTTCCTATTGGTGCAAAGTAGAACTCAACCCGACCCTGACTTGTTTCTGCTGCATCATATTTGCAGCGAGCGTGACTATGGGCTGCTTTTTGTTGATGGAAAGGCCGCGTGAGCTTACCTCCTTAGGTCTAAGCTACAGAGAGGAACGCGCCCCGCCCAAGAGTGGCCAACACCTCAAACTCACAACGATAGTCGAAATGCTATAGAATCGGGCATCTCAGGAGCTTCAACATGCCGGTTGAATGCACGGGCAGGCAGGTGGCAATTACCCAGCCACTGCGCACCTTAGCGGAAGAAGGAATCGAACGCATTGCCAGAATTCTAGGCAAGATCACCAGTGCCCACGTAGTTCTGACTGCGGAGAAATACCGGCAGATCGCCGAAGTTACGATCAAGACCCGCAATTGCACGCTGGTCGCTCTCTGCGAATCGAGCGTCAGTATGGAGTCGGCCCTGCGCGAATCGCTGGGGAAAGCCGAGACCCAGGCGACACGGCATAAAGACAGGCAGCGTACGCGCAAGCGTCAGCCGAAACTGGAAAAGCAGTTGGAGGAGACGGGCGTTGCGCGCAGCGGCCGGGGCAATGCGGCTGAGAGCAAGTCTGACAAAGCGGTTAATGGCAACGGCTCAACCAACGGCAAGAGCCACCCGCAGCCGGCGATTCCCGTCACTGTACATTCCTTCCCGGCGCGTGTGCCGATTGCGGAGCCCCACGTCGTTCGTTCGCTTGACTCAGTGGCGCTGCGGCCAATGACGCTGGAAGAGGCGGTCAAGGAAGCGGAGTTTCGCGACCGGGACGTGTTTGTCTTCCGGGATAACGAAGGTAATGTCAAAGTTTTGCACCGCAAGCGTGATGGCAAGATGGAATTGATCGAAGCTCCTTGACAATTTTGGCTTTCGCCAAGCCGTGAGATGTGGCTGAGCGGCTTTATCGGCCGCGGAAACGTCTCTGTACGAATGGCACGGCCCAGCCGTGCCCCCTTCGGCTGGCTGATTAGCGTGGTGTAACCCCATTTGTCGCAAACGCAGTGATCAATTGTTCAGCGTCTCTTCACTAATCACCGGTCAGCTCATCCGGATCACCGGAACCAGATGCTCGCGGATTTTTTGAGACCTAAGTAACTGCGACCTCGGAGTTTGCCGGTACTTCTTTCAGGGGATATTCCTGCTTGGAAAGCGACCTTGATACTCAACCCTGTAGGGGCTCTGTCCGCTGCGTTGATCCAATATGAATTCAGAAGCTGAAGTTTCGGTACTTACGACCCAGCAACGGTCTCA
>Ga0302326_10016201_pt1 | contig 15610 bp, 16 predicted proteins | sample Palsa_T0_3_FD_202264 | JGI IMG/M metagenome (GOLD analysis project Ga0302326, IMG submission 202264) | Peat permafrost microbial communities from Stordalen Mire near Abisko, Sweden - Palsa_T0_3 | ecosystem: Environmental > Terrestrial > Soil > Palsa > Peat permafrost | place: Sweden: Abisko...
ACGCAGCGTGCTCTGGTCAGGATGCTGCGGGAGGCCGGCGCAGTCGAAGTGCATGTGCGGATCGCGTCGCCACCGGTGAAGTGGCCGTGCTTCTACGGCATCGACTTTCCTTCGCCGGCCGAGCTGATCGCCAACGCCGTCGAAGACGAAGACGAAATGCTCGAAGCAGTAAGGCATGCCATCAACGCCGACACACTGGGATACATCTCGCTGCGGAGTCTGATCGCCGCCACCGAGCAACCCACGTCGCGGCTCTGCTCCGCCTGCTTCGACGGCCGCTACCCGATCGAACTTCCCAGCGAGACCGCGCTCGGCAAAAACGTCATCGAGCAGATGCTCGCCAATGCCGCGCGCACGGACATCGCGGACCTCGAGCTGTCGCCGGAGGCAGAGCAGGCCGCCGTGCTACGGCATCCCTAGCCTTACGTTGTCTTTGCGCGGGTGGCCGATATCCGCGCCGGGCGTCGACCGGTAGCCTTTATCGCGATGACCGACCGCGGAAAAGACCCGGCTGCCCCGGGCGTGACATATGCATCGGCCGGAGTCGATATCGAAGCCGGGGACCGCGCCGTCGAATTGTTCAAGCCGCTCGCGTCGAAAGCCACCAGACCCGAGGTACTCGGCAAGCTGGGCGGATTCGCCGGACTCTTCGCGCTGCGCAACGACTATCGCGAACCCTTGCTGGCGGCGTCCAGCGACGGGGTGGGTACCAAGCTGGCAGTCGCCCAGGCAATGGACAAGCACGACACCGTCGGCCTGGACCTGGTCGCGATGGTGGTCGATGACTTGGTGGTCTGCGGAGCCGAGCCACTGTTCCTGCTGGACTACATCGCTCTTGGCCGCATCGTGCCGGAGCGGCTCAACGCGATCGTCGGCGGTATCGCCGAAGGATGCGTGCGCGCGGGTTGCGCGCTCCTCGGTGGTGAGACCGCCGAGCATCCCGGCCTGATCGAGCCGGACCACTACGACATCTCGGCCACCGGCGTCGGCGTGGTCGAAGCCGACGACCTGCTCGGGCCTGAACGGGTCAAACCCGGCGACGTCATCATCGCGATGGGGTCCTCGGGCCTGCACTCCAACGGATACTCGCTGGCCCGCAAGGTCTTACTGGAGATCGACCGGGGCAACCTGGCCGGTTATGTCGAGGAGTTCGGCCGCACCCTGGGCGAGGAACTGCTCGAGCCGACCATCATTTATGCCAAGGACTGCCTGGCGCTGGCCGCCGAAACCCAGGTCCGGACGTTCTGCCACGTGACTGGCGGCGGGCTGGCCGGAAACCTGGAACGCGTCATTCCGAATGGGCTGGTGGCCGACGTCGATCGCGGCACCTGGACGCCGGCACCGGTGTTCGCGATGATCGCCCAGCGCGGCCGGGTCTCGCGTGCCGAGATGGAAAAGACCTTCAACATGGGCGTCGGCATGATCGCCGTCGTTGCGCCCGAGGACACCGACCGCGCGCTGGCGATCCTGACCGCCCGGCATTTGGATTGCTGGGTGCTGGGCACGATCAACAAGGGTGGAAAAGGTGGTCCGCGAGCAAAACTCGTCGGGCAGCACCCAAGGTTCTAGATTTCGGCCCGGCAATACCGCGAGCCGCGGACAGTCCTAGCGGTGCTCGTGACGCCAGGGATCCTCGCCCTCCGACTGGTCGGCGTCATCACCGTCCGACCCGGACAGCTCGCGCTGTAGCCGATCGAAATCGGTCTGCGGTGAGCTGTATTTAAGGTCTCGAGCGACCTTCGTCTGCTTCGCCTTAGCCCGGCCACGGCCCATGGGGGAACCCCCTCGCGCAATAACGGAGCGGCCCAACAAGTAGGCGGCTCCGATCTTTTGTCTTTATTGTCCTGTCGACAGTTTACCGTGCCCGGTGGTTGCGTGCTGTTGCGCCCCGCTCCCTGTCTGGACTGTCATCGGACTGTTCCGCGCAACCGCTCGACGGCTACCCGACCGGCGCCTGGCCCGTCGACTGACGGTAGCGATGCGGCGTCGATCATCGCCGCCACTTCGCCTCCGCCGCCGGTGCTCAGGGCGGTATCGGCAGGTATCCCCCGCTTCAGCAACGCCAGGGCCACCGGGCCCAGATCGACGTGGTCGACCACCGTTCCAAGCCGGCCGACCGCGCGTCCGCCGGCCAGCACCGCGTCACCGGTATCCGGCCGGTCCACCGAGCCGTCGAGGTGCAACAACGCCAGCATGCGCGGCGGTTTGCCCAGGTTATGCACCCGGGCAACGGTTTCCTGACCGCGATAGCAACCCTTGTCCAGGTGGACGGCGCCTAGCCCCGGATCGCCGATCCAGCCCACTTCGTGCGGGATGGTTCGCTCGTCGGTGTCGACGCCAAGCCGTGGGCGCACCGCAACCACTCGGTGGGCCTCGTAGGCCCAGACTCCGGCCGGGCGAACTCCGGCACTGGTCAACCGCCGCTGGAGCTCGGCGGATTCGCCACGGCCGACGAGCACATCCAACTCGATCTGACCGGGACGCGCCTCAGGCATCCGGCGCACGAAGCCGCCGCCGATCATCGGCGCGGCCGTCATCGCGTCGGGCACCGCGTCAAGTCCGAGCGCGTCGAGCACCGCTCGCTCGCTCAGCTGCGGGCCCAGAAGTGAGAGCACTGCCAGGTCCGCCTGCTCCGGCGTGACCTTCGACCAGAACACCATTTTGCGTAGGTAGTCCAGCAACGGCTCGCCGCGCCACGGCTCGGTGTCCAGATAGGTGACGCCGCCGAGCTCGGTCTGGACCCAGTGGTCTTCGACCCGCCCTTGCCCGTCGAGGCTGAGGTTTTGCGTGCTCGCGCCGTCCGGAAGTTCGCTGACGTATTGCGTCGAGATGCTGTGCAACCAGGTCTGCCGGTCGTCACCGGTCAGGGACATCGCGCCGCGATGCGACCGATCGACCAGGACGGCACCGGTTTCGGCGGCGCGCTGCTCGCCCAGCGGGTCACCGTAGTGCCAGATGGCGCCGGCGTCGGGGCCGGTTTCGGGGGCGGGAACTGCGGACACACATCAACTCTACGGGTCCACGGCATTGGTCTTTTGGTGGCGACCCGCTGCGACCGGCTTTGCCGCTCTTGCGATCGCACTGTGTCATTGGTGGCGACCCGCTGCGACCGGCTTCGCCGCTCTTGCGATCGCCACTAGGCTTCTGACCCATGACTGGCCACCCGGGCGTGATCGTGACGCTCGACGGCGAGGTCCACCCGCCCGGCACGCCGCTGCTGTTTGCCGACGACCTCGCCGCGGTGCGAGGCGACGGCGTCTTCGAGACCCTCTTGGTCCGCGACGGCCGCGCGTGCCTGGTCGATGCGCATCTGGGCCGGATGGGCCACTCGGCGAAACTTCTCGACCTGCGGGAGCCGGACCTGGCGGCCTGGCGGCACGCGATCGAGGTGGCGACCCAGCAGTGGGTGAGCGACACCGCCGACGAAGGTGCGATGCGGCTGGTCTACAGCCGCGGCCGGGAACGTGGTTCGGCGCCAACCGCCTTCGTCACGGTGAATCCGGTCGCCGAGCGGATCGCCGCCACCCGACGCGACGGACTGGCCGCGGTGACCTTGCCGCGCGAGCTGCCGTCGGCGGGTGTCGAGGCGATGCCGTGGTTACTGGCCGGCGCCAAGACGCTGTCGTACGCGATCAACATGGCCGCTCTGCGGCACGCCGACCGCCACGGCGGCGGCGATGTCATCTTCGTCAGCTCGGACGGCTACGTCCTGGAAGGCCCACGCTCGACCGTGGTGATCGCAACCGCCGAGGGAGCCGCCGGCAACGTGTGCCTGTTGACGCCGCCACCGTGGTATCCGATCCTGCGCGGCACCACACAGCAGGCACTCTTCGGGGTTGCCCGCGCCAAAGGGTACGACTGCGACTACCGCGCCCTGCGCGTCGCGGATCTATTTGCCGCACAGGGAATTTGGCTGGTGTCCAGCATGACGCTGGCTGCGCGCGTGCACACCCTCGACGGCCGGACGTTGCCACGAGCGCCGATGGTGGCGGAGTTCGCTGAGTTGGTCGACGCCGCCATCGTCAGCGACCGCTGAATTCGGTTGTCCGAGTGACCGTGAGCGAGTACGGTCGGCCGTACACAGGGAAGGAGGTGGTCCGAGAAATTGATAGCTTATTGGACATGTGAGGTGGCTGCCCGCTAGCTGCACCAGGCGAGGAATCACCTGCGCGCGCTGGCGAATTCCCCGCAGTCACCCGGCCCCCGAGCCTCCGGTTTGTCCAACCTGGAACTACGGCTCGGGGGCCGCCCATTTTTTCGGGGTCAGCTGGCGAACCGCTGGAGTCGACCTTGGACCCCAAACACCCTCTGTTGCAACCGATATGGGACCGTTCGGGTGTTACGAATACGCCGATCGGCCGCCGTTATGGCGTCACCTTGGCGGACATCCGGTCGGCGATCTGGCCGCCCATCGCGGTATAGCCGCCGTTCCGATACACCGAATACCGAATCTGCGCATCAAAGTGCCTGGCTGCAACCGGCGGACGGCCGTATTATTGCCCCACTAATCCGCCCAGAGTTGGGAGGCGCCATGACGATCTCACGGCGAACCGCCCTCCGGCCGATAGTTGCTTGCGCCGTCATAGTCGGGTTGTCGAGTTGCGCATCCGGGCAGCAATCGACGCCCGCCCCCGCACCCGGCGCGACGGCGTCGTCGGCGCGGCAATCGACGCCCACCCCCGCACCCGGTGGGACGAGGTCGTGCTCCGCGCCCGCAGGCACGGGCGCGGTCCTCTCCCGGCCGACCGGCGTCGTTGCCTTCAGCCTTTACCGGAAAGACAAGGAGCCCTTCCCGCCCGCAGTCTTCACCGACCAGGCTGTCAGTGGCGTGGATCTGCTGATCGGGTGGGACCCCCTGGAACCCGCCGCGGGAAGCTATGACTGGTCGGTGCTCGATTGTCTATTCCAACAGGCACACGCGCACGGCAAATGGGTCGGATTGTCGTTGATCCCGGGCTTCTTGAGCCCACCTTGGGTCTTCAAGTTGCCGGGTGTGCAATCACAAAGTTTCCAGTTCTCCTACAGCGGCAAAGCGCTGGCCCGGCCGCTTCCGCTGCCCTGGAATCAGGCCTACCTGCACAGCTGGTTCGACTTCCTCGGAGCCGTGGCAAACCGCTACGCGTCTAGCCCCGAATTCCGGTTTATCCAGGTGGCCGGGCCGACATCGGTGTCGACCGAAATGTCGCTGCCGGATCGGACATCAGGCGATACCGCGCTGCCTCCGGACGCACGCGGCTCCGACGTCGCGGAATGGATGAGCCTGGGCTACACGCCCGCGAAATTCACCGACGCATGGAAAGAGGCCTTCGACCAGTACCACCGGCTGTTCCCGAATCAGTATCTGGGCCTGGCGCTGTACCCGGGGCTGCCGATCGGCAACGACGGTCGGCCCGACCAGCGCCAGAAAGAAGCAACCCGAGTCAGCGTCATCGCTGCGGGCATGCGGTACAAGGAGCAGTTCGACCTGCAGGAGGACGGCATGAAGGGCGGCGCGACACGGCCGACGGACGCCGCCTACAACCTGGTGCGGGACCACTGCGGCGACATCGTCACCGCATTTCAGGACGCCGTAACGATGTCTTCCGCCGACCCGGCATCCCTGACCCGCGCACTGGACTGGGTCTCGGCGGCCGGGGTGGATTTCTGGGAGGTGTTCACCCCCGACGTGACGAACCCATCGCTGCACCCGATTCTCGCGACCGCGAGCACGAAACTCCCCGCAAACAAAAGCTGCGCTCCTGCCCGACGAGCGCCTGCACAACGACGGCCTCGCTAGGCACTGGGAACACAACGTACAGCGCGGACGTCGACGCACCTTATACCCCGCCGTTCAGCGACCAGGCGCTCGTCTCGACCACCACCAGCGTGACCCGGCGGCCCTGACAACCCCCACCTGGTCGGCGACGGGCGACAACCTCACGCCGTCACCCGACGAACCGCGACAGCCGCGCCGACAGGTGCGGTACCAGCCCGCCGTCGGCGTCCACCCGTTCCTCGACGTAAGCCAGATCGCCGCCCTCGACGATGCCGTAAAGCCGCTTGGCTCCGCCGACCAGCACGCCGGATCGGCTGCGCGCTAAAGCGTCGGTGGCCAATTCCCACGATGACTGGTTGAGCGGACGCCCGTAGTACAGCTCGACATAACCGGCGGAGTGCGCCAGCAGCAACTCGATGGCCTGCGACTCGGACGGGTCGTCGGGCTCATTCACGAAGCGCCAGTACCCGGTTTCGCGTAAGTCGGGTGCTTGGTACTCGCCGGTATCGGTGACCCGCCAGGACCGGGACTCCCAGTTCAGGTAGTCACCGCCGTCGTGAGAGACCACGATCTGCTGCCCGAACCGGTAGTCGCCGCCGGCGCCACGGCCTTCACCTTCGCCGCGCCACACGCCGACCAGCGGCAGCAACGCCAGCAGGGCGTCGTTGAGATTGGCGCCTTCGCGCAGATTCGCGGTATCGGCTGGGCCGGGCAGGTCGTCGAAGACCGGAATGTTGCGGGCCGCGGTCACCTTGGCGCGTTCGACCGCTGCGGCCACCGCACGGTCAGCGGAACCAGGCGAACGGACCGAATCGTCGTCACCGGCATCGGTTAGGCGCAGATCCTCCGTATCACTGGGCTCTGCATCGTCGTCGGCGGTCACGATTCGTCGGTGATTAGCCGATACAGCGTGTACAGCGCGAACCAGGAGATGACCACAACGGCCGCGACGAGCATGATCTCGAAGAACAGAACCACGACGACGAGTCTAATGCCGCGAGCGGGTCAGGAGATTTTGATGTCCACCTCGTGGATGCCCGCGCCCTTCGGCTCGACGATCGCGTCGCCGTTACCCGCTGCCGACAGCGCACGCAGTGTCCACGACCCGGGGGCAGCGAAAAACCGGAATTCGCCGGTGGCCGACGCGACGACCTCGGCGGTGAACTCCCCCGACGAGTCCAGCAGTCGCACGAACGAACCGCCCACGGCCTGACCGGAGCTGTCCACCACGCGGCCGGTGATGACTGTTTCCTTCTCCAGGTCGACGCTGGCCGGCAAAGTCTGCCCTTGCTTTGGCGCAGAGCACATAATCAGCTTCCCAACTCGATCGGGGCCCCAACCAGGGAGCCGTATTCGGTCCAACTGCCGTCGTAGTTCTTGACGTTCTGGTGTCCCAGCAATTCCTGCAAGACGAACCAGGTGTGCGACGAACGTTCCCCGATTCGACAGTAGGCAATCGTTTCCTTCGACCCGTCTAAGCCGGCGTCGGCGTAGATCTTGGCCAACTCGTCGTCGGACTTGAAGGTGCCGTCGTCGTTGGCGGTCTTGCTCCACGGCACGTTGATCGCGCCCGGAATGTGGCCGGGCCGCTGGCTCTGCTCCTGCGGCAGATGGGCCGGCGCCAGGATCTTGCCGGAGAACTCGTCAGGAGAGCGCACGTCGACCAGGTTCTTCTCGTTGATCGCGGTCAGTACCTCGTCGCGGAAGGCGCGAATCGAGTTGTCCGCGGACTTCGCGGTGTAGCTGGTGGCCGGCCGGTCCACCGAATCGGTGGAAAACGCCCGCCCGTCCAGCTGCCACTTCTTGCGGCCCCCGTCGAGCAGCTTGACGTCCTCGTGGCCGTACAGCTTGAAGTACCAGTACGCGTACGCGGCGAACCAATTGTTGTTGCCGCCGTACAAAACCACGGTGTCGCCGTTGGCGATACCGCGCTCGCTGAGCAGCTTTGAGAATTGCTGCGGGTCGACGAAGTCGCGCCGCACGGGGTCTTGCAGATCGGTACGCCAGTCCAGCTTGACCGCTCCGGCGATGTGGCCGTCGTCGTAGGCGCTGGTGTCTTCGTCGACCTCGACGAAGACCACGTGATCGGCATCGAGATTGCTCTGGGCCCAGTCGGCGGAGACCAGGACGTCGGAGCGTGCCATAAGGGGGATCCTTTCGATCGCTATGAGGTGCTCTGGGCCGGCTTCAGGCGCGCCACGAGCGGGTAGAGCTGGCAGCCCAGGCAGATGCCGAAGGCTGCGTTGAGGAACGCGGCTACCAGCGCCGCCGCGGTGAGTGCAACGCCGAATAGGGAAGCGCCCGTGGCAAATCCGATTGCCGCCGGGGCGGCGAAGATCAGCCCGACCAGCTGGGCGAACTTCAGCGGGGGAATGGGCTCACGCTCGCGAACCGGACTCAGTCGCGGCGCGACGAGTTTGGCGAACACCAGGCCGTAAGGATGGCGTCGCGGCCCGGCGACCGCGCCGATGGCGAAGACGACACTCTGTACGCCGAGGATGATCGCGGCGGCGAGCGGGCTGACACCGGAGACGAGCAGGGTGGTCACGAGCACGGCGGTGGTGATCCAGGCCGCGAAGCGCGGTCCCCGCACATCGACCTGATCGGGGGTCTTGGTATTCGACATACTGCTGCTCCTGAACTGATATATGCACGACTTTTGTGGCGGCGCGCCACGGGGTTTCTGGCTGCTCCGAGCGCGGCGCGAGAAGGCGCGGCTACTCAGCAGCTACAACAACAGCAGCAGCCCGCGACGCGGCACAGATCAACTGCACGGCGACTGGTGAGCATGAGCTCGACGCGGGCGGACACGTCATGCAGCTTACCCAATGACGACGTCATCGGGCCAACAGCGGTACCAGCGCTGATCGCAGGGCATCGGGTTTGGGCACACCCGCGGTGCGGTAGCGCTGCCGCCCATCGGCGTCGAAGATGAACGTGGTGGGCAGCGACAGCACCGAAAGCCGCCGCGCCGCCTCCGGATTGGCGTCCATATCGATCTCCACATGTGCGACCTGGTCGAGGTCGTCACACACCTGGTCGACCACGCGGCGCACCTGAATGCACGGTCCGCACCACGATGCGCTGAAATGCACGACGGTCGGTCCCTGAGAAGACAGGCCCAGGTCAGTGGTGTCGACGTCGTCAGCCGTGTTCGAGCCGGTCGCCCGGACGTCACCCGCCCGGCGGGTCATCAGCCACCCGATGACGCCGGCCAACGCCAGCGCCGCAACAACCGCGAGAAGTGCGGCAGTCACTGACCCAGCCCCTTCCCGGGCGGGCACGGCCACATAGTTGAACTCATGCCCGGTTGAACCCGTCGAGGGTGATCGTTAATCCCATCGTGATGCCCTCGATGATCACGTCCGAACCCCGCGCCCCCTGGGTCGTCGGCGCGACACCGAACGGCAGTTTCTGGTCGGGCAGCTTGCCGGCGAACGCGGCCAGCACCGCGTCGCGCTTGTCGTCGGGCACCCTTTGGTTGGCGGTGTTAGGGCCGGTGAGTACGTCGGTGGGGGAGAACACCAGCGTGGTGTTGTCGTCGCCGGCCATCGACACGTCGACAGCGACGCTGACCCGCTTGTCGAAGTGGGCCGCGAGTGGGGTGCCGCTGAAAATCAGGCCGTGGTTACCGGAGATGCCGGATTTGGTAGTACCGCCGGAGGCGTCGTTGGTGTCCTTGGCGGGCGCCTCGACCAGCAGGTCGCGGATCCCCAGGTAGCGGCCGAGGTGCCGCGAGTCGATGATGATGCGGCTTTCCAGTTCGCCGACCGGCAGCTTGGCATTTGATCTGATCAGCCACGACGAGTCGGTCAGGTCGACCGCGTGCATGGTGGCCTCGAGCGTGGCCTTGCCGATCACTGGACGCTCGACCGCGCCGGCCTTGATCTCCACATCCTCGTAGCGGTGGCGCATCGCCTGCGGGATGAGCGGGAACGCGATGATCGCGACGAACGGGTCGAAGTCCAGGTGGGCCGTTTCGCGCACTGTGCGGGAGAGCCGATATTCGGCATAGATGCTGGTCCCGAAGTCGACGCCGGCGGCTCCGAGGAGCACGACCACAACGGTCAGCAGCACCGCCGCCGCACCGACCAGCGCTTTACGCATCCGCATATTGTGGCCCACCCGCCCGTTTCGGTGTGCATCGTCACTGTGCCGGTCTGCCTCGTCACCGCGCGCAAGACCAGGCCGCACGCTATCGTTTAATGACCTGGCCGTTAAACTTCGTATCCCGCGATGAATTTTGGGAGACGCCTTTCCCACGATGCTGGAGGGGCTTTCTTGGATCTGCTGCTGTTAACCGCGGAGCCGAATCCGGACGTGGTCCTGCCGTCCTTGTCGCTGCTCGCCCATTCGCTGCGCACGGCTCCGCCCGATGTTTCTTCGTTGCTGGAAGCGGGCAGCGCCGACATTTTGATCGTCGACGCGCGGCTGGACCTGCCGGCAGCGCGCGGTCTGTGCCGCTTGCTGGGCTCGACGGGCCGCTCGATCCCGGTGGTGGTCGTGGTTAACGAGGGCGGTTTGGTGGCGGTCAACGCCGACTGGGGTTTGGACGAGATTATGCTCCCCGGCACCGGGCCTGCTGAGATCGATGCCCGGCTGCGACTGCTCATCGGCCGGCGAGGCAACCTGCAGGACCAGGAGGGCGTCGGCAAGATCAGCCTCGGCGAACTCGTGATCGACGAGGGCACTTATACCGCCCGACTGCGTGGACGCCCACTTGACCTGACCTACAAAGAGTTCGAGCTGCTGAAGTACTTGGCGCAGCACGCCGGTCGGGTATTTACCCGCGCGCAGCTGCTGCACGAGGTATGGGGATACGACTTCTTCGGTGGCACCCGCACGGTCGATGTGCACGTACGACGGCTGCGCGCCAAACTCGGACCGGAGTACGAATCGCTGATCGGCACGGTCCGCAATGTGGGCTACAAAGCGGTCCGCCCCACCCGCGGCCGGCCACCGAGCAGCGAGCCCGCCGGCGACGACGATGAGTCCGACTCGGACAATTACCAAGAGCCGCTGGCCGATCCGCTGCACAGCCAGTGACGGCGCCCCAGTGGCGGGCCACGTTGGACACTGATGAGCAGCAGCAGATACGCGAACTCATCACTGCGGCAACTGAATTCGATCTGGTGGCACCCGTCGGCGAACAAGTTCTGCGGGAGTTGGCGAATCACCGCACCGAACACCTCCTGAGCGCCGACGGCGGAAAAGTCGTCGGCTATCTGAATCTGGCCGCAGGGAACAACGATGAGCCCGGGATGGCGGAACTGGTGGTGCATCCACAAGCCCGCCGGCACGGTATCGGCGCTGCGATGATCCGGGCCGCCTTATCCAAAACCCACGGAGTTAACCGTTTTTGGGCGCACGGGACACGTGAAGCGGCGCAGGCGACCGCTTCGGCGCTGGGTCTGGTGCCGGTTCGGGAACTCGTGCAGATGCGCCGCTCGTTGCGCGACGTCGACGAGCCCGCGCGGCCCGACGGCGTGCGCATCCGCACCTACGCCGGCGCCGCCGATGACGCCGAACTGTTGCGAGTCAACAACGCCGCATTCGTGACGCATCCAGAACAGGGCGGCTGGACCGCTGCCGACCTCGTCGAGCGGCGCGCTGAACCCTGGTTCGACCCCGACGGGTTGTTCCTGGCCTTCGACGAGCAGACGAACACCCTGCTGGGCTTCCACTGGACGAAAGTGCACCCCGAGAAAGCCGGCCTCGGCGAGGTCTACATTGTCGGCGTCGATCCCTCGGCGCAGGGCAGCGGTCTGGGTGGCCTGCTGACGGCGGTGGGCATCGCGCACCTGGCGCGGCGCCTGGCTGGCGCAGACGAACCCACGGTGATGCTCTACGTCGAATCGGACAACACTGCGGCGCTGCGGACTTATCGGCGCCTGGGGTTCAGTCAGTACAGCGTCGACACCGCATACGCACGCGGCGGCGACGCCGTCTGACGTGTTCACCCCGCGTTTACGCCTCCGGCGGGCTCCGTCTACACCTGAGGCATAGTTTCCACCGAAGCCCGACACCCGGCGGGGAGTCGTTCGCGGAAAAAATCAGTGGCGAAAGCGAGACCAGTGAAGCTCGACGCGGTGCGCAGAGCGCTGGCAGCCGCGGCGTCGACGGCGGTGATCGTGGGCATGACGTCGACCGGCTGCGGTAGCGATGACAACCTGCACGGACTCAAGGCGCCGGCAGGCCCGGTGAACTGCGACGGCAAGACCGCGCTGACCGCTGAGGGATCCACCGCTCAGCAGAACGCCATCGCGTTGTTCAACTTGGACTGGGCTCAGCTGTGCCCCGGAAAACAGTTGGTGTACAACCCCACCGGCTCAGGCGCCGGACGTGAGCAGTTCATCGCGCGCCATGTGGATTTTGCCGGCTCGGACTCACCACTGAGCCGCGACCAGATCGAGCCGGCGGCCGAGCGCTGCAACGGAAATCCCGCCTGGCACCTGCCGATGGTTTTCGGGTCGGTCGCGGTTGCCTACCACCTCGACGGTGTCAAGCAGCTGACAGTCAACGCGGACGTGCTGGCCAAGATCTTCAGCGGCTGGATCACCGACTGGAACGATCCGGCCATCGTCAAACTCAATCCCGGCACGAAGCTGCCCGCCACCAGGATCTCGCCGGTCTACCGATCGGACTCCTCGGGTACCACCGACAACTTTCAGAAGTATCTGGCCGCGGCCGCTCCGAACAGCTGGACCCGGGGGACCGGCAGCGAGTTTCAGGGCGGTGTGGGTGAGGGCGCGCAGAAGTCGGCCGGGGTGATCCAGGCCGTGCAGTCTGCGTCCGGTTCGATCGGCTACGTCGAGAAAGGCTTCGCCGATCAAAGCGGGTTGCTGTACGCGCAGATCAACGACGGCAGCGGCCCGGTCGCGCTGACCGAGGACGCGGCCCGCAAGTCCATCGACGGCGCCACCTTCGCCGGTTGGGGAAACGACCTGGAACTGAATCTGAAGTCGATTTACAGCACCAGAGCCGCCGGTGCTTACCCGCTGGTGCTGGCCACCTACGAAATCGTCTGCTCCAAGGGCTACGACCCGGCCACCAGCGCCGCGGTCAGGTCCATGTTGACCGTGGCCGCCGACAACGCTCAAGACGGTCTGGCGGCCGCAGGTTATGTTCCGTTGCCGGATAAATTCAAGAAGCGCTTGATCGCCGCGATCAACGCGATCCGGTGATCGAACGGATTAACCTATGGCCGAAGCTTTTCACTGATGGGAAGACTGTGACGCCGAATCCAGCCGACACCGGTTCGGGTGAGTTCGTCGCCGCGCCTCCGCGCTGGCCGGCCGCCGCCCCGCTGCTGTGGGGCAGCGCCAAACCCAGTCGTGGCGACCGAATGTTCCGGGGTTTGTCCGAAGGGTCGGGCGTCCTGATCGTCGTTCTCATCGCGACGATCGGGCTGTTCCTGCTGATGCGTGCGGTGCCGGCGCTGGCCCGCGACCAGGTGAATTTCTTCACCTATGGCGGCAACTGGGACACCACCAACACCGCGGCGATGCGGTTCGGCGTTTTCGACCTGGTCCAGGTGACGGTTATGGTGGCGCTGTTCGCCCTGGTCCTAGCGATGCCGGTGGCCTTGGGGATCGCGATCTTTCTCTCCCAGTACTCGCCGCGCCGCGCCACCGGACCACTGGCCTACGTGGTCGACCTGCTTGCTGCGGTCCCGTCGATCATCTACGGCGTCTGGGGTCTGTACGTGCTCGCGCCGCAGCTGCGACCGATCGCGACCTGGCTGAATGCGCATCTGGGCGGGGTGTTCCTGTTCGCAACCGGCAACGCCTCGGTGTCCGGCGGCGGCACCATCTTCACCGCTGGGATCGTGCTGGCGGTGATGATCCTGCCGATCATCACCGCGGTCACCCGCGAGGTCTTCATGAAGACGCCGCAAGGCCACATCGAGGCCGCGCTTGCGCTCGGCGCGACCCGCTGGGAGGTCGTCAAGACCGCGGTGCTGCCGTTCGGGCGTTCGGGCTACATCAGCGGCGCGATGCTGGGCCTGGGCCGCGCGCTGGGTGAGACCATCGCGCTGCTGGTCATCCTGCGCGGCACCCAGGCGGCGTTCGGCTGGTCGCTGTTCGACGGCGGCTACACCTTCGCGACCAAGATCGCGGCCACCGCATACGAGTTCAACAACCAGTACAAGGCCGGCGCTTATATCGCCGCCGGCTTGGTGCTCTTCCTGCTCACTCTTCTGGTGAATGCGATGGCGCGTGCGACTGTCGCGGGCAAGGGCACCCGGTGACGTCGATCCTGGACCGGCCAGTCAAGGCGCGGAGATTCACCGGCGTGAGTGTGCGTCGCAGGCTCGTCAATGTCGTTGCGACACTGCTGGTTACATTGTCGGTCGGGGTGGCGCTGTTGCCGCTGATCTGGGTGCTGTACTCGGTAGTGGCCAAAGGATTGGGTGCGGTCAGATCCCTTGAGTGGTGGACGCATTCCCAAGCCGATATGACGGCGTTCATGTCCGGCGGCGGTGCGTACCACGCCATCGTCGGCACTGTGCTGCAAGGCCTGGTTTGCGCTGCCATCTCCATACCCATTGGCGTTTTCGTCGCCGTCTATCTGGTCGAATACGGCCGCGACAGCGCGTTGGGCAAGCTGACCACGTTCATGGTGGACATTCTGGCCGGGGTGCCCTCGATCGTCGCCGCCTTGTTCATCTACGCGCTGTGTATCGCCACACTCGGTTTCCCGCGATCCGGTTTCGCGGTAGCGCTGGCCCTAGTGCTGCTGATGATCCCGGTGATCGTGCGGTCGACCGAGCAGATGCTGCTAATCGTCCCGGTGGAGTTGCGCGAGGCCAGCTATGCGCTGGGCGTGCCGAACTGGAGGACGATCACCAAGATCGTGCTGCCGGCCGGGATGTCCGGCATCGTCACCGGCATCTTGCTGGCGTTGGCCAGGGTGATGGGTGAGACGGCGCCGCTGTTGATCCTGGTTGGCTATTCGCAGGCGATGAACTTCGACATGTTCGGCGGCTTCATGGGCTCACTGCCGGGCATGATGTACGACCAGACCTCGGCGGGCGCGGGTACCGCGCCGATTCCTACCAATCGGCTGTGGGGCGCTGCCCTGACGCTGATTCTGCTGATCGCCGTCATTAACCTGGTGGCCAGGGTCGTCTCGAAATTCTTTGAGCCGGAAAGGATAGGCGGGGGTTCCAGTGGCTAAGCGGTTGGATCTCAAGGACCTCAACATCTTTTACGGCGCGTTCCATGCCGTCGCCGACGTGTCGCTGTCGGTTCTGCCGCGCAGCGTGACGGCATTCATCGGGCCGTCGGGCTGCGGCAAAACGACCGTGCTACGCACCCTGAACCGGATGCATGAAGTCACGCCCGGTGCCCGGATGCAAGGCAGCGTGCTGCTCGACGATGACGACATCTACGGCTCGGGCATCGACCCGGTGGGTGTGCGGCGTGCGATCGGGATGGTGTTCCAGCGTCCAAACCCGTTCCCCACCATGTCAATTCGCGACAACGTGGTGGCCGGCTTGAAACTGCAGGGCGTGCGCAACCGGAAGCTGCTCGACGACACCGCCGAATACGCGCTGCGGGGCGCCAACCTGTGGGACGAGGTCAAGGACCGATTGGATCGGCCCGGTGGCAGCCTGTCCGGCGGTCAGCAACAGCGACTCTGCATCGCGCGAGCCATCGCCGTGCAACCCGACGTGCTGCTGATGGATGAGCCGTGTTCGTCGCTGGACCCGATTTCGACGATGGCGATCGAGGACCTCATCGCGGAGTTGAAGCAGGAATACACCATCGTCATCGTCACGCATAACATGCAGCAGGCAGCGCGGGTCAGCGATCACACCGCGTTCTTCAACCTGGAGGCAGTCGGTAAGCC
>Ga0302326_10016203_pt1 | contig 15608 bp, 14 predicted proteins | sample Palsa_T0_3_FD_202264 | JGI IMG/M metagenome (GOLD analysis project Ga0302326, IMG submission 202264) | Peat permafrost microbial communities from Stordalen Mire near Abisko, Sweden - Palsa_T0_3 | ecosystem: Environmental > Terrestrial > Soil > Palsa > Peat permafrost | place: Sweden: Abisko...
AAATCAGATACAGCAGGCGATTCACAAAGCGCGCTGCGAAAAGGAAATACAGCGTTTTCTAACGGAGGAGGTGAGATTCGAACTCACGGGACCCTTGCGGGCCCACCGGTTTTCAAGACCGGCGCATTCGACCACTCTGCCACTCCTCCTTCGACCCCCATTATGGAGTTTAGCCGACCTATGAAATAACTTCAAAATTGAATCGAACCGCCATGACGCCAAGATCGCCAGGAATGCAATTACAAAAAACACTGAATTATCGGTGTGAATCCAATTTATATCTGTGGCAAAAATGCATTTCTTCTCCGCGTGATCCGTCTTGGCATTCTTGGCGTCTTGGCGGTTCAGATTTAGCTTCTCCAGAATGCCGGCATTCCGCTCGCCGCGAAGTCGGCCGCGGCTCCCAGGAGATCCAATGTCCGGGCTGATTTCTCGCGGCGGCCCGCGAGCCGCTGGATGACGTATTGAATGACCAGGCCGATCAATCGAATCGGCAGGTCCAGCGTGACCAGGATTTTGTAAAGCAGCGCGGCCGGCTTGCCATGGTGTTTGCAGAGATATCTCGCCCAGCCGCATTCGTAGTTGCGATAGACGAACCCGCGATTGGCGCGGGAGCTGACCCGGCCGAGATGTTCGATCTCGGCTTCGGGAACGAAAAAAATTGTGCCGAAGGCAACGAGCCGGCGGCAGAGGTCAACATCCTCCACACCGAATCCGAAAGCCTCATCGAAACCGCCGCAGCGCTCGAAGGCGTCGCGGCGAATGATCAGCGCCGCGGCGGCGAGCTGGCTGATCGGCCCGGATTTTTCCGGGTCGAATCCTTCGCGCCGATATCGCCGATACGCGGAGCGGAAAATTCCGGTCCATTTCAGCAGTTCGATCGAATTCATGAGAGCCGCGACGGTGGGAAGGTTTCGGCCGGAGCGTTGGGGTTTGCCATCGGCGTCGATCAGCTTGGGTCCGGCGGCGACGGTATCGGGGTGGTCGTCCATGAATCGCATCAAAATTTGCAATGCTCCGGGGCGGACGAGCGTGTCATTGTTCAGCAGCAGCAGCAGCGGTGCTTGCGCGGCGCGTGCGGCCTGGTTGTTGCCGCGGGCGAATCCGACGTTTTCGGTGTTTCGCTGCAGAATGACCGAGGGGAATTCCGTCGCCACCATATCCGCGGAGGCATCGGCGGAGGCGTTATCCACGACAATGGTTTGCACCACCAGATCGCCGCGCGAGCGTTCGATGGAGGCCAGCACATTGCGGAGCATCTCCCGGCCGTTCCAGTTGACGATAAGAATGGAAAGTTGAGGTGTCGGACTCACGCGCACGGGATTTTATCGGCTTTGCCCGTGAAGTGTTGGCCGCGCTACGGACCGATGGGCAAATCCCGTTTGAATTGGTTATACTGCGTTGGAGGCGCATGGCGTTTTCCGCAATTCATCCAAAATGGCCGGATCGAATAATGGAGGGGACGAAGCCGGATATTCTCGAACTGGAATTGAAGCCGCGCTCTGGAAGGGTTCAACCGATATGCCCGGCGCTGCTCGAATTCGTCGATCGGCGACGATGGTTTATTTTTGGCGCGATCGCGGCCGCCTATCTTCTGGGTTTTAACGGACAATGGCTGGTGGAACCGGACGGCGGCCTCTATCTGAACCTGGCGCGCAATCTCGCTCTGGGCCGCGGATATACCTACGGCGGGGTCCGGCATGAAACCGTCTATCCCGGATTTCCGCTCGCGCTGGCGGGACTGTACCGGATTTGCGGCACCCATCTCATTTTCGCGGCGGACGCGTTCATCTTACTCTGCTCGCTGGCATCGCTGGCGCTGGTTTACCGGCTGATCCTGCTGGCGTACGATCGCCCGACGGCGGTTCTGGTGACGCTCGGCCTCGGATTTTCGCACGAATTTTTCCGGTACAGCTTCGAGATTCTGACCGACATGCCCTTTGTGATGGGCGTGACGGCGGTCCTGGCGGGACACGAAGCCGTGTTCGGACCTCGCGCGCCGGCGCGATGGTGGGATTGGACGCTTCTGGCCGCGGGCGTGGTGATCGCCACCACCACGCGGCCCACGGTGATCGGACTTTTATTGGCATGGATGACCGCTTTGCTCTACTGCGCCGTGGTTCTGCGAAATTGGAAAGCGGGGATCGCGATCGCCATCTGCGCGGTTGTCGTGGGGATGTTCGTCTTATTTGATCCACGCCGATCCGCCGGGCACGGCCTTGCCGGGGGATATGAGGAATATGCGATCAACCAGCTTTCGCAGGTGCGTGGGCTGCGGATCATTGTTGCGGCCAATATCAGAGCGCTTTTGGATCCGTTGTTGGCCAAGACCGCATTCGGAATGCGGCTTTGGCCGAAGTGGACGAACCCCGTCTTCGGGATCGCGGTGGCGGCCGCCGCCACGGCGTTGATCGCCAAACGCCTGCTCTGGGGATTGTGGGTGATTTTGACGCTGGTCACGGTCATCCTGTTCGTTTCCGACGATCGCTATCTGTTGCCGATTCTTCCGCTGATGGTTCTGGGATGGTGGAACCTGGTGCGGGCGATCGACCTGCGAATGCCGGGTCGGCTCGGCCATGCGGTCGTTGTGTTTCTGCTCACGGTGGGGATTGCCCTGAATGTGATCCAGGTGATCGGGATGATTTATCATCATCGAGCACGTCCATTCCTTGCCGACTACAGGGACGGAAAATATGAGGCTTTCGCCCGCATTGCTCCGGATGTGGCCCGTGAAACGGGGCCGGGCGATGCGGTGCTGTGTCCGGAGAAATCGGCGCGAATGATCGCGTTTCTGGCCGACCGCATTTGCTTCGAGGAGTTCGAACCCTATCCCGCCGCCATGCATTTATTCGTGATCGTTGATCCCGCGGACGGCCAATATCTTCGCTGGATGCGCGCGGAGAATATCCAACTGGAGGGGCAACCGCTGGCCACGGCGACCCGGCGGGGAGGTCAACCGGCGATTTATCTGGTGCGGGCCCGGCGAGTGCCGCGGAACCATTCGGATAAACTTCGCCAACAGGTGACAGGTGCAAAGGCGAATTCTTCTGCTCATCACTGATTTGCGGATCGGCGGAACACCCGTCGTCGTGCGGGAACTGGCCGTCCGACTTCAGAACGATCCGGACTTTCACGTTCACGTGGCCTGCCTGGATCACTCCGGGCCGGTGGCGGATGAGCTGCGCGCTCGCGGCGTTGGTGTGACTCCGCTAAATGCCTTAGGCACCCTGGACCTGCGGATCGTGTTTCGGCTCGTTCGCCTGATCCGTCGGGAAAATATCGACACGGTTTTCAGCTTTCTGGTCCATGCCAATACGGTGGCGGCACTGGCTTCGCTGTTTGTTCGCGATGTTCGGTTTTTGCAGTCGATCCAAACCACACAGCGGAAGCCTCGGTGGCACTGGCGGGTTCAGCACATGGCACAGCGTGCGGCGGAATTGGTCGTAGTCCCTTCGAAATCGGTGGCGGATGCGGCCGAGCGCTGGGCGGGAGTGGACGCCAAAAAAGTGCTGGTGATTCCCAACGCGGTGGATGTCGCCGATTTCGCGGGCAAGCCGCGCGAAGCGGCCGGCAAACGGATCGGATTCATCGGGCGGCTCGATCCAATCAAGCGCGTCGAAGACCTTGTTGCGGCGTTATCGCTTCTGAAGGGTGATTACACCCTGGACATTTTTGGCCAGGGCCGCGAACGCGCTCAAATCCAGTCGATGATCTCGCGGCTGGATTTGGAAGATCGGGCGATCCTGCGGGGCGAAATCGCGGGATCGGCCGCGGCGCTGGCGAAAATCGACGTTCTGGCGCTGCCATCTGATGCCGAAGGATTCGGGCTGGTATTGATCGAAGCGATGGCGGCGGGGGTGCCGGTGATCGGAACGAACGTGCCCGGAATTTGCGATGTGATCGAAGACGGCGTCAGCGGATTGCTCGTGCCTCCGAGAGATCCCCGCGCGCTGGCGAACGCGATCGAGAAAATTCTGAACGATCGGTCTTTAAGGGAGAAGCTCATCATGGGCGGAAGCGATCGGGTTCGGCGGAATTACGACTGGTCCGTGCAGATTGAGGAGTATCGAAATCTGCTCAGGCGCCCCGGATAGGGAGATCAATCGTATCTTAGCGGCTGTTCGCCCTTGGGCCGGGTTTTCCATCGCCGATGGAGCCAGAGATATTGGCTGGGGTCTTCGCGGACGAAATCCTCGATCGCCTTGGTGTATCGCTGGGTGATGTAGACCAGCGGATCGGGCTTGTCCTTCCAATCGGCGGGCCAGATGATGTCCTGAGTCGCCATTTTGAAGCGGAATCGCCCGTCGATTCTGCGGGAATAGCCGATCAGAACGGGAACTTCGTATTGCATTGCGAGTAGTCCGATGGATTTATAGGTGCTGGCCTTTCGGCCAAAGAAATCGACGAAGATTCCCTTGCTGCCGGCGTTTTGGTCGGCGACGAAGGCGACGGCTCCTCCGCTGCCAAGCAGGCCGGTGATTTCCTGCGTGGCGCCTTTTTTTCCGACGACCTTCTGACCCTGGCGCTCGCGAACGCCGAATACGAATTCGCTCACATGCGGGTTGTCGAGCGGCCGGGCGACGGCCGTGCTTTCAAATCCCAGTGTCGCCAGGACATAGCCCAGAATCTCCCAGTTTCCGTAGTGGCCGGTCAGCATGATGAGGCCCTGCTCGCGGTTCATCAGCAGTTCCATCGTCTGTTTCAGGTCGCCGATTTCCACATATTTTCGCCATGTATCGACCCGCACCAGGCGCGTGGTGTGGAGCATCTCAACCCCGAGCATGAACATATGCTGGACACTTTTTTTTGCGAGCGCCTCGCATTCCGCCTGGCTGAAATGGGGGAAACTTCGGTGCAGATTGGCGATGGCCCGGGCGCGATGTCGTTTATCGAAATGGCTCCAGACCGCGCCGATAAGCCTGGCCGTTCGAAGGTTCACGTCAACGGGAAACCAGTGCATGGCCATCGACGTGACTCGCAGGCCCAGATAGGTAAGGCGGTCGATGACATCGTTGCGCGGCTTGTGCATCGGGACGAATTGTCATTTGTCGTGGATCATTTGTCATCAGAACCAAATCAATTTCCCTGCGCTATCCCCCGATTTGGCTCATCTGTTTGTTGCCATGATAGGAATGCGCGACGGGCTTCATGCGAACGCATCGCGCCATCGCATCGGCGATCCCCTCGAGTGAGGGGTAGGGAGTCCGGAGAAGGGGTTTCACGTCGATTTCGCCGCCGTCGAAGAGACACGACCGGAGAAGGCCATCGGCGGTCAGGCGAAGACGGTTGCAGGTGGAGCAGAACGGAGCGGACATGGCGCTGATGAATCCGATGCGGCCGAGCGGCCGGCTGGTGGACAATTGCCAGACCGTGGCGGGGCCGACGCCGGCTTCGGTGCGGCGATCGACGGGGCGCAATGGGCCGAGATCGCGTTCGATGATATCGCGGGCTTCCGCTTCGCTGATGAAAACATTTTGGCCGCGGGATTGCCCGTCGCATCCGGCGGCGGGACCGACGGCGGATTCGCCCAGGGGCATGTACTCGATGAACCGGACGGTGGCTTTTCGCTCAAGGGTGAGGCGGGCAAAATCGGGCAGCTCGCGGTCGTTGATCCCCCGCATCATGACGCAGTTGATTTTGACGGGAGAAAATCCCACCGCCTCCGCCCGGTCGAGGCCGGCCAGGACGGCCGAGAGATCGCCAGTGCGCGTGATGCGGCGGAACGTCGCGGGATTGAGGCTGTCGATGCTGACGGTGACTCGATCCAGACCGGCCGATCGAAGCGGCTGGGCAAGCTCGGCCAGTCGCTGGCCGTTGGTGGTCAGCGACAAATCCTCGACTCCCGGAATTCTCCTGAGCAGGTCGACCAGATCGACCAGGCCATTGCGGACGGTCGGCTCGCCGCCGGTGATTTTGAATCGGCGGATGCCGTGAAATTGGATGCTTGCCTGAACGACTTTGGTGATTTCCTCGAAGCTGAGTATTTCGGCCTTGGGGAGCCAAGCGACGCCGTTTTCGGGCATGCAATAGACGCAGCGATAATTGCAACGATCGGTGATGCTGATCCGCAGAACCTTCACGGAAGAGATGGCGGCGGGGCCGGCGCCGAAATGGCTTGATCGGATGGACGGGATTTCAGCGATTGGCAGAAGCAAGGGAAATCTCCGGAAGAAGGATTATACGCGAATTTTCACGGGAGCGGGGCTATTCAATAGGAAAAGGCTACCGCCGACGCAGCGACAGGGCCGAGGCAGACGGGCGAATTGGACGGTACCGCGGGGATCCCGGGGCGTCAGCGGCTTTGACGGGCGGTGACGACCCTGTACGATTTGGGGCATTGTTTCTCGCCGTGCGGAATGCGGCGGGGATTTAGGACGCATTGAGGTGATCAATTATGAACCTGGCGAAGAAGATCGTGATGGCGGTGGTGTGGGTGGGCGTCGCGGCGGCCTTCGCTTCGGCGCAGGTTATCAAGCAGATGCCCAGCAGCGCGCTGGTGGTCCTGAAGATCAGCGATCTGGAAACAACCAGCAAAAAGATCGCGGACTTCGCGGCCGCGATGGGGATTTCGCAGATGGATCCGGACATGGCCGATCCGCTCGGCGCTTTCCTGAGGGAAATCGGCGCGCCCGATGGGGTTAATCGATCCGGCGAATTGGCGGTGGCGTTCATTGATCCCGACGCGCTGCATACCACGGAAGAGAAGTCGATACTGCTGCTCATTCCTGTTTCTGATTATCAGAAATTCATCGGCAATTTCGCCGATGCCAAACCGGATGGCGATCTCACCCAGGCGCATTTCAAGAACCAGACCGGCGATGTGACCTATTTTGCCCATTGGGGTGATTACGCCGCCGCCAGCCCCTCGCGGGAGATCATCGCCAAGCCGCCCACGGATTTCATTCAGGTAGATGGCCTGGCCGCGAAGGAACTGGACGGCAAGGACGTCGTGGTCATGGGTAATCTGAAGGGGCTGCGGCCGAAGATGCTTCAGGCAATCGAATCGGCCCGGCAGGATGCGGCGAGCGAGATCGATCAACTCGCCAGCCAGGTGCTGAAAACGCAAAACCGGGATTACACGAAATTCATACCGGTGGCGAAGGAGTTGGCGAATCAGATCCTCGATGCCGCGCAACAATTCGCGCAGAGCGCCGAAGCCGCGAGCTTCAGCGTCAACCTCAGCCCGGACGGAATCGCCACGACGCTGATGTGTCAATTTGATCCCGCATCCTCGTGCGGCAACGATGTGACCAGCGTGAAGAACACCGATGAATCGCTCCTGGGCGGGCTGGCAACCGGAAAATATCTGATGTTCGGGGGCGCCAGCCCGCAGGAAGTGGGGCGGTTCTGGGCTAAATTCCTCCCGCCGCTGCAAAAGGCCATTACCGATCTGGGCCCGGATTACTCGTCGCTGAACGATTGGCTTAACGCGGCGCAGAAGATTTCAACGGCGTCGACCGGAGCCACTTTTGGGCTGATGATGCCCGCGGCCCAGCCGGGAGCGGGGGCCCTGATGCAGTTTGTGGGCATTCGGCGGGGGGATGCGAAAACGATGCTGGATGGCTTGCGCGAGATGGCCGATGCGCAGCAGGCGGCTTTCAAATCGCTGGGGATGCAGACGGTCGCCACAGCGCAGACCTACACCAAAAATTCCAAAGTCGTGGACGGCGTCAGCTTTGACGAAATGAAGGGGCAGATCAACATGGCCGGCCAGACGCCTCAGGCGATGCAAATGATGCAATTCGTCAATCTGATCTATGGTCCGCAGGGTCCGGATGTGTTAACAGGCGCGGTGAATGATCAGACCCTCGTGACCGTGATGGGATTGGATGATGCGACGATCAGCGCGGCGATCACGGCCGCCAAGGCGGGGGATGATCCGCTGGCCAAGACCAGTTCGGTGAAAACGGTCGCCGCGCAATTGCCGGCGCAGCGTTTCACGGCGATTTATGTGCCGCTGGATTTGTGGGCGACCACGGGGTTTGGATATGCCAAGATGTTCGGGATTGATATGGGGGTGGTGTTGCCCGACAACCTTCCGCCGATCGGCACGACGCTGTCCACCGATGGGGCGGCGATTCGGGCGGATACGTTCATGCCCTCGCAATTGCTTCAGGCGCTGACGGCGGCGGGGATGCAGGTGTACATGAAGACGCAGAACGTCGGCGCCCCGCCAGCCAATGGCGGAGCCCCGGCGCCGGGGGGGATGTAGGGAAACGTGCGTCGCGGCTAGAGCAATGCAACTTTTTGACTAGCGCTCTGGCTTGATCTTTGGTAGCCTCACGCGGGAAAGGAGATACCGCATGGAGGCATATCCGCTTCTGGTTCGCAAGCGAATCATCCAGCTGTACGAGCAGAACAAATCGACCAAGGAAATCGCTGAATTGTTTGGCATCTGCCGCTCCGGCACGCGTCGCGTGAAGCAGCGTCTGCGCGAGCACGGCACGATCACGCCGCTGCCTCGCAATGCCGGACGCAAGCCCAAACTCACGCCGGAACTTGAGCGTAATATCCGCGATTACGTTGCCGCTCGTCCCGACGCCACCCGCGCGCAGATCAAAGCCGAATTGAAGCTTTCCGTGAGCCTGCAGGCGATCAGCAAATGGCTCAGGAAGCTGGGTCTGGTTTTAAAAAAAGTCCCTTCACGCCGCCGAGCAGGACCGGCCCGACGTCAAGGCCGCACGCCGGCTCTGGCATGAACATCTGAAGGACGTGCCGATCGAGAAGCTCGTGTTCATCGATGAATCCGCCGCGCAAACCAACATGACCCGCACCCGCGGCCGAGCGCCGCGCGGCGTGCGGGTGATCGAGAAAGTTCCTCACGGCCACTGGAAGACCACCACGATGATCTCGGCGATCCGCACCACCGGCCCGCACCTTTGACGCTTTGCAAGCCGCTGTGTGGTCGGCATTGGATCGCGTGACGCCAAACGACTGCACCGGCTTCTTCCGTCATTGCGGGTACGCCACATGAAAAGGCGCGCCGCTCTAAGAGGCTATTTCAAAACCTAATGAGCCAGCGACGACACTATTTTGGGCCGGCATCAAGGAGCAACGACGAGGCGTATCTAAATCGATACGTCGAGGAGGAGCGACGCCGAGGACGGCCCAAAATAGTGTCGCCACCGGTGCCCAGAAAAAAGCCCGTCTGCGGCGTTGTCGGGCCTCAGAGTATCCATTGCGGATACGCTTCGGCCCTCCGCCTTGCATCCAGGCTTTTTCCTGGCCATCGCTGGCTCATTAGGTTTTGAAATAGCCTCTAAACTTCAGGCGCCGAACAGTTCGCGGATTTTTCCCGGGATGTCGCCGCTGAGAATCAGACTTTCGCCGATCAAGGCGGCGATGACACCGGCGGCAGCCAGCTTGCGGATGTCTTGGGCCGTCTTGATGCCGCTTTCGCTGACCAGAACGCGCCGGTCGGCAACCAATTCGCACATCCGCAGAGTTGTGCCCAAATCCGTCTTGAATGTCCGCAGGTCGCGGTTGTTGATTCCCAGCAGGCTGTAGCTGCGATGCGGGAAGCCGATCACATGATCGCGCACCCGCATCAGGCTGTCCAGATCGTGAACCTCGATCAGGCAGGTCATGTTCAGCTCCGTCGCCAGGATTTGCAGATCGATGAGCCGGCTGGTTTCGAGGCATTCGGCGATCAGCAGGACGGCATCGGCTCCGGCGGCGCGGGATTCGTACACCTGATAGGCGTCGATGACAAAATCCTTGCGTAAAACCGGAAGGTCAACGGCCTGGCGGACGGCCGCGAGATCGGCGAGCTTGCCCTGGAAATATTTCTCATCGGTGAGAACGCTGATCGCATCCGCGCCGGCGGCGGCGTAGGCCTGGGCGATCGCGACGGGATCGAAGTCCGCCCGGAAAACACCCGCGCTGGGAGATGCTTTTTTCACTTCCGCGATGAGGTTCAGCGGCTTGCGGCCCGGCGTGGTGATGGCCTGGAAGAAATTGCGCGGCCGCTCCAGTCCGGCGATTCTCCCCTTCAATTCTTCCAGGGGGACGCGCGATTTCGCCACTGCGATTTCGGCCCGCTTGGTATCGAGGATTTGATCGAGGATACTCATCGTGACTGGAATGTTGTAAAACGGAACCCTGGAATGTCAAACTATCTCTGGTTGCCGATCGCGGCCACGGCGGCAATTGCGGCGGCAATCGCGCTCGGTGTTTTCCGGCCCAGAAGGATTCTGGGCCGGCCGAGATTGTCACCGGGGGAATCGCCGAGAGCCATTTTAAGGATCATGGGTTTCGCGCTGGGGACATGGGCGATCTGCGTTGTTGGGCTGGGAATGCTGCATCAAGAGCGGATGAAACGGCAGGCAAAGCCGGCGTCGGCCGCGCTCTCCGAAGGGGAAACGGTCATTTATGGTGGCGTCACCGAACTGGCTGTTTTGACGACCATGCTGCTCACGACAATCCTCACGCGCAATCGCGGCATTCGGCAGACGGGAATCGACCTTCGCCGAATTCCGATGGGCGCTGTCGTCGGGATCCTCGGAATTGCCATCGTGCTTCCCCTGATCATTTATGTGGATGGGTTCACCCAGTGGGCGATGGAGCATTGGAAGGAGGTGCATCCCCCTCATGAATTGCTGGAGATTCTCAAGACGAATCCACCGGGCTGGCTGCGCGCGGCGGATGTGATTTCGGCGGGGCTGGTGGCGCCGATCGCCGAGGAGATGTTTTTCCGCGGTCTGCTGCAGACGCTGATGCGCAATCTTTTCGGCAGTTCCTGGCGCGCGATCTTTTTCGCCGCCGCCGCGTTTGCGGTGGTGCATCACTGGTGGACGTGGCCGCAGATTTTCTTCCTGGGATGCTGTCTCGGATATGCGTATGAACGATCGGGAAATTTGTGGGTGTCAATCACAATGCATGCGCTGTTCAATCTGACATCGATCTGGCTGTTCACGCATTGGGGGTAAGATTATTTCATGTTTCTGGCGGCGCCGGGATCGTAACGATACAAATCTTTATCCGGCAAACCGGAATAAAAGATGGACGATAGTGGAGATGGCTCGTAACCTTTCGATCATGGGCAAACGATTCCTCGTCACCGGCGGGGCCGGATTCATCGGATCGCATCTGGCGGAACTGCTCGTCAGCCGCGGCAGCGGCGTGACGATCCTTGACGATCTCTCCACGGGGCGACTGGAAAATCTCGAGCGCCTTCGGGATCGGCCGGAAGTCCAGATCATCCGCGATTTCGTGGAAAATGAGCGGGCGGTCAATCTCGCCATGGAATCGTGCGATGCGGTGTTTCATCTGGCCGCCGCGGTGGGGGTTCAATTGGTCGTTGATCAGCCGGTGCGCACGATCCGAAGCATTATTCACGGGACCGAAGTGGTTTTGGAATCGGCCCGGCGATTTCGTCGGCCCGTGCTGATTACCAGTTCATCGGAGGTCTATGGCAAGGGGACGCGCGTTCCGTTCAGTGAAGATGATGATGTGGTCGTTGGACCCACGCGCTCCAGCCGATGGTGCTATGCGTACAGCAAGGGGATCGATGAGTTTCTCGGTTTGGCGTATCACAGGCAGGAGGGGTTGCCGGTGGTGATCGTGCGGCTGTTCAACACGGTGGGTCCGCGGCAGGTGGGGATGTACGGGATGGTGCTGCCGCGATTTGTGACGGCCGCTTTGAAAAACGCCCCGCTGCAGGTCTACGGCGACGGGATGCAGACGCGATGCTTCTGCCATGTCAGTGATGTGGTCGATGCGTGCGCCGGGCTGATGGAAAAACCCAGAGCGATCGGGCAGGTGTTCAATCTGGGCAATGATGAGGAGATTTCCATTATGAATCTCGCCCGCCGGGTAATCGCGGTCTGCAAATCGTCCAGTTCGATTGAGAATATCAGCTACGACCAAGTGTTCGGGCAGGGATTTGACGACATGCGGAAACGCGTTCCCAGGTTGGACAAAATACGGTCGGTAATCGATTTCCGGCCGAAATTTAACCTGGAACAAATCATAGAATCCGTTAAGGATTCGTTAACGGGGGCTGGTTGATTTTAGCCGTGACCACGCGGCCCCAAAAAATTAGGTGTTTCTCCAAAGTCTAACCTAAGGTACAATGCGCTGGCCGATCACGCTCATCGGCGTAGGTGCGTTCGGGAATTCCCGGCAAGATCAAGGAGAGTAGTCCGAGAGGGTTATAGGCCTGGGAGCTTGCATTGTTACAGGCGCGTGGCCCTTTCCGGGAAGCTGCTCCGCAAGTGTTATCGAACTGTGGGCAAGAAGGAGGAATAATCGAGAGTTTGAGTGGGTTGTCATGGCTGTATTTAATTACCGAAATTATGGACGCCTCTGGCGTGTTTATGGACGGTCGCTCATCAGATATGGGTCGGCCAAAAAGATCTGGAACGCGGCACGGACCGAACTGGCGTATCGCCGACGGACGGTTGACGTCAAGTCAGCGCCGTTCATCCTGTTTCTTGAACCATTATATTACTGCAATCTGGAATGCCCGCTGTGCGATCGGCAGGTGTTTCCGCAAGCGAGAATCAAGGATGCCGGGCGATTGACGCTTGAACTCTTCGATCGAATTCTCGACGAAGTGGGGGACTATCTTTTTCAATGCCAGATTTTCGGCCAGGGCGAGCCGATGCTGGATTGGGCCTTGACCCGGCAAATTATTGAGCGATCTCACCGGCGGAAGATTTTTACCCTGGTCAGCACCAATTCAACGCTCATCACGCCAAAAATAGCGGAGGAAGTCGTCAACTGCGGGCTGGATCATCTGGTCTGCGCGATCGACGGCATTAGCCAGAAGAGTTACGAAGTCTATCGCAAGGGCGGCCAATTTGCGGATGCGATCGGCGGGATGCGGTCAATCCTGACCCAGGCGCGTAAGCAAAAATCGAAGATGGAAATCGAATGGCAGTTTCTGGTGCATGCTCATAACGCCCATGAAGTTGAAGACGCCCGCAGGCTCGCCGACGACCTTGGTGTCTATATTCGGTTCGCCCCGTTGAAAGGCATGGAATGGGACAAAGGGCTTGAAAGGTTCTGGCTGCCCAAGTCGTCATCCGGCGGCGCCTCGGAAATCATGGAGGGCGAATACATGAATCCCTGGCCGTGCTATTTTCTCTGGCGATCGCTGGTGCTCAATTCCAATGGCAAGCTTGCGCGTTGCCTGATCTACCAAAACGTTTCCCAATACGCGGACCTGCACCATCAATCCGTTCTCGAAGCATACAATCATCCGACCGTACAGGCGGCGCGCCGGCTGTTTCGCGGAGATTCCAAGCCCGAGGGGCCGGCTCCGTCTCCCTGCAATGGATGCTCGTATTTTGCCCGTCATCATGGCCCTCAGCCATCCAATCGTTTGGCGACATTTTCGTTGCCGCAGGTTGAGGAAGAGCCGCAGCATGCGCCGGTGTGATGCAAACCGCGCGACGCGCGGTCGCACTTGCCGCGGCAGGTGGATCTGCTATATTTCCGCTCCTTTCCACCATCGGAGATGTCTGTAATGGCTTTGAAACTTCAATCCGGCAAATCAGTCCGCGTCACAATCCGCAAAACCGTCACTCGCGCTTCGGCGCGAAAGACGCTGGAACGGCTGTTTATGCGCGACAAAGCGATCAGCGGGCCCATCGCGCTGCGAAGCCGGAATTTCATTGAGCTTCCAAAGCGCCGGGGCGGCCAGATATGGACGAAACGTCCGAACAAGGTTCATCCCTCGCTGGCCAAGGGCGTATTTGCCACGGTGAAGGTCACCCCTCAGAGCATCAAGGATTTGAGCAGCGTTGAGACGTTCGTCGAAGTGGGATGAAAACCGATATTAATTCGGCTTTCCGCCGATCATGTCCAGAAGCGCGGATAAACTGAACGGCTTGGGCAGGAACTGAACCGGCTGGCCGTGCAAAACGCTGGCTTCGTATTCGCCGCTGATGGCGATGATCCGGGGCGGTCGATGGCTGCTGGGGAGCCGGGTGCAGTGCTGCAACAGTTCGAAGCCGTCCATCACGGGCATCCGCAAATCAGTCAGCAGGACATCGAATCGCTGGGTGAGAAGATAATTCAATCCCTCTTCGCCGTCGCGTGCGGTCACGACTTCCGCGCCGGCCTGGCGGATCAGTTTGCCCATCGCCAGGCGCGTAGGTGTGTGGTCCTCGATCACCAGAATACGCTGACGCCGACCGGCAACTTCTGGATTCATGGCCGGAACTACGCTCATCCGCTTTACTCCAACCTGCTCCCCAAGGCCCGGTTATGTAAGACTAACCTCTGCATTCGGGTTTTGTCTAGTCTATTAATTCCCGCCAACAGCCGTCGGGGTGCAGGACCTCACAGGGCCTGAAACCGGCTTTGTACTCCATCTTTCGACAGCCGCGCACCCAATAGCCAAGATAATAATAGGCGATGCCGGTCTGAGTTGCGAAATCAATTTCGTGAAGCGTTCCGAAAGTTCCCAAACTTCGCCGGGATTGGGCGGGATCGTAATAGAAATACACACTGCTGAGGGAATGGTCGCAAAGATCACAGATTCCCACGGCCAGCAATTGATTCCGGGCGTCGCGGTAGGTGAATTCGACGGTATTCACAGGCGAGCGATAGAGAAAGCTCTCGAACGTGGCGCGGTTGTCGGCAGCGCCGTGCCGCTGAGCCTGATAGCGTGTGTAGAGTTGGTATTTCTCGTCGGAAGGGCAAAGCGGACCGGCGGTGAACGTTAAGTCGGCATTTCGCCGCCGGCATCGCCGCTGGGATTTATCGGGACGAAACGAACCCACGGGAATGCGCAGCGGCAGGCAGGCACGGCAGTCCGCGCAAACGGGCTGATAAATCACGGAACCGCTGCGCCGGAACGAAGCGTCAAGAAAACCGTGATAAACGGCCGGGTCAATCCGCTTGGTGGAAAATGCCCGCAGTTGGGCCTGGCGACCGGGAAGGTAAGGACAAGGATGCGGCGGCATGAGCGTCAATTCCACCGAAATCGGCGGAGCTGCCGCGGGACAGGATGTTGCCGCCCGTCGACCATTGGCGCGAGTATATCGAACTTCATCAGTACGCCTGCGCAAATAGCACTTTGCAGTCGGTTGTTTCGCCCGTGTAAACGCACTTGCCGGTTTGCCCATTATTCCCAAACAAAATACACCGCACGGTGGCTTTGGTTTCGGCCTTAATTTTCGATTCATTGGTCCGGTCTGGTTTGAACCAGGCGCGGACGAATCCGCCATGCTCGGCGAGAATGTTTTTCATGTCGTCGTAGGCGACGGCATCGCGAATATTCTGATCGCGAAAAGCGCGGGCTTTTTCGAACATCGCGGTCTGAATCTGCGTAAGTTTTCCCCGCAGCCAGTCGGGCGTCATCTCGGCGAGGGATACCGAAATTTTCTCGCGATCCAGACGCCGCTTAAGTATGGCGGTCCCGGCGGCGACATCGCGGGGGCCGATTTCCATTCGCAGCGGGACGCCGCGCTGCTCCCAGTGATATTGTTTGTCGCCGGGCCGGGCGTCACGCCAGTCGACGATGATTTTCTGTCCGGTGATCTTGTCGAAGAAATAATTTCGAATCCCATCGGAAGGACCTCGGCTCGACGCGGCCGAGTTCTCCGGCCCGGGCGCAAGAGCGGCGATTACCTTGTCGGTAAATTCGCCGACGGTTT
>Ga0302326_10016204_pt1 | contig 15606 bp, 13 predicted proteins | sample Palsa_T0_3_FD_202264 | JGI IMG/M metagenome (GOLD analysis project Ga0302326, IMG submission 202264) | Peat permafrost microbial communities from Stordalen Mire near Abisko, Sweden - Palsa_T0_3 | ecosystem: Environmental > Terrestrial > Soil > Palsa > Peat permafrost | place: Sweden: Abisko...
AAATTTTCGAGGGGGCGCTCATCCCAGCCACGCCGCGATCCTTGCGATCACCTTGTCCTTGGTGGGGCGATACGCGGCCTCGAGTTCGGGGGCGAAAGGCACGGGCAGGTCGAGCGCGCCGATGCGCAGGGGCGCGGCCGCGAGGTGGGCGAAATGCCGCTCGACCAGCCGGGCCACGAGCTCCGCGCCGAAGCCGTGGGTGATCCGGCCCTCGTGCAGGACGACGAGCCGGTGCGTGCGGGCCAGCGAAGCCTCGATGTCGTCGAGCCGCAGCGGGCTGAGGGCGCGCAGGTCGAAAAGATCGAAGGCAACCTCGTATTCGGTGGCGAGGTAATCGCACACCTCGGCGGCGAGCAGGACCATTTCGCCATAGGAGACGAAGGTCGCGTGGCCGCCCGCGCGCACGCGGCGGGGACGCCAGATGTCGCGGTAGCCCGGGTCCCACGCGACCGGATGTTTGCCCCGGCGATAGAGGCCCTTGTGCTCGAAGAGGATCACCGGGTTGTCATCCTCGTAGGCGGCGAGCAGGGCGTTGAACGCGTCCTGGGGCGTGCTCGGGTAAAGGCCCTTGAGGCCCGGCATGGAGAGGAACAGCGATTCCAGTTCCTGGGAATGGAAGGAGCCCAGTCCCGCGCTGCCGCAGGGGAAGCGCAGCACGAGCGGGCAGCGCGCGCCGGACCGGAAGTGCATCGTCGCGGCATTGAGGGTGATCTGCGTGGTGGCCTCGGTGGCGAAATCCGCGAATTGGAACTCCTCGATGGGGCGGTGCCCGTTCACGGCCAGACCGATCGCGTAGCCGGTGCAGGCGCTCTCGGCCAGGGGAGTGTTGAAAACCCGGGAGCGTCCAAATTCATCCAGCAGGCCCTCGGTCACCTTGAAGGCTCCCCCGTAGGTGCCGATGTCCTGGCCAAGCACGAGGGACTCGGGCCGCTCCGTGAGGATCTTGCGCAGGCCGCGGTTCAGGGCCTGCGCCATCGTGAGGTTTTCCTCCGCCGGCTCCGCCCGCCATGGCAGCGGCGCGCCGGGGGGCGCGAAGAGCCCCGCTTCCAGGCCGGCCGGCGCCGGGCGGGGGGTGGGGAGCGACACCTGGATGCAGCTCTCGATAAAGGCGTCGAGTTCGGCCTCGATGGCCTCGACGCGTTTCGCCTCCGGGCCGGCGGCGAGCCGGGCGCGCAGCCGCGGCAACGGGTCGCGTGCAAAAAAAGACTCGGATTCCCCCGGCCGCAGGTAATTGCACGTGTCATAGGCGGCATGGCCGCGCAGGCGCAAGGTGCGGGCCTCCACCAGCATGGGCCGCGAGGTGGCGCGGACCTTCCCGATCGTCGTGGCGAGCGTCCGGGCGCAGGCTTCGACGTCGGTCGCGTCGACGGCCAGGCCTTCCATGCCATATCCGGCGGCCCGCCGCCAAAGCTCCGTGCCCGGGGCGAACTGTTCGCTCACGGGCGTGGAATACGCGTAGCCGTTGTTTTCGATCACAAAAACGACGGGGAGGGAGAGCAGCGAAGCCAGGTTCATGGCCTCATGGACGTCTCCCGTGCTCGACGAGCCATCGCCGAAAAACGCGAAGCCCACGGCGGGACGCCCGAGCCGGCGCTGGGAATCGGTCGCGCCGAGCACGGTCCCGCACATGATTCCCAGGTGGCTGATCATGGGAATCGAGCGGTTGGCCGGATCGCCGTGGTGAATATTGCCCTCGCGCGCCCGGGTGGGGCTGTCGGCGTTGGCGAAATACTGGTTGAGATGGTGGCAAAGGTGCCCTCCCCAGATCAGGTGGCCGCCGAGGTCGCGGTGGGTGAAGCTCACCACGTCGACCGCCTTGTCGGCCAGCAGCGCCAGCGGCACGATCAGGCCCTCATTGCCCTGGCCGCCGGTCAGGGTGCCTTTCATCAGCCCCTGGCGGAAAAAGTCGAGCATGCGGTTGTCCACCGTGCGCGCATAATACATCCACGTATAAATCCGGAAAAGAGCCTCGGCCGGATCTTTCTCCAGTTCCAGGGCGGGCAGGTCGGGCGCGGCTAAAATCGCTGGCGGGGCGGGGAATCCCATATCATTGGTCAATCTTCCGGATGCGCGCGAGGTGGCGTCCGCCGTCGAAGGGGGTCGTGAGCCAGATCGCGACGATCTTGAGCGCCAGATCCTGGGAGATGGTGCGTTCGCCGATCGAGAGGCAGTTGGCGTCGTTATGCGCCCGGCCCAGCCGGGCCACTTCCTCATTCCAGCAAAGCGCGCAGCGCACGCCTTTCAGCCGGTTGGCGACCATGGCTTCGCCGTTGCCGGAGGCGCCGAGCACGATCCCGCGCTGGACCTCGCCCCGCGCGACCGCCTCGGCCACGGGCCGGATGAAATCAGGATAGTCGCAGGGCTGCTCGGAGTCGGTGCCGCAATCGCGGACGGTGTGGCCCTCCGCCAGCAGGAAGGCTTTGATCACCTCCTTGTATTTGTAGCCCGCGTGGTCCGAACCGATGGCGATGGTAAACGGCATGGGGCTGAAAGTAGAAAGGAGAAAGGGGAAAGGGGAAAGTATTTTAGTTGGCGGTTCCGATGGCTGACCAGAACGCCTCGCTGTCCGAAAGATCGCTTAAAAGCGCGGTGGGCTTATGGAGGGCCAGGTCAGCGGCGGAATGGATGCCGGTGGCGACGGCGAGGGAGTTTGCCCCGATCGTCCGCGCGCAGGCGATGTCGTGGGGCGTGTCGCCGATGATCCAGACGCGCTCCGGCGGGAAATTCACACCGTGCCGTTCCTGCGCGCGACGGAGGGCATGCGGGCCGAGGTCGTTGCGCTGCTCGCCGTCGTCGGCGAATGCGCCGAAAGGGAAATAGCCCCAGAGCCCGTGAAACCCGAGCTTCACCTCGGCGCCGCGCCGCAGGTTGCCGGTCAGGAGGCCCTGGCCCACGCCGCCCCGCCCGACCGCGCCTTCGAGCAGTACGGGCACGCCCGGGAGCACGCGGGCGTGCAGCTGGCGCATTTGGGGCGGCAGGGCGGCCAGGTAGGCGTCGGTGTACCGCGCAAAATTGACCTCCGTGGCCGGGAGGCCGAACTTGGCGAAAATCTGGCGCATGATCCAGCGATCGGTCCGGCCGGAATACTCGATGTCCTCAATCGAGCCGGCGATGCCGAAGGCATCCTGCAGCGCGATCGAAAGCGCGCGCATGCCGGCTCCGCCGGAGGCGATGAGGGTGCCGTCGATGTCCCAAAGGAGCAGGGTTTTCATGCGAAGCAAAAAGCCCTAACCGGTGTCGATCCAAGTTGCGAATCGAATGTTGGGCCGCAGAATTTGTCCCATGAAAACCGCCCTGTTTTGGCTCTGCCTGGGCGCCCTGCCGGGCGCCGCGGGACTGGCTGGTTGCACCACGCCCGAATCCCGCCACGAGGCCAACCCCGACGTCTTCTCCTCCCTGACCCCGGGGCAGCAGGCCCTGGTCAAGTCCGGCCGGGTCGCGGTCGGTTTCGACGCGGATACGGTGCGGCTGGCGCTGGGGGATCCGGATCGCATCACGACCCGGACGGATGCGTCGGGCGACGTCCAGGTGTGGCACTATACGACCTATGCGGCGGACGGAGTGATCCTGTTCACCGGAACCTACCACAGCTACCGGCGGCACGGTTTCGGATACGAGGGGAATTGGGGTCCGGTCTATCCCTACTATCTCGACTATCCGGACCGCGTCATTCATGACCGCTTCAGCGTGGAACTCACCAACGACCGGGTATCGGCGGTCATCCCGGAACTGCGGTGAGGGCGTCCAGGGACGAGATCTTCACCTCGACGTTCAGGGCGTTGGTGGGGGCTCCCCGGTAGGTGCCGCTGACGGGGCAAATGTCGGCATAGTCGCGGCCGACTCCCACCTTGACGTAGCGTTCGTCGGCGGGCCGGTCATGGGTGGGGTCGTAGGCGGCCCACCCGTAACCGGGCACGAATACCTCGACCCAGGCGTGCGAAGCCTCGATTTCGCCGGGCCGCCGGTCGAAGTTCAGGAAATAACCGCTGACGTAGCGCGCCGGGATGGACGCGCATCGGCAAAGGCCGAGCATCACATGGGCAAAGTCCTGGCAGACGCCGGCCCGCAGCGCGAGCGCGTCGGTGGCGCGGGTGCTTACCCCGGTGGCGTTCGGGCGATAGGCGAACGTGCCGTAAACATGCCCCCCCAGGCGGCACGCGTCGGTCCAGATGTCCTCGCGGCCCCCGGCCAGGACATCCTGGACTTCGCGCCACAGTTGGGGCGCCAGCGGCACGTAGCGGGAATCGGTGAAAAATTCGGCGTACATCTCGCGGTCGGCCGAGGCCATCAGCGCTGCGAGGGAAACGGCCGGCACCCCGGGGCGCGCGGCCTCGGGCACGGTCTCGACTTCCGACTCGGCCTCGATGACCAGGCGGTCGTGGCCGGCCGCGATGTCGAAATAATGCACGGTATTGCCGTAGAAATCGCCATAGTCGCGGATCGGTCCGCCGGGCGAGACGCGCAGCTCGAATTGGCGGCAGGACTGGGTCTCGTCGTCGCGGGGGCGCAGCCGGACTTCATTGAAGCTGTCGCGCGCCTCTCCCCCGTAGACGAAAGTGGTGCGATGGAGGAGGTGGAGGAACATTATTGTTGTTGCTGGTGCTGGTGCTCCTCGGGCGCGGTGTCGGCGGGAAAAAGCATCGTGGTCTGAACCACCTGATCGCCGATGCGGTCAAGCGATTTTTGCACGTCGAGCAGGAATTCGTGCAGGCCCCTCTCCAGCACGTCGTCGATCGTCAGCGACCGGAGGTCGGCCAGCAGGTCGCGCGCCGCGCGCGCGGCCGCCGTGCGGGGGCGGGCGGAGTTTTCGCCGAGGATGCGATGCAGGAACCCGTCGAGCTGGCTCACGCAGTAGTGCAGCGAGCGGGGGAAGGAGTCCGAGAAGATGAGAAAATCGGCGACCTTCCACGGCAGGATCTCATGGACGTAAAAGCGGCGGTAGGCATCGAGCGCGCTGGCGGACCGGAGCACGGCATGCCACTGCGCGGTGTCCACCGCGCCCCCGACGTCGCTCGCGGCGGGCAGCAGGATGTGGTATTTGACATCGAGGATCCGGGTCGTCTTGTCGGCCCGCTCGATCAACTTCCCGAACTGGATGAATTCCCAGCCCTCGTTGCGCGAATAGGTCGCATCGGTCAGGCCCTGAAAAAGGTGCGAATACCGCTTCACCTGCTGGAAGAATTCGTACGGCCCGTCGGCCCAGACCTCCGTGACGTTGCGCGCCTTGAGGAAAAGATAGAGTTCGTTGATCGTTTCCCACATCTCGCTGGAAATCTGGTCGCGAATCATCCGGGCGTTCTCGCGGGCGGCGAAGACGCAGGACAGGATCGAGTTCGGGTTTCGCGATTCGAAGGCGAGGAATTCGGTGACGCTCCGGCTGTCGGCCTCCCCGTGCAGCTCGTCAAAAAGCTCCTCGCCGCCGGAGCTGGCCAGGATGGAACCCCAGTGCTCCTCGGGGATGTGATCGCCCGGCCCGTGGAAATCGAGCAGGAACTGGAGGTTCACATCGAGCAGGCGCGCCACGTTCTCGGCGCGCTCGATGTACAGGCTCATCCAGTAAAGCGAGTGCGCCACGCGCGAAAGCATCACCCCGGCGCGGGGAGGGGAAGACTTGGCGGATCGGGGTATCGTGCTCATTCGTCGCCTTGCAGAACCCAGGTATCCTTTGAACCGCCGCCTTGCGAGGAATTGACGACGAGCGAGCCGCGGCGCAGCGCGACCCGGGTGAGTCCTCCCGGGGTCACCACGATCTTTTCCCCGTGCAGGATGTAGGGGCGGAGGTCGATGTGCCGCCCCTCGAGCCGGCCGTCGCACCAAGTCGGCGAACGCGACAGCTGGATCGGGTCCTGGGCGATGAAATTGCGCGGTTGGGCGGCCACCTTGGTCCGGAAATCCGCGATCTCGGCCGCGGTGGCCGCGGGCCCGATGAGCATGCCGTAGCCGCCGGCCTCGTTGGCGGACTTCACGACCAGGCGCCCGATGTTTTCCAAAATGAACTTCCGGTCGGCGGGCTCGGAGGCCAGGTAGGTGTTCACATTCGGCAGGATCGCATCCTGGTCGAGATAGTATTTGATGATGCGCGGGACGTAGGCGTAGATGACCTTGTCGTCGGCGACCCCGGTGCCGATGGGGTTGGCCAGGGCGACGTTCCCGGCGCGGTACGCGCCGACCAGGCCGGACACGCCCAGCATCGAGTCGGAGCGGAAGACCGACGGATCGAGGAAGTCGTCGTCGATGCGGCGATAGATCACGTCCACCGGCACCAGGCCGGCGGTCGTGCGCATGAAGACGCGCGCGTCGCGCACCACCAGGTCGCGACCCTCGACGATGGGAATGCCCATCTGGCGGGCCAGGAAGGTGTGCTCGAAATAGGCGCTGTTGGCGACGCCCGGCGTGAGCAGCACGACGTTGGGCCGGTCGCTGCGCGGCGGCGCGATGTAGCGGAGCGACTTCAGCAGCTCGTCCGCATAGCTCTCGACCGGGCGCACCCGGTAGCTGTGGAAAAGATTCGGGAAAGCCCGCCGCATGGCGGCGCGGTTTTCGATCATGTAGGAAGCGCCCGACGGGCAGCGCAGGTTGTCCTCCAGGACGAGGTAGCGGCCCTCGTGGTCGCGGATGAGATCGGTGCCGCACATGTGCACGTAGATGTCGCGCGGCACCGAGAAATTCATGAATTCGCGGCGGAAATGCTTCGCGCTGAAGACCTGCGCCGCCGGCACGACCTTGTCCTTGATGATCTTCTGGCCGTGGTAGACGTCGTTCAGGAAAAGATTGAGCGCGGTGAGGCGTTGCACCAGGCCGGCCTCGATCCGGGCCCATTCGGCCGCCGGGATGATGCGGGGGATAAGGTCGAACGGGAAAATCCGCTCGGTCCCCTCGGTGTTCTCATAGACGGTAAACGTCACGCCCCGCCGCAGGAAGGCCAGGTCGACGGCGGCGCGGCGGTGGTTGAACTCGGCTTCGGGCAGCGTCTCCAGGCGCTCGGCCAGACGGCGGTAGTGCGGGCGGAATTCGCCCGCCGGGCCGAACATTTCATCGAAGAATTGGGCGCGGTCGTAGCCGGCGGTGAAAATGGACACGTTATAGGGGCAAGGGCCGCCCCGGTCTGAGCAGGTCCTTTGCCAACAGCGTCATACGATGAGCAACAGGCGGGCCGGATCCTCGATTGCCTGCTTCACTTTGACCAGGAAAGCGACCGCTTCGCGCCCATCCACGATCCGGTGATCATAGCTGAGAGCGAGATACATCATCGGGCGGACCACGACCTGGCCGGCGATGGCGACCGGGCGCTCGTTGATCGCGTGCAGGCCGAGGATGGCGCTTTGCGGCGGATTGATGATCGGGGTGGAGAGCATCGAGCCGAAGATCCCCCCGTTGGTGATCGTGAAGACGCCGCCCTCGAGGTCGGCGAGCGAAATCCTGCTCTCGCGCGCCTTTTTGGCGGCTTCGCCGATTGCCTGCTCGATCTCCGCCATGCTGAGGCGATCGCACGCGCGGATGACCGGCACCATCAGGCCCTTCTCAGTCGATACGGCCACGCCGATGTCGTAATAGTGGTTTTCGACCAGCATGTCCCCGTCAATCTGGGCGTTGACCGCGGGCACTTCCCGGAGGGCCTGGACGACGGCCTTGGTGAAAAAGGACATGAATCCAAGCTTGACGCCATTTTTCTTCACGAAGTCTTCCTGGTATTTGGCGCGGAGCGCCTGCACGGCCGACATGTCGACCTCGTTGAACGTGGTGAGCATGGCGGCTTCGTGCTGGGCCGCGACGAGCCGCTCGGCGATGCGCTGGCGCAGGGGGGACAGCTTTCTGCGCGTCTGTTTTGGGGACTCAGGGGAGGCGGGTGAAGGGGCGGGGGGCTTCGGAGCGGCCGGGGCCGCTGGTTTGGCCTTCGGCGCCGGCTTCGGGCTGGGCGCCGGTTCGGGCTTGGGCTCCGGCTTGGGTTCGGACTTTGGTTCAGGCGTTGCCTCGGGGATCGAAGGTGGGGCGGATTGCCCCAATACGCCCGCCGCCGCTTGCGGCGGCGCCTCGGGCTCGGCCGCCGGAGGCGGCTGGCTTTCGCCTTTCGGGCTGTCATCGATCACCGCCACGACCTGGCCGATCTTCACCTCGGCACCGGCCGCGACCTTGAGCGAGATTTTTCCGTCGGCCTGGGCGGTGCCTTCGGACGTGATCTTGTCGGTTTCGAGCTCGTAGAGGCGCTGATCTTTTTTGACGGCGGCGCCATCTTCGACGTGCCAGGCCGCGAGGACGCCCCCACTGATCGATTCGCCCATGGCCGGAATGATGACATCGAGAAGGGCCATGGCCTAGAGACTGAAGGCGTCGTTCAGGAGGGCGTTGAGTTCGATGCGATGGAAGGCGAGGAGCCCGGTGGCTGGCGAGGCCGACGCGCCCCGGCCGGCATAGACCGGCTTGCGGCCAAAAATCGCCTCGAGCTGGGGGGCGATCCACGCCCAGGCACCCATGTTGTTCGACTCCTCCTGGCACCACACCAGCCGGGACCGGCCGTAGGCCTTCGCCAGTTCGGCGAGCCGCTGCGCGTGCAGCGGATAGAGCTGCTCGATGCGCACGATGGCGGCGGTGGAAATGTTGTTCTCTTTGCGAAAATCGCAGAGATCGTAGTACACCTTGCCGGAGCAGAGGATGAGGCGGGCGGGACCCTTCGGCTCCGTCCGGGGCAGGTCCTTCGACTCGGCGCCCCTCGACTCCGCTCGGGGCAATCCCGGGGGACCGGGGTTGAAGAGCGGATCGTCGAGAATTTCCTGGAAGGAGCCGCTGACGAAATCGTCGATGCGCGACACCGCGGCGGGGTGCCGCAGGAGGGACTTCGGCGCCATGATGATGAGCGGCTTGCGGAAGTCGCGTTTCACCTGGCGGCGGAGGATGTGAAAATACTGCGCGGGCGTGGTGACGTTGGCCACCTGGAGATCGTCCTCGGCGCAGGCCTGGAGAAAGCGCTCGAGGCGGGAGGAGGAATGCTCGGGACCCTGCCCCTCGTAGCCGTGCGGCAGGAGGAGGACGATGCCGCACGTGCGCTGCCACTTTGATTCCCCGCTGACGATGAACTGGTCGATGACGACCTGGGCGCCATTGGCGAAGTCGCCGAATTGCGCCTCCCACAGGCAGAGCATGTCGGGATAATCCAGCGCGTAGCCGTAGTCGAAACCGAGCACGGCCGCCTCCGAAAGCAGCGAATTGTAAACGCAGAAACGCGCCTGCTGCCCGTCGACGTGCTTCAAGGGGATGTACTTCTCGCCGGTGTCGATGTCGGCGAGCACCGCGTGCCGATGGCTGAACGTGCCCCGTTCGGTGTCCTGGCCGCTGAGGCGCACCGGGATGCCCTCGAGCAGCAGGGACCCGAAGGCCAGCGCCTCGCCCAGGCTCCAGTCAATCGGCCCTCCGTCCCGCTGCGCCTGGATGCGGCCCTCGAGAAACCGCTTGATCTTCGGATGGGGATGAAAACCGGCGGGCACCGTGGAAATCGCCTGCACGATTTTTGCGATCGTGCCGGCGGGAACGGCGGTGACCACCGGGGTATGGTGATAGTCGGGCTGGAAAATCGCGGTTGAACCCTTGAACGCGTCCTCGGCCAGGCGCCGGGTTGACCGCTTGGCCTCGCGCGCCTTCGCCTTCTGGAGGTTTTCCTCGAGGGCGGCGGAGTACTCCGCGGTGATGGCCTCGCCCTCGGCGGCGGTGATGCTGCCCTCGCTGACCAGCTGCCGGGTGTAAAGGGCCGAAACGAGCGGATGCCCGGCGATCTTCCGGTAGAGCATGGGCTGGGTGAAGGACGGCTCGTCGGTCTCGCTGTGGCCGTGCCGGCGGAAGCAGTACATGTCGACGAAAACATCGCGCTTCCACCGGTCGCGGAACTCGAGCGCCAGCTGGCTGATCATGCAGACAGCCTCGGGATCGTCGCCATTGACGTGGAAAATGGGCGCCTCGATCATCTTGGCGACGTCGGTGCAGTAGCGGGTCGAGCGGGCGTCGCCCGGATCAGTCGTGAAGCCGATCTGGTTGTTGATGACGAAGTGCAGCGTGCCGCCGGTGCGGTAACCGGGCAGCTGCGAAAAATTGAGCGTCTCGGCCACGATCCCCTGGCCCGCCAGTGCGGCGTCGCCGTGAATCAGCAGCGGCAGCACGCTGCGGCGCTCGTCGCTGTCCCCCCGGATGCGCTGGCGGGCGCGGGCCTTGCCCTCGACCACCGGGTCCACGATCTCGAGGTGGGAGGGATTGGCCGCCAGGCGGACCTCGACCTTTTTCTTGGACGTCGTGACGAGGACGGATTCATAGCCGAGATGGTACTTCACGTCGCCGTCGCCGGCGACCGTGTCGGGGATGTAATTCTCGGAAAATTGCTCGAAAAGCTCGTCGAACGACTTCCGCATCACGCTGCAGAGCACGTTGAGGCGCCCCCGGTGGGTCATGCCCATGACGATCTCCGCGACGCCGACGTCGGGGCAGTGATCGATGACCGAGTCGAGCGCGGCGATGATCGTCTCGCCGCCCTCGAGCGAAAACCGCTTCTGCCCGACGTATTTGGTGTGCAGAAATTTCTCGAAAAGCTCTGCCTTGTGGACCCGGCGGAGGATGCGCACCTTCTGCGCCCGGTTGAAATCCGGTCGCAGGCGGGTCGACTCGATGCGCTCCTGAAGCCACCGGCGGCAGTCCTGGTCCTGGATATGGGCGTATTCGACCCCCACGTGGCGGCAGTACGTCTCCTGGAGCGAAGCGATGATGTCCCGCAGCTTCATCTGCCCGCCGCCAACATAGGTTCCGACGTCGAAGGAGGTGTCGAGATCGGCCTCGCCCAGGTCAAACTGGGAGAGCTGCAGTTTTGCGGCCGGCGGCGGCGCGTCGCTCAGCGGGTCCAGGTGCGCCTGCAGATGGCCGATGGCGCGGTAGGCGTTGATGAGGTAGTGGACGTGCGATTGCTTGAGACTGTCGACGATGGACACCACCGCCGGATCTCCGTCGAGCGTTCCGGGCAGCCCGCCGCCGCTGCTGCCGAGGGCGAAACCCTGGAAAAAAGCCCGCCAGGTCGGGTCGACGGAATCCGGATTGTCCAGCCACGCGCGCTGCATCGCCTCGATGACGTCGGCGTTGGCTGCGGCGGGAAGGGACATTGAGTTCATGGCGGGAGGCAGGGGGTCCATTACTAGGGTGCACCGGGTGTCCTGCCAACACAAGTTTCACCGCCGGATGGGGTCGCGATTGCAATCGGGCTTAATACCCGCAACACTGGAATAAGGTGGTTTATGGAGACCGAAATTAAAGAATCCCTAATACGCATGCTGGACGGCATCAGCCGTTCTGATGGGCGGGTCGTGGCTAGCGAGATGACCGGGCTCGACGAAATACTGGAGCGGAGCCGGCGGAGCCTTCCGGCCCAGCTCGTGCATTTTCTCGAGCGGCGCAGCTACGCGAAGGCGCTGGCGTATTTGGGCGGGGAAACCCCGGCCGCTGGGGCGTGCGGCCCGCGGGGAAGGGAATCCACTGCGTCAAAAAATGAGCAAGGATCCCAAAGCGCCCATTGATGGGGGACGGAGCCTGGGGCAAAATCCCTTTGCCGGATTGAGCGGCGCGGGATTGCCTCCGGGTCCGCCGCCTCGCGGCGGTGTTCCGGACGAACCGCCGGCCAAAAACCGGGGCCGCGTGGATATCCTGCGCGAAAAGGAGGGGCGCGGCGGCAAGACCGTGACGGTCGCCGCCGGGTTTGTGGGAATCGGCCAGCCGGAGAAAGAGCAGCTCGCAAAAAAAATGCGGACGGCCTGCGGCTGCGGCGGCACGGTCAAGGACGGCCGCATCGAAATCCAGGGAGACCAGCGGGAAAAAGTCGCGCAGGTCCTGGCCGAGGCGGGATTTCGGCCGGTCTTTGCGGGCGGCTGATAAAAATTCGAATTTCGAATTTCGAAATCCGAAATTTTATGCGGCCAGTCCCGCGGCGAGCGTCAATGCGCTCTTGGCCCGGTTTAAAATGTAGAGATGAAAGCCGGGCGCTCCCTGCGCCAGCAGGTCGCGGATCTGGGTGAGCGCCCAGTCGATGCCGATGGACTCGGCGACGTCGGGCTGGTCGCCAGCGGCCTCGAGGCGGCACACCAGTTTTGCCGGGAGGGAGGCGCCGCACATCGCGGTGAAGCGCTGGATCTGCTTGAGCGACAGCACGGGCATGATCCCGGGCACGATCGGCACGGCGATGCCGGCGGCCCGGCAGCGGTCCACGAAACGATGATAAACGTCGTTGTCGAAGAAAAGCTGGGTGGTCACGAAGGCCGCGCCGGCGTCCACCTTGCGCTTGAGATTCAGCAGGTCGGCCTCGGACGTGCCGGCTTCGGGATGCTTTTCCGGATAACCGGCGACGCCGAGGCAGAAATCGGGATGCCGGGCCCGCAGCAGGACCACGAGTTCCTGGGCATATCGGAGGCCCTCGGAAGCAGGCAGAAATGAGGAGGCGCCTTTCGGGGGGTCGCCGCGCAGCGCCATGATATTGCGAAAACCGCCGGCATGGATGCGGTCCGCAAGGGCGGTGAGTTCCGCGCGGGAATGGCCGACGCACGTCAGGTGGGGCATCACGGTAAAGCCAAACTCGCTTTTCAGGAGGCCGCTTACCTGGGCGGACCGTTCCCGCGTGCTGCCTCCGGCGCCATAGGTCACGGACACGAAGTCCGGGGCGACGCGCCGCAGGGCCTCCGCCGTCTGGCGCAGCGCCTCGACGCCGGCATCATCCTTGGGCGGAAAAAATTCCAGCGAGCGCAGCGTTCCCCGCCCCGCAAAAAGCTCAGAAATAGGCCGGTCTGCCAACATTACATATCAACATATTTGATAGTAATGATATGTAAAGTTATTTTGCCGGCTCGAAGAGGTCGTCAGGCTTCTGGGGAAGGCCGGCAATAATGTACTCGTCGACCTGGAAGGCGCGTTTTTGCATCAGGGCGTTGATGGGCGCGTTGGCCTCGGAGCTGGTGATGAAGACGTAGACCGGCCCGGCGGGAACGGCGGGCTTCTTTTCCTCCGGCTTCCGGCCCATTGCGATGGTGGTAGTCTCGCCGTTGAAGGAGGTGAGTTCGACGGTGCGGAGATGCCGCTGCGCGGCGACGGCCGCGGGGTCCGCCGGGTCGCTGGTGTCGGAGAAGCGCAGCGCGCCGAGCGAAGCGAGCAGGGACGAGATCGTGTCGGCGTTCACCGGGCGGCCGGCGGGCGCGCCGCCGGCGGTCCAGGGGGCGTCCTTTTTTGCCCGCGCGACCGCCACCGGGCCGCCTGGGCCAAAGCCCACCTCCACCTTCGCGATGTCGTCGGGCTTGAGATCGAGCAATTGCGCATTGGCCCAGCTCTTTGGATCCGTGTCGATCCAGGCGCTGAGATTCGCCAGGTAGGCCTTGTCCTCTCCATCGAAACGGACGAAACGCCCGCCACCGGACTCCGGGCTTTTCCCCAGGGTCACGGACCAGAGCGGCCGGCCGGCCGCGTCGAGAAACTCGATATGCGTGTCCTTGAATTCGAGGCGGGAGATGCGGTCGGGATTGGTGGTGACGAGCCGCTGGATCCTGGCCGTGACCAGGTCGCCGGCGAAACCCGCGAGCTTGGAAAAATCGGCCGGCAGGTCGAAGTAGCTCGTGTCGCGCCACGATCCGTCGGGGGCCCGCGTCAGCACGATCGTTTTGCCCTGGTCGCTCAGGCGGATCCGGGCGGCCTTTTCGATCGCGGTCGGGTCGCCCAGCGGCCGCCCGACGCGGGGATCGTCCGCCGCCGCTGGCGGCGTCCGGCTGGCCCAGAACGCGACGGCCGAAAGGACGGCGAGAATGACGACGGTGACGGCGAGCCCCTTGAGTTTCATCGCTATTCCCTACTTTTTGCGCGCCCGGTAAAACCAGACGCCGAAGGCGCAGACGAGCAGCGGGGTGGCGAGCAGATTGATGGCGAGCAGGCGGTTTTCCAGGGTGTCGATGCCCTCGCGCAACGCGTGGCGGAGCTTGCGGCGCTCGGCGCTCAGCGCGGCCTGCTGTTTCTGGAAGTCCTCGATTGACTTCGCGACCTCAGGAGAGGCGAGCAGGCGGCTGCCGTCGGTTTTCTTGCCCTCCAGCTCGCCCAGCTTGGCCTGGATGTCGCTGAGCTGGGTCTCGAGGGCATTGAGCTGCTCCTGATATTTTTCGTTGGCCCGGGCCTCCATCTTTTGCACGACGACAAAGGGGCGCAGCGAATCCCCCTTGCCGCGGATGGAGATGAGATCCTGCGAGCCGGACAGGAAGTCGAGCGCGTTGGCGGCAAAGGACAGGTTGTCGTTGAGCGGTTCGGCCGCGGCCGTGCCGAGAAAGTTCAATTTGCGGATGCTGTAATCGTCGAAGAGCCAGTCAGTGTCGGCGATGATGAGCAGGGTGGATGTCGTCTGCGACGACGTCAGGTGGCCCCCCTTCGGCCCGTCCTTCGGCGGGCCGTCGGGAAAGGCGCTCTTGAATGGGCCCGTGACCAGGGCGGCGATGACTTTTTTCCCGGAAGGTTTGATCTGGCGCGCGACGTCCTCGGGTTGCGCCATCTGCAGCGCCATCGCGTCGAGTTCCCCCGCCTGCCCGGAGGTCTCCACCAGCGGGGTGAGCGTCAGGGCGCTCCCCGGCTTGAGTGCGACGCTTCCCGCCTCGACAAACAGCATCGAGGCGAGCTGCGCGGTGGGCGGCGACTTGGCGTTGAAGTCATCGTGCTGGAGGGTCAGCCAGACGGGATAGCGCGCGGTCGTGTCGTTCTGGAGCTGGACCTGGGTGGCCTCCTCGTTGTCGCCGACAATCTTCTGCGGATCATAGGCGATGCCCCAGCCGCCCAGCAGCACGGGCAGGTCGCTCGAGACATTCGGAGGCGTGCCGCCCATCATCGCCATCTGGCCGCCCTGGCGCTTGAAATACTGCGACGAGGGATCGACGGCCAGGAATACGGGCTTGCCGCGGAGCAGGAACTGGTCGATCGCAAACTGGAGACGGGGGGTGAGATTTTCCGGGTGGACGATCGCAAGCGCGTCAAGGTTGGCGGGAAGGTCGGTGGCCGCGGCATCGACGTTCACGATGTCGAACGTGTCCTGCCACTGGGTGATCACATACTGGCCGTCCTGGTCGGCCGCCTGGCCCGTCATCGGGTTGGCGGGCGCGCCCTGGAGCGGCAGGCTGGTGATCAGCCCGAGGCGCTTCTTGTCGATCACCTGGATGCGGTAGATCAGCTCCGAGAGGTCGTATTCCAGGAACTGCTCGCGCTCCGGGTTGAGCGCTCCGATCGCCTTTTGCTGGTCCGCCTGGGTGGCGACGAGGCCGAAATAAAAGGGATCGGCGCCCGTTTCCATCCGCTGGGGTTCGAGGCCGGCGGCCGTGGCCTTCTCCTCCTCGGGGGTATCCGGTTCCGGATCGATGACATTGAGGGTGATCTTGCCGCCGGAGGCCCGGACGTATTGCCGGAGCATTTCGCGGACGCGCTCCGCGTAATTCTTATAGGCGACGGGCAGCCCGTCGGCGTTCTTGGAGAAGTACAGGTCGAGTGTGATCGGCTCGCCGATCTTGCCGAGCAGCGACTTGGTCCCCCCCGACAGCGTGTAGATGTGCTCGGCGGTCGCGTCGAGGCGGACCGGCA
>Ga0302326_10016208_pt1 | contig 15603 bp, 3 predicted proteins | sample Palsa_T0_3_FD_202264 | JGI IMG/M metagenome (GOLD analysis project Ga0302326, IMG submission 202264) | Peat permafrost microbial communities from Stordalen Mire near Abisko, Sweden - Palsa_T0_3 | ecosystem: Environmental > Terrestrial > Soil > Palsa > Peat permafrost | place: Sweden: Abisko...
TCAGCGAATGGGTCAGGTGCTCGGCGATGCGCCTGCGCATGGAGTCATGCGGCACGCGTGTGATGCCAGCAGACACGGTGGATGCGCCTTTCGCGCGACGATCCACTTCCACCAGGATGTCCTCGCGTGTGAGTTTGTCGCCGCCGACCGGAACATCGCGTGCCTGCAAACCGTGCTCTTCCAGCATGCGTCGTATGCCCGGCGGATGTCGCGAATCATCGCTGCCGGCTTTGACGTGCGGTGTTTCGACTTTCGGTCGCGAAAGCTCAATCCCCTGGTTTGGCGCCCTGTCGACGGATGCCGCCGCACCGTCTGATATACGGCCCAGCACCGTGCCGGGTTCGACCTCCGCGCCGTCCGCAAATAGGATTTCCGACAACACGCCAGCCGAAGTTGCCGCAATTTCGACCGCAACCTTATCGGTCTCCAGCTCGACCAGGGGTTCGTCCACACGAACCGTGTCACCGATCTTCTTCAGCCAAATCTTGACGACGGCCCTGGTGCCCTCCTGCTCTGTTGGAACGGTGATGTCGATCATGTCTAAAATCCGGTGAGTTCGTCGATCTTCGCGCGAATGCCGTCGACGGAAGGGAGCGCCCACTCCAGCAGGGCCGGATTATGCGGGCTTGGGATGTCCGGCATGGCCAGACGCGACACCGGCGCGTCGAGATCGAAGAAGCACTCATTTGCCACGACCGCCGCGATTTCGGCGCCGAAACCTCCACTCATCAGGTCTTCATGCACGATCAGGCAGCGTCGCGTGCGCTTCACCGAGGCCACCACCGCCGCGCGATCCCAGGGCATCAAGGTACGAAGGTCGATAATCTCGACGGAGCGATCTGCCGCTGCCAGCTCGCAGCGCTCCACCATCGCGCCCCACGTGACGACGGTAATACCGTCGCCTTCCCGCACAATTCGCGCTTTGCCGAAGGGCAGCACGAATTCGTCGCCCGGATAGGGCCGACGCGCCGACGCCGCGTCCAGCAGTGCGCGATGCTCGAAGAAAATCACCGGATCGTTGCCGCGCAGGCCGGCGCGCAACAGGCCCACCGCATCTTCCGCATTGGACGGCACAGCCACCTTCCAGCCCGGCGAATGCACGAACTGCACTTCGTTGGTCTGGCTGTGCCATGGATCGCCGCACTTGAAAAACCCGATGGGCATGCGCACGACCATGGGGGCGGCGAAACGGTTGTTGGTACGCCAGCGCATGGTGCCGCAATCGCTGAGCTGTTCGGCGGCGGGATCGGCGTATTTGCGGAATTGGATTTCAGGAACCGGCACCAGCCCAGCGATCGCCATGCCCACGGCACGGCCGATGATGCCCTCTTCCGAAAGGCTGGTGTCGAACACGCGCGCCGCACCGAACTTTTCCTGCAGACCCAGCGTCACCGCATGCACGCCGCCCTTGGGACCTACATCCTCACCGAACACCAGCACGCGCGGATTGACGGAAAGTTCGTGATCCAACGTGCGGCGGATGGCCGTGACCATATTGATGCGCTGGCCTTCCGGCTTCGGCTCGTCGCTGGAAGCCGGCGTCGTGTAGCCAGCATTCCACTGACCGCCCTTCACCTGCAACTCGCCTTCGAAGAACACATTGCGAGTAGTGCGCAAGGGATCGGAAACAGGGCGTGCCTCGGCCTCGATCCTCGCCGTTTCGACCGTGCGCGCGGCGTCGGCGGCGAGGCGATCCCATGATCCCTGGTCAAGTCTTGCAGGAACCAAATAGTCGTGCAGCTTGGGCAGCGGATCGCGCGCCCATTCCGATTTGACGAGCTCTTCCGGCTTGTAGGTTTGCGTATCTTGAAAGGAATGGCCTTCGAGACGCGGCACGGTGAGACGCAACAGCGCGGGCGCGCGCCGCTCACGCACATAGGTAACAGCACTTTCGACCAGCGCGGCGGCTTCCGCCGGATTCGTGCCGTCGCCCAACAGGATCTTCAAGCCCTTGAAGCCGGAAAGATTGACCGCGATGTCGGCACCCGGCGTCTGCAGCGTCGACGGCACTGAAATACCGTAGCCATTGTCTTCGATGTAGAAGAGCATCGGAAGCTTCAGTGTCGTCGCCATAGTGAGCGCGGACCAAAACCCGTTGGTTGCGACCGAAGCATCGCCGCCCAACGCCACGGCAATGGCACCGTCGCAATCGCGCTCTTTCAAGACCTGGGCGCGGTATCCCAGCGCCTGCGCCCAGCCGGCCGTCGGCGTGTACTGCGCGCCGACGCCCCCGCACATGGGAAGCCCGGACGCGCCATTCGCATTCGGATAGTTGAACACGGCACCGATATCGCGTCCGTCCGAATATCCGCCTGCCAGCGCCATGGAAGAACCCAGCGCATCCACCGGCGAAATACCCAACGCGAGCAGGATCGGCCGCGAGCGGTAATAGCCGCAAATCGCATCATTGGGATTTGTGAGGCGAAGGCCCAGAAAAATCTGGGCCATGTCGTGGCCGCGGGCGGAGAATTGGTAATAGATCTTGCGCCCCGGCACGAGCACCTGCTCTTCGATGAGATCCAGGGCCCGCGAAAGATGGAGCAGATACACCTCCCTGCTCCAATCCTTGTTCGGAACGGCAGAGTTGGCCGCCTCAACCTCGAAGATTTCCGGAATTGCCGACATGAGAGTCTTCAGGGGGCTATTTGCAGGATTAATTAACCGAATGGACGGTCAATTATCAACACCTGATTGGGGGCTTTTCCTGATATATGGGCACACCGGCTGCGGGCCTGACCGCGAGTCGTGAGCGGTGCTGCGCTAAAGTGGGGAGATTCTATGGCACGGACGCAGGCGGCGGACTATGAAAAACGGCGCGACAGCATCGTGGAGAAGGCAGCCAAGCTCTACGCCGAGCGTGGCTTTCTCGGCGCGTCGATTTCCGATCTTGCGAAGGCGTGCAAGACATCGAAATCGCTGGTCTATCACTACTATCCGTCCAAAGAAGACATTCTCTTCGACGTGATGCATTCACATGTCGCCGCGCTTCTTGAAACGGCGCAAGCCATTGTTGCGCGGCCGATACCGCCCCAGCAAAAGCTTCGGACAATCACCCTGGAATTTATGAAACACTATGTCGGTGCGGCAGCGCGTCAGAAGGTCCTGCTGAACGAATTGGGACATCTGCCGAAAGAACGCCGCGCCGACATCATCGGCATCCAGCACAAGCTGATCGATATGGTGCAGACCATTCTCACGGAGATACGCCCCGAACTGGGCGGAAAATCCACGCTCAAGCTTCCGTCAGCCATGCTTTATTTTGGTATGATCAACTGGACGCACACCTGGATGGACCCGTCCGGTGCGGCCAAACCGGCAAAGATTGCGGAGCTGGCCGCCAATCTTTTCATCGACGGCGTGCTGAACGCCAAGATTCCACGCTAAGAAAACGGCTCCCTGGCAACGCAGCGCCTCGCACAGCGACTTCGTGCGGCTGAAATCGCCCCATTGCCCGCACAAAGCAGGCTCTCGACTAGCCCGGCCGGGAAATTCTGCTACAAGCACATATGGGATGAGGCAGGGATTTTTCAGCAGACATTAGAACGTGAATTGGGGAGGCGGCTTCGCCAAAATTGGATCGCAGCCGCCAATCTGAAATTCCAGCAGAATCGCCGCAAGGGCAGCTCGAAGTCGCTGCTTGCCGTACAGTTGAGGCTCGGAATGGACGCGCTTCCGTCAGGAATTGTCACCTTTTGCTTCACGGACATTGAGGAACCGGCGCAGCACGCGACAAGGCTTGGCGATCGCTACGCAGCGCTTCTCGAAGAACACCGACACCTGATCCGCGCTGCGGCGGCCGAGCACGGCGGAATTGAAATCAAGTGCGAGGGCGACAGTTGCTATTTCGCGTTTCAAGACGCGAACGCCGCCGTGAAGGCAGCCGGCGATATGCAGCATACCGTCGACAATCATGGTTGGCCGGCGGATGCGCGCATCCGAATTCGAATCGGTGTCCACACTCTGGAAGTGCAACCCTCGGGCATCGGTTACGACGAACAAGCACTCCATCAGGTTTCTACCATCGCCGAATCCGGCCATGGAGGACAAATCGCCGTTTCAGAGCAAACCGCGATCCGTCTCAACTCCGAAGCAATCGCGCCATATCGAGTTACGCGGCTGGGCAAGTATCGCTTGCGCAATTTCGAGCGCCCCTGCCGATTGTTCCAGGTGGCAGGGCCGGGGCTCGTCGCCTCCTTTCCTTCCCCGCGCGCGCACGGCGCCGCGCGTAAACGATTAAGGATTTTTCTCTCCTCGCCGCGCGACGTTAAAGACCCGCGCGAAATCGCGGCACAGACGATTGAGCGTCTCGCAAAGGACTATGCACGATATTTCAAGATCGAACCATATTTGTGGGAGTCCGAAGCATTGGTCGCGTCGGAGCACCCGCAGGACTCGATCGAACCGCCAAGCGAATTCGACATCGTGGTTCTCATTCTGTGGTCGCGACTGGGTACCTCGCTGCCGCCGCGCACGGCAGTTCGCGAATACCACGGCATTGATGGACGCACGCCGGTTACCGGCACAGAATGGGAGTATGAGGATGCCCTGAAAGCGGCGAAGGAAGCCGGCGTTCCCGACCTTCTTGTCTATCGAAGCTGCAAGCCGGCCCCCGTCGATCTCCTGAAGGCTGACGTCAAGACCGAGCAATTGCAGCAGTTTGCACAACTGGAAACATTCTGGTCCCGTCATTTCGTCAACCAGGGCATCTTTCTCGGCGCTTTCACGGAATTTGCGACCAACGATGAATTTGCCGAGAGGGTTGAGGCCCATCTGCGCGCGCTCATCGAGAAGCGCAAGGAAGCGGAGATTTCGGAACATGTCGACGACTTCGACATCGTCTGGACGAGCGATCCCTTTCGCGGACTTGAAGCGTTCGAATACGAGCACGCATCCATCTATTTCGGTCAGGACGAAGCGCTGTCCAGAGCGATGCTGCAGCTGTCCGGAAATGCAAGAGACGGCTTGCCGTTCCTGCTCATCTCGGGTGGCAGCGGTTCCGGCAAGTCTTCGCTGGTCAAGGCCGGAATTGTGCCGAAGCTGTTCGTTCCAAGGCGTATATCGGACGCGTGGTTCCTACGGCGCGTCACTTTCAGGCCGAGCGATCCTGGCGAGGACGTATTCGACGCCCTGGCGCGAAAGCTTGCGGCGCAGGTCGGCGAGCAGGAAGGTTTGTCGGAGCTTGTTCCGCCGGGTCAGCCGATATCGGCTCTTGCGCAGCATTTGCGTCACGCGACGACGCAACCCGCCTATCCGATCGGAACCGCGCTTGCGCAAATCGGATCCCGAATACGCCGGGACGGCCGCCCGGCCGATTACGCGAACCCAAAACTTGTTCTCGTAATCGATCAGCTTGAGGAATTGTACACCACCGACGGCATCACGCTCGACGATCGTCGGAAATTCATAGACCTGATCGGTGGCTTGGCACGCTCGGGGCTCGTCTGGGTCGTTGCCACCATGCGCAACGATTTCTGGCATCGCGCCGACGAAACGCCGGAGCTCGTGCGGATGTCCGAAGGAAATGGCCGCCTCGAGCTGCTTCCTCCCAACCGCGCGCAACTGGCGCAAATGATTCGCAGGCCTGCCATTGCCGCGGGCGTCGTATTTGAATCTCACACAACCACCGATATCCCGCTTGACGATGTCATTGCCGAAGAGGTCGCGCGGGAGCCCGGCGCGCTGCCTCTGCTTTCGTATCTCCTCGATCAACTTTTTCGCAAGGACGTGCTCGAGCAGCGCGGCCGAATGCTTACCTACGCCACGTACAAAGACCTTGGAAAACTCGAGGGTGCGATCGCAACCCGCGCAGAGGCCATATTGCGCCACCATGGAGCCGACAGCGATCGCGTTCTGGGCTCGGTGTTGTTCTCGCTTGTCCGAATGGGCACGTCCGAAGGCGACGTCGAGCGTGTGGTTGCCCGCCGCGTGCCGCTGTCCACATTTCCGCCGGATACGCCGGAACGGCAGCTTGTCGACGACATGCTCAACCCGGACGCGCGATTGCTGGTCAGCGATGCCGGCAGCAAGAAAAGCCCCACAATCCGCATTGCCCATGAAGCCCTCATCAGAGGCTGGGAGCGCGCGCGCGAATTCGTGCAGAACAACGCCGAAGCACTCAGGATCCGCAATCGGATCGAGGACAGGTACATGTTGTGGTCCGCGCGCAGGAACAGCGCAGCGGCCGCAGGCATGGAAGGCTCGAATGCCCTGTCAAACCTCTTATCATTTACCACGGGCTGGCGTCGGCTGCTCGGTCACGAAGAAGGACTCCTTTCCGATTTCGACCTGGTAGACGGGCAACGTTTGCTGAGGACGCATCGCGCGCAGACCGACCCTCACCTCGTCGAATTTATCGAGCATTCCGTGACGAACGACCGGAATATTCGCGGCCGTGCATTTCGCATTATGACGTTCGTCGCGTGCGCGGTAACGGCGCTGGCAATTCTGGCCTTCGTCGCGGCACGGGAAGCCCAATATCAGGTGGAGCAGACGCTTCAGGCCCAGTCGCGGCTCCTGACAAAAGTTGCCGACGACAGGCTTAAGAACGGCGACATCAACGGTGCGGAAGACATCCCCGAAGTTTTCGCGAATCTGCTGGCCAACCCGGTCGACCGCGCAGCGGCGGTCAATGTGTTTCTGGAACTGCGGGCCAGCGATACACAACTCGCCGGCCGGTTCCTTCCCGCGACCGGATTCAATTCCGCCGCGTATTCGCCGGACGACAAGCACATCGTTACCACATCGGATGACGGCACGGCACGTGTCCTGGACGCCGACACAGGCGTCGAGACCGCCATTTTGTCGGGTCACGAGGGGCCCGTCATTCGCGCCTTCTATTCACCGAACAGCCGCCACATCGTCACGTCCTCGGTCGACACCACGGCACGCATCTGGGATGCGCAGACCGGTCGACAAACCGAATTGCTCAAGGGCCACAGCGATGTCGTCAATTCCGCGACCTGGTCGCCTGACGGAGGCCGTATCGTGACGACGTCGAACGACAAGAGCGTGCGCATCTGGGACACCAAAACCGGGGCGCAGATCATGACGATCTCCGATCCCGGCGGCGCCGGCAGTTACGCGGCGTACTCGCCGGACGGCAAGCATATCGTTACGGCTTCGCTCGACAAAACCGTGCGCATCTGGGATGCACAGACTGGTGCCATGCTCGTCGCATTGTCGGGACACGGCGACAGCGTCGGGTCCGCCGTTTACTCGCCCGACGGCAATCGCATTGTCACCGCGTCCAACGATAGAACCGCACGCATCTGGGACGCACGAACCGGAGCGCAGCTCGACGTTCTGCGCGGCCATACCGATTACGTCATGTCTGCTGCTTTCTCGCCCGACGGCGAACGCATCGTCACGGCGTCAAAGGACAAGACCGTGCGAATATGGAATGCGAGCACCGGCGACCAGCTCGCAGTGCTTTTCGGTCATGGCGGCGCCGTCAGTTCGGCAGTCTATTCGCCCGACGGAAAACGCATCGTGACAACCTCGGAGGACCACACGATGCGCGTCTGGACCACCGGCAATACCGCCCAGCTGGGGGTACTCGCAGGTCACACCAACACCGTGACGTTTGCCGCCTTTTCGCCAGACGGCAAGCGCGTTGTCACCGCGTCGGACGACCAGACCGCTCGCATCTGGGATGCGGCCTCCAACACAACTTTGCAAATATTGTCCGGCCACGACGGGCCTGTCCTGGGCGCAGCGTTTTCGCCCGGCGGGCAACAAGTTGTCACCGGATCAAACGACACCACGGCGCGTATCTGGGATGTCGAGACGGGGTCGCGTTTGAAGCTCCTGACTGGTCATACGGAGGGAGTAACTTCGGTGGCCTACTCTCGCAATGGCAAGCGCATCGCCACCTCATCATACGACAAGACTGCGCGCATCTGGGATTCGATGTCCGGCAAGCCGCTCGTCACGCTGTCCGGCCACGGTGACGTCGTGGAATCTGTCGCCTTCTCGCCGGACGACAAATTTGTCGTCACCGCCTCCGACGACAAGACTGCGCGCATTTGGGATGCCGCGACCGGTGCGCAGCTCGTCGTGCTTTCGGGTCACGGCAACATCGTAGAAGCCGCCGACTACTCGCCCGACGGCAAATATATCGTGACCGCATCGTTCGACAAGACCGCGCGCATTTGGGACGCCAAATCCGGGGAGCTGCTTCGGGTGTTGTCCGGCCATGACGGCGACGTCGAATCCGCCGCCTTCTCGCCGGACAACCGTTACGTCGTTACGGCATCGGACGACAAGACGGTCCGGATCTGGGACGCGATCACCGGTGTCGAGCTTGAAGTGCTGGCTGGGCATGGCGACAAGGTCAACACAGCAGCCTATGCCCCCGATGGCCGTCGCATCGTTTCCGCCTCGGCAGACAGAACCGCCCGCATCTGGAGCGCCGATTTGCCGCTCAAGCTGGACACGCAGATCACGTGGTTGACGGCTGCCGAATTCGAGATTCTGTCTCGCACGGAGCGAGCCGAACTGGGCTTGCCGCCCGATACGCGCATAAGAAATTGGACCAACAACATCTCTGCGTGCGATCGCGACGCGGGAGCCCCTTACGATCCGGATCGCGGTGCTCCCGGCACCGTGCAGGAACAAATCTCCGGTGACGTGGCGCGCGTTGCTTGCATCGGGGAAATCGCGACGTCCGGAGGTTCCCCACGAGCGATCTATGAATTGGGTCGCGCATTGCTCGCGAGAGGCGACCCGAAGGGCGCAAGACGGCAATTCGAATTGGCGATTTCCAAAGGCGATCGCGCCGCGCGCATCGATCTTGCCAATCTGTTGGCCGATGCTTCTTCGGGCGCTTCGGATCCCCGGAGGGCAGTTGCGTTATACGAGCGGGCCTGGAACGACGACGTACCGATCGCCGCATTCGAACTTGGACGTCTCTATGAGGGGCAGGAACGCGGCAGGGATGCCGCTGCAATCCCCTGCGCTGGGCCAGGTTCATCGAAGGCCAGTCGCTGGTACAGGGCGGGTGCGGACGCCGGTGAGCCGACTGCGCTTGCGCGGCTTGCCGAATGCGAAGAGCGTTTCGCGCTATTGCAGGCCTCAACCCGTGGGCGGAATGCGTTGCTGCTGCTCGCGTTCAGCAACTATGCCGCCGCGGCCGAGCGCGCGCATAACGAAGACTGGCCGGAAGACGCCTGGAAAGGCTGGCGTTACCGCCGGGCGACGCTCGCCCGCTTGCTCGCCCGCGACGGCATGATGCAGCAGGTCGCCGACGCATTCGGAAAAGTCCGCGATACGGCACACGCGCAGCCTCAGTCATGGCTCGCGCCGATCGGGGCTTGGTGGCAGTCATTTTAAGTTGTGCGCGTTTTGTCGATGCCGAAGCTCGGTCAATAATCCGGCGCGGCATTCTCAGATAAAATGCCAGTCCGCGGAATGGGCTTCGAACTGAACGAGCGTCACGCCTTCGAGGGTGATCGTGTCGGCGGAGTCGAGCGCAATGACCGTGTCGCTATGGGAACCCTGCGTCGCAAACGCTTCGACGGCGGCCGCGTTGGCAAAGCCGCCGTGGTCGAAGTTCAGCGTGTCGTGGCCTGGCGCATAGCCCGCGATCGTGACATTCCCGAAATGTCCGCCGAAATTGAACGTATCGTCCGAGGTGTTGTTCAATATCGAAATGTTCGTGCTCTCCCCCGTGCTCGTGAATGACTGACCGTTCTGGTCGAAACTGAAGCTTTGGCTTGCGGCGACAGGACTCACTGTTCCTTGTGGCGCCGTCGTCGTGATATCCGTTCCACCGTGGCCGTCCGTTCCGACTGCAAAGGTGTCGTCGGCGTAGTTGCCTGTCAGCTGCAGCGTCGCGACCGTTTTGGCGCCGTCGGTAATGACAAGCTGATCGCTTGCATTCGGCGTCGCTGCAGTGGCTTTGATCTTCAAAAGGTCGATAATGTCGGAACTGCCAAAACCGCCGATAGTTGCCGCGAAGGTCGACGGGGCGGACAAATCCAGGGTCGCATCGGCTCCGTTGAAGTTCATCGCCAATGTTGAGGCTGCTGAAGACGTAAACTTCAGCGCAGCGTTGGCGTCCACTGTCATCGTTCCAGTTCCGGATACGACATTGGTCAAATCAAGCGTACCGCTAGCCGCTTGTATTGCGCCTGAATCGAATACGGCGACGGCGATTGTGCTGGTTCCCGTTCCCGCGGTCTTGGCCAGCGTTCCGGCATTTTCGAACAGCGAGGCCGCCGCGTCGCCCACGCCGATGCCGACATTGGCGGCGATATCGTAGCTGCTGCCGGCGGAGTTGATGAATGTCGCGGCGGCGGTTGTTGCGTCGCCCAGCGTCACCTGCCCCGTCTCCGTGATGCTGCTGTCGTTGCTGACGGTTACCGTGCCGCCGATGGTGAGAGCGCCGAACCGGGTCGTGCCATCGATCTGGACGGCGCCGCTGCCGTTGATGACGCCGCTGAAGCTGTCGCCCGTGCCGGTGAATATCCATGAGCCGCCAGAAGCGGTAACCGTCCCCGCGCCGGCAAACACCGCATCGACCTCGCCGAAGCCGGTCAGAGTTGAGCCTGTTGCCGCTGTCAGGCTCACGCCGGCGATCGTGCCGCCACTGAGCGCGAGGCTGCCCGTGCCACCCAACGTTCCTGCCAGGAGCAGATCGAGCGCGCCGTCGCCGCTGATCGTCACGCTGCCGTCATCCGTGAATGTGCCGCCGACGGCAAGATTGGTGATTGTCAGGGCGGCGCCCGAGTTGAGGGAAACGTTGGCGCCGACTGTCAGGCTCGAACCGCTGCCGTCCAGCGTCGCGCCGGAATTCAATGTGAGGCTGTCGATCGTTGCATCCTGGCTCAGCGTCACAGTCGAATTGCTGCCGATCGTCACGTCGGAATAGAACGTGGGAACGCGAACACTCCAGTCGTTGAGTGTGCTCCAATTGCCTGTCGTGCCTGTCCAGTTGTCGGCCGTCGTGAGAGGCGTCGCCACGACTTCAAGCGTGATATTGCCCGCGGCAACATTGTAGAGCGCGCCCAATGTGAGGTTGTTGCCGAGATTGACATAGGTGCCGTTGCCGGTCGCGTCGCCCACCACCAGTTCGCTGAACGATCCCTGCAGATCGCCCGGCGTGAACGTCATCACATTGTTGAAAGTTTGCCCGGACGAAAGCGTCAAACTGCCGACCGCGTCGACCTGAAGCTCGCCGCCCTGCAAATCGACGCCACCCGTAACGGCGATTGACCCAACCTGGCTGGCGCTGGTCCCCGCGAGCAGCACGATGACGTTCGCTGTCCCACCCTGCCTCGATTGATGTGTCCTGCAGACATAGTTTCCAATGACGATCAGCGTCCCGGGGGCGGCGTCCCCCACCGAGCCGCCGGCGATTGCGCCCGCAGTGCTGCCGATCGAACCGGCAACCGTACCGGTACCATCCAGCGTGCCGCCTTCCAGATTGATCGTTGGCGCGATCAACTTTCCGGTGACAAACGTCTCGCCGGCCGTCTGCGTGAAAACGGCACCCGGGCCTGTGAACTGGATATTCGAGCCGATATCGAGCGAGCCCGCATCTGAACCGGAGCCGGTGATGTCGATGGTCACAGCATATTTCGATGAGCCCTCAAGTGCGAAAGTCGCGCCGCTTTCGTTGTCGAGCGCCCCGAGAGTGAGATTCGTCGCGGCGCTCAGACTGCTGTTGCCGATCTGGACTGTGCCAGTGTTGTTCAGCTCGCCAGTGACCGTCAGGCTGCTGCCACCCTTGCCGCTCTCGGAATCGATGTCGAAGGTGACCGAATTGATGAGATTGCCGCCAACGAAGAGCGAGGCTTCATTGTACGCCGCGAAGATTCCGTCATTGGTGACGCCGCCGGAGACGGAGAGAGTGGCGGCGTTTTTGGGAGCGCCATTTATACTCATAGTTGCGTCGGTGGCATTGGTAAGGTTGCCGCCGACTGTGAGGGATGTGCTCTCCTGCGCCGTGAATGTCCCATCGTTTTCGATGTCGCCAGACACGGAAAGCGCCACTTTGTCCTCTAACTGGCCGCCGGTGAGGCTGAAGCTTGCACCGGAGCCATTGGTGAGGTTGCCGAGAGTGATATTGGTCGCGGCGTTCAGGGTGCCGTTGCCGATCTGGATCGCGCTTGTGTTGTTCAGAGTGCCGGTGACTGTCAGGCTGCTGCCGCCCTGGCCGCTCCCGGAATCGACATCCAGTGTCCCGCTGTTGGCGATGCCGCCGTTGACGGTGAGGGTGGTGTCGTTGCGGATGCCGAAGATGCCGGTATTGGAGAAACTGCCCGACTCGTCGAGCGACATGGCGCCATGGCTCATATCGAATGTGCCGGCATTGCTGGAGAAGGCATCGGTGCCGCCGGTGAACGCCAGCGTCACGATGTGCTTGGAAGAAGAACCATCGAGGCTGATGCTGGCACCGCCGGAATTGGTGAAACTGCCAAGAGTGACAGTGGTCGCGGCGTTCAGGCTGCCAATACCAATCTGGATCGTGCTTGTGTTTTTTAGAGTGCCGGTGACTGTCAGGCTGCTGCCGCCTTCACCGCTTCCGGAATCGACATCCAGTGTCCCGCTGTTGGCGAAGCCGCCATCGACGGTGAGGATGGTGTCGTCGTGGATGCCGAAGATGCCGGTATTTGCGAAGCTGCTCGACTCGGCGAGCGACATGGCACCACAGCTTAGATTGAATATGCCGGCATTGCCGGAGAAGACATCGGTGCCGCCGGTGAACGCCAGCGTCACGATATGCGTCAGGTAGCCATTCGCAGTGAAATATGCACCGGAGCCATTTGTGAGGCCGCCGAGAGTGATATCGGTCGCGGCCTTCAGGGTGCTATTGCCGACCTGGATCGCGCTTGTGTTGTTCAGGGTGCCGGTGACTGTCAGGCTGCTGCCGCCTTCGCCGGTTCCGGAATCGACATCCAGTGTCCCGCTGTTGGCGAAACCACCATCGACGGTGAGGGCCGTGTCGTCGTGGATGCCGAAGATGCCGGTGTTGGTGAATCTGCCCGACTCTTCGAGCGATATGGCGCCATAGCTCAGATTGAATGTGCCGGCATTGCTGGAGAAAGCATCGGTGCCGCCGGTGAACGCCAGCGTCACGATGTAATTGGAAGAAAAACCGTCGAGGCTGATGCTGGCACCGGCGGCATTGGTGAGGCCACCGAGAGTGATATCGGTCCCGGCGTTCAGGGTGCTGTTGCCGATCTGGATCGTGCTTGTGTTATTCAGAGTGCCGGTGACCGTCAGGCTGCTGCCGCCTTCGCCGGTTCCGGAATCGACATCCAGTGTCCCGCTGTTGGCGAAACCGCCATCAACGGTGAGGGTGGTGTGCTTATGGATGCCGAAGATACCGATATTGGAGAAACTGCTCGACTCGTCGAGCGACATGGCAGCACGGCTCAGATCGAATGTGCCGGCATTGCTGGAGAAGGCACCGGCGCCGCCGGTGAACGCCAGCGTCACGATGTGTGTCGTGGAGCCGTTCGCAGTGAAATTCGCACCTGAGCCATTGATGAGGCCGCCGAGAGTGATATCGGTCGCGGATTTCAGGCCGCCATTGCCGATTTGAACGTCCTTGGAGTTGTTGAGAATGCCCGTAACCGTCAGGCTGCTGCCGCCTTCATGGCTCCCGGAATCGACATCCAGTGTCCCGTTGTTCGCGAAACCGCCATCGACAGTGAGGGCAGTGTTGTTGTGGATGCCGAAGACGCCGGTGCTGGCGTTGGTGAAGCTGCTCGACTTGTCGAGCGTCAGCGCTGCCGCGTAAATAAGGTTGAAGGTGCCGGCATTGCTGGAGAATGCGTCGGTGCCGCCCGTGACGTCGAGCGTCACGGCGTGCGCCGAAGAACCGCTCGCGCTGAACTTCGCGCCCGAGCCATTGATGAGGCCGCCGAGAGTGACATCGGTCGCGGCGTTCAGGGTGCTATTGCCAATCTGAACGATCTTGGCGTTGTTCAGAACGCCGGTGACTGTCAGGCTGCTGCCGCTTTCACCGCTTCCGGAGTCAACATCCAGTGTCCCGTTGTTGGCGAAACCGCCATCGACGGTGAGGGTAGTGCCGTTGTGGATGCCGAAAGTGCCGTTGCCGGCGTTGGTGAAGCTGCTCGACTCTTCAATCGACATTGCGCCATGGCTCAGATTGAAGGCGCCGGCATTGCTGGAGAAGGCATCGGTGCCGCCGCTGAACGCCAGCGTCACGGTGTACGCCGACGAACCGCTCGCAGTGAAATTCGCGCCGGAGCCATTCGTGAGGTTGCCAAGCGTGATACTGGTCGCGGCGTTCAGAGCGCTGTTGCCGATCTGGATCGTGCTGCTGTTGTTCAGAGCGCCGGTGACTGTCAGGCTGCTGCCGCCTTCATGACCCCCGGAATCGACATTCAGTGTCCCGCTGTTGGCGAAACCGCCATCGACGGTGAGGGCAGTGTCGTTGTGGATGCCGAAGATGCCGGTGCTGGCGTTGGTGAAGCTGATCGACTCGTTGAGCGTCAGCGGCGTCGCATAGGTCAGGTTGAACGTGCCGGCATTGCTGGAGAACGCGTCGGAGCCACCGGTAATTTCGAGCGTCACGACGTGCGCCGACGAACCACTCGCACTGAACTTCGCCCCGGACGCATTGGTGAGGTTGGCAAGAGTGAAATCGGTCACGGCCTTCGCGCTGCCATTGCCGATCTGGATGGTGCCTGTGTTGTTCAGGGCGCCAGTGACCGTCAGGCTGCTGCCGCCTTCGCTGCCCCCGGAATCGACATTCAATGTCCCGCTGTTGGCGAAACCACCATCGACGGTGAGGGCAGTGTCGTTGTGGATGCCGAAGATGCCGGTGCTGGCGTTGGTGAAGCTGATCGACTCGTTGAGCGTCAGCGCCGTCGCATAGGTCAGGTTGAACGTGCCGGCATTGCTGGAGAACGCGTTGGTGCCACCGGTGAACGCCAGCGTCACGGCGTGCGCCGCGGCGCCGTTCGCAGTGAAATTCGCACCGGAGCCATTGATGAGGCCGCCGAGAGTGATATCCGTCGCGGCCTTCAGGCCGCCACTGCCGATCTGAACGTTTTTGGCGTTGTTCAGAATGCCAGTGACTGTCAGGCTGCTGCCGCCCTCGCCGCTCACGGAATCGACATCGAGTGTCCCGCTATTGGCGAAGCCGCCATCGACGGTGAGAGCAGTACCGTTGTGGATGCCGAAAGTGCCATTGCCGGCGTTGGTGAAGCTGCTTGACTCGCTGAGCGTCAGCGGCGTCGCATAGGTCAGGTTGAACGTTCCGGCATTGCTGGAGAAGGCATTGGTGCCGCCGGTGAACGCCAGCGTCACGGTGTGTGTCGACGAACCGTTCGCGCTGAACTTCGCGCCGGAAGCATTGGTGAGGCTGGCAAGAGTGATAGCAGTCGCAGCGTTCAGGGTACCATTGCCGATCTGGATGGTGCCTGTGTTGTTCAGAGCGCCGGTGACTGTCAGGCTGCTGCCGCCTTCGGCGCCCACGGAATCGACATCCAGTGTCCCGCTGTTGGCGAAGCCGCCATCGACGGTGAGGGCCGTATCGCTGTGGATGCCGAAAGTGCCGGTGTTGGTATTGGTGAAACTGCTCGACTCGTTGAGCGTCAGCGCCGTCGCATAGGCCAGGTTGAACGT